>Ga0182736_1001292_pt1 | contig 25894 bp, 25 predicted proteins | sample eDN5th30CKraftBY_FD_128882 | JGI IMG/M metagenome (GOLD analysis project Ga0182736, IMG submission 128882) | Enriched backyard soil microbial communities from Emeryville, California, USA - eDNA 5th pass 30_C Kraft BY (version 2) (version 2) | ecosystem: Environmental > Terrestrial > Soil >...
CGTCGATCACGTGGTGCAGGGTGACGCTCATACCGCGGAGCCTGCCACGCCGTCGCCGGCCGTCCCCGGGGCGGGCGGGCGCAGCGACCGCACGACGGCCAGCTCCTCGGCGGTGGGCGCGGGCGTCGTCACGACCTCGGGCGCAACCTGCAGGTCCCAGCCCGTCTCCGCGCGTACCTGCTCGACGTCGACGCCGGGATGCAGTGCGGTCAGGACCAGCTCGACGGTCTCGGGATCCGGCTCGAGGACACCGAGGTCGGTGATGACCCGGACGGGGCCGCGCCCGCGCAGGCCCAGGAGCGCCCGGTCGTGCGGTCCGGTGCCGTGGCCGACGGCGGTGACGAAGTCCACCTGCTCGACGAACGAGCGCAGCCGGTGCGGGAGCAGGACGACGACCTCGCCGCACCACGCCGCCGCCTCCGCGGTCGCGCCGCCGCCGGGCAGCCGTTCGGTCGGCTCGTCGTACTCACCGAGGACGGTCGCGTTGAGGTTGGCGTGGCGGTCGATCTGCACGGCCGTCACGAAGCCGACGTCGACGCGACCGGCCTGCACCCAGCCGTCGATCTCCGCCGGGGCGACGACGGTGAGGGCTGCGTCCAGCACCGACCGCTCGGTGAGCGCGCCGTCGTCGAGCCGGACGTCGACCGCGCCGGACCGGTCGAGGACCGTCGTCCGCGGGGCGTGCGTGCGCCGGGCCAGCTGGGCGGCCACCGCCCCCGGCCCGTCGCCCTCGACGAGCACGACCTGCCTGTCCCGGACCGCCCGGGCGGCGACGACGGCCATGAGCTCCTCGGCGGTGCAGGGCGCGATCTCGACGTCCGGCGCGGTCATCGGGGCTCTCCGAGTCCGTCGAGCCACGCCGTGAAACGGTCGCGGTCGGCAGCGAGCTCGGCCCAGCCGGCGTCGCGCGGCTCGTCGTCCTGCGGCGGGACGACGGCGATCGCGGTCAGGAACGCGCCGGGCACGACGACGGCGCCCGGTGCCGGGTCGAGGGCGTCGACGATCTCGTCGACGGTGACCAGTGCGCTGCGGGCCGCGAACACGGCCTCCCGGCGCAGCCCGAGGGGGACGGCGAGCTGCACGTTCCCGGCGCGATCCGCCTGTCGTGCGTGGACGATCGTGACGTCGGGCGCGAGCGCGGCGACCGCCGCGACGATCACCCCGGTGAAGGGGCAGCGGACCGTCGCCATCGTGTCGGTGTGGTGGGCGAGATCGGAGCCGGTGTCCCGAAGGACGCCGAACGGGAGCCCGCTCGCCGCCGCGCCGTAGCGGGCGGCGAGTGCCGGGGTGGAGTGCTCTTCCAGGCACAGCGGGCGCGGCCACTGCCGCGACAGCGCGTCGCGGAACCGGGGCGGCGGGCGGTCGCCCGGCCCGTCCGCGCGCGCGAACACCAGCGAGCCGACGCAGCCCGCGCCGACGAGCCGGTCAGCCAGTGCGTCCGCGGTGCTGCGGACGACCCTCAGGTCACGACGTCGGTACCGCACGATTTCGTGCGCCGCCGCGTAGGGGGCGAGATCGCCCGTGCCCTCCAGCGCCACCGTGGCACCGTCGCGGACGAGCTCGCCCACCACCGCCGACAGCTCCACGATCTCCGGCACGAGCGCACGCTAACCCTGCGCGGGGCGTCCGGCAACGCGTCGCACCTCGGGTGGACGTCCGTCCTGGACAGACGTATTAGACGTACGTATGAATCAGGACGATCTCGAGGCGAGCTTGGCGATCCGGCCGGCCAGCCGCGACCAGAAGCCCGGCTCGCGGGCCGCGGTCCCGAAGGTGACGACGGGATGGCCGTGGCGCGGATCGACGGCGTTGACCAGCAGCGGTGACGGCTCCGTCGGCGCGGTGAGCGAGCGCACCGCGGCCGTGATGACCGCGAGGAGCGGCACCGCGAGCAGCGCCCCGGCGATCCCGCTGATGACGACGCCGGCCGCCACCGACAGGACCACCGCGAGCGGATGCAGCGACACGGCTCGACCGAGCAGCAGGGGTTGCAGGACGTGCCCCTCGAGCTGCTGCACCGCGACGACGACGCCCAGGATGATCAACGCGGGGATGAGCCCGTTGGCCACCAGCGCGATCAGCACCGCGACCGCGCCGGTGACGACGGCGCCCACCGTCGGGATGAACGCGCCCAGGAACACCAGCGCCGCGAGCGGGACGACCAGCGGCACGCCCACCGCCCACAGCCCGATGCCGATGCCGACGGCGTCGACGATCGCCACGAGCACCGTCGCCCGGGTGTAGCCGACGAGCGAGGCGAACGCGCGCCTGCCCGCGACGTCGACCCGTTCCCGACGGGCCCGGGGGGCCGCCCGCAGCAGGAATCGCCAGATCCGCGGTCCGTCGTAGAGGAAGAAGATCAGCGAGAAGAGGGTCAACGCGAGGCCTGCGGCGATCTCGGTGACGGTCGCGGCCGTCGTCAGCGCGCCGGAGGTGAGGACGTCCCTGTTGTCGCGGATCGCCTGCTCGATCTGGGCGGGCAGGTTGTCGAGCTGCGACGTCGGGATGCGCAGCGGTGGCCCGGCCAGTAGTTGCTGGACCGACTGGAAGCTCGCCGTCAGCTGGGCCTGCAGTGCGGGGAAGCCCGCGATGAAGGTGTTGATGACGAACGACAGCAGCCCGCCCAGCAACGCGATGCCGCCGATGAGGACGAGGAACGTCGCGGGTCCGCGAGGGACCCGGCGCGCGACCAGCCAGTGCACGACCGGGGCGAGCAGCGCCGAGAGCAGCACGGCGATCGCGACGGGCACGACGACCACGCGCAGCTCGATGATGACGAAGACGAGGAGCCCGAAGGCCGCCGCGATGATCAGCACGCGGGCGCAGACCTCGGACGTCACGCGCAGCGGTGTGGGGATCAGGTCGCTGCCGCGGACACCGGAGCGCCGGTTCGGCGCGGGCGGCGCCGCATCGGTGGCGTCGAGTTCGGTGGCGTCGAGTTCGGTGGCGTCGAGTTCCGGGGCGTCCGCAGTGGTGGCGTCGATCTCGGGTGTCCCGCGACCCGCCGCACCGGCACCCGTTCCGGCGTTGTCCCTCGCGCCGGTGTCCGCTGCGCCGGTTCCGGGTGCGCCGGCTGTCGGCGCGTCGGACGGCTCGGGCGTGGCGTCCGACCGTGCCCGGCTCTGCGCGGCCGGGACCCCGTCTGGTCCGGTTCGCGCCGTCTCCTCGCTCATGTCGCGACGGTATCGCCAGCGCGCGACGTCCGGGCCGGGTCAGCGGTCGCGGCACTCCGTCGGGTGCGGAGGGCGGGGTGCCCGGGAGGTCCGTGGAGGCCGGTGTCGGAGGTGGCGCGGGTGTCGGTGGTGGCGCGGGGGTCGCCGGCTCGGGGCGGGCGGGCCGGGTCTGCGGCTGCGGCACTCCGTCGGACGTGGACGTCGGGGTCCTGCGGTGGCCGGGCGAGGGCCGGGCCGGGGGCGGCGGTGCGGGGCATCGGGACCGGTACCCCGCCGGAGCCCGGGTCAACCGTGCGCACTGGGCCGGACGGGCAGCAGCACCCCCGCACCGGAGCAGCGCAGGCGACCCGGTTGGGACGTAGAGCCGAATTACACCCGTGTAGTTGACCTCTGTTCGAGATCACGATGCTCCGAACGAGGAGCCACACGTAACGCTGGGTGAGAACGGACGAATCGCAGGGCGACCGCAGCGGCACCGCCGCGAGGGCTCGTGCGGGTCGCACCGTACGTCGCGTGGAGCCGACCCTCGGGCGGCGACACGCCGGGGCGAGGGGTCGATCTCCGACCTGACGTGCGCAATCGAGGGCGCCGGCCTGACGCCCACAGTCGATCCGCACTGTCCGGCCGAGCCGGTCCCGGCGCAGGTGAGGGGCTGCTCGACGCCGGTGGCGTGGATCAGTACCCGGCGACGGGAAGGTCTCGGATCGGCAACGACGGTCGTTGTCAAGGATCCGTGAGCGCGTGTTACGGGCCGCGAGGATGACACGTGCGTCGTCGACGGTCGCCCTCCGACACACTCGGGTACTCGACAGAGCGTGATCGTTTCGACGCGCCACTCGAACGAGCGAAAACGGCCGGAATCGCTGTAACGACGGCTCCGAGGCCGTTTCCCCGGGCGTGTGACCCCGTTGTGGGTGTCAGAGTGCGCCGAACGGCCCCACCTCTCGCGTCTGCTCGGAGGGACCGGTCCTGTGGCGCGCATCGCAGGGGAACGGACACGGAGGTGGGCGTGACGGATCAGATGAGGGGTGTCGGGGCGGTCGTCGCACGACGCCGCGTGATGCTCGGGGTCGAGGACAGCGGTCCCTTCCCGGGGCGGCACGCCAGCCGGACCGAGATCGCGGCGGAGACGCCGATCTTCCATTCGCTGACGGTCGGCGGATGGCGTAGCCGGCAGCACGAGCCTGCGGCCGAGCAGCCGCGGCGCCGCGCACGCACCTCGCGCGAGAGCGACCCGCTGACCGAGTTCCGCCGCGATCCGCTCACGGCGCCGGTCCCCGCGCAGGCCTACACGGCCGCCGCCGCGCAGGCGGCGCTGCGGACCGGTCGGCACGGGCTGCCCGAGGCCGGCGCGCGCGAGTCGCGCCGCGAGGCCCGCCGCGAGGGTGGTCGGCACAGCCGCTACGAGGCGGCGATGCGGTCCGGAGCGGCAATGGGCTGGTAGCCGAGCTGTGCCCCTCCGTCCGGTCGAACCGGGCAGGGCCGGGACGACGGGCCGGAGGGGATCGGTGATCTGCTGGGGAGCGGGTCACCTGCACGACGCGGGCCGGGTGCCCGTGACGACCGGAGGGGAGACCCGGTCGTCACGGCCCCGGCCTTCGCGCGCTACCCGGGACACCGCGCTACCTGGGCCGCGCTCCCCGGACCGCGCCGCGCGAACGGCGTGTCGACCGCGCTTCCCGGACACCGCGCCGGCCCACGCTCCCATGGCACTGGAACCACCGGAGCGTGGGAGTCAGGCCTGCGCGTGCAGCCGCCTCGCGACGGCCCGTGTCGCCGCGAACGCCGCGGGCGCGTCGACCCGGGTGGGCAGGCCCGCGTCGAGCACCTGCTCGCCCGCGACCCAGACGTCGCGCACGGCCCGCGCGCCGCCCGCCCACACCAGGTTCGACAGCAGCTGCGCGTCGTCGTCGGGATCGAGGAAGGCGGGATCGTCGAGGTCGATGTGCACGAGATCGGCCCAGCGACCGGTTTCGAGCGCGCCGATGTCGTCGCGCCCCAGTGCCTCGGCTCCGTCGCGGGTGGCGAGGAGGAGCAGGTCGGCGGCGGTGAGGGCCGCCGCGTCGTCGGTGCCGAGCCGGGCCAGCAGGCCGGCGAGCCGGGCCTGGTGCCAGAGGTCGAGATCGTCACCCGATGCCGGGCCGTCGGTGCCCAGCCCGACCCGCACACCCGCGGCCCGCAGCGCCGACACCCGCGCGATCCCCGCGGCGAGCTTGCCGTTGGAGCCTGGGCAGTGCGCGACCGCGGCGCCGCGCCGGGCGAGCAGGGTGACGTCGTCGTCGGAGAGGTGGACGCCGTGCGCCGCGAGCAGCCGGCCCCCGAGCAGGCCGGACGCGTCGAGCAGCGCCGGGACCGACCCGTGCTCGGCGCGGATCTGTGCGTCCTCCTGCGCCGACTCGGCGACGTGGATGTGGACCAGCGCGCCGCGGTGCGCGGCGTGCTCCGCGACGGAGGCGAGCGCGGGGGCGGGCAGCGTGTAGGCGGCATGCGGGCCGTAGCCCAGCTCGATCCGCTCCCCCGGGCCATGACGCAGGCCGTCGGCGTCGATGCGCGCGGAGACGTCGTCGCGCATCTGTTCCCACGTTCCCAGGCGGTCCCAGCCGGGCGCGTCGATGATCCCCGGCGTGACGACGGCCCGCGTTCCGACGGCGAGGACCGCCTCGATCACGGCGTCCGTGAAGAAGTACATCTCGGTGCTGGTCGTGCACCCGGTCCGCAGCAGCTCGATGCAGCCCGACGTCATGCCCGCGCGGACGTCGTCGCCGGTCAGGCGGGCCTCCGCCGGCCACATCACCCCGGTCAGCCACTGCATGAGCGGCAGGTCCCCGCCCATCCCCCGCAGCACCGTCATCGGCGTGTGGCAGTGGGTGTTGACCAGACCGGGGATCAGCAGCCCGGGGAGTGCACGGACCGGCGCGGTGGACGCCGGCGCCTGCGCGCGCGGGCCGACCCAGCCGATCCGGCCGTCGGCGCGCACGTCGACGACCGCGTCACGCACGACGGGACAGCCCGCGCCACAGGTCAGCGCGACGGGCGCGGTGAGCCGGGCCGCCGTCACCGCCGGGGGTCGAGCAACGACCGCAGCGAGCGGAACGGCGGGAGCCACGCGCCGCCGTCGGGCAGCGTGTCGAGGGTCATGCGCGGCAACGGCTCGCGGAAGACGCCGTCGATGTCCTCGAGGTCGACGAACTCGAGGACCTCCGAGTTGAGCGCGAAGGTCGCGTACTCGCGGAAGCCGATGACGGTGACGCCGGCGCCCTTGGCGACCAGCTCCTCCAGCGGCTCGCGGAAGGCCCGCCCGTCGCCCGAGGCGACGACGACGTGCCGCAGCACGCCCTCGTCGGCACGCAGCTGGATGTGCCGCAGCATGTCCTCGTCGACGTCGGAGTCCTCGGTGGTCTTCGGCTTGGCGAAGACGGCGAAACCGACGTTGCGCAGCGCCTCGACCCACGGCCGCACGACCTCGGTGCTGCCGGGGACGACGTTGGTGAACACGGTGGCCTCGGCGGTCGCCTCCGGGCCGGCGAGGTCGAGCAACCAGCGGCCGACGGCGTCGAACCGTGGCCGGAACGTCGACGTGGGGCGCGCGCCGAGCAGGGAGCCGAGGCTCATGTCCATGTTCGGTGCGTCCCAGACCAGCAGTACCCGGGGTGGCGGGGTTCCGCCGGACTCACTCATGCACGCGACCCTATCCGTGCCCCACCGTCGTCCGGTCCGAGGAACCCGCGCCCGTGCGCAGCACGTGCACGGTGCCGGTCACCGAGACGGTCGTCGCCTCGCCCGGGCGGGGCGCGCCGGCGTCGGCGGGGACACGGGCCGTCGCGGTGGTCCCGTCGGCCACGGCGAGCCGCACCAGCCGGGCGTGGCCGTGGAACTCGACTGCCACCACCAGCGCGGACACGCCGGGTTCCCCGAGCCTGACCTGCTCCGGCCGGACCACCGCCGTCACGACGCCCGGCCGTCCGGGACGGTGGCGGACCGGTCCGAGGGGGGTGTCGACGACGGCGCCGTCGCTCTCGCCCCGCAGCAGGGTCGCGGCGCCGACGAACCGGGCCAGCCATTCCGTCGCCGGTGCGGAGTAGAGGATCTCGGGCTCGTCGTCCTGCACGATCCGGCCCTCGTGCAGGACGGCGACGCGGTCGGAGACGGAGAACGCCTCGTCCTGGTCGTGGGTGATGAGGATGGCCGCGGTGCCCGCGGCGCGCAGCGTGGCGACGACGTCGGCGCGCACCGCGGCCCGCAGCCCCGCGTCGAGGTTGGCGAAGGGCTCGTCGAGCAGGACGACGGCCGGTTCGGGCGCCAGCGCCCGGGCCAGCGCCACCCGTTGGCGCTGCCCGCCGGAGAGCTCGTGCGGCATGCGGCCGGCGAGCCCGTCGAGCTCCAGGCGGGCGAGCAGCTCCGCCACCCGCGTCGCCCGTTCCGGGCCGCGCAGCCGGCGCAGCCCGTAGCCGACGTTGCGCGCCACCGTGAGATGGCCGAACAGCGCACCCTCCTGCGGAACCAGCCCGATGCCGCGGTGCTGTGGCGCGACCCGGGCGAGGTCGCGGCCCCGCATCTCGACGGTGCCGGTCGCCACCGGGTGCAGTCCGGCCACGGTGCGCAGCAGCGTCGTCTTCCCGCTGCCGCTCACGCCCAGGACGCTGACGAACTCACCGGCGTGCACGTCGAGGTCGACGTCGCGCAGGACGAGCGGGCCGCGCCGTCCGCCGTACCCGGCGGACACCCCGCGCACCCGCAGGACGATCCCGTCGCCGGTCACCGGCGCCGCCCCCGCTCGGACAGGAACCACGCGGGCACGCTCGCCACGAGGACCAGCAGCAGCGCCGCGGGTGCGGCGGCGCCGTAGGCCCCCATCGAGGTGTGCTGCCACAGGTCCGTCGCCAGGGTGTCGAGTCCGATGGGCCGCAACATGAGCGTCGCCGGGAGCTCCTTCATCGTCGTGACCGCCACGAGCAGGCCGCCCGCGGCGATCCCGGGCCAGGCCTGACGGCCGGTCACCGCGAACCACGTCCCCAGCGCGGACCGGCCGAGCGTGCGGGAGACCTCCTCGACCGACGTCGGCACCCGTTCGACGGCGGCCCGGGTCGCGCCGACCGCCTTGGGCAGGAACAGGACCGCGTAGGCGAAGACCAGCACCGGCGCCGTCTGGTAGAGCGCGGGGAGCAGGCCGAGGGACAGGAACACCAGCGCCAGCCCGACGACGATGCCCGGCAGCCCGTGGCCGAGGTATGCGAGCGACTCGACGACGCCGACCGATCGCCCCCGGTACCGGGCCGCCAGCACGCCCACCGGGACGGCGAGCACCACGACGAGGGCCGCGGCCACGGCCCCCAGGGCCAGCGTCGTGACGGCGCTGCGGGCCAGGTCCACCCAGTCGGGCGCCGTCCCCGCCCGCAGGATCCGGCTCGCCAGGACGGCAGGCGGCAGCAGCAGCGACAGCGCGGCGACGGCGGCGAGCCCCGTCGCGGTCGCGGCCGTCGCCCACGGGCCCAGGGACACGGGGTCGGCCCGCCGGGTCGCGACGACCGCACGGCCGGCCGTGGCCCGCCGCCGCACCCGGCGTTCGGCCAGCACCATCGCCAGCGCGAACGCCGTCAGGACCAGCGCGAGGACGGCGGCGGTGACGCGGTCCAGGGTGCCCGTGTAGGAGGCGTGCACCGCCCAGGTGAGGGCCTGGTAGCGCAGCAGCGCGATCGCGCCGAAGTCGGAGAGCGTGTAGAGCGCGACGAGCAGCGATCCGGCCAGCGCCGCGGGCAGCACCTGCGGGAGCGTCACCGTCGCGAAGGCCGCGACCGGGCCGCGGCCCAGCGTCCGCGCCACGTCCTCGGGCCCGGCGTCGGCCAGCCGCAGTGCCGCCAGCACCGGGATCGTGACGTACGGCGTGCACGCCAGCACCATCACCCCGACGACCGGCCAGAACCCGTTGAGGCCCGGCCACGCGGCGAGCCAGGCGAACGCCGTGATGTACGACGGGATCGCCAGCGGCAACGAGGCCAGCACCCACCAGAGGCCCGGCGCGGGCAGTCGGATGCGCACGACGAGCACGGCCGTCGTGACGCCCAGGACGAGGCAGCCCAGACACACCGCCGCGACGAGCAACACCGTGTTCGCGGCGAGCTCCCAGGTCCGCGGCCGGGTGAGCACGGCGACGACGCGGTCACCACCTGCCTGGCCCGCGCGCACGACGAGGTAGACCAGCGGAAGGGCGGCGAGGACGGCGACCGCCGCCCCCGCCGCGAGCAACGGTCCGGGTGGACGGTGCCCCGTCCACCCGGACCGCGGGTTCGGCCGCGCGGTCAGACGAGACCCTCCTGCGTGAGCATCTCGACCGTCGTCCGGACCGACGACAGCTGGGCCAGGTCGATGTCCGGGCCACCGAGGCGGTCCAGCGGCGGCACGGCCTTCGGCGCGCCGGCGCCCGCGACGAGCGGGTACTCCGCCGTCTTCTCCGCGAAGTACTTCTGGGCCTGCGGCGACACCAGGAACTTCACGAACTCGGCCGCCTCCGGGGACTGCGCCGCACCCTTCAGGATGCCCGCCCCGGTCACGTTGACCAGCGCGCTCACCGAGCCGGGGTCGCCGAACTTCAGCTGTGCGCGCAGCGTCGTCGGGTCGGTCTCCGACCGGGCCCAGTAGTAGTGGTTGATCAGGCCGAGACCCGCGGTGCCCGCGTTGACGGCCTCGAGGATCGCGGTGTTGTTGCGGTGGATCTGCGGCTCGTTGGCCTTCAGCCCCTGCACCCAGGCCCGGGCGGCCTCCTCGCCCGCGGTCACGCGCAGTGCGGTGACGTGGGCCTGGAACGAGGCGTTGGTCGGTGCGATCGCGATCTTGCCCTTCCACTGCGGCTGGACCAGCTCGGTGATGTCGCCGGGCACCTGGTCGGCCGCGTACGTCCGGCTGTCGTAGGCGATGACGCGGGCCCGGCCGGTGAGACCGACCCACGACCCGTCCTTCGACGTGTAGTTGGCGGGGACGGCCGAGGTCACGTCGGCCGGGAGCGTGGTGAGGTGGCCGGCGGCGGCGACCGCTCCGAGGGCACCCGACTCCTGGGAGAGGAACACCTGCGCCGGCGTGCGGTCACCCTCCTCGAGCAGCTGGGCCGCGAGCTCGGTGGTCGACCCGTACCGGGTCTCGACCTTGATCCCCGACGTCTGTTCGAACTGCTTGATCAGCTCTCCGACGAGTGCCTCCTCACGACCCGAGTAGACGACGAGCGTCCGGTCGCCGGAGGCCGCGGTGGTCGCGGGGGCGGCGGGTGTCGAGCCGCCGCCGCAGGCCGAGAGGGCCAGAGCCGCGGTGAGCGCGCCGGCCAGGAGGGCCAGCCGTCGCCGTGGTGTGGACATCGCAGGTGCACCTGTTTCTTCGGACGAGGGGTGGGGAGGAATTAGGTGAGGCTAAACTTCCGGTATGTCCGAGTCGTCCCCCCAAAATTCGGGGGTGCACACGCCCAACGGCCACGCTCGCGGCACCGCGCGCCGCCGGTCGGTCTTCGTGCTCGACGACCATCGGGTCTTCACCGACATGCTGTCGTTGACCCTCGGCATGCAGCCCGACCTGCGCTGCGTCGCGGTCGCCCACTCGCTCGCCGACGCGGCCCGCGTCACGGAGACCACCGAGTTCGACGTCGCCATCGTCGACCTGCAGCTGCCCGACGGCGACGGCCTCTGCCTGCTGCCCCGGCTGCGCACACTGCGACCGCACGTGCGCACCGTCGTCCTGACCGCGCACCCCCGGCCCGACGCCGCCGCGCGGGCGTTCGCCGAGGGCGCCGTGGCCTTCCTGCCCAAGGACGGCGCGCTGAGCGAGATCCTCGGCGCCGTCCGGGGCGGCGCCTGCGAGGTCACCGACGACCCGGCTCCCGCGCCCAACCTCACCGGCCGCGAACACGACGTGCTGCGCGCACTCGCCCGCGGCCTCGACGCCCACCGCATCGCGGGCGACCTCGGCATCTCCCTCTACACCACCCGCGACCACATCAAGATGCTGCTGGCCAAGCTGGGGGCGCACACCCAGCTCGAGGCCGTCGTCACCGCGCACCGGCTCGGCGTCGTCGAGCTCGACGGTCCCCGCTGACGTGCGGCCGGTCGTCCGCCGGGCACTCGTCCGGCACGCCGTCCTCACCGCGGTCGTCGCGGCCGTCCTGTCGGCGATCACCGTCGGCGGGCTCTGGCTGTTCGCCAACGGCGAGGCCCACCGCACCGCCCGGGACGTCGCCGGCCGCGTCGCGACCGCCGTCGGGGTCGCCCTCTCCGCGCACCACTACGACCCCGTCCACCCGACCTCCCGCGACGAGATCCTCCGCGGCCTCGCCCCGTTCGTGGACTCGGGAATGCTCGCGCGGGTCAAGATCTGGCGGGTCGTCGGCGACCAGGTGCAGGTCGTGGTGTCCGACGAGCCACGCATCGAGGGCGAACGCCGCCGCTTCGACGCCGATCTCGCCCGCCGGCTCGACGCGGGCGAGATCGTCGTGCTGCGGGTCCCCGACGATCCCGAGCACCGCTACGAGCGGGCCGAGGACCGCGCCCTGCTGGAGGCGTTCGTCGGCTTCCGCGACGCGTGGGGCGTGCCCATGCGACTCGAGGTCTACGTGCCGGTCGACACCGCCGCGACCGTCCGCAGCGCGATGGCGCACCTGTTGCCGCTCGTGATCGGGAGCCTGCTCGTCCTCGCCGCCGCGACCGTCCCGATCACGCTGTCGCTGGCCCGCCGCGTGGAACGCGACCAGCGGGAGCGGCAGGCCGTGCTGCACTACGGCCTCGCCGCCTCCGAACGCGAGCGCCGCGAGCTCGCCCAGGTCCTGCACGACGGCGTCGTCCAGGACCTCGCCGGCACCGGGCTGCTGCTCGACGCGCTGCTGCTCGACGAGACCGACGGCGGGCGCCGCGAGCTGCTCGGCCGCGCCCACGGGCTCGTGGAACGCGACGTCGGACTGCTGCGCGGCCTGCTCACCGAGCTCGCGCCCGGAGGACTGGGCATCCCCGACATCCGGACGTCGCTGCAGGAGCTCGCCGCCGAGCACGAGCGCGGCGCGGCCGGAACGCCGCTGGAGACGACCGTCGACGTCGCCGACGAGCCCGACGCGCAGGTCGTCGCCCTCCTGCACCGGATCGGCCGGGAGCTGCTGCGCAACGCCGTCCGCCACGGCGCGCCCGGCGTCGTGCGGGTCGCCGTCGACACGCCCGGGCCGGGGCGGGTGCGGATGACCGTCACCGACGACGGGCGCGGGTTCGACCCGACCGCGCCCCCGGGGGACGGGCACGTCGGCCTGCGACTGGTGGCGCTGGCCGTCGAGGAGCGCGGCGGGACCCTCGACGTGCGCAGCGCGCCCGGCGACGGGACGGTCGTCGAGGTGACGCTGCCCGCCCGGCTGCCGGAGCTGCTCCCGTCACCCCTCGGATCCCCGGAGCGCTGACCGGGCAGACTGTCGTCCGTGCCTGCCCCCGAGAACTCCGCCGCCGATGCGCTCCGGGTCGCCCGGGACGCGGCGGCCGCGATGGAGCACGCCGACGTCGCCGCCCGGGAGGCCGGGGTCCGGCTGGTCGACGTCGGCCCGGGCCGGGCCGTCACGGCGTTGACCGTGACCGAGAAGCACCTCAACGGGCACGGCATCTGCCACGGCGGCTACGTGTTCCTGCTGGCCGACGCGGCGTTCGCGTACGCGTGCAACAGCTTCGGGGTGTCCACGGTCGCCGCGGGCGCCGACGTCGCCTTCCTGCGGCCGGCCGCGAGCGGCGACGAGATGGTCGCCGAGGCGTGGCACCGCGCCGGGTCGGGACGGTCGGGCATCTACGACGTCACCGTCCGCGTCGGCGACACGGTGATCGCCGAGTTCCGTGGCCGGAGCCGGACGGTTCCCGGCCTGGCCGCGCCGCCCCCCGCGCCGGCCTGACCTCCGTCAGCCCGCGGTCGGCGGGTCGAGCAACGGGTCGGCGCCGGGCGGCAGGAACGCCGGGCGCTCGTCGGGGCGCGGGTCGTCGTAGTAGCGGTGGAACACCTTGGTCTGCCCGCCCGAGAGCGGCGGCACGATCCACGTCCAGTCGGCCGGGCAGGACCGGCCGGCCTTCTCCTCCTTCTCGACGTGGGTGAGGAAGCGCTCGGACTCCGTGTGGTGGTCGGCCATCGTGACCCCGGCCGCGTCGAACGAGTGCTGCACCGCCCGGGTCAGCTCGACGAGGGCGCGGTCGCGCCACAGCGTCCGCACCGAGCTCGTGTCCAGGCCCATCCGCCGCGCGACCGCCGGGAGCAGGTCGTAGCGGTCGTCGTCGGCGAGGTTGCGGGCACCGATCTCCGTGTTGAGGTACCAGCCGTTGAACGGTGCGGCCGGGTAGCGAACGCCGCCGACGACGAGGGGCATGTTGCTGATCGCCGGTACCGCGTGCCAGCGCAGCCGCAGGTCGGCGAACCACGCGAGGTCTGGGTGGGTCAGCGGGACCTCGAGGACGGCGTCCTCCGGCAGGTCGAACAGCTGCGGGCGACCGTCGGGACCCGACACGAGCAGGGGCAGCACGTCGAACCGGCCGCGGGGCTCGGGACGCCGCCAGCCGAGACGTTCGACGAGGTCGGTGAAGTCGGCCAGCCGGGGGTCGCCGCGCACGATGCCGTCGGGGAGCCGGTGCCCGGCATAGCGGATGAGCTGCTCGTTGTGGATGCGGGGCCCGGGGCGCTCGGGCACGTCAGGGGCGAACACCGTGATCGTCGACCGGATGCGGCCGCCGCGCGTGGCCTCGCGCAGGTGCTCGATGCACTCGGCCGCGACGTCCGACGGTGCCGTGAGGTGCCTGCGGTCGCGGACGTGCAACGTCTTCCAGTACAGCCGCCCGATGCACCGGGCCGAGTTCCGCCACGCGACCTGCGCGCCGAACGCCAGCTCCCGGCTGGTGTGCCGGTAGGTCCCGGTGCTCGCGATCTCCTCGAGGACGGCCTCGCGCCTGCGCTCGTACCGCTCGCCCGCGGCGTCGGGCTGCTCGGTGTGGAACTGCTCCAGGAACTCGAGCGCCTCGTCCGGGTCGACGGGCCTGGGGCCGGTATCGGGCGTGCCCGCGTCGGGGCGGCCCCGACCGGTCATCGGGCAGTGCTGCTGCGGGACGAGGACGGCGTCGGTCTCCGGGGGGCCGTCCGACGATCGCTGACCACCGACCGCTGCGGTCAAGGATCGCCTCCGGGGAGTCACTCGATGGGTACAGGCTGCTACCTGAGTCTTTCTACTATGTGACTCTCGGTATGTCAGCCTTCGCCCATCAGTGATGCTTTTCGTACATCAGGTCCGATACTTCGCGACCTTCCGTGATCGCTCGCTGCTCGAACTTCGAGACCGGCCGCCAATCGGGCCGCGGCACGAAGCCGTTCGGACCGGCCTCGGGTGCGCGCTGCAGACGCCGTTCGGCGTCGGCGACATCGCGCATCTGGACGGCGTAGTCCGCCCAGTCGGTCGCCATGTGCAGGATCGCCCCAGGCCGCAGGCGGGACGCGGCCAAACCGACGAAACCGGGCTGTACCAGGCGACGCTTCCGGTGCCGGCGCTTCGGCCACGGGTCGGGGAAGAAGATGCGGATGCCGTCCAGCGAATCCACCGGGATGCAGGCGTCCAGCAGGGCGACGGCGTCACCCCGCAGCAGGAGCAGGTTCGTCAGGTCGGACGACTCGACGCGCAGCAGGAGCTGTGCCAGGCCGGGCTCGAAGACCTCGACGGCCATGTGGTCGACGTCCGGCGCCGCGGCGGCGAGCGCCGCCGTCGACTCGCCCATCCCCGACCCGATCTCGAGCACCAGCGGTGCCGTGCGGCCGAACCAGGCGGGCGGGTCGTAGGGCTCGCGACCCTCGACGAGATCGGCGACGTCGCGGCCGTGCCGGTGCCACAACCGGTCCCACGCCGACTGCTGGCCCTCGGTGAGCCGGTTGCGCTGGTGGACGAAGCTCGGGATCCGGTCCGTCCGCGGCGCCGGCGCCGTCTCGGCTCCCACGGTCATCGTCTCCTTGCTCCCCCTGCTGGTCATCGTGACCGGCCGATTGTCCCCGACGCCGCCGTCGCCGCCGACGGGCCCCGTCGCCGTGGCGGCGCCACGACCGTGACCGAGCCGTGACCTTCGAAGCGTGGTACTACGCATCCGCGGCGCCCCGATGATCGCCATTCTCTGCGGTGTGTCCGATTCGCAGGTGTCAGACGACAGGCTGACCGCCGTCGCCGCCGAGCTCGGAAGGCTCGGCCGGCGACTCGACGATCTCGGCGTCGAACTGCTGGCGCTGCGTAGCTCGTCGCCGGGTCCCGCACCGGGCGGGGGGTCCGGAGCAGGACCCGGCGACGTTCTCACGGGCCCGTCCGGCGTCGGTGCCGCACCGGCGCCCGACCGGTCCGGCCCGCCCGCGTGGCCCGCGCCCCCGACCCGCCCCGGCCCGCCGGGGGTCGCGGGGACGCCGGGGGCCGCTGCGGCGCCGCGCTGGGTGGCCCCCGGACCCGTCGCGCCCCAGGGGCCGTGGCCGGGCCGTCCGCCGCGGGCGGCTGCGTCGCCCGCGGTGTTCGCGGGGACCGGTGCGCCCTGGACCCGGCCGGGACCGGCGGTGCCCACCGGCCCACCCGCGCCGCAGCGGCCCGGTTGGTGGGCGTCGCTCTCGGGAGCGCGGTTGCTCGCGTGGACCGGCGGCGGGGTCACGCTGCTCGGTCTCGTCATGCTCCTGGTGCTCGCCGCCTCGCGGGGCTGGTTCTCCCCCGTCGCCAGGCTCGTCGCCGGCGCCGTTCTGGGACTCGCGCTGCTCGGGCTCGCGGTGTGGCTGCACCGCAAGGAGTCCGCCCGCGCCGGAGCGGTCGCCGTCGCCGGGACCGGGGTGGCGGCGCTGTACCTGGTCGTCGCCTCGGGGACCGCGCAGTACCACTACCTGCCGGCCGCCGTCGGCCTCGTGCTGGGGCTGGTCGTCGCCGCGGGCGGGCTCGGGCTCGCCGACCACTGGCGCAGCCCGGCGCTCGCGATCGGCGCGGTGGTCGGCGCGGGGCTGCTGATGCCCGTCGTCACCGAGGGCTGGGGGCCGCTGCTGGCCGCGCTCACCGTCGTGCTGGAGATCGTCGCCGGGATCGTCGCGCTGCGCCGGGGATGGCCGTGGCTGCTCGTCGTCGGTGCCGCGTGGGCCGTCCTGTACGCGTCGCTGGCCGCAGGCGTGGCCGGGTCCGCCGAGCTGTGGCCGGCCGGTGCCGCGGCGGCTGCGGTGCTCGTCGTCGGGTGCGCTCTCGCGTTGTACGCGCTGGTCACGAGTTCGACGAACGCTCCGGCGTACGGCGTGCTCGCCTCCGCCGCGGTGCCGATGCTGGTCATGGGCGGCCGGCTCGACGGCTGGCGCGGTGCCGCCGTCGCCGGTGGCGCCGCGGTCGTGATGCTCGGTGTCGCGCTCGTCCCCCGTCTCGACCGCCCGGTGCGGATCGTCGCGCTGACGGTCGGTGCGGTGGCGCTGCTCGAGGCCACCGGACTGCTGTTCTCCGGGGATGTCGCCGTCGCCGTCATCGTCGGGGAGGGCATCGGGTTCGCGGTGGCCGCGGCGCTGCTGCGCAGCCGGCCCACCCTGCTGTTCGCGGCCGGCTTCGGCGTCATGGGCGTCCTCGGCGCGCTGGCCCTGCCGCTGCCGCCGGGTGTCCTCGCCGGGTACCCCGCGTCGCCCTTCACCCGTGGCGGTCTGCTGCAGACCGGCCCGCTGGTCACGGGCCTGATCGTCGCGGTGCTGACCGTCGGCCTGGCGGTTGCGATGCTGGTCGCGCTGGCGCGCACGGGCCTGCTCGGGTCGGGCGACGGCCGGGCGGCCATGTGGGTCGTCACCGGGCTGGTCGGGCTGTACGGGCTGACCGGGTTCGTCGTCGGCCTCGCGCTCCTCGTCTCGCCCGACCGGGGCGGGTTCGTCGCCGGGCACGCCGTCGTGACGGTGCTGTGGACGGTGCTCGCGCTGGTGCTGCTGGCGCGGGGCATCCGGAACACCCCGCTGCGCGTCGCGGGCCTCGTGCTGGTGGCCGCCGCGGTCGCGAAGCTGATCCTCTTCGACCTCGTCTCCCTCGACGGCCTCGCCCGCGTCGGGGCGTTCCTCGGTGCCGGGCTGGTGCTGCTGTTCGCCGGGGTGCGGTACGCGCGGCTCGTCTCCGAGGCCGAGACGGCGACCGGTCCGGCGACGCCGCCCACGGGGGTGGCCGCTCCGGCCGGGGGCCCGGAGCAGGCGGCGGGCGACGACGGGCGTGGCACCTGGGGACCGCCCGACGCCCGGACCTGATCGGGTTCGCAGGCGCGAACCCGGTACGCGACGGGGTCCGGGCGCACGGGGCCGGATGCCACGGTGGGCACATGCCCGACCGGTATGCCGACGCGGTGCGCATGGCGCGCGCGGAACTGCGCGCCCGTCGCCTGGCCCTGCCCGGTCACGCCGCGGAGGTCCGCGCGGCGTGCAGCCTGGCGCGGGTCGCGGCGGCGGCCCGCTCGGCCACGGCGGTGGCGGCCCTGTCGGCCGAGCTGTTCGGCTACCTCGACCGCGCGGGCCGGGCCGACCGTGCGCTGCTGCCGCGGCACGCGGCGGCGGCCGCCGAACGGATCGTCGCCGACGTGCTCGACCGGGCCGGCCAGGGGCTGGTGCCCGAGCTGCGGCGGATCGCCTCGGCGCGGGGGCTGCCGACCTCGGCCGGCGAGGGCTGGGTGCCCGGTCCGGTGCACGTCCTGATCCCGCCCGCCCCGCCGCCGCCGGGCCTCTGGCAGACGGCGGCGACGGGCGGCGCCCTGTGGCGCACCGCGCTGCTGCCGCTCGCCGGGCTGCCCGTGGTGGGGCTCCCGGCGGTGGCCGGGGGCGCGGGATCTCCCGCGGTCTGGGCGGGTGCGGCGGCCGGCGTGGTGACGCTGGTCGCCGCGGTCCTGGGGCGTCGCGGCGCTGCCGACCGCGAACGCTGGCGACGGTGGGTCCCGGGCGTCACGGCGTCGCTGCGGGCGGCCCTCGACTCGGCTCTGCTGACGGCGCTGCTGCACACCGAGCGGCAGGTCGTCGCCGCGCTGGACCCCGCCGTCGTCCGCCGGGCCGGGGAGATCGACGCGCAGCTGCGTGGGTTGACGGGCCCGCCGGGGGAACGGGCGGCCCCCGCGAGAGAGGAGCAGCACACGTGACCGACCCTGCTGTCGTTCCCGACCCTGCCGCCGTTCCCGACCCTGCTGCCGTGCGGGATCCCGCTGCCGTCGACGATCTCGACGCACCGGATGCGCACACCCTCCCGGGCCTGCCCGTCGCCGGTGGTGCCGACACCGACGCCGACGGCCGCGCCGACACCGTGGCGGTGCTCGACGGACCCGACCTGCTGCTGCACACCGACCTCGACGGCGACGGGCTCGTCGACGAGGTCCTGCGGCTGGGCGCCGGGGTCCTGCCCGGTCTCGCGGACGCGCCCGACGAGGGCGGGTACGGCGGCGGCGGGGACGGCGACGGCTGGTGGTCCTGGCTGCCCTGGTTCTCGGGTGGGGACGGCTCGTTCCGGTAGTCGATCTCGCCGTCGGTGCCCGTCGGTAGGTTGCGGGGGTGGCACCAGATCCGAGGATCGACCCGGCGTTCCGGGAGCTCCCGCTCGACGCGCTGGCCGACGCGGCGCTGCAGCGCGCCCGTGAGCTCGGCGCCGGGCACGCCGACGTGCGGGTCGAGCGGGCCGTCTCGCAGTCGATCGCCTTGCGCGACGGCGCCGTCACCGGGGTGTCCGACTCGACGTCGGTCGGCCTCGCGGTGCGCGTCGTCGTCGACGGTGTGTGGGGCTTCGCGTCGCACGTGGAGCTGACGGCGGAGCGGGCGGCGGCGACGGCCGAGCAGGCGGTGGCCGTGGCGCGGACGTTGGCCCCGGTGGCGCGCGAGCGGGTCGAGCGGGCCGACGAGCCGGTGTACCCCGCGGCCGAGTGGGTGTCGTCGTACGCGACGGACCCGTTCGCGGTGCCGACGCGGGAGAAGGTAGAGCTGCTCGCCGAATGGTCGCAGCGGCTGCTGGCGGCCGACGGGGTCGACCACGTGCAGGCGTCGGTCGGGCAGGTGCGGGAGACCAAGTTCTACGCCGACCTCGCGGGCACCCGGACGCTCCAGCAGCGGGTCCGGGTCGAGCCGGCCGTCACGGCGACGACGGTCGACCGGGCAGCGGGCGGCTTCGAGACGATGAGCTCGCTCGCCCCGCCCGCGGGCCGCGGCTGGGAGTACCTCACGGGCCAGGGGTGGGACTGGGACGGCGAGCTCGCCGCGATCCCCGAGCTGCTCGCGGAGAAGACCAAGGCGCCGACGGTGCAGGCCGGCCCGACCGACCTGGTGATCGACCCCACGAACCTGTGGCTGACCATCCACGAGTCGATCGGCCACGCCACGGAGTACGACAGGGCGATCGGCTACGAGGCCGCCTACGCCGGCACCAGCTTCGCCACCCCCGACAAGCTCGGCACCCTGCGCTACGGCTCACCGGTCATGCACGTCACCGGCGACCGCACCGTCGAGCACGGGCTGGCGACGGTCGGGTTCGACGACGACGGCGTCGCCACGGGCGAGTGGGACCTGGTGCGCGACGGGGTGCTCGTCGGGTACCAGCTCGACCGCACGTTCGCGCCGCGGCTGGGGCTGCAGCGGTCCAACGGCTGCGCCTACGCCGACTCCCCGCACCACGTGCCGATCCAGCGGATGGCCAACGTGTCCCTGCAGCCCGACCCGGACCGCGACACGACCACCGAGGACCTGATCGGGCGGGTCGACCGGGGCATCTACGTCGTCGGCGACAAGTCCTGGTCGATCGACATGCAGCGCTACAACTTCCAGTTCACCGGGCAGCGCTTCTACCGGATCGAGGGCGGCCGGCTCGCCGGCCAGCTGCGCGACGTCGCCTACCAGGCCACGACGACCGACTTCTGGGGGTCGATGGAGGCGGTCGGCGGCCCGTCGAGCTGGCGCCTCGGCGGCACGATGAGCTGCGGCAAGGCCCAGCCGGGCCAGGTCGCGCCGGTCAGCCACGGCTGCCCGTCCGCGCTGTTCCGCGGGGTCAACGTCCTGAACACGCAGGAGGAGGGCCGATGACCACGCTGTCGACCGCGCTCGCGCCGCAGGAGATCGTCGAGCGGGTGCTCGGGGCAGGCCACGGCGGCGCCGACCTCGCGGGCCGTGTCGTCGTGGTGTCGGAGACGAGCGAGGCCGCCGTGCGCTGGGCGAACTCGACGATGACCACGAACGGTCTCGGTACCTCCCGGCGGACGACGGTGATCTCGCTCCTGCGGGTCGACGGCGGCACGGCGGCGGGCGTCGTCAGCTCCGCGGTGTCGATCACCGACCCGGCGCAACTGGCCGACCTGGTCGCGGCGAGTGAGCAGGCCGCGCGCGAGGCCGGCCCGGCGAACGACGCCGCGGAGCTGCCCGCCGAGATCGTCGACGACCCGGCCTGGTCCGACGCCGCGGCGGCGACGTCGATCGGCGTCTTCGGCGACCTCGCGACCGGCCTGGCCGAGGTGCTGGGCGGCGACCTGCGGCAGTACGGCTTCGCCAGCCACTCGCTCACCACGGTCTGGCTCGGCACGTCGACGGGTGTGCGGCGACGCTGGGTGCAGCCGACGGGATCGGTGGAGCTCAACGTCAAGACACCCGACCTGGAGCGCTCGGCGTGGACGGCGACGGGGTCACAGGACTTCACCGACGTCGACGTCGTCGCGCTCGCGGCCGACGCGGCGCGACGGCTGGAGTGGGGCGACCGGAAGGTGACGCTGCCACCGGGCCGCTACGAGACGCTGCTGCCGCCGTCGGCCGTCGCCGACCTGATGATCTACCTCTTCTGGTCGATGGAGGGCCGGGCGGCGCAGGAGGGGCACAGCGCGCTCTCGGGTCCCGACGGGGTGCGCGTGGGCGAGCGGCTCACCGACCTCCCGCTCACGCTGACCAGCGATCCCGCCGCCCGCGGCCTGGAGTACGAGCCGTTCGTGGTGGCGACGAGCTCGGGCGGCGGCATGAGCGTCTTCGACAACGGCGCACCGACCCGGGCGGTCGACTGGGTGCGCGACGGGGTCGTCAACGAGCTGGTGTACTCCCGTGCCGAGGCCGCCGAGTTCGGCACGGCGTTCACCCCCGCGGGCGACAACCTGCTCCTGCGGGGTGGCCCGTCGGGCACGGCCTCGTCGATCGACGAGATGGTCGCCGGCACCGAGCGGGCCCTGTTGCTCACCTGCCTCTGGTACATCCGCGCCGTCGACCCGACGACGCTGCTGCTCACCGGCCTCACCCGCGACGGCGTGTACCTCGTGGAGAACGGCGAGGTGGTCGCGGAGGTCGACCACAACTTCCGGTTCAACCACTCCCCGCTCGACGTGCTGCGCGGCACCACGGAGGTCGGGGCCACGGTGCCGACGATCGGCCGGGAGTGGAAGGACTGGTTCACCCGCTCGGCGATGCCCCCGCTGCGCGTGCCGGACTTCAACATGTCGTCGGTGTCGCTGGGCCGTTGACGTGCAGGCGTGACGGCGCTGTCCCCGCTCACGGGCCGACGGGGAGCCACGACGACAGGTGTCGGCGCCGAGCGGTCGCGGGCCGCCCGGCGCCCGCGGCGGCCGTCACGGGTCGGCGCAGTGCGGCCACCGTCCGGCGCGCCTGTGTCCGCTGTCCGGCGTCATGCCTCACCCTGGACCCGCACGATGCACGCCGTCCTGGTACCCCGCCGATGCCGCCGCGGTCCCGTGAGCCGAGGGAGTTTCCGCCTGTGTCGTACGACGTGGTCAGCGCCTACACGCTGGTGATCGGTGACGACTCCGGCGAACCGGCGGTGAGCGTCCACGGATCGGCGGCCGAGGCCTGGCGGGAGCTCGACCGGGAGGTCCGCAGGCGTTCCCGGATGCGCCCGCGCCCGCGGCGGGTGGTCGACGAGGAGTCCGCGACGCGGCTGGCGTCGGCATGGCGGGCGGCCGATCCGGACACCCGGTTCTGGAACGTCACGGCCCACCGGCTGCCCATCCTGCTGCCGGTCATCGCGCGCGAGGCCGGGGCGGTGGCCGCGCGCGCCCGTTGAAGAGCGCTCAGCCCGCGGGCGGGACGGGCTCGCCGCCGCCGGTCGTGGGCATCGTCGTGGATCGCGCCTTCTGCTCGGCGATCCGGACCTGAACGTTCTCGGACGTGATCGCGGCGCGCCGGCGCTCGCGGACCTTGAGCAGCACGAGCATCGACACCCCGTAGGCGACGCCGACGACGACGAGCACGATGCCGAACTTCGTGACCATCGTCTGCACGACGCCCTCCACGGGGACGTCGACCGTCGAGATGATCGCGAGCACGCCCAGCGTGAGCAGATGGAACAGCACCGTGAGCAGCACGTTCAGCGAACGTGCGGTCTCGTTGCTCTGGAAGACCTCTTCGAGGAAGGGCTCCCCGGACAGGAACAGCACTCGCCCCACGGCGACGGTGAGCGCCACCGCGACCACGAGGAACACCAGATACTGGGCGGTGGTCACGATGGGCCTCCTGCACTCGGTGTCGTCACGACGGCACGCCTCGACAAGACCTACCCCGTCGGCATGTTCATCATGCAGGCCGAGGCCGGGCATTCCGACGCGGTTCGTCACATCCGGTGCTGTTCCCGTCGCGGTGCGTCCGGCCGGTGGTCCGCCGCACCGCCGGATGCGCCGCCGGACGTGTCGTCGGATCGGGCGGCCCGATCCGCGATCCCGGCGGCCAGCCGCGCGCTGCCCTCACCGATGGTGAGCTCCCGCAGCGGGAGGCCGTCCTCGAGCCGCATCATGACGCGGTCGAGGACGTCGATGTAGGCCTCGCCGGAGCGGTCGGCGAGGGCCTGCGCGGCCAGCCGGGCACCTGCGACGACACCTGCGAAGAGCAGGACGTCGAGGTCGTCGTGCGGCCGGCCGTAGGTGTCGGCGACCTGGTCGGCGATGGCGGTGACGGTCAGCCCGCTGCGCTCGCGTGCGGCGGCCTGCAGCTCGGGGGCGCTGCGCACCAGTGCCATCCGCACCTCCTCGAGCTCGCGCTTCTCGGGTGGCAGCCGCCGGAACGCGGTGGTGACGCCGGTGCGCAGGGCCGTCAGCAACGGGGTGTCGGGGGGCAGCTCGGCGAACGCCTCGGCCATGAGCGGGTCGACGTCGTCGAACAGGACGACGTCCTCCTTGGTCGGGAAGTACCGGAAGAACGTGCTGCGCGAGACGTCGGCGGCGGCGGCGATCTCGTCGACGGTCGTCTCGGCGAAGCCCTGTTCGCGGAACAGCCGCAGCGCGTGCCGCTGCAGTTCCGCCCGGGTACGGGCCTTCTTCCGTTCGCGCAGTCCGGGGTTCGGGGGTCTCACGTCCCGCAGTATGTCCGGTCCTGCGACTCAGGGCTGAATAATACTCAGTATTTTATGAGACTCAGTTCCATAATAGTGGTAGCGTCGGGCGCATGGACATCGACGCTCTCGTGGTGGGGGCAGGCCCGACTGGCCTGACACTGGGATGCGAGCTTGCGCGCCGCGGCGTGCGGGTCCGGGTGGTCGACGCGGCCGCCGGGCCCTTCACCGGGTCACGCGGCAAGGGGTTGCAGCCGCGGACGCTGGAGGTGCTCGACCTGCTCGGGGTCGGGCGGCGGCTGCTGGGCCTCGGCCGGTTCCGGCTGCCCATGCGGGTGCCCGACGGCGCGGGCGGGTTCGAGGTCAGGGACCTGCACCCGGATGCGGCTCCGACACCGTCGAGCCCGTACGCGCGGCCGTTGATCATCCCGCAGTTCCGGGTCGAGGAAACGCTGCGCGACGCGCTGGCCGGCCACGGCGTGCAGGTGGAGTTCGGTCGCCGACTGACCGGCCTGGCCCAGGGCGACGGGTCCGCGACGGCGACGTTCGACGACGGCACCCGGATCACGGCGCGCTGGGTCGTCGGCTGCGACGGTGGGTCCAGCACGGTCCGCCACCTCGGTGGGTTCACCTTCCTCGGGCAGACCGACGAGACCATCCGGATGCTGATCGCCGACGTCCGCGTCGAGGGCGTCGACCGCGACCACTGGCACGCGTGGGGAGGCGCCGAGGGCGCGTTCATCGCGCTGTGCCCGCTGGCCTCGACCGACCGGTTCCAGTTCCAGGCCTCGACGGCTGCCGACGACCACCGCGAGCCGACCCGCGAGGTGGTGCAGGAACTGCTCGACCGCGCGACCGGGGGCCAGGTGCAGGTCGTCGACGTCGGCTGGTCGTCGCGCTGGCGGCTCAACGAGCGGATGGTCGACCGTTACCGCGCGGGGAGGGTGCTGCTCGCGGGCGACGCGGCGCACGTGCACTCGCCCGCGGGTGGCCAGGGCATGAACACCGGCATCCAGGACGCGGCGAACCTCGGGTGGAAGCTCGCCGCCGTCGTCGCGGGCGCCGATCCGGCGCTGCTCGACACCTACGAGGCCGAGCGGCTGCCCGTCGCGGCCGAGGTGCTGGGCCTGTCGGCGCGCCTCACCCGGCGGACGCTGCTCGACCGCGGCGAGGACGGCACACGCGCCCTCCAGCTGGGACTCACCTATCGCGGCGGCCCGCTGGCACCCGACGGGGGCGCGACGGCGGCCGGCCCACGGCCCGGCGACCGTGCCCCGGACGCGACCGAGCTGCTGTGCGGTGAGCCCGGGGCGCGACCGGTCCGGCTGTTCGACCTGCTCAGGGGCTCGACGTGGACCCTGCTGGGCTTCGGCGCGATGCCGCCGGAGGTCGGGATCGGCGTACGCCGGGTCGGGATCGCGGGCCCGGGTGGCGCGGCCGGGGTCGTCGACACCCAGGGGCACGCCCACGATGCGTACCGGCCCGTCGACGGCGAGCTCGTCCTGGTGCGCCCCGACGGTCACATCGGCCTCCGGACGACCGACCCCGACGCGGTCCGCGCCTACCTCTCGGCCGTGCTCCCGCCCGACGAGGCACTGACGAGCGCGCGCAGCACCGCGACGAGGTCCTCGACGTCGCCGACCCCCGTGATCGGCGCCCCGGTGAGCGTCCTGAGGTAGAGGCCGTCGCCGACGAGCTGGACGAGCCAGGCGAGCATGGGGTCGGGGACCTCGGAGCGCAGCGCGGCCAGCCCGTCGGCGTCGACGGCGGCGATGGCGTCGCGCGCGGCGAGGCCGGTGGGGCTGGCGTCGGCGATGCGCAGTGCGGCGAGGTAGGTGCGGGTCAGTCCGACGGGTGAGGCCCGGCCCGGCACCGAGGTGCGCAGGTAGTAGGCGACGACGCCGTCGGGGTCGGCCCGCATCGCGTCGGCGTCGGCGGCGCTGCGGGCGCGCAGGCGTTCGAGCAGCCCGGCGGCGAGTGCGTCCTTCGACGCGAAGTGGTAGAGCAGCCCACCCTTGGAGACGTCGGCGGCCGCGGCGACGGCGTCGAGCGTCGTGCTGCCCGGGCCTGCCTCGATGAGCAGCGTCTCGTAGGCGTCGAGAACGCGATCACGGGCGCCGGCCACCGCGCGAGTCTAGGGGGGCGCCACGGGGTTCTCCGGTCGACCGGGCGCCGGGCGGGTCGGCCGTCCGGCGGGCCGGGCGCCGCGGCGGTCCGGCCGGGCCGGGTACCGGTTGCGTCGGGGACCGGTGGCGCGTCGCACATCTGGCCGATGGCGGGAACAACCTGCGAAACTGTACCGTCTGGACGGTATAGAGACCCGGAACTTGCACCACCGCACGAGGACCCCCGAATGACCGTCACGCTCCCGCGCGCCCACGCGCGTCCGATCCCCGCGCGCGCGGGCGCCCGGCAGTGGCTCGCACTCGCCGTGCTGTTCCTGCCGACGCTGCTCGTC
>Ga0182736_1001294_pt1 | contig 25847 bp, 20 predicted proteins | sample eDN5th30CKraftBY_FD_128882 | JGI IMG/M metagenome (GOLD analysis project Ga0182736, IMG submission 128882) | Enriched backyard soil microbial communities from Emeryville, California, USA - eDNA 5th pass 30_C Kraft BY (version 2) (version 2) | ecosystem: Environmental > Terrestrial > Soil >...
AGCGCCGCCACGTCGTCCATGTAGTGGCTGGTGAGGAGCACCGTGGCGCCGTGTCGCTCGTTGTAGTCCTTGATGAACGCGCGCACGCCGGCCTGCATGGTGACGTCGAGGCCGATGGTCGGCTCGTCCAGGAAGAGCACCTTCGGCCGGTGCAGCAGCGCCGCCGCCAGCTCGCACTTCATGCGCTCGCCGAGGGAGAGCTGCCTCGTCGGCTTGCCGAGGAGCGGGGCGAGGTCGAGCAGCTCCGTGAGCTCGTCCACCGTGCGGCGGAACTCCTCCCGGGGCACGTCGTAGATGGCGCGGTTCAGCTCGAAGGTCTCCGAGGGCGGCAGATCCCAGAGGAGCTGCTGCTTCTGGCCGGTGACCAGCATGATCGAGCGTAGAAAATCACGCTCCCGGGCGGCGGGGCGGTGGCCCGCCACGATCGCCTCGCCGGAGGTGGGGTGCAGGAGGCCGGCGAGCATCTTCAGCGTGGTGGTCTTGCCGGCGCCGTTGGGGCCGAGGAAGCCGACGCGCTCGCCGGCGGCGATCTCGAAGGAGATGTCGTCCACCGCGGGCACGGCGCGGTAGTTGCGGCGGAAGACCGAGCGGACGGCGGCGCCGAGACCCGGCGGCCTCGTGTGCACGCGGTAGTGCTTGACCAGATGCTTTACGGAGATCATGGGGTTGCCGTGTATGTCCGAGGGAGGCGACGACCGCAACGATCGGGCGGGCCCCGGGCCCACCGCTCCCCTCGTCGGGAGGCGTCGATCCCTCCACAGGAACCGAAAGGAGTCCAGATGGATCCCACCCAGCTTCGAGAGGCGGCCGAGCGCTGGCTCGCCGAGGATCCCGACCCCGCCACGCGCGGCGAGCTGCGAGGCCTCCTCGATCGCGGCGATCGAGCGGCGCTCGAGGACCGATTCTCCGGGAGCTTGCGCTTCGGCACCGCGGGCCTGCGTGGTCTCGTCGGCGCCGGCCCCAACCGGATGAACCGCGCCGTGGTGATCCGCGCCACCGCCGGCCTCGCGCGCTACCTCCTCGAGAACGTTCCGGACGCGCGCACGCGCGGTGTCGTGGTGGGCTGCGACGGCCGGCACCTCTCGCCGGAGGCGCGCGTCGACGTGGTGGAGGTACTCGCGGGACACGGCATCCGCGCCCGCGCGTTTCGCGACTTTGCGCCCACGCCCCTCGTCGCCTTCGCCGTCTCCCACCTGCACGCTGCTGCCGGCGTGATGGTCACCGCCAGCCACAACCCCGCCGCCTACAACGGCTACAAGGTCTACTGGGGCAACGGCGCGCAGATCATCCCGCCGCACGACGGCGGAATCGCCGCCGCGATCGACGCCGTCGGTCCCCTGCCGGCGATTCCGCGGCTGCCGGAGCGGCAGGCCACCGCCGCCGGCCTGCGCGAGGAGCTCGGCGAGGAGACGATCCTCGCCTACCTCGAGAAGGTGCAGACCCTCTCCCGCCGCGGCCCTTCGCGCAAAGTGCGGATCGCCTACACGCCGATGCACGGCGTCGGCGGCGACCTCGCCCTGCGCGCCCTGTCGCGCTTCGGCTTCGACGACGTGCACGTCGTCACCGAGCAGATGGCGCCGGATCCCGACTTCCCCACCGTGGCCTTCCCCAACCCGGAGGAGAAGGGCGCCATGGACCGCGTCCTCGCCCTCGCCTCCCGGGTGTCGGCGGATCTCGTCCTCGCCAACGATCCCGACGCGGATCGCCTCGCCGTGTCCGTGCCCCGCGGCGACGGCACCTGGCATGCGCTCTCCGGAAACGAGATCGGGATGCTCCTGGCGTCGTGGCTCCTCGAGCCGCCGCCCGATGGAGAGCTTCTCGCCATCACCACCATCGTCTCCACGCCCATGCTCGCCGCCATGTGCGCGCGACTCGGCGTGCGCTGCGAGGAGGTCCTCACGGGCTTCAAGTGGATCGCCAACCGGGCGATGGACCTCGAAGCCCGCGAGGGGTTCCGATTCGTCCTCGGCTTCGAGGAGGCCCTGGGCTACAGCGTCGGCACCATCTGCCGCGACAAGGACGGCATCTCGGCGGCGGCGGTGTTCGCCGAGCTGGCCGCGTCCGGCGACGTCCTCGCCCGCCTGGAGGATCTCTTCCGCCGCTTCGGCCTCTACGTCTCCGGGCAGTCGGGCTTCACCGCCGTCGGCGCCGCCGGCCAGGACGCCATCCGCGCGACGATGGAGCGGCTGCGCGCCTCGCCGCCCCGGGCCATCGGCGGCCGCGTGGTCCTCGCGGTGCGCGACTACCTCGCCCGCCAGCGCACCACCGCGGACGGCGCGTCGACGCCCCTCGACCTGCCGCCCTCCGACGTCCTCGCCTTCGACCTGGAGGGAGGCAGCCGGGCGATCGCCCGCCCCTCCGGCACCGAGCCCAAGATCAAGTTCTACTTCGACGTGTGTGAACTGGTCTCACGCGACGAGGCGGTCGATTCGGCCCGCGCGAGGGCGGTGGCTGCCCTCGCGGCGATGGCCCGCGACTTCGACGCCCTCGCCCGCCCGCCCAACGGCTAGCGGCGGGGGCGATCGGTGGTGCCCCGGATCCGGGGCAGCCGGCTTCTTGGCCCGGGCGCCGTTGCTTAGCTTCCCCTCGGATCGACGCGCCGCTCGGGCGCTTCATTCGGGGGGTCGCCATGTCGAAGGTTGCGCTCGTCACGGGAGCTTCCGGCGCGCTGGGCCGCGCCATCGCCGAACGGCTGGCGGAGGCGGGGTACGATCTCGCGCTCCACTACCGCAAGTCGTCGAGCGCAGCCGAAGCCCTCGCCACCGACCTGCGCGCGCGGGGCGTGCGGGCGCTCCCGGTCCAGGCCGACATCTGCAAGGGCCCGGACGTGGAGCGCATGGTGCGCGAGACCGAGGACGCCCTCGGCCCCATCGACCTCGTCGTCAACAACGCCGGCCTCGTGCGCGACCGCGCCATCGGCAAGCTCACCGACGACGACTGGAACATCGTCCTCGACACCAACCTGCGCGGCACCTTCCTCGTCTGCCGCGCGGTGGCGCCGCGGATGCGCGAGCGCAAGGCCGGCCGCATCGTCACCATCAGCTCCATCGTCGGCGCGATGGGCAACTTCGGCCAGGTCAACTACGCCGCGTCCAAGGCGGGCCTCATCGGCCTCACCAAGAGCCTCGCCAAGGAGCTCGCCCGCGACCGCGTCACCGTCAACGCCATCTGCCCGGGCTTCATGGACACGCCCATGGTCCGCGGCGTCCCCGAGGCGGTGCAGGAGAAGCTCATCGCTCAGATCCCCCTGGGCCGCTTCGGCGAGCCGAGCGCCGTGGGCGAGGCCGTCGCCTACCTCGCCGGCCCCGGCGGCGCGTGGGTCACGGGCCAGATCCTCCACGTCAACGGCGGGATGTACATGTGACCCCACTCTGAGACAGACCGCCTTCAATCCCGACGGATGTGAAGGCGATCCGTCTCGGCAGCGCCCTGCCTTCGGAAACACGCGTGCCGCAGAAGACGCCCTCGACTACGGCATCTTCTGCGGCGGCCTGGACTCCTGGGGCTGCGCCGGCGCCGCGTTCGGCGGCACGCCGTCCTTCAGCTTCGCCCCGGGAGGCGCCGGCACGATCGGCTTGGCGGCGTTCGGGGGCGGCGGCCCCGCTGCGGGCGGCATCGCGTCCACGCGGCTCGCGACCCGCCGCTCCCCCACGACGTCGTAGGTGACGGAGACCTCGCCCCCCAGCGGGAGCTTGGCCACCGACACCGGCGCCCCGTCCAGGAAGAACACGGTCTCGGGCACCACGGAGACCTGGGCGTCGGGGATCGTCTCGCCCAGCCGGACCACGAGCTGATCGGCGCCCGCCTCGATGAGCACGCCGTCCATCTTGAGCGCGACGAAGCGGTTCTGCGCGCGCTCGATCCACCGGATCGGCCTGTCGCCCGGCATGGTGAGGTCGTCCGGCGCGCGCGGCAGCTCGGGCGGCGTGCCCAGGATCTCGCTCGTCACGAGCCACGCCACGAAGAGCCCGCCCGGCGCGAGCGCGAGCCAGCGCAAGCGCTTCATCGCGGCGCCCTCGGGATCCAGCGTTTCGCTCGCCTGCCCGCTGTGGTAGAAACCGCGGCCTCGCACGCCGCGGCGTCGCCGCGTGCACAGGAGCCAAAGACCATGGACATCCAGCTCTCCGCCAACGCTCTCGCCGACACGAAGGCGAATCTGCTCACGCTGCCCGTCTTCGAGGAGGACCTCTCCAAGAAGGGCGGCAGCGACGCCCTCGCAGCCCTCGACGGCGCCCTCGACAAGGCGCTCCTCGCCGCCGCCGCGCAGGAGGGCTTCAAGGGCAAGGCCGGGCAGAAGTTCGCCATGCACACCCTCGGCAAGCTCTCCGCCGCTCGGGTGCTGCTCGTGGGCCTGGGCGCCCGCGCCAAGTTCCGCACCGAGACCCTGCGCGTCGCCGCCGGAACCGCCGCCAAGGAGTCGCTGCGCTCCGGCGGGGGCACCCTCGCCATCGCCGCGCCCCTGGCCGTCGAGGCGGACGAAGAGGTCCGCGCGATCGTCGAGGGCCTCGGCCTCGGCGCCTACCGCTTCGACAAGTGGCGCAGCGAGAAGAAGGAGCAGGGCAAGGACATCGCCAAGGCGATCGTCTGCACGCCCGGCATGAAGAAGAACGCGAAGCTCGACCGCGCGGTCTCCCTCGGCAACACCATGGCCGACGCCACCAACTTCGCCCGCGATCTCGTGAACGAGCCCGCGATGACGCTCACGCCGACGGCGCTGGCCCAGGCGGCGCAGAAGTACCTGAAGGCCGACGGCCTCCAGATCACCGTCCACGACAAGAAGAAGATCGAGTCGCTGAAGATGGGCATGTTCCTGGGCGTCGCCCAGGGCAGCGCCGAGCCGCCGAAGCTCATCGAGATCCGCTACGTGCCCAAGGGCGCCGGCGCGAAGGCCAAGCCCCTCGCCCTCGTCGGCAAGGCGATCACCTTCGACTCCGGCGGCCTCTCGCTGAAGCCCGCCGACGCGATGGTGGACATGAAGACCGACATGGCCGGCTCCGCCGCCGTCTTCGCCGCCATGCACGTCATCGCCACCGAGATCCAGCCGAAGTTCCCGGTCTACGCCTTCGTCGGCACCTGCGAGAACATGCCGAGCGGCACGGCGTACCGCCCCGGCGACGTCCTCACCTCGCGCATCGGCAAGACGGTCGAGATCACGAACACCGACGCAGAAGGGCGCCTCGTCCTCGGCGACGTCCTCGCCTACGCCTGCGAGACCAACCCCCGCGGCGTCATCGACCTCGCCACCCTCACCGGCGCCTGCATCGTCGCCCTGGGCATGTACACCGTGGGCACCTTCGGCCATGACGACGAGCTGGTGAACGCCGTCCTCGACGCCGCCAGGGGCGCCGGCGAGGACTTCTGGCGCATGCCGATGGTCCCGGAGGTGAAGGACGTCCTCAAGTCCGACATCGCCGACATGAAGAACTCGGGCGTGCGCTGGGGCGGCGCCATCTCCGCCGCGCACTTCCTCTCGGACTTCGTCGGCGAGACGCCGTGGGTCCACCTGGACATCGCCGGCCCGTCCACCTCCGACAAGGAGCGCGGCTACGTGTCCAAGGGCGGCACGGGCGTGGGCGTCCGCACCCTCGTCGAGCTCGTGCGCCGCCTCGACGGGCAGGCCTGAGAGGTCCGAAACTCGGCCGCAGGGTTCACCAGCCCTGCGGCCCCGCGGATTGTCCCGACCCGCATCGGGTGATAGGAAGGGCAGCCGAGCGCTGCCCTTTCCTCGTTAAACGGGACATCCGATGAACCTTCGAATTCTCGCCCCCTCCGTCCTCGCCTGCGTGCTGCTCGCCTCGGCCTGCGGCGGCTCCGAATCCGACCCGAAGGAGGAGCCCGCCACCGGTCCGGTGGCGTCCGTCGAGGTGACGCCGGCCACCGCGACGATCTTCGAGGCGAAGACCGTCAAGCTCCGCGCCATCGCCAAGAACGCCGGGGGCCGCGAGCTCGCCGGCCGCGCCGTGACGTGGCGCTCCCTCGACGAGGACGTCGCGACCGTCGACGCCGCGGGCCTGGTGACCGGCGTGGTGCCCGGCACCGCCAACATCGAGGCCACGGTGGAGGACCACAAGGCCGTGGCGAAGATCTCCGTGGAGCTCGCCCAGGTTGCGTCGGTCTCCATCGAGCCCGCCCGCACCGCCATGGGCCTCGACCAGGAGATCGTCTTCACGGCGGTGGCCAAGGACGCCGAGGGCGGCCGCCTCTCCGATCGCGCCGCCACCTGGTCGTCGAGCGACGCGTCGATCATCTCCATCGGCGTCGACGGGAAGGCGTGGGCGAAGGCGCTGGGCGAGGCGACGATCGAGGCCACCGTCGACGGCGTCAAGGGGAGCCTCTCCCTGCAGGTCGTCGAGGCGGTCCCCGCCCGCATCGAGCTCGATCCGTCGACCCTGACCCTCGCCGAGGCCCAGACGAAGACCATCGCCGTGACGGTGTTCGACGCGGACGGCGGCGAGCTCGACTGGCGTGACATCGAGTGGTCCAGCAGCGACGAGACCGTCGCCACCGCGGACGCCGCCGGCGTCAAGGGCGTGCGTCCCGGCACGGCGAAGATCATCGCCACCGCGGGCGAGGCGACCGCCACCGCCAACGTGACCGTGACGCAGGCGGAGGTCGTCAGCGTGGAGATCTCCACCCGGAACCCCACCGTGGCCATCGGTGAGTCGGGGCGCATCATCGCGTCGGCGCGCTCCGCCGACGGCCCCGTGAGCCGGACGCTCGAGTGGACGTCCAGCAACCCCGAGATCGCCACCGTCGATCCCGTCGGACGGATCGCCGGCAAGGCCTGGGGCTCCACCACGATCACCGCGACCTTCGAGAGCTTCTCCGCCACCGTGGAGCTCGAGACCAACGTCGCCCTCACCAAGCTCAAGGCGGGCGGCGAGCACTCCTGCGGGCTCACCCCGACCTCGGGCAGGCCCATCTGCTTCGGCGCCAACGGCAAGCACCAGCTCGGCACCGAGACCACCGAGACCAAGAACGGCGAGCCGATCTCCAAGCTGCCGGTGGCGGTGAACGTCCCCGCCGACCTCAAGTTCACGGACCTCGCCGTGGGCGGGCGGCACACCTGCGCCATCACCACCGACGGCGCGGCGTGGTGCTGGGGCGACAACCAGTTCGGCCAGCTCGGCAACGGCGCCGCCGGCGGCGACGAGCCGAACCCCGTCGCCGTCCAGATGCCGGCCAGCACGAAGTTCTCTTCCCTCGCCCTCGGCGACGACTTCTCGTGCGCGATCGCCCAGGTGTCCGGCGAGGTCTGGTGCTGGGGCAACGACGCCGAAGGCCGGCTGGGCCGCAACGTCGCCCTCACCGGCCCGGCCAACAAGCCGGGGAAGACGATCGGCAACGACAAGGTCAAGGCGCTGAGCGCGGGTCTCGCACACGCCTGTGCCGTCACCGAGTCCGGCGACGGCATGTGCTGGGGTCGCAACGACACGAACCAGGTCGGCGCCGGCGCCGCCGCCATCACCTCGCCCCAGGGGATCATCCTCGGTGCGGGGCAGAGCTTCAAGGCCATCGCGGCGGGCAGCCGCCACACCTGCGGCCTCATCAGCACGGGCGACGCCTGGTGCTGGGGCAGCAACGACAAGTTCCAGGTCGGCGTCTCCGCCACCGGCACCCACTCGACCCCGAAGCAGGTGACCAGCACCGTGAAGTTCGAGTCCATCATCGCGGGCGCGGACTTCAACTGCGCCCTCGCCGCGCAGGGACCGGGCGTCCGCCAGGGCGACGCCTACTGCTGGGGCGGGAACGGCAACAACCAGCAGGGCTCCGGCGCCGCCGACCACTACACCGTCGACGCGGTCGTCTCCCCGGTGAGCTTCAAGGCGCTCTCGGCAGGCCTCTACCACGTGTGCGGGATGAGCATCACGCCGGAGAAGGGCTACTGCTGGGGCGTCGCGGACAAGGGCCAGCTCGGCCGCAGCAACGTCAACGACTACAAGCCTGGCAAGGTCGACGGGCAGCTCTGATCGCTCCCCGGCCGTGACCGACGAAATCGCCTCCGCCTCCCGGCGGGGGCGATTTTTTCGCCCTACAGGAAGCTGCGACGCAGCCGGAGCGCCGCCCCCAGCTGCCGCAGGTACTCGGCGCGCGGCACCACGATCTGACCGAATCGGCTCAGGTGCTCGGTGGGGAGTTGGCTATCGAGGAGCACGAAGCCCCGCTCCCGGAGCCGCTCGACCAGGTGCACGAGGCACACCTTCGAGGCGTCGGTGATCCGCGTGAACATCGACTCGCCCATGAAGGCGCCGCCGAGCGAGACGCCGTAGAGGCCACCGGCGAGCTCGCCGTCGTGCCACGCCTCGACGCTGTGGGCGAGGCCGCGACGGTGGAGCGCGGTGTAGGCGCTCACCAGCTCCTCGCTGATCCAGGTCTCCTCCCGATCGGCGCAGGCGCGCATCACCGCCTCGAAGGCGGTGTCGACGCGCACCTCGAAGATCCCCTGGCGGATCGTGCGGTGCAGCGAGCGCGGGACGTGGAACGACTCGAGCGGGAAGACCGCCCGCGGGTCCGGCGAGTACCAGCCGATCGAGCCGTCCGCCTCGTCGGCCATGGGGAAGATCCCCTGGCAGTAGGCGGCGACGATCAGGTCGGGCTCGAGCGAACCGCCGGGAGGCAAGGCGCTACCCCTTCTCCCCCACGAACTGATCCTCCTTTTCGCGGAAGAGCACGTTGAAGGTGGTGAGCGAGCCGTAGCACTTGGTGACGTAGCTCTGCATCTCCACCTTCTCGCCGTCGGTGAGTTTGGGGTGCGCGTTGAGCTTCGCCTCCAGCACCCGCAGGCGATCGCGGATCATCACCACCTTGCGGAAGATCGAGTCGATCGGCAGCTCGCGCGCCTGCAGCTCGGCGTTGGCCGGCTTCAGCACCACGCTGCCGCCCTCCCACTTGCCGGCGAGGGGCGGCGTGTCGCCGTCGCCCATGGCGTCGGCGAGGGCCTCGCGGAGGATCTCGGTGAGCTCGTTGCGGGTCATGTCGAAGAGTTCTCCCAGCTCCACGTCTGGCTTCTCGGGAGCGGTCGTGAGGGTGGCGCCGCCGCGTCGAAGCGTGGGGCCGGCGATGGTGCGGGCGCGCCTGCGCGTTGGCGCCTCGGGCGCTGCCGTGGGGATCGGCTTGCCCCGGGGCAGGAACCGATCGCAGCTCGCGGCGGTGGGCGCGAGGTCGCCGCGGCCGGCCATGAGCCGACAGGGGCCGACCCAGCGGCCGCTCGCCTCCTGGCGGTTGGGGCGCCAGATCAGGCAGTTGCCGCAGACCTTCGCGTCGGGGGCCAGATCGCGCCGGGCCTCGGCGACGGGATCGAGCGGTTCGGAGCTTCCGTCATTCATCGCGCAGCACGCTACCAGAAAGGGTGGACGACGGACGGGTCAACAACCGCTATCGCGGCCTCATTCGGAACGCGACGAACGAGGCGAGATCCTCGCGCAGGAAGTAGGGGTTGGTCGCCTTCTCGTGGGCGATCGTGGACACCGGCCTGTCGCCGTAGTCGTGGCCCGGGTACACCCTCGTCTCGGCGGGGAGCGAGCCCAACACGTGGTGGAGGCTTTCGAACATCGCCGCCGGATCGCCGCCGGCGAAGTCGCACCGCCCGCACCCGCCCACGAACAGCGTGTCGCCGGTGAAGACGGAGCCCTCTGCGTGCAGGCACTGCGATCCCGGCGTATGGCCCGGCGTGTGGATGCAGTTCACGAAGAGCGTCCCCACCCGCACCTGGCCGCCGGACGCCACCGCCTCGAGGCGATCGCCGAACGACCGGAGGACCTCCGACGCGGCGATCTCCGCGCCTTGGGCGAAGGCGCGCAGGGAGGGGAGCTGCGCGAGCAGGGGCTCGAGCGCGTTCACGTGATCGTGGTGGTGATGGGTGAGGAGCGCCGCCGCGATCTCCTTGCCGTCCGCGTGGGCGGCGGCGCGGATCGCGTCGGCGTCCCACGCCGGATCGATCACCGCGACCTCCTTCGCGCCCGCGGGGCCGACGAGGTGGACGAAGTTCTGCATCGGGCCGAGGGAGAGCTGCCGGACGTACAGGCTCACGATCGCCTCCTCCTGCGAAGTCCACCGAGGGCGAGCCAGATCGCCCCGGCACCGAGGGAGCCCTCCGCGGCCCCGCACCCGCACAGACGCGACTTCGGCGCGATCGGCTGGGCGATGGGCGCCGGGCCCGTCGGCTCCTCCACGTGCGCCGCGGTCTCCTCGTGGACCTCGCGGGCGTGGGGCGGATCGAGCGGCCGATCCATCCACGCCTGCAGCTTCTCGACCCGCGCCGCGTCCAGGCGATAGAGGCCCTCCAGGACCCGCCCGCCCGAGCCGAGCTGCAGCTCGTTGGGGATCCCCGCGCGCACGACGGCGCGCCGCGGCCCGGTCACCCCGAACCCCTGGGGCAGGCCGTCGGGGCCCTGGGCGCCGGTCCCCTCCAGCTCGATGCGGCCGTCCTTCTCCTCGAGGCGGAGCGGTCCCTGCCAGGCGCCGCTCCATCCCCGGCACACCTCGAGCACGCCGACCGGCTCCGCGGAGATCACCAGGTGGCACCCCGACGGATCCGTCACCGTGCCCGCGTCCAGGTCGCGCAGGGTCTCCGCCCGCACCCAGGTGCCGGCGAGGCGGAAGGCCGCGTCGTCGGCGGCCCCCGCAGGCCCGGCGAGGCAGAGGAGCGCCAGCGCGAAGAGCGTGCTCCGGATATTCACTCCAAGTAGTCCTTGTCCCGCAATTTCTTCGGCAGGTATTCCTCGGTGATGAACGAGATCCCCCGGCGGGACAGCGCCTCGATCTCGTACTTCTTGCCGTTCTTCGCCATGGCCTCGAGCTCGCGCCGCCACTTCTTGTTCTCGAACCAAGGGTACTCGAGCATCTGCTTGATCCGCTTGTGGTCGCCCTCGTCCATTCGGATCGCCGTCTCCTCCGGCAGCTTGTACCGCTCCGGATCGAAGGAGGAGATCCCCACGAAGCGCGCGCCGGGCACGGCCATCCGCATCGACTCGTAGGCCAGGTTGATCGATCCCTGCTTGACCACCGAGTAGATGTAGAAGCCCCACGGATCGTTGTCGACCAGCACGTAGACCGGGAGCTTCAGCTCCGCGTGCATGCGCTGCACGAGCCGGCGCACCCCCCGCGGCGGCTGGCCGCCGCCGTGGATGAGCATGCACTGCTCCTTCTTCCAGTACTTGTCCTCGTTGAAGCGGCTCCACACCGCCTCCTTCTCGACGAGGAGCACGTACTTCGCCTCGTGCTTGCCGAAGCTGATCACGCTCGGCTCCACGATCGACGGCACGCCCCACCCGCCCGAGCCCTGCCGCCGCAGGTCGATGGTGTCGCCCGAGTCGATGATGGTCATCGGGCCGACCATGAGGCCCTTGCGGTTCGCGAAGAGGTGCAGCTCCTCGCGCAGCGCGTCCACCGTGACCTCGAGGTCCTCGATGATCGGATCGGACTCGTCCTGCTCCTCGAACGTGTTCTGCTTCGTGTCGCCGAGGGTGTGCTTCGTCATGTAGTAGAGATCACGGATGCTGGTGGTCTTGCCCACCTCCAGCAGCTCCTTGCACGCGCTCGCCACCAGGAAGGTCTGCATGAACTTCTTGGCCTGGGCCACGTTGAAGAAGGCGCGATCCTGCCTGTCCTTGCCGAGCTCGATGATCTTCCGCTTGGCGTTGAAGTGCACGTTGGACAGGGTGCGCAGCGGCACCGTGAGGCGCGGGCTCTTGCGCTTCTTCACGTCCTGCACGACGCCCTTCGCCAGGGCCTCGATCTTGGCCAGGGTCTTCTTGGCCTGCTGGTCGCGGGTGGCCATCAGCGCTCCTCCTCCATCTCCATCTCCTCGTCGCTACGCCGACGCTTGCGCTGCTGCTTCTCCGCCACCCGATCGAGGATCTCGTCGGTCTCCTCGCCGCCCGTGACCTCGCGGGCGAGCTCGAGCAGGTCGTCCTTCACCTTCGCTCGATCGGCGCCGGTGAGCTCGTGGAGCGAGCGGGACACCTCCTCGATGTACAGCTCGAAGATCGAGCGGCGCTTCAGCTCGTAGGCGGCGGCCTTGCGCTTGCGGATGAAGGCGGCGAGCTTGCGGCCGCAGTCCTGCAGGGCCAGCCGGATCTCCGCCAGGAGCTCCGGGTAGTGCGCAATCGCCTCCTTCGACTCAGAGGTGAAGGGCACCCACACCGATGCGATGTGCACCAGCAGCGACATCGGTCCCACCGGAAGGCCGCCGCGCGGCTGCTGCAGCTCGTACTTCTTCCAGTCCGTCTTCGTCACCGCGTCGGTGATCCCGCAGGCGCCGCGCTGGAAGAGCAGCGGCACGCGGTTCGCGAAGCGGTAGAGCTCGATGGTGCGGTCCTGGGGCCAGTCGCCGCCGTACGCCAGGCCCACCTCCACCTGGAACGGGTTGCCCCGGTACACCTTCGGCGGCCTCGTCGACGAGACGATGAAGAACTTCTTGCCCTTGATGATCTCCTCGCCGGGCTCCGGCGGGACGGTGTCGGCGGCGGCCTTCTCCAGCTCGGCGAGCTTCTCCTCGGAGGTCTTCTCCGGGGCCTTCCTCTTGCCGCGCCTGCTGCCGGCCTTGCCCTCGAAGAGGTCGAGCTCGGGCTCCTCCGCCTCGTCCTCCACCACCGACAGGAACGAGATCAGGCCCTGGCGGATCAGCTCGTCCCCGATGGGCGACAGGCAGTTGGTCGACGGCGCCATGATCCGCGTGTCGAGGATCCCCTTGCGCAGCTTCTCGGCGAGATCGCGGTCGTCGGCGAGCTGCGCGGTGCGCAGGGACTTCTTCAAGCCCGCCGCGGCGAGGATCTCGTCGGCGACGCCGCCCGACACCCGGGAGAACTCGTTCTGCAGGAAGGAGCGCACGTCCCGCGACTTCGACTCCTTCGCCATCAGCATCAAGGTGCCGACCTCGACGCCGTAGGGGTGCGGCTTGATCTCGAGCGCCTCCTTCGGCGGCTCGTTCGCCGCCCGCGGGAAGTGCAGGGGCTCGGCGTTCGGGCGCTTGAACGTCATCGCCAGGTGCGGGTTGGCGAGGACCGTCTGCTCGACGTAGCGGAGCAGGTAGCGCTGGCCGCGGGAGTAGTCGGCCTGCATCTCGATCTCGACCCTGGTGCCGTGGTCCTTGGCGAGGTCGAGCTCCTCGTCGCTGAGGACCACAGGCACGTTCCGCCGCGTGTCGAGCTGGATCTCGAGCTTGTGGGCGGGGCGCCCCTTGCCCGTCTTGGTCCACACCTGCACCGGCTTGCCGGTGGTGATCTGGCCGTACATCGCGGCGGCGGAGATGCCGATGCCCTGCTGCCCGCGCGACTGCTTCAGCCGATGGAACTTCGATCCGTAGAGCAGCTTGCCGAAGATCTTCGGCACCTGCGCCTTCACGATGCCGGGGCCATTGTCCTCCACGCTGACGATCCAGCGATCGCCCTCGCCGCGGATCTCCACCACGATCTCCGGGAGGATCCCCGACTCCTCGCAAGCGTCCAGCGAGTTGTCGACCGCCTCCTTCACCGTGGTGAGGAGGGCCTTGGTGGGCGAGTCGAAGCCCAGCAGGTGCCGGTTCTTCGAGAAGAACTCGGAGACCGAGATCTCGCGCTGCCGCTGCGCCATCTGCTCGGCGGTGGCCTTGCGCCGAAGCTTCGGCGGCGCGAGCTCGGGGGGAGCCGGGGGTTCGTCGCGGAGCTCCTCCAACTCGCGGTGGCTGCGCACGGCCTTCGCCTTCGCGGGCGCCTTGGCCGTGGGCGCCTTGGCCGGTGGCGCCTTTGCCGCGCGCGCCGCGGGCGCCTTCGTCGCGGCCGGGCCGGCGGGGGGGCTCTTCCTCGCGCCCTTCGCGGGCGCAGCGGGAGGGAGGAGATCGAGCTGCGTCCCCGCGCTCGACTTCCGTCCGGCCTTCGGCCCGGCGTCCGCCTTCTTCTTCGCCATCCGCTCCTCCGTCTTCTCGCCTTCCGCGCGATAGCACCTTTCGGATCCGTGTCGCAAAGGGTGGGGTTGTTGGAAAAACCCGCGTCAGTCGCAGGATTTCCGGCGCCCCCGCGACGGTTTCCCCCAGACGGCCGACGAAACGGAGCACCGGCGAGACTTGCTTTTTCCACCAAATGGTTAGGCTGCATTCCCCGCAACCGGGAGAACGGACCGACATGCCCTTCGACGCGACCCCCCGACATGCCAGCCGCGGCTTCGCCAACTGGATGAAGACCGGCGTCCTCCTCGCCGCGATGACCGCGCTGATCCTGGTCGTCGGCCAGATCATCGGCGGGCCGCGGGGCCTGATCTTCGCGGGCGCCTTCGCGCTCCTCTCCAACTTCGTCGCCTTCTGGTTCAGCGACAAGCTCGCCCTGGCGGTGCACCGCGCCAGGCCCGTCGACCGCAACGAGGCGCCCTGGCTCTACGAGATGGTCGAGCGCCTCACGTCGCGGGCGGGGCTGCCGATGCCCAAGCTCTACGTGATCCCGACGCAGGCGCCCAACGCCTTCGCCACCGGCCGCAGCCCCGCCAAGGCGGCGGTGGCGGTGACCGAGGGGATCGTCCAGATCCTCGATCGCCGGGAGCTCGAGGGCGTCATCGCCCACGAGCTCGCCCACGTCCGCAACCGCGACACGCTGATCTCCACCATCGCCGCCACCATCGCCGGCGCCATCGCGGGCCTCGCCCACATGCTGCAGTGGTCGCTGATGTTCGGCGGCGGCCGCAGGCGCGACGAGGAGGAGGGCGCCGGCGGCCTCGTCGGCATGCTCGCGCTGATCATCCTCGCGCCCCTCGCCGCCACCATCCTGCAGCTCGCCGTCTCCCGCTCCCGCGAGTACGGCGCCGACGCCTCGGGGGCCGAGCTCTGCGGCGATCCGAACGCCCTCGCCGACGCACTGCTGAAGCTCGAGCAGGGCGCCCGCGCCATGCCCGACGATCGCCACCCGGCCACCGCGCCGCTCTTCATCGTGAACCCGCTGTCGGGCCGCAACGTCGCAGCGCTCTTCTCCACGCACCCGCCCACCGAGGAGCGGGTTCGCCGCCTGCGCGCCATGTCGTACTGAATCGGGGCCACGCGATCCGTCGGCCCGACGACGCTGCAAGCGCGCGGGATCGGCGACAGTGTTCGATCGCCCCGATCGGGAGCGCGCCGCCCGTTGCAATGGCGGCCCGGCAGGACGATTTTCTGCGCCATCACCTCGCGTCCGGACCTGCCACCTGGGGCCTTGCCGGACCTGCGTCGAGGGAGAGGGCGTCAATGAGCAGCGAGCTGCGGATCGAGGCCGAAGCGACCGAGGCCGGAGGCGTGCGTCTCCGCCTCGAGGGAGTCCTGGACGGCGGCGGGGCCTATCTGCTCCGCGATCGGATCGCGCTGGTCGGCGCCCCCGTCATCGTCGACTTCTCCCGGCTGGACCGGCTCTCGGACTTCGGCCTCGGCCTCGTCGCGATGGCGATCGGCGAGCTGGGCTTCGAGGTGCAGCTCATCGGCCTGGGTCACCACGCCCAGCGGATCCTGCGCGCCTTCGGCATCCGACTCGCCGCCTGATCGTGCGGCCGGCGCTTGCGCCGCTGCTCTGCGCCGCGCAGGCTGGGGAGCGTCGACCCACGCCGAGGATCCTCGCTTGCGACTCCGCCCCGCTTCGACGCTGCTCCTCACGCTGTTCGCCGCCCTCCCCGCGGCGGCGGAGTCCACCAGCGTCCTCACCCGCTCTCCCTCGAGCGGCCTCGATCAGCCGGCGGGGTCCGCGTCCCTCACCGACGGCCCCAACGCGCTCGCGGTGAACCCGGCGGGCCTCGGCTTCCAGCGCGGCCTCTCGCTGATGTACCTCCACGAGACGGGCCCCGGGACGGAAGGCGGCTTCGACACCGCCGATGGCGACGGCCTCTACCTCGGCAGCCAGCTCTTCGGCGCCCTGGGCTTCGGCATCGGCGTGGAGTGGCTCCGCCCCGAGCCCACGTCCGATCAGGCCGGCGTCCACTACCGCCGCACGAGCTGGGCGCTGTCTCTCGGCGACGAGTCCCTCGCGCTCGGCGGCGTAGCGCACGTATTCACACACGGTTTCATGGATCGCACCACGTGGGATCTGGGCCTCATGGTCCGCCCCGTCCGGTACGTCAGCGTCGGCTTCACCGTCCGCGATCTCTTCGGCCCGTCCGCCGCGGGCGTGCCCTTGCCCCGGCACTACGTGGGCTCCGTCGGCGCGCGTCCCTTCGGCGACTGGCTCACCCTCGCGGTGGACGGCGAGGTGCTGGGCGCCGAGAACGACGCCATCGACCACGGCTTCGAGTCCATGGCGCTCGGGTACACGGCGATCGCGAACCTCGTGAACGGCGTCGGCCTCTTCGCCTCCGTCACCCACCGCGTCGACGGCGGCATCCCCGTCGTGATCCAGTCCGGCCTCTCCATCGACCTGGACGGCCTCGGCGTCTTCGGTACGCCCCTGTGGCGCACGAAGGACGGCGACGCCGGCTTCCTGGTCGGCGCGACCCTGCGGGCCTACGACGTCCCCTCGCTGGATCTCGCGCCCCGCCGCAAGGTGGTGCAGGTGGATCTCGACAAGGCCCTCTCACCTACGGGCGAGCTCCGCCTCTTCGCGGAGGAGCCGCGCGATCCGCTGCTGGACTTCGTCGCAGGCATGGAGGACCTGGCCCGCGATCCCCAGGTCGGCGGCGTGATCCTCGAGGTGCGCTCGCCCGCGATCGGCATGGGGGGCGCCTTCGAGGTGCGCCGGGCGATGGAGGACTTCCGGCGCTCCGGCAAGAAGGTGGGCGTGCTCCTCTACGGCGCCGACGACGCCACCTACTCTCTCGCCGCCGCCGCCGATCGGGTGTGGGTGACGCCGGACGCGGCCCTCTTCGTCAACGGCTTCTCCAGCGACGCCATGTTCTTCGGCGGCACGCTCCAGATGATCGGCGTCTCCGTCGACGTGGCCCGGGTGGGCAAGTACAAGAACGCGCCGGACGCGCTCACCCGCCGCGACGCCTCCGACGCACAGAAGGAGGTCACGCGGGCGCTCCTCGACGACATCTTCCCCCGGTACGTCGCCGACGTGGCGGCAGACCGCGGCATCACCGAGGAGCAGTTCCGCGCCGCCCTCGATCAGGGGATCCTCACGCCGGCGGAGGCGGTGGACCTCGGCCTGGTGGACGAGGCGATCTACCCCGACCAGCTCGAGGACCGCGCGGCGGCGCTGCTGGGCGCGCCGGCCTTCCTCTCCAAGGAAGAGCTGGAGCCGAAGGAGTGGACGTCGTGGGGACCGCCCCCCGAGATCGCGGTCATCCCGATCGAGGGCACGATCACCGCCGGCAGGTCCGAGGGGGGCTTCGGCTTCGTGCAGACGACCGGCGCCCGCAGCGTGGTGCACGCCCTCGAGCAGGCGTCCCGCGATCCGCAGGTTCGCGCCATCGTCCTGCAGATCGACTCCCCCGGCGGCGACGCCGGCGGCTCGCAGCTCATCTGGCGGGCGGTGCTCGAGGCGCGCAAGAAGAAGCCCGTCATCGCGGCGATGTCGGAGGTCGCGGCGTCGGGCGGATACTTCGCGGCGGCGGGGGCCGATCGGATCTTCGCCGCGCCCGACACCCTCACCGGCTCCATCGGCATCTTCTGGATCAAGCCGTCCCTCGAGGGCCTGCTCGGAAAGCTCGAGGTCGGCATCGAGCGCGAGAAGCGAGGCGCCGAGGCGAACATCAACGACCCCACGCGCCCGTGGTCTCCCGAGGAGCAGGCGTCGGTGCAGCGATACGTCGACGCATTCTACGGGATCTTCGTGCAGTCGGTCGCGGACGGTCGGAACCTCTCGTACGACGAGGTGCACGAGGTCGCGCAGGGCCGCGTGTGGACGGGCGCGCAGGCGAAGGACCGCCGCCTCGTCGACGAGATCGGCGGCCTCTCCGACGCGCTCCGCGCCGCGCGCGCCGCCGGCGGTCTCGCGCCCGACGCGACGGTGCGATATCGCGTGTACAAGCCGAGCGTCGGCCTCCTGCAGTCCGACGCGGGCACCTGGACCGTCGGCTTGAAGACGACCCTGGATCTGCCCGCGCCGCTGCGCGAAGTGCTTCTCGCGAAGATCCCGCCGCCCTTGCTGGTTTCCAACCCCAGCGGGTTATGGGCGATCGCGCCCTTCGACTGGAAGCCGCGCTGACCCGTGGCAAACTTGTTGTAGACGGTCGCTGACCCGTGCTACATGACGGTCGTCGGTCGCCCGCGCGGGCTTGGGGTCGTTGCCTCGCGCGCGAAGAAGAATCGCGACGACGAACGCCCAAGCGCATGGAGACGACGTCGCGCTGCACGCCGCAGCGGACGTCGTGAGCGACGGGCGGGTTTCGCAGATGCAGGTGGCCGATGGCCCGGAGGTTCCTAAGGCGGGACTCCAGGCTCCACGCCCCCACTCACTGGAGAATCGACTACGGGCCTCGTCGAGGCCCAGGATCCAAGCACACGCAATTTGCGGAAGATCCGTCGCGCTCTGCCAGGGGTGGTGTACTGAAAGTGAGAAGAATGGATACGAACGAGACTGGCGCAGTGATGATCGAATCCCCGGGCAGCGAGCCGGATACCGGCGCGGCGGGAGGCCAGCCGGCGAACGCCGGCGCGTCCGGCGCCGGCGGTGAAGGCCGGACGGGCAAGAGGCGCCGCCGCCGCCGCGGCAAGCGCGGCACGTCCCAGCCGGGCGGACAGCCTGGCGCCCCGACCAACGGGCACGATCAGCCCCAGGCGGGCGGCCAGGCGCAGCTCCACCTCGTCGAGGGGATCCTCGACAGCGAGGTGCGCGGCCCCAACGCCTTCCTGCGGCGCGCCGAGAAGAACTACCTCCCCAACCCCGACGATCCCGAGGTGCCCAAGCACCTGGTGCAGCGGCTGCGGCTGCGCCCCGGCGCCCGCATCGGCGCCCAGGCGCAGTCCAAGGGCAAGCTCATCGTGCAGCGGATCGACACGGTGGACGGGCTTCCGCCGGACCAGGCGTGGAACCGCCCCGACTTCTCGAGCCTCACCGTGATCGATCCGATCCGGCGGGTGCGCCTGGAGACGACGGGCAAGGAGACCCTCACCCGCGTGCTGGATCTGATCGCGCCCATCGGCTTCGGCCAGCGCGCGCTCATCGTCGCGCCCCCGAAGACCGGCAAGACGATCATGCTCCAGAAGATCGCCCAGTCGATCTCCGCCAACCACCCGGACGTGCACCTCATGGTGCTGCTGGTGGACGAGCGGCCCGAGGAGGTCACCGACATGCGCCGCTCCATCAAGGGCGACGTGCTCGCGTCCTCGTCGGACCGCTCCTCCGCCGACCACCTCAAGGTCGCGGAGATGACCCTCGAGCGCGCCAAGCGCCTCGTGGAGCAGGGGAAGGACGTGGTGATCCTCCTCGACTCGATCACCCGCCTCGCCCGCGCCTACAACAAGGAGGTCGAGTCCTCCGGCCGCACCCTGTCCGGCGGCGTCGATTCCAAGGCCCTCGAGAAGCCGAAGCGGATCTTCGGCGCGGCCCGCAACTGCGAAGAGGGCGGCTCCCTCACCATCATCGGCACCGCCCTCATCGACACCGGCAGCCGCATGGACGAGGTGATCTTCGAGGAGTTCAAGGGCACCGGCAACATGGAGGTCACCCTCGACCGCGCCCTCGCCGAGAAGCGCATCTTCCCCGCGGTGAACATCCCGCAGTCGGGCACGCGCAAGGAGGAGAAGCTCTTCACGCAGAAGGAGTACGAGAAGATCCGGCTCCTGCGCGTGGCGCTCTCCAACTACAAGCCCGTCGAGGCGATGGAGAAGCTCCTCACCAAGATCAACGAGTTCCGCTCGAACGACGAGTTCCTCGACGCGGTCTGATCCCCCGCGCCCTCCTCCCGGAGGGCGTTTTCGCCGCGAGGGCGACACGTGGCCCGGATCCTCATCGTGGAAGACGAAGCCGACCTGCGCGACCTGGTCGGCTACAACCTCCGGTCCGCGGGACACGAGGTGCGAGAGGCAGGGTCGGTCACCGACGCGCTGGCGGAGATGCGGCGCTCCCGTCCCGACCTCGTGCTCCTCGACCTGATGCTGCCCGATCGGCCGGGGACGGAGCTGTGCCGCAAGATCAAGTCCGCCCCCGACACCGAATCGATCCGCGTGGTGATGCTCACGGCGCGCTCCGAGGAGATCGATCGGGTGGTCGGCTTCGAGCTCGGCGCCGACGACTACGTCGCCAAGCCCTTCAGCGTGCGGGAGCTGGTGCTGCGGGTGAACGCCGTGCTGCGGCGCGGCGCCCCCGTCGCCGAGGCCCCCACCGAAGAGGTGCTCTCGTTCGGCGGGCTCGCGATCGACAAGGCCCGCCATCGGGTCACGGTCGAGGGCGAGGAGGCGCCCCTCACCGCCCTCGAGTTCAAGCTGCTGTGGACCCTCGCGTCCCGGCGCGGACGCGTCCAGTCCCGCGAGCGCCTGCTCGAGGACGTCTGGGAGATGAACCCCGACGTCACCACCCGCACCGTCGACACGCACGTGAAGCGGCTGCGAGAGAAGCTCGGCGCCGCCGGCGACCTCGTGGAGACCGTGCGCGGCGTCGGCTATCGCTTTGCCGAGGAGCCCGGCGCCGCGTGAGCGACCTGCGCCTCCCGCTCTCCATCGCGCTCCTGGGCGCGGGGCTCGTGGTTGCGATCTCGTTGGGCGCGGGCCTCGCGCTCACCCTGCCCCTCTGTGCCGCGCTGATCCTCACCGGCATGACCTCCGCCGTGTCGTTGGTGCGGACGAGGATCGCCGGACGCCGGCTCGCCGAGGACGCCGAGCGGATCGCCGCCGGCGAGCGCGTGAACCCCCGCGCCCACGGCGGCCCGCTCTCGCCCCTCGCCGCCGGCCTCGACGCCGTCGCCGCGCGGATCCGGCACCAGGAGGGGACGATCTCGTCCGAAGACGAGCTCCTCGCCGCGGTCCTCACGGGGATGGAGGACGGCATCCTCGTCCTGCGCGGGAACGGGCGGCTCCTCCTCGCCAACGCTGCCGCCCACCGGCTCCTCGCGCTGCCGCGCGACGCGGAGGAGAGGCCGCTCTCCGACTCCCTGCGCCTCCCTGCACTCCTCGACGCCGCGCAGGCGGCGCTCGACGGCCGCGCCGCGCCCTTCGAGCTGTTCAACCCCGCGGGCAAGGGACGCACGATCGTGGGACGCGCCGCGCCCCTCGCCGGGAGGGGCGATGCCGCCGCGGTGATCGTGCTCCAGGACGTCACGGAGATCCGCCGCCTGGAGGTGATGCGCAGCGACTTCGTGGCGAGCGCGAGCCATGAGCTGCGCACGCCCGTCGCGGCGATCCGCGGCTACGCCGAGACCCTCGCGTCCGGCGCCCTGGACGATCGCGAGGCCGCGACGCGCTTCGTGTCGGGTCTCGCCCGGCAGGCCGAGCGGCTCTCGGCGCTCATCGACGACCTCCTCGACCTGTCTCGTGTCGAGTCGGGCGGCATGCGCCTCCAGGCGCAAGCGGTGCCGGTGGGCGCGTTCCTGGAGCGCGTCGCCGCCGGGGCGCAGGAGCGGGCGGAGGCGAAGTCGCTGCGCCTCGCCGTCGAGCCGGTCGACCCGTCGGTCGCGGCCCTCGTCGATCCGAAGGGCCTCGAGATGGTGATCGGCAACCTCCTCGACAACGCGCTCAAGTACACGCCGGAGGGCGGCTCCATCTCCATCGGCGCGTCGCAGAGCGAAGGCGCGGTGCGCCTCGAGGTGCGGGACACTGGGCCCGGCATCGAGCCGCGGCACCAGGCGCGGATCTTCGAGCGCTTCTATCGCGCCGACGCCGGCCGCGCGCGGGACGTGGGCGGAACCGGTCTCGGCCTCGCCATCGCCAAGCACGTCGCGCAGCAGAGCGGCGGCGACGTCGGCGTGGAGAGCAGGCCCGGCGCCGGATCCTGCTTCTGGATCCGCCTCCCCGCGCCCCGCTGAAGCAGGGATCCGTCGTCACATAGATGTCACACGCCTGCCGCGATGCCGTCGCGTCAGGGGTGCAGTTTCGCCGCCGTCCGAAGGCCAGCGCCGCAGAAGCGACGCGAAGCCGAGGCGAAAGGAACTGCATCCCGACATGGCACCCCGACTCCGCACCATCGCCGCCATCCTGCTCTCCATCGTCCCCACCTTCGCGTTCGGAGACGAGCCGAAGGCCGCCGCGCCGCAGGAGGCTCCCGCTCCCGCGCCCGCCCCCACCGCACCGCCCGCCGACGACCGCCTGGTGATCGGCAGCATGAAGCTGAAGATCTCCGGCGTGCTCTTCGCGCTGTGGGCCCGCGACCTCGCCCTCGCCAACGAGCCCGATCACACCGCGGGCGCCAACCGCTTCGACGTGACCCGCGCCTACATCAACATCGAGCCGCGGATCACCGAGACCATCTCGCTGCGCATCACGCCGGACATCACCCGGGTCTCGGCAGGCGGCACGAACCTGGACGGCAGCCTCGTGCTGCGCCTCAAGTACGGCTACGCCCAGTTCGACGACGTCCTCTTCGGCGCCACGGTCCGCGGGGGCCTCCAGCCCACGCCGATCGTGGACTACACCGACGCGGTGTGGGCCTACCGGGTGCTGGGGCCCTCCCCCTTCGAGATCTTCGGCGGCTCGCCCTCGTCGGACCTCGGCGCCGGCGTCGCCGGCAAGCAGCTCGGCGGCGTGCTGGAGTACGCGGTCCTCGCCTCCAACGGCGAGGGCTACGCCAAGCCCGAGCAGTCCTCCCGCGAGGGCGCCCGGTACAAGGACGTCGCCGGCCGCCTCACCTTCTCTCCCTTCGCGGCGTCCACGAACGGCGCGCTGCGGAAGCTTCGCCTGACGGCGATGGCGCAGTACGGGATCTCGAGCGAGACGCCGGGCGGAGACTACGTGGATCGCACCCGGGTCTACGGCCTGGCCTCTTGGGAGGGCGCCCTCGGCACCATCGGCGCCGGCGGCGGCCCCACCTGGGACCACGACGCCCGGGAAGAGGGCGGCGTCCGACTCAGGAACGGCCTGCTCCTCACCGCCTTCGGCTGGGTGAACCTGCCGGCGAACCTCCGCCTGGTCGGCCGCTATGACTACTTCGATCCGAACACCGACGAGGCCGCCCGGGAGCTCACCAACCCCGTCGGCACGAAGACCCGCCTGATCGCCGGCCTCGCCTACCTCTTCAACGACAAGGTGCAGGTGATCGCCGACTACCAGCGCTTCGGCTACGAGCACCCCTCGGCCGCCAAGTCCACCGACCCGGGGACCACCGCCTTCGTCCACCTCGAGGCCAAGTACTGAAGTCTTCCGCGACTCGTTTCCGTTCTGTCACACGAATGTCACACGGCGCGCCTAGGGTGCGCCGCCTGGAGATCCACATGACCCGCCGATTCGCATCACTCGCCCTCGTCGCCCTCCTCGCCTCGTGCACCAGCAAGCCCGCGTCCCCGGACGGCGCGGCCGGCGCCGAGCCCGCGGCGAAGCCCGCCCGCGCGGCCGCCGTGACCATCAAGGGATCGGACACGATGATCCTCCTCGCCCAGCGCCTGGCCGAGCGCTTCATGCAGGAGCACGACGGCCACCCGGTGCAGGTGACCGGCGGCGGCAGCGGCACCGGCATCGCTGCGCTGATCAACGGCACCACCGACATCGCCAACGCCTCCCGCGCGATGAAGCCCGCCGAGAAGGCCCAGGTGCAGGAGCGCCGCGGCAAGCCCGCCGTCGAGCACGCCATCGCCCTCGACGGGATCGCGGTCTACGTCCACGAGAGCAACGCGGTCCCGACGCTCACCCTCGCGCAGCTCAAGGCGATCTACGAGGGCCAGGTGAAGAACTGGAAGGAGGTCGGCGGCGCCGACGCCCGCGTCGTCCTCTACGGCCGCGAGAACAACTCCGGTACCTACGCGTACTTCAAGGAGCACGTCCTCGCCGACGAGGACTTCGCCGCCGACACGCAGACGCTCCCCGGCACCGCCGCGGTGGTGAACGCCGTCTCCAAGGACACTGGTGCCATCGGCTACGGCGGGATCGCCTTCGGCAAGGGCATCCGCGCGGTCCCGGTGAAGAAGGACGACGCGTCGGAGGCGGTGGAGCCCTCTCTCGAGAACGTCACCAACGGCACCTACCCCATCAGCCGGCAGCTCTTCATGTACACGGCCGGCGAGGCCACCGGCGACGCGAAGGCCTTCCTCGACTTCGCCCTCTCCGACGCCGGCCAGTCCCTCGCCACCGCCGCCGGGTACTATCCGCTCCCCAAGAAGGCGGCGGACGCCCCCGCGAATGCGGCGCAGTAGAGCCACGGTCGTGCACGCGGAGAGAGAAGAGATGCCCGCCACGCGGAATCCCGGGATCGAGATCGTCGCCGCCCCCCCTGCGGCTCGTTCCTTCCCCGGGTACGCGCGGCGGCGGGCCATCGACGCCCTCGCCCGCTGGGCCATCGCCGGGATCGCGTTCACCGCGATCGCGGCGGTGGCGTTGATCTTCCTCTTCGTCGCGCGCGAGGCGATCCCCGTCTTCACCTCGCCGGAGGTGCACGAGGAGGTGACGGTCGAGCGCATGGTGATGCCGCAGGCGTGGAAGGAAGGCGCCGCGCCGTCCTTCTCGTGGCAGCCGGTCTCGAAGGTCCCGAAGTACAGCCTGGCGCCGCTGGTGGTCGGCACCTTCAAGGTGACGCTCGTCGCGTTGCTCTTCGCGGTGCCCCTCGCCGTGGCCGCCGCCCTCTTCTCCGCGGAGTTCGCGCCGCCCCGCATCCGCGAAGTGCTGAAGCCCGCCATCGAGCTCCTCGCAGGCGTCCCGTCGGTGGTGTTGGGCTTCTTCGCGCTGATGGTCCTGGCCACCTTCTTCCAGGACACCTTCGGCCTCTCCTTCCGCCTGAACGCCCTGGTGGCCGGCGTGGGCCTCGGCCTCACCATCATCCCGGTGGTCTACACGGTGAGTGAAGACGCCCTCACCGCGGTACCCAGGTCCTACCGCGAGGCGGCGCTCGCCCTCGGCGCGTCCCGCGCCCGCACGGCGTGGTCGGTGGTGCTGCCCGCCGCGACGCCGGGCATCTTCGCCGCCATCGTCCTCGGCTTCGGCCGCGCGATGGGCGAGACGATGATCGTCCTGATGGCGTCGGGCAACGCCGCGATCCTCTCCGCGGATCCGCTCGTGTCGGTGCGCACCATCCCCGCCACCATCGCCGCGGAGATGGGCGAGGTCGTGGTCGGCGGCGCCCACTGGTCGGTGCTCTTCTTCCTGGGCAGCCTGCTCTTCCTGGTGACCCTGACCTTCAACGGCCTCGGCGGCTGGTACGTCGGGCGCCTGCGCAAGAAGGTGGGAGGCGCCGCGTGAGGCTTCGTCGGTTCACGCCCCACGAGCGCGCCAACTTCGCGTTCGGCGGCCTCACGGGCTCCGCCGCCCTCGTCATCATGGCCGTCCTGGCGTTCATCGTCTGGGACGTCCTCTCCCATGGCCTGCCCCGGTTCTCGTGGGAGTTCATCTCCGCGGCGCCGCGGGACGGCATGACCGCCGGCGGGATCTTCCCCGCCATCTTCGGAACGGTGCTCCTCGTCCTGATCATGACCGCCGCGGTGATCCCGGTGGGCGTGATCACGGCGGTCTTCCTCTTCGAGTACGCCAGGCCCGAGTCCCTCTTCGCGCGGGCGGTGCGCAGCGCCGTCTACAACCTGGCCGGCGTCCCCTCCATCGTCTTCGGCCTCTTCGGCGTCGGCTTCTTCATCCAGTTCGTCGGCGGCAACCTCGACAGGCTCTTCTCGGACGGGCAGGTGGTCTGGGGCCAGCCCGCCATCCTCTGGGCCGCCCTCACCCTCGCCGTGCTCACCCTGCCGGTGGTGATCGTCGCCACCGAGGAGGCGCTGCGCACCGTGCCCCGCGAGCACCGCGAGGCGGCCCTCGCCCTCGGCAGCACGCGCTTCGAGGCGCTGTACAAGGTGGTCCTGCCACAGGCGGTGCCGGGCATCCTCACCGGCGCCATCCTCGCGGTCGCCCGCGGCGCCGGCGA
>Ga0182736_1001298_pt1 | contig 25708 bp, 20 predicted proteins | sample eDN5th30CKraftBY_FD_128882 | JGI IMG/M metagenome (GOLD analysis project Ga0182736, IMG submission 128882) | Enriched backyard soil microbial communities from Emeryville, California, USA - eDNA 5th pass 30_C Kraft BY (version 2) (version 2) | ecosystem: Environmental > Terrestrial > Soil >...
ATCGTGCGCCCCTCGATCATCGAGTCGTCGCTGGCCGAGCCCTACCCCGGCTGGATCCGCGGCTTCCGCATGGCCGAGCCCATCATCATCTCCTACGCCCGGGGCCAGCTGAAGCAGTTCCCCGGCGTCCCCGAGGGCACCGTCGACGTCATCCCGGTCGACCTCGTGGTCGGCGCCATCATCGGCGTCGCCGCCCGCGGCCCGGCCAACGAGGACGGCTCGCCCGACATCACCCAGGTCGCCTCCGGCTCCGCCAACCCGCTCAAGTACGAGCGGCTGGTCGAGCTGGTGCAGGGATGGTTCAGCGAGCACCCGCTCTACGACGCCTCCGGGCAGCCCATCGCCGTCCCCGACTGGGGCTACACCACCCGAAACCGGGTCCAGGGCCAGCTCGAACGGGCCAAGGGCCTGCTCGAGAAGACCGAGTCGGTCATCGGTGCCCTGCCGCTGCGCGGCAAGCAGGCCGCGTGGTCCGCCAAGGTCGAGGAGCAGCGCGACACCGTCAGCCGGGCCCTCACCTACGTCGAGCTCTACGGGGCCTACACCGCGTGCGAGGCCATCTACGGCGTCGACCGGCTGCTGGCGCTGCAGGAGTCGCTCGACCCGAGCGACCAGGTCGCCTTCTCGATGGACCCGCGCATCGTCGACTGGCCGCACTACGTCCACCAGATCCACCTGCCGTCGGTCGTCGAACACGCCCGGGTCCGCACCGACGGCAAGCGGGGCCGCAGCGAGTCCCGCGAGACCCGCCTGCGCCGCCAGGTCCTCTCCCCGGACCGCCAGCTCGCCGCCTTCGACCTCGAGAACACGCTGATCGCGTCGAACGTCGTCACGTCCTACGCCTGGCTCGCGTCCCGCCGCCTCGACCGCGACGACAAGGCCCGCCTCACGGCGAAGCTGATCCGTGAGGCGCCCGGCCTGCTCAAGATGGACCGGGCCGACCGCAGCGACTTCCTCCGGTCCTTCTACCGCCGCTACGAGGGCGCTTCGGTGGAGCAGATCCACGAGGACTCGGCCGAGATGCTGTCGCAGCTCATCCTCACGAAGAGCTTCCCCGCCGCCATCCGCCGGGTGCGCGAGCACCGGGCGCTCGGCCACCGCACGGTGCTCATCACCGGGGCGCTGGACTTCGTGGTCGAGCCGCTCAAGCCGCTGTTCGACGACATCGTGTCGGCCTCGCTCGCCGTGGGCGACGACGGCCGCTACCTCGGCCAGATGATCGACGTGCCGCCCACCGGCGAGTCCCGGGCCTCGGCGCTGTACGACTACGCCGCCCGCCACGACCTCGACCTCGCCGAGTCCGTCGCCTACGCCGACTCGTCGAACGACCTGCCGATGCTCGAGGTGGTCGGGTTCCCGGTCGCGGTGAACCCCGAGACCCGCCTGGCCAGCCTGGCCCGCAAGCGCGGCTGGCTGGTCGAGCACTGGTCGAAGGCCCCGGGCTTCAAGCCCAGCCCCATCCCGCTCGCCCCCACCCGCACCACCGCGAAGGCGGCCCCCCGATGAAGGCGCTGCGGTTCTCACGCAAGCCGGCGAAGTACGTGGCGGCCGGCGTCGCCGGGCGGATCGCCGCCGGGAAGGGCGCGTCGGTCGGGCCGCTCAAGCTGGTCGACGTCGACGACCTGAAGCTGCCGGGCGACGAGTGGGTGCGGCTGCGCCCCCGCCTCGCCGGGATCTGCGGGTCCGACCTCGCCACCATCGACGGGCACTCGAGCCGGTACTTCGAGCCGATCGTGTCGTTCCCGTTCACGCCCGGTCACGAGGTCGTCGGCGACCTGGAGGACGGCACCCGGGCCGTGCTCATCCCGGTGCTGTCGTGCGTGACGCGGGGCATCGAGCCGGTCTGCGCCGCCTGCGCCGCCGGCCGCACCAACCACTGCGGGCGCATCGCGTTCGGCCACCTCGAACCCGGGCTCCAGAGCGGGTTCTGCGAGGACACGGGCGGCGGCTGGTCCGGCGAGATGGTCGCCCACCCCAGCCAGCTGCTGGCGATCCCCGAGGACCTGAGCGACGAAGCCGCCGTCATGGTCGAGCCCCTCGCCTGCGCGGTCCACGCCGCGCGGAAGGCCGCGGCCAGCGGGCCGCACCAGCGCATCGCCGTCATCGGCTCGGGCACCCTCGGCCTGCTCACCATCGCCGCCCTGCGCAGCGAAGGCGCCGGCGGATCGATCCTCGCCACCGCCAAGTACCCGCACCAGCACGTGCTGGCCAAGGGCCTCGGGGCCGACCAGGTGGTCAGCCCCCGCACCCTCCCCCGCGTGGTCCGCAGCCTCACCGGGGCGTTCGTGCTCGACGGCGGGCAGCTCACCGACGGCATCGAGCTGGTGGTCGACTGCGTCGGCACCGAGGCGAGCCTCACCCAGGCGCTCCAGGTCGTCGCCCCCGGCGGCCAGATCCTGGTCGTGGGCATGCCCGGCCACACCACGCTCGACCTCACGTCGCTGTGGCACCGCGAGAGCAGCATCGCCGGCTGCTACGCCTACACCCGCCCGGACTTCGAGCGAGCCCTCGAGCTCGCCCAGGAGCACGACCTCGGCCGCCTCGTCAGCGCCACCTACCCGCTGTCGCGGTACGAGGAGGCCATCGAGCACGCCGCCAACGCCGGCATGCGCGGCGCCGTCAAGGTCGCCTTCGACCTCCGCAAGCCCCCCAAGGCCAAGCGATGACCGCCCCCATCCCTCGAACTTGTCGTGATCGTGGTTGCCCTGCAACCAACATCACGACAAGTTCGCTTCGGTTCGGGGTGGTGTCGTGAATCCGCGGTTGGGGCCGGAGCCGACGAAGTACAAGAAGGTGCGGGCTCCCGTCGACGTCGTGCGGTCGTTCTGGGAGCGCATGGAGGCGCGCGACTGGGACGACGCCCGGGCGCTGCTCGCCGACGACCTCGTCGTGCTGTGGCCCGCCACCCGCGAGCGGTTCGAGGGCGCCGACACCTTCATCGCCCTCCAGCAGGCCTATCCGGGCGAGTGGCACATCGCCGTCCAAGCCGTCCACGCCGACGGGCGCGACGTCCTCGCCTGGGTCGAGGTCCGCATCGGCGACACCCTGTCCATCTGCGCCCAGCGCGCCACCGTCACCGAACGGCTCATCCGCTCGTCCGTCGAGCTGTGGGTCGACGAGGGCGAGATCACCCCACCCGCCTGGCGCGCCGACGTCATGGCCCGGATCGCCCGCACCACCGGCTCCGCCACCGAGCCCGTCCCTGCTCTGAACGAGGAATCCTGATGCCCCGTCCCGGTTTCGTGCTCGACGTCGACAAGTCGACGCCGCCCATCCTCTTCCACCACGGCGAGGGCTTCCGCCTCGAGAAGCTGCCCGCCGACCGCAGCCGCGTGATCTACCCGGGCGAGCCGCTCGAGGCGCTCGACGACGTCGAGCAGTCCATCCAGGACGCCCTCCTGCACCCGCTCGACATGGACCCGCTGCCCGAGCTGCTCAAGCCCGGGATGAAGCTGACCATCGCCTTCGACGACGTGTCGCTCCCGCTCCCGCCCATGAAGCGGCCCGACATCCGCCAGCGGGTCATCGAGGCCGTCCTCGACATGGCCGCGGCCGCCGGCGTCGACGACGTCCACCTCATCGCCGCCCTCGCGCTGCACCGCCGCATGACCGAGGACGAGCTCCGCCACGCCGTCGGCGACCGGGTGTACGACGCCTTCGCCCCGCAGGGCGCCCTCTACAACCACGACGCCGAGGATCCCGACAACCTGGCGTTCCTGGGCGAGACCAAGCACGGCGAAGAGGTCGAGATCAACAAGCGGGCCGCCGAGTCCGACCTGCTGGTCTACGTCAACATCAACATCGTCTCGATGGACGGCGGCCACAAGAGCACCGCCACCGGCCTCGCCAGCTACCGGGCCATCAAGCACCACCACAACGTGCACACCATGGAGCACTCGAAGAGCTTCATGGACCGCCACAACTCCGAGCTGCACCACAGCAACTGGCGGATGGGCAAGGTCATCGCCGACGCCGGCGTGAAGGTCTTCCAGATCGAGACCACCATCAACAACGACACGTTCGGCGATGCCCTCCCGATGTCCGTCCTCGCCAAGCGCGAGTGGGAGTGGACGGCCAAGGACCGGGTGTCGTTCATCGGCATGCAGCAGGGCCTCAAGCGCCTGTCCGGCCCGACCCGCCGCAAGATCTTCCAGGCCCACCGGGCGCCCTACGGCGTCACGTCGGTCACCGCCGGCGCCATCGAACCGGTGCACGAGAAGACCCTCCAGCACTGCTTCGACCAGCACCTGGTCGAGGTCGAGGGCCAGACCGACATCCTCACGATGGGGCTCCCCTACATCTGCCCCTACAACGTGAACTCGATCATGAACCCGATCCTGGTCATGTGCCTCGGCCTCGGGTACTTCTTCAACATGTACCGGGGGAAGCCGCTGGTCCGCGAGGGTGGCGTGCTGATCATGACCCACCCCACCCCGTGGGAGTTCCACCCGGTCCACCACCCCAGCTACATCGACTTCTTCGAGCAGGTCCTGGCCGACACCACGGACCCGACCGAGATCGAGCAGAAGTGGGAGAAGCAGTTCGCCGAGGACGAGTGGTACCGCCACCTGTACCGGACGAGCTACGCCTACCACGGCGTCCACCCCTTCTACATGTGGTACTGGGGCTCGCATGCGCTCAAGCACCTCGGCCGCGTGATCATCGTCGGCGGCGACAAGCGCGCCGTCCACCGCCTCGGCTTCAAGGCGGCGTCGACGCTTAACGACGCCTTCGAGATGGCCGAGGACGTCGTCGGCCGCCACCCCACGATCACCCACCTCAAGAACCCGCCCATCGTCATGGCTGATGTGAAGTGAGCGCCCGCTGATGGTCGACAAGAAGGGGCTGGAGAAGCTCGCCTCCTCCGTGCAGAAGGCGCGGGCCAAGGTGCCGCCGGTGCGCGCCCTCGTGGCGCAGACGTCGTTCCCGTACCGCGCCCCCACGACGCCGCTCACGGTGGAGCCGAAGCCCGAGGAGCCGACGCTGCTCGGGCACTACGACTCGGACTGGGCCCGCAAGCTGCCCGCCCGCTACGCCCGGTTCTTCCTGACCGAGGGGATGGTCCGCCCGATCATCGCCGGGCTGGCGCAGCCCGAGCGCAAGGGCCTGGACCGGCTCGCCGACCTCGACGGCCCGGTGATCTTCGCCGCCAACCACCACAGCCACATCGACGCCGGGCTGCTCATCACGTCGCTGCCCGAGCCGTACCGCCACCAGGTCTTCGCGGCGGCCGCGGCGGACTACTTCTTCGACACGCGGGTCAAGGCCACGGCCTCGGCGCTCGTGCTCAACGCCATCCCGATCGAGCGCACCAAGGTCGGGCGCCGTTCGGCCGAGCAGGCCGCCGGCCTCATCGACGACGGCTGGTCGATGATCATCTTCCCCGAGGGCGGCCGCTCCCCCGACGGCTGGGGCCAGCCCTTCCGGGGCGGTGCGGCGTACCTCGCCATCAAGTGCGGCGTGCCCGTCGTGCCGATCCACCTGGCCGGCACCGGCCGCATCCTCCCGAAGGGCAAGAACCGGCCGAAGCCGCAGCGCACGGTCGTCACGTTCGGCACGCCCATCCGGGCCAACGAGGGCGAGCGCTCCCAGGGGTTCTCGGACCGCATCGAGGCCGCCGTCGCCGCCCTCGCCGACGAGGCCACCACCGACTGGTACTCGGCCCGCCGTCGAGCAGCCAGCGGCGAGACGCCCACGCTGGCCGGCCCCGAGTCCGGTGCCTGGCGCCGCACCTGGGCCCTCACCGCCAACCGCAAGAAGCCCCGCACCACCACCAAGCGCTGGCCCGACCTCTAGGCCGCGAGCGTCGCGCTCCTAGGGGGCGGCGGTGGTGGTCGACTCGGGGTTGAGCTCGGCGCCGTTGGTGCCGTTGGCGATGGTGGACGAGGTGTCGCCCGCGCCTTCGCCCTCGGCCGGAGCCGCCGTCGTGGTGGTGGACGGCGCGGCCTCGGCCTGGAGGTCCCGGCACGCCACGAGCGCCTTCTGGAGCTTGTCGTAGCTGTCGTCGTCGCGCTTGGGGTCGTCGACGGGAGCGCCGCCCGCGCCGCGCTCGGTGAGCTCGGCGAGCTCGGACTTCGTGAGCGAGTCGGTGAAGGCCGACGCCGTGCAGTCCGCGACCTCCTTCGACAGGCCCGACGACACCAGCGCCTCGCTCAGGTCGCCCTGCGAGGGAGCGGGCGTCGAGCAGGCACCGAGGCCGACGGCGGTGCAGGCGACGGCCAGCCCGGCGAGGGCACGGCGCGCCCGGAGGCGGCGGGTGTCGGACGGTGTCGCAGGCACGGGGGCCGAGGCTACCGGCCGGGGACCGTCCGCCCGGATCAGCCGTCCGCCTGGCACGGCCCGTCGCCGCACACGTCGGTGATCGTCCCCTCCGTGACGAACGAGAGCACCAGCGCCAGCGCCTCCGGGACGTTCGACAGCTTGCCGTGCGGGTCCTCGCCCGCCCGGTTGGGCACGTTCTCGACCGGCGGCGCCGGCGTCCCGAAGTCCCACACCATGAGGCCCGACCCGTCGCTGGGCAGCTCGTCGATCGGCTCGATGCCCCAGAACGGCTCGTCATCGGTGGAGCGTCCGTCGGCCAGCGTGGGGTCGCGGCGCTCGATGCCGAGCGACCGGGCCAGCTTCGCGGTCGACACGTTCGCCACCTGGTGGTCACCGAACGCCTCGAGCAGCAGCACGTCCTTGGCTTCGACACCGGGGTACGGGTCGTCGGTGAGGTGCTGGACGTAGCCGGCGTTCTCGCCGCGCTGCCACAGCTGCTCGAGCAGCTCGAGGACCAGGGTCTGGTCGAGCTCGTCGGGGTAGCTGGCCTCCACCGCCGGGAAGAACTCGTCGAAGTCGACCGACCGGCGGAGGAGCAGGTTGTAGCCCATGCCCGGCACGGCGAGGATCACCTGCTGCCAGTCGTCGGTGAGCGACGACGCCACCCCGCCGAGGATCCCGCCCTGGCTCGCGCCGAGCAGGGCGACCTCGTCGGTGTCGATGGTCGGGTTCCCGTCGTCGTCCTGGAAGGCCGGGTCCGACGCGAACCCGTCGTCGCTGGCCAACAGGCGGCCGAGCAGCAGGAAGCTCAGGTGGCCCTGCTGCAGGCGGTCGGGCACGGTGCGGAACGCGGTCAGGTCCTCGAAGGACCCGACGATGCTGGGGATGTCGGCCGCGCTCATGCCGAGGTAGTCGACGCCGCAGAAGCTGAGGCCCACCGAGGCCCCGAGCATGCCGATGTCGAGGGCCTGGTCGCGGGTGCCGAGCAGGCCGTGGCCGTAGATGACGGTGCCGGCCGGATCGTCGGCGGAGGTGTCCTTCGGGACCACGCAGACGTAGTCGGCGGTCATGGTGCCGTCGGCGGCCGGGATCCCGTCGGGGTCGTCGTCGTTGTTGAGGACGCTGCCCGGCCCACCGTCGCCCTGGAGGTACTTGGGCATCTCGAACGTGCCTCGGATGATGCGGGCAGCACCGGACCCCTCGTCGGAGTCGACCGTGAAGGCCGGGGCGCCGTCGCCGAGCTCCGCGGAGGTCTCGGTCCACATCGAGCGCAGCCGACCGGAGATGTCGTCGCTCGACCCGATGGTGAACGACCAGGCGATGTCCAGGTCTTCGGTGGCGACCCCGGCGGCGTCGAGGTCGGCGAACGTGTGCCTGGCGATGCCGTCGGGGTCGGCCACCTGGGCCGCGAAGCCCTCCGACGGTTCGACGTCCGACCCGTCGGTGCGCACCAGGTCCCGGAGGCCGACGACGTAGCGGTGGCGCTCCGTCAGCGCCGCTGCCGGCTGGATCATCAGGGCCTGCTTGGCCGGATCGGCGGCGTTGGCGTCGAGCTCGGCCCACGCCGCGGTGCGCTCGCCGGTGTCGGCGTCGACGAGCACGAGCGGCGAGTCGTCCGCCAGGGAGGCGCCGATGTCGGTGACGGGCGGCAGGCCCGACGCCTCCACATCGAGGTCCGGGATCACCGTCACGAGCGCCGAGGCCGGGGCGAACCCGTCGTTGCGGTTCCACTCGGTGGGGTCGATGGGCGTGCCGTCGGCGTTGGCCGGCATGCCGTCGACGGGGAGGTCCACCCGCCGCCCGCCGTCGGCCGAGAGGTCGCCCTTGGTGAACCGGTCGTTCGGCCACGGCAGGAGGCACGCAGCGGGATCGATGTCGTCGCACGCGCCGGCCTCGGGGATGGGTGTGACCTTCGTCGTCGTGCGGTACGTCGTGAGGTCGTCAGGGTCCGCCCCGCCGTCGCTGCTGCTCGAACATCCCGCCGCGAGCACGCCCACGACCACCAGTGCCACCGCCAACCGACGCATCTGTCCCCCTTCGTCCCCGGCCGGATCGTAGGGGCGCGGCGTCCACCGGGGCCGGACCTCCGCAGTAGGGTCCGCCGCCATGGGGAGCGGAAGGCGCTGGGTGCTGTTCGGGCTGGTCGCGATGGGCATCGCCGGGGGTGCGGCGGCGTGCTCGTCGGACAGCGGCTCCGACGGAGCGGCGAAGCCGGCCGGTGCGTCGATCTTCGAGTCGAACTGCGCCACCTGCCACGCGCCCGACGGCAGCGGCGGCCAGGGGCCCGCCATCGGCGACGGCAAGGCGAAGGCGAAGTACACCGAGACCGAGATGGTCGAGCTCGTCACCAACGGCAAGGACGCCATGCCGGCGTGGAAGGGCACGCTCTCCGCCGAGGAGATCGACGACGTCGTCGCCTACGTGCGCGACGACCTCGGCCGGGCGGCTCCCGAGCGCACCACCACCACGGCGGCGGAGGGCGACGCCGAGCGGGGCTCGCTGTCGGGTGTGCCACCGGAGCTGGAGGCCGAGGGCGACTGGGCCATCGCCAACGGCGACTACGCGTCGACCCGCACGGTGGCCGATCCGAAGATCACCTCGGAGAACGTCGACGACCTCGAACTGGCCTGGACCTACGAGGCGAAGGGCGGCGGCACGTTCGGCAACCTCACCACCACGCCCCTGGTCGTGGGCGACCACGTGTACCTCGGCGCCCTCACCACCGAGGTGCACAGCATCGACCGGGAGACCGGAAAGGGCGAGTTCGTGGTCGGCGACGAGGTCGGCATCTTCGGCCCCACCGGGGTCGGCGTGGGCTGGGGGCAGCTGTACGGCACCGAGGCGAACGACGCGGGCGACGGCTCGGTGGTCGTCGCCTACGACGCGGAGACGGGCAAGGAGGTCTGGGCCACCGACATCGGCGAGCACGGCGGCATCGTCAACATGCAGCCCTCCGCGTACGACGGCCTCGTGTTCGCCTCCACGTCGGGGTACGGCAACGGCACCATCGCCACGATCTACGCCCTCGACGCCGAGACCGGCTCGATCGTGTGGGACTTCCCCGTCATCGAGGACCCGGGCTTGTGGGGCAACCCCGAGCTCAACAGCGGCGGCGGCGTCTGGTACCCGCCGGCGATCGACACCGAGCGGCGCATCGCGTACTTCGGCACCGGCAACCCGTACCCGTTCCCCGGCGCAGCGGGCTTCCCCAACGGGTCGAGCCGACCCGGCGACAACAAGTGGACCGACTCCACCGTCGCCCTCGACATCGACACGGGGAAGCTGGCGTGGGGCCACCAGGCGATCCCCCACGACATCTTCGACCGCGACAACATGCTCGCCGCCCGGACCTCGATCGAGGTCGACGGGACGGCGCGCGACGTCGTCATCAGCTCCGGCAAGCTCGGCATCGTCTACGCGCTCGACGCGGACACCGGCGAGCGCATCTGGGAGACGCCGGTCGGCTCCCACGACAACGACGAGCTCACCGAGATCGACGGCCCGACGCTCGTCTACCCCGGCTCGCTCGGCGGCGTGCAGACCCCGCTGGCCATCGCCGACGGGACGATCTACGCCTGCGTGATGAACGCCCCCACCCAGTACGCCGGCCCGGAGGAGACCAGCTACGGCTTCACCGTGCAGCTGGGCAAGGCCGACAGCCAGATGGTGGCCATCGACGCCGACACCGGCGAGATCCGGTGGGAGGTGGACCTCCCCGGGGACTCGTTCGGAGGGTCCACGGTCTCGGGCGACCTGGTCTTCACGTCCTCGTTCGGCGGCGAGGTCCTCGCCCTCGACCGGACGACCGGCGAGACGGTGTGGAGCTACGAGTCGCCCGGCGGCATCAACGGGTGGCCGGCCATCGCCGGTGACGAGCTGTACGTGCCCGTCGGCATGGCCGATCCGCCCCAGCTCCTGAAGTTCGAGCTGCCCTCCTGAGGCCGGCGAGGCCGCTCCCGGCTTCGCTGTCACTCCCCCGCCGTACGCTGTGGCGGTGGCCACCGTGCAAGAAGACACCGCGTCCCTCGACGACTTCGAGCAGTACCGCGGCGAGCTGATCGGGTACTGCTACCGCATGCTCGGCTCGTCGTCGGAGGCCGAGGACGCCGTGCAGGACACGTTCACCAAGGCGTGGCGCAACCTGGACCGGTTCGAGGGCCGCTCGTCGCTGCGCACCTGGCTCTACAAGATCGCCAGCAACGCCTGCTTCGACCAGCTCCGGTCGAGCCAGCGCCGGGCCCGGCCCATGGACCTCACCGACTCGTGGAGGGTCGACGGGCCCATCGGCGACATCCTGCCCGAGGTCACCTGGATCCAGCCGGTGCCGGACAAGGTGGTCCGCGGCTCGATGGCGGACCCGGCCGAGGTGGCCGAGGGGCGAGACACCATCCGCCTGGCGTTCATCTCCGCGCTCCAGCACCTTCCGCCCAAGCAGCGCGCCGCGCTCATCTTGTGCGAGGTGCTGCGCTGGCCGGCGGCCGACGTCGCCGACCTGCTCGACACCACCGTCGCCTCGGTGAACAGCGCCCTCCAGCGCGCCCGGGCGACGCTCGACGACGTCAACGCCCGCACGGTCACCAACGCGGTGCCAGCCAAGCAGCAGGTCGACCCGGCGGTGCTGGACCGGTGGGTCGCGGCGTTCGAGGCCTACGACATCGACGCCCTCACGCTGTTGGTGCGCGAGGACGCCATCCAGTCGATGCCGCCCTACGAGCTGTGGCTCCAGGGCCGCCAGCAGGTCATCGACTGGTGGGTCGGCCCCGGCGCCGAGTGCGCCGGCTCCCGCCTCGTGGCCACCTCGGCCAACGGCCTCCCCGCCTTCGGCCAGTACCGGCCGAGCGGCCCCGACGGGCGGCACGAGCCGTGGGCGCTCCAGGTCCTGGAGTTCGACGGCGACCAGGTCGCCGAGTTCAGCTTCTTCCTCGACACCGAGACGCTGTTCCCGCTGTTCGGCCTCCCCCAGCACCCCGACGATCCCGTCGAGGCCTGACCGACCGGTCAGACGGGCGTCCGGCCGGTCCAGGCCACGAACCGGTCCGACGCCGAGGCGTCGTCGGCCACGTCGGCCTCGGGCCCGAACGCGCCGTTCGGCCCGCGCATGGCGTCTTCGGGGATGGGGTCGAGGTACTGGTGGGCGAAGGCGATGACGTCGTCGGGGATGACGGCCTCGGCCCCGACGGCCTGCGCCAGGTCCCAGCCGTGCACGTACAGGTCGATCGCCGGGAACGCCAGGCCCTCGGCGACGGTACGCGGCCCCATCGGCGTGTCTCGCACCTCGTCGAGGTCGGAGCCCTCGAGCGCCTGGCGACAGGCGGCGGCCGCTTCGGCGTAGAACGCCTTGGGATCGCCGTCGATGACGTCGCGCGGGTGCTCGACGTCGGGCCGGGTCGGCGGCTCGCCCCGCATGATGCTCGTCCCCATGTCGAGCGACGTGCAGAGGTGGCCGACGACGTCGAGCGCGGTCCAGCCCTCGCACGGCGACGCCGCGTCCCAGCGGTCGTCGCCCGCCTGGTCGAGGATCCCGCCGAAGAAGTCGAGCCCGCGGTCGAACACATCATCAGAGGTGGCCGTCATGCCCCCATGGTGCCCGATCGCGGGGAACCGCAACCGCTGGGCGCTGGTGCGCTAGCAAGGCGCCGATGCACGTCTCGATGACCGTCCCCACCGACGACCTGCGCCAGGCGCGGACCGTCTACCGCGAGCTCGAAGGGCTGGGGTACGACCGGGCGTTCAGCTTCGAGGCCAAGCACGACCCGTTCATCCCGCTCGCCGTCGCCGCCGAGCACACCGACCACATCCAGCTGGGCACGGCCATCGCCATCGCCTTCGCCCGCACGCCGATGACCCTGGCGAACGTGGGCTGGGACCTCCAGACCGTGACGGGAGGGCGGTTCGTCCTCGGGCTCGGCTCGCAGATCCAGCCCCACGTCGAGCAGCGCTTCTCGATGCCCTGGGGCAACCCCGTGGCGCGGATGGAGGAGCTGGTGCGCGCCATCCGGGCGATCTGGCACGCCTGGGAGACCGGCGAGCGCCTGGCGTTCGAGGGCGAGCACTACACCCACACCCGGATGATCCCGGCCTTCTCCCCCGGCCCGAACCGCTACGGCCTCCCGCCGATCTTCACCGCCGGGTTCGGCCCCCAGATGACCGAGGTGGCCGGGCGCGTCGCCGACGGCTTCCTCGTCCACCCGGTCAACTCCCGCCGCTCCCTCCTGGAGCTCACCCGGCCCGCCCTCGAGCGGGGCGCGGCCGCGGCCGGTCGCATCCTCGACGACCTCGAGGTGGTGTGCGTGACGATCGTCGTCACCGGTCGCACCGAGGAGGAGCTGCACCGCTCCCGGGAGGCGGTGCGCGAGCAGCTGGCGTTCTACGGCACCACGCCCGCCTACCAGCCCGTGTTCGAGCTGCACGGGTACGGCGGCCTCCTCCCCGAGCTCCAGGCCCTCGCCCGCCAGGACCGCTGGCAGGAGATGGCGGCGCTCGTCGACGACGAGCTCGTCGAGACCATCGCCGTGGTCGGCGAGCCCCACGAGATCGCCCCGCAGATCCGCTCCCGCCTCGCCGGCATCTCCGACCACGTCAGCCTGGTGAACAACCGCGCCCCCGACCCCCAGCACTTCGCCGAGGTCGTCGCCGCCCTCCACCGCTGACCCACCCACCCATCCACCGCTGACCCCCCCCCACCCATCCACCCCGACCCATCGCCCACGCAGACCGAAGTTGGTGTGGATGTGCGCGATATGCGCGCACATCCACACCAACTTCGGTCGGGGGGCCGGTCGGGGGGCCGGTCGGGGGGCCGGTCGGGGGGCCGGGTGGGTGGCCGGTCAGGAGGAGCTGTCGAGGAAGGGCTGGTTGCCGTAGCGGTCGAGGTGGACGACCTCGCCGATGGGTCGGCGGGTGGTGGGGCCGTAGTTGCCCTTGGCCCAGCCGATCGGGATGATGCAGACCGGGACGATGTTGCGGGGCAGGCCGAGGATCTTGCGGGCCTTCGGGACGTACCAGATCGGGAGCGTCTGGAGCGATGCCCCGAGGCCGACGGCGCGGCAGCCGAGCAGCAGGTTCTGCACCGCCGGGTAGACCGACCCGTAGAACGACGCCACCTTGATCTGCGGGCGGCCGACCGGGGCGTGCTTGAGGTTGCGCTTGTAGCAGGGGATCACGAACACGGGCAGGTCGGCGAAGTTCTGGGCCTGCCAGCGGCCGGGAGCGATGTTGCGCAGCTCCTGGGGATCGCCCTTGGCCTGCTTGACCGCGATGGGGTCGACGAACCGGAACAGGCGGTTCCAGAGCTTGCCGATGGCCTCCTTCTGGGCCCGGTCCTCGACCACCAGGTACATCCAGTCCTGGGTGTTCGAGCTGGTGGGCGCCTTGAGCGAGAGCTCGAGGAGCGGCAGCAGGACGTCGTGGGAGACCGGCTCCAGGTGGAGGCGCCGGACCGCGCGCTGGGTGCGCATGGCGTCGGCCATCGGCATGCCGAGCCCGGCGAGGGCCTCGGCCGGATCGGGTGGGACGAAGGCGTCGTCGGCAGCCACGTCAGCTCAGCCCGCCGAAGCCCTGGCCCAGGATCTTGGCGCCGAGGATCACGAGGATGACCATCATGATCACCGCGTTGTGGTCCGACATGAACTCCTTGATCGACGCCAGAGGCGCCTTCGCCTTCTCCTCGGCGGCCAGGTAGAAGACCACCGCGCCGACCACGGTGATCGAGGCGATGACCACGAACACCAAGACGGCGACCACGCTGTCGGCGGTGCTGAGGCCGGCCTGCGAGATGGTGGCCGCGGCCGCCGCCGTCAGGGCCAGGTTCTTCGGGTTCAGTCCGCTCAGCGCCGCCCCGAGGGTGAACGCCTTGCCCGGCTCGAGCTTGTCGATGGCCTGCATCCAGCCCGGCATCTCGGGCTGCTCGCCCTTCGCCGGCCGCGAGTCCCACTGCTTCTTGGCCAGCACCAGGAACAGCACGCCGATGGCGACCTTGACCCAGTTCACGCCGTCGTTGGCACCGCTGCTGGTGTCGGCGCTCCCGGTGAGCAGCAGCACCACGACGGCGACCGCGACCATGCCCACGATCCAGCCCGCCGCGAACGCCGGACCGTCGGTCCGGGCCTTCGGGGTGCCGAGCATGAGGATGACGGCGATGATCGGGATGGGGCTGATCGCCACGCCGACGGCCGAGGGGAGGAAGTCCCCGATCACCTGGGTCAACATCGTCTGCACGCCTTCCTGGCCGCGCCCGCGCCCGGCATCGGACCGAGGCTAGCGACGACCCACCTGACCAGCCCGGATGCGTGTACCCGCACGGATACGATCGCCCGGGTGACCGCCAGCGCACCTCGGTCCCGGGCGCGGCACCGCTTCGTCCCGATCACGGCGTGGCTGCCGCGCTACGACCGCTCGCTGCTTCGGTTCGACGTGCTCGCCGGCGCCACCCTGTGGGGGCTGCTGATCCCGGAGATGATCGCCTACGCGAGCCTGGCCGGGCTGCCGCCGCAGGCCGGGCTGTACACGCTCGTGGCGTCGCTCGTGCTCTACGCGGTCTTCGGCACGAGCCGACAGCTGGTGGTCGCGGGCACGAGCGCGTCGGCGGTCCTCGTGTACTCCACGGTGACCGCGCTGAAGCCGACGTCGCCGGAGGCCTACCTCGCCCTGGCGTCGGGGATGGTGGTGCTGACCGGCGTGCTCCTGGTGGTCGCTGGGGCCCTGCGGCTCGGGTTCGTCACCGCGTTCCTCTCGAAGCCGGTCATGGACGGGTTCGTCTTCGGGCTGGCCGTGTTCGTGACGGTGAGCCAGCTCCCGAAGCTCTTCGGTGTGAGCAGCAGCGACGGCAACAGCGTCGAGCAGCTCCTCCACGTGGTGCGGAGCCTGGGCGACGTCTCGGGCGCCACCGTGGTCGTCGGCGCGCTGGCCCTGGTCCTGCTCTTCGGCATGGAGCGCGTCGCCCCGAAGCTGCCCTCCGGGCTGATCGTGCTGGTGCTGGCGATCGGCTCGAGCGCGGCGCTCGACCTGGCCGCGCACGGCGTCGCCGTCGTCGGGACGCTCCCCCGCGGCCTGCCCACGCCGAACCTGCCCGACGTCCGGGCGATGGACCTCTGGGTCCTCCTCCCGAGCGCGGCGGGCATGGTCCTCGTGCTCTTCAGCGAGGCGCTCGGGGCCGCCCAGGCGTTCGCCGACGAGCACGAGTACGAGATCGACCCGAGCCAGGAGATGCTGGCGATCGGCGCCGCGAACCTCGGCTCGGGGCTGCTCGGCGGGCTCGCGTCCGGCGGCAGCCTCTCGCAGAGCGCCGTGAACGACGGCGCCGGGGCCCGCACCGAGCTGTCGACGATCGTCGCCTGGGTGCTGTCGATCGTGACCGTGCTCGCCCTCACGCCGCTGTTCACCGACCTGCCCGACGCCGTCCTCGCCGCGCTGATCATCCACGCCGTGTCCCACCTCATGCGCGTCTCCGAGCTGCGGTCGTACTACCGGCTCATCCCCCGCGAGTTCTGGGTGAGCGTGCTCACGCTCGGCTCGGTGGTGTTCTTCGACGTGCTCCCGGCGCTGATCGTCGGCATCACCGCGTCGATCGTGCTCCTCGTCTACCGGTCGAGCCGAGCCCCCGTGTCGATCCTCGGGCGCTCCTCCGTGGTCCCCGGCGCGTTCGCCGACCTCCGCCGGCACCCCGAAGCCACCCCGATCCCCGGCGTGCTGGTCATCCAGCCGGACGCGCCGCTGTTCTACGCCAACGCCCAGTCGATGTTCACCGCCACCCTGGCCGCCCTCGATGCCGCCGAGCCCCCAGCGCGGATCGTCGTGCTCGACCTCGACAGCAACGACGAGCTCGACATCACCAGCACGCAGATGCTCCTGAAGCTCGTCCGCGCCCTCGACAAGCGGGCCGTGGAGCTGGCGATCGCCTACCTCCACGGACCGGCCCGCGACATCGCGGCCACCTCGGGCCTGCTCAAGGCGGTCGGCCGGGACCACGTGTTCCCCCGCCTGGGCGCCGCCGTCGACTGGGCCGAGCAGCACGTCGCCGACCCCACCTGACGGCCCGCCCGAGGCGAGGAGGGGTCAGGGGGTGAAGGGGCCGCGGTCGAGCTGGTCTCGGACGGTGGTGACCTCGGGGTTGGTGAGGTGGCGGCGCTGCCAGTTGGCGCCATCGACCACGAGGGTGTGGCCCGAGATGAACCCGCCGTAGGGCGACGCCAGGAACGTCGCGGCCCAGCCGAGCTCGCGGGGCAGGCCCACCCGCAGGGCCGGCTGGGAGGCGGCGTTGCTGCGGTTGCGCTCGAGGTTGGCCTGGATGTCGGCGGTCATGTCCTCGTGGGGCACGAGGCCGGGGACGAGGCCGTTGACCTGGATCCCGTAGGGCCCCCACTCCACGGCGAGCGTCTCGACCAGGTTCTTCACACCGGCCTTGGCCGCAGCCGAGTGGGCGAAGCCCGGGCCGCCCGTCCAGGCGTACGACGCACCGACGTTGACGATCGAACCCGGGGTGCCGCGGTCGAGGTGGCGGCGGGCGAACTCCCGGGCGCACAGGTACGTGCCGTTCAGCGTGATGTCGACCACGGTGCGCCAGGCGTTCGGCGACAGGTCCTCGGCCGGCGACGGGAAGTTGGCGGCCGCGTTGTTGATCAGCACGCCGGGCAGGCCGAAGGCGTCGGTGGCGACGTCGAACGCGGCGGCGACCTGGTCGGCGTCGCGGATGTCGCACGCCACGGTGCGCACCGGGCCGAGCGGGGCGAGCGCCTCCTCGGCGGCGGCCAGGTGGTCGGGCTTGCGGCTGGCCACCACGAGCGAGGCGCCGAGGCGGGCGAACTCGGCGGCGATGGCCTTGCCCAGCCCGGTGCCGCCGCCGGTGACGAGGACCACCTGGCCGTCGAAGGTGCCGGCCGGCAGGGCGGACGCGCCCAGGGGCGGCGGTGCGGGCAGGCCGGGCAGCGCCGGGCCTGCGGGCGTCGGGTCGGCGTCGGTCACGGCGTCAGCTCCCGGTGTAACGGGGCTCGCGCCCCTCGGCGTGGGCGGCCCGGCGCTCGGCGGCGTCGTCGGACCGGCTGATGAACGTCTGGGCGATGAGCTCCTCGGCCATCGAGCTCCGCACCTCCGGTTCGGCGAGGTGGCCGAGCACCCGGCGGGCCATCTTCACGGTGACCGCCGGCGCGGCGGCGATCTTCTCGGCGGCCTCCCGCACGGTCGCGTCGAGCTCGTCGGCCGGGACCACGCGGGACACGACGCCGTGGGCGTAGGCCTCGGCGGCGTCCATCGACCGGCCGGTGAGCACGAGGTCGGCGGCCACGCCGTGCCCGCAGATCTGGAACAGCCGGGCGACGCCGCCGGTGTCGGGGATGACGCCGTGGCCGACCTCGGGCAGCAGGAACCGGGCGTCCTCGGAGGCGAACCGCAGGTCGCAGAGCAGCGCCCGCTGGAACGAGGCGCCGATGGACCAGCCGTGGCAGGCCACGAGGATCGGGGCGTCGAGCTCGAACACCTGCTGGATGCCACGGTGGCCACGGGTCATCAGCTCGTGGTGGCTGAGGGTCACCTGGCCCCCGCCGATGGCGGCGACGTCGCGGCCCGACGAGAACGACCGGCCCTCGCCCCGCCAGATGACGGCTCGGACCTCGGGCCGCTGGCGCAGCTCGCCCAGGATCTCGAACAGGCGCTGGTCCATCTCGTCGTCGAACGCGTTGTGCTTGCTCAGGTTGTCGTTGGTGATGGTGGCGATGGCGCCGTCCACCTCCAGGCGGACCTTGTCGGTCATGGGTGCTCCTCCTCGCGGCGCCGAGGAGCATCGCACCACCAGCGGCGCCGTGCCGACCGTAGGGTGCGGCCGATGACCGGAGCCCCCGAGCCGAGCCGGCTGCAGCACGCCGCCCGCATCGTGCTGGGCGCGGCCCTGGTGTTCGCCGGGACCAGCCACCTGGCGTGGTCGCGGACCGAGTTCCTGGCCCAGGTGCCCGACTGGGTCCCGCTCGACGCCGACCTCGTCGTGGTGCTGTCGGGCGTGGCCGAGATCGCCCTCGGCGCCGCGCTGGTGGTGCTCGTCCGCCACCGGGTGGTGCTCGGGTGGGTCGCGGCAGCGTTCTTCGTGGCCGTGTTCCCGGGGAACGTCTCCCAGTTCGTCGACGGCGACGACGCGTTCGGGCTCGACAGCGACGCCGCCCGAGCCGTGCGCCTGGTGTTCCAGCCGGTCCTGGTGGCGTGGGCGCTCTGGTGCACCGGGGCGTGGACGGACCGGCGGTCGCGCCGACGCTGACGGGAAGTCCTCAACCTCCGGACCGGAGGTGACGAAGTACTCTGGGAGTTGGGTCGCCGCCAGGCGCCACGGACGTGGGGAGCGTGCGGTGATCGTTGGGAAGAACGTCGTGCGGCGCGGGGTCCTCGCTGCCCTCGCCGGCATGCTCGTCGCGCTGGTCCCGCTCACGGCGGAGGTCGCCGGAGCTCAGGCCGCCCCGGCCAAGGGGGCACCGGCGAACGTGTCGCCACGGTTGGAGCAGCTGGCCGCCGCCGGGTCGGTGGCCACGTCGGATGCGGCGGAGAACCGCTCGATCGGCCTGCCGAGCACCGGCGCCGGATCGCTGCTGCACCAGCCCGACGGCACGTTCCTCGCCAACGCCCGGCTCACCTCCGTCGACGCCGCCACCCAGGCGGCGCTGAAGCAGGCCGGCGCCCGCATCACGGCGCGGAGCGCGAGCGACCACCTCGTGACCCTGGCCATCGACCCCACCGACATCGACGCGGTCGCGTCGGTCTCCGGCGTCGAGTGGCTCGAGGAGGTGCTCGAGCCCTCGGTCGGCCGGGCCGACCTCCAGGGCGTCGCCGACGCGCTCCAGGAGGACGGCGCCGCCACCAGCGCCGCCTGCTCCGCCCGGGTCACCTCCGAGGGCGACACCCACCTCGGCGCCGCCACCGCCCGGTCCACCTACGCCGTGGACGGGACGGGCATCAAGATCGGCGTCCTCTCGGACTCCTACAACAGCCTGAACGGCGCGGCCACCGACGTCGCCAACGGCGAGCTGCCCGGCACCGGCAACCCCTGCGGCTACACGACCCCCGTCGTCCTCCAGTCCGAGTACGCGAGCGCCGGCTCGGACGAGGGCCGGGCGATGGCCCAAGCCGTCCACGACCTCGCCCCCGGCGCCACGATCATGGTGGCCTCGGCGTTCAACGGCGACGTCGACTTCGCCAACCAGATCCGCAACCTGGCCGCCGCCGGCGCCAAGGTCATCGTCGACGACATCTCGTACTTCAACGAGCCGATGTACCAGGACGGGATCATCGCCAAGGCCATCGCCGACGTGACCGCCGCGGGGGTCACGTACTTCTCGTCCGCCGCCAACTCGAACGTGATCCTCGGCGGACGCGACGTGGCCTCGTACGAGTCGGTGGGGTACCGCCCGACGGCGTGCCCGAGCGCGATCACCTCGGGGGCCGCCACCGACTGCCACGACTGGGACCCCGGCGCCGGCACCGACGCTGGGGACCTCCTCACGGTCACCAACGGCGGCAAGCTCCAGATCAAGCTGGGCTACAACGAGCCGCAGTACGGGGTCACGACCGACCTCGACCTGTTCCTGCTCGACTCGTCGACGAACGCCGTCGTCGCCCAGGCCGTCGTGAACAACCCGGCGACCTCGAAGCAGGCCTACGAGCTGCTCGCCTACACGAACAACTCGGGTGCCACGAAGACCTACCGCCTCGTCGTGGGCCGCTGGACCGGCTCCACGCCGCGCTTCAAGGTGATCTTCCAGACCGCCTCGGGCCTCACGTCCGCGCAGTGGAACACCTCCACCGCCGGCGACATCGTCGGTCCCACGGGCTACGGCCACAACATGATGCGCGGCGCCGGCTCGATCGCCGCCATCCGGTACAACTCGACCACCTCGCCCGAGACGTTCTCGTCCCGGGGCCCGGCCCTCTACTGCTGGGGCCCCGTGGTCGGGACGACGGCCGCCAGCGCGCTCCCCTCGTGCCAGTTCGACACCATCGACGTCGCCGCCACGGACGGCGCCGCCAACTCCTTCTTCGGGCAGCTCTCGTCGGGCGTGTACCGCTTCTACGGCACCTCGCAGGCCGCGCCCCACGCCGCCGCGATCGCCGTGCTCCAGCTGGCCGCCCGCCCGTGCCGCACCCCCGCCGAGGTCCTCGCCGCCCAACGCGCCTCGGGCATCGCCATCAGCTCGTACGGCGTCGATGCGGTCGGCGGCGGCCGGGTGAACGCCAGCGCCGCCATCAGCAACCTCGCCTCCTGCCAGGCCGTGCCCGATGCCCCCACCGGCGTCACCGGCACCCCGGGCGACGGCCAGGTCACGCTCTCCTGGACCACGCCGTCCAACCAGGGCACGAGCGCCATCACCGGCTACCGGGTCACCCCGTACATCGGAGCCAGCGCCCAGACGGTCCAGACGTTCAACTCGACCGCCACCTCCCAGTCCGTGACCGGCCTCGCCAACGGCACCGCCTACACGTTCAAGGTCGCGGCCATCAACGCCTCGGGGGCCAGCGCCGACTCGACCGCCTCCGCCGCGGTCACGCCGCGCACCGTGCCCGGCGCCCCGACCGGCGTGGGCGGCACCGCCCGCGACGCCTCGGTGGACCTGGCCTGGACCGCTCCGGCGTCCAACGGCGGCTCGGCGGTCACCGGCTACACGGTCACGCCCTACATCGGGGCCAGCGCCCAGACCCCGCAGACCTTCGCCTCCTCCGCCACCGCCCAGACGATCACCGGACTCGCCAACGGCACCGCCTACACCTTCAAGGTCAAGGCCACGAACGCCGCCGGCACCGGCGCCGACTCCACGGCCTCCGCCGCCGTCACGCCCGTGGGCGTTCCCGGCGCCCCCACGGGCGTCACCGGCACCCCGGGCAACGGCAGCGTCGACCTGTCGTGGACCGCGCCCGCCGCCAACGGCGGCTCCCCCGTCACGGGCTACACGGTGACCCCCTACATCGGGGCCAGCGCCCAGACGGTCCAGACCTTCGCCTCCACCGCCACCGCCCAGACCGTCACCGGGCTCACCAACGGCACGGCGTACACGTTCCGCGTGGCCGCCACCACCGCCGCCGGCACCGGGGCCGCCTCGGCGGCCTCGGCCGCCATCACCCCGCGCACCGTCCCCGGCGCGCCCACCGGCGTCTCGGGCACCGCACGCGACTCGTCGGTGGACCTGACCTGGACCGCTCCGGCGTCCAACGGCGGCTCGGCCGTCACCGGCTACACGGTCACCCCCTACATCGGCGCCTCAGCCCAGACCCCGCAGACCTTCAGCTCCACCGCCACCGCCCAGACCATCACCGGGCTCGCCAACGGCACCACCTACACCTTCAGGGTCAAGGCCACGAACGCCGCCGGCTCGGGTACCGACTCCACGGCCTCCGCCACCGTCACGCCCGCCGCCGTGCCGGGCGCTCCCACCGGGGTGAGCGGCACGCCGGGCGACGGGCAGGTCGACCTCTCCTGGACCGCCCCCGCCACCAACGGCTCCGCGATCACCGGCTACACCGTCACCCCCTACGTCGGCGCCTCAGCCCAGACGCCGGTCACGTTCAGCTCCGCCGCCACCAGCCAGACCATCAGCGGCCTGGCCAACGGCACCGCCTACACCTTCAAGATCAAGGCCACGAACGGCGTCGGGACCGGCGCCGACTCGGGCGCCTCGGCCGCGGTCACGCCGCGCACGGTGCCGGGCGCACCCACCGGCGTGAGCGGTACCCCGGGCAACGGCACCGTCGACCTGTCCTGGACCGCGCCGACCTCCGATGGCGGCTCCGCCATCACCGGGTACACCGTCACCCCCGCGATCGGCGGCGTGGCCCAGACGCCGCGGGTGTTCGCCTCGGCCGCCACCAGCCAGACCATCACCGGACTGGCCAACGGCACCGCCTACACGTTCACCGTGCAGGCCACGAACGCCGCCGGCACGGGCGTGGCGTCGTCGCCTTCGGCGGCCGTCACCCCCGTGGCCCCCGCCGCGGCCTGGGCGCCGTTCAGCTCCTGGGGCGCGATGGTCGACCGGCTCTACCTCGACCTGCTCGGCCGGGCTCCCACCGCATCGGAGCGGTCCTCGCGCATCGCCCAGCTCACGGCGGGCACGCTCACGCCTGGGACCCTGGTCGCCGCCCTGCGGCTCGATCCCGACAACGTGAACAACGTCGACCCCGTCACCCGCCTCTACCGGGCGTACTTCCTGCGGATCCCGGACAAGGGCGGGCTCACCTACTGGATCCGGACCCGGCGGGTGAACGGGAAGAAGCTCAACGCCATCTCGGACTCGTTCGCCGCCTCCAACGAGTTCAAGACCAAGTACGGCAAGCTCAGCAACCGGGCCTTCGTCGAGCTCGTCTACCAGAACGTGCTCGACCGCACCGGCGAGAAGACCGGCGTCGACTACTGGACGTCGCGCCTCGACCGGAAGGTGAGCACCCGGGGCCAGGTCATGACCGGCTTCTCCGAGTCCAACGAGTACAAGACCAAGCAGGTCAGCGAGGTCCACGTCTCGGTGCTGTCCATCCTGCTGAAGGGGTCGGCGCCCACCAAGGCCGACTTCGACGCCCTCGTCGCCGCGCTCGACGCGAAGACCACGTCGCCAGCCGCCATCGCCACCGCGATCATCGCCAGCCCCGAGTACGCCGCCAAGGTCGGCGGCTGACCGGGTGTCGCCGGGTCAGGCCCCGGCGGCCCGGACCCGGCGGCGGACGGTGCGGTCCAGCACGCCGAGCGTCGCCCGCAGGGCGCCCTCGGAGATCACCGGGAAGATCCCGGCCTCCCGCCACACCGGGTCGATGTTCGACCAGTCGTAGTACGAGGTCACCAGCGTGCCCTCGTCGAGCGGTTCGAGCCGGTAGCCGTAGGTGTGGCCGATCTGGGGCTTGATCTGGCCCTGGATGCTCCATGAGATGTCCCGGTCCTGCTCGAACGTCTCGATGGTGACCGTCACGTCGTAGAGGCCGAGCGGGTAGTCGTTCAGCGCCTCGCGGTCCATGTGCACCACGAAGGTGTCGCCCGCGCCCGACACCGGGTCGCCGCTGGCCTCCATCAGCATCCCGGTGCTGTCGATGTCGACGTGGCCCTCGGGGTCGCAGAGCACGGCGAAGATCGCCGCGGCATCGGACGGCATCGTCCTCGCCACCTCGATCCGCTCCACGACGTCTCCGGTCCCTTCGGTCTGCGCAGCTGCCATCGGGTGAGCCTGCCAGCCCGAGGGGCGATCTGCACCTGAGCACCTGCGACGTGGTGCGGCGCCGCCGTCAGCGCCGGGTCGCGCCCGCGAGGCGGAGGAACCGGTCCTCGGCCTGCTCGTCGCCGATGAGGATGAGCTCGGCGCCGCTCGGCACCACCGTGTCGGCGTTCGGGGTCGACACCAGCTCGTCGCCCACGACCACGGCGACGACGGTCGCACCGGTCTCGGCCCGGATGGCGCCGTCGCGCAGGGACCGGCCCGCGACGGCCTCGGGCACCGAGGCCCGGAACACGTCGAGGCCCTCGGCCAGCACGACGGTGGCGTTCACGTCGAGCGCGTTCCAGATCGCCGTCGCCCCGGCGCTCGTGTACGAGAGCACGCCGTCGGCACCCGCCCGGTGCAGCGTCGAGATGTTGCGGTCGAGGTTGGCCCGGGACAGGAGCTGGACGTCGGGCCGGAGCTTGCGGCAGTACAGCGTGAGGTACACGTTGATGTCGTCGTCGTGGGTGGTGACGACCACGGTCTCGGCGTCGTCGATGCCGGCCGCCCGCAGCACGTCGATGTCCGCGGCGTCGCCCACCACGGCCCGGTCGGCGGCCCGCACCCGGGAGGCGTCCTTCTCCACGATGGAGTGGTCGATGCCCGCGTCGGCCAGCCGGCGCCCCAGGGCCCGGCCCACCCGGCCGCCCCCGATGATCACGACGTTGTGGTGGATGGGCACCTCGACGGAGAAGCGGGCGTCGAACGCGTCGAGCTGCTCCCGGGTGCCCGCGACCACGAGCACGGTGTGGTCGGTGATGGCCGAGTCCGGCTCGGCGGTCCGGAACCGTCCCCGCTCCCAGATGCCGACCACGTTGACCGCCACCTCCTCGCGCAGGCGGGAGCTGCCGATGGTGGCGCCGACCAGGGAGGTGCCCGCGACGCTCGCCTCGGCCACGAGCAGCGGTCCGAACTCGCCGATGACGTGGGTGGCCGCGCCCGGTTTGAGGACCCGCTGGGCGAACCCGGCGCCGAGCATCTCGCCCAGCTGCAGGGTCTGCGACGTCCCGGCGAGCTCGAGCACGTCGACCGACGTGCCGGTGGATGCCGTCGCGATGATCGGCACCGCGGGGTCGATCTCCCGGATCGTGAACGCCACGTTGGTGTTGGTGGGGTCGGACCGGGTGGTGGCCACCAGCGCGGCCTCGGCCACCCGGGCGGCCTCGTAGGTGGCGGGGTCGTCGAGCTCGCCCACCATGACGCGGATGCCCCGGTCGTGCAGGCCGAGGGCCGTCTCGAGGTCGGGCTCGAGGACGACGTAGGGCACGTCCGCCCGATCGAGCCGCTCGATCAGCGCCTCCTCGATCGGCCCGATGCGGGTGAGCACCACGTGGCCGCTCACGCCGGCATCGACCTTCCTCGGCGCCCGGGCGTTGCGCCGCGACACCATCCACGGCAGGAACACGAACTGGATGAACGTGAACGGCAGCAGCACGAGGATGAACATCGACCCGCTCAGCAGCACGACGATCGAGAAGATCCGGCCCAGGTCGGACTGGAACGTGATGTCGCCGAAGCCGACCGTCGACATCGTGACCAGCGTCCAGTAGACGCTCGACGGCCAGCTGTAGCTCTGGCCCTCGCGGGCCATGACCCAGTGGAACCCGGCGCTGAACACCGCCACCATGACCACGAGCAGGCCCAGCAGGCGCAGGAACAGGCGCACGCTCGAGCGGTTCTCCGCCCGGCCCAGCGTGCTGAAGATGAGGGCGAGCGACTTCATGCGGAGCGCTCGTGGTTCGCAGCGACCATGCCCTGAGCCTGCCAGCCGCCGCCCACCCCGCCGCGGAGCCGGTCGAGGACGAGCGCCACGGGGCACCCGATCCCCATCGCCGACAGCGCCACCTCCCCCTCCACGCCGGGGGACCCTACGCGGGCGGCGGACCCGTCCGGCCCCGGGCCGACGGGCCCGCGGTCAGGTCGACGCCAGCACGCCCGCCGCGGTGGCGAGCACGACCGCGAGGCCGAGCAGGGTCTGGTGGATGCCGATGACCGCGGGGCGGGGCGGACTGCGGTGCTCGGCGACCCACTGGGCCACGATCACCCCGGCCACCGCCACCGCGCCGGCAACCAGCGCACCGTCGAGCACCACCGCGACCAGCGCGAGCAGGACCGCGCCGCCGTCACCGGCCGTCGCCGGCCAGCGGGAGGGGGACCGCCCGTGCCGGCGGGCGACCTGGGCCCGGACGTGCGGGATGGACGTGACGGACCGCGCCGCCAGCACCGCCCACGCCCCGAAGGCGAGC
>Ga0182736_1001300_pt1 | contig 25628 bp, 24 predicted proteins | sample eDN5th30CKraftBY_FD_128882 | JGI IMG/M metagenome (GOLD analysis project Ga0182736, IMG submission 128882) | Enriched backyard soil microbial communities from Emeryville, California, USA - eDNA 5th pass 30_C Kraft BY (version 2) (version 2) | ecosystem: Environmental > Terrestrial > Soil >...
CCGCGAGCAGGTCGACCGCGACCAGGCCGAGGACGGAGCCGACCGCGACGAGCGCGCCGATCCCTGGCCGGCGCCGGTCGACCACGGTGCTGATCGCGCCCACGACGGCCGCCGCGCCCAGAACCACGAGGGCGTACCCGAGCGCGCTCGTCCGGGTGGCGGGGACGAGGGCGGCGAGGAACGTCCCCGGCACGAGGCCCAGCGCGGCGAACGACACCGGCCGGATGCCGCGGCGCACCCGGGCCGGGACGCGGTCCCCCGCCGCCACGACGAGGACCAGGACCAGGAGGGCCAGGATCACGAGGGTCACCACCACCGGGAGCCGGTCGGCCCGCACCTGCGCGGCCTCCGCCTGGCGCTCGAGCCGGGCGATCCGGTCGCCCCGGGCCGGCACCGCGTCCATCGGCGTGCCCTCGATGCCGTCGGGGGTGGGCTGGCCCAGCAGCTCGAGCACGGTGGGCGCCACGTCGGCGAGGTACACGTAGCCCTTGCGACGGGTGCTGGCCGAACGCAGCATGCCGCCGTCGATGTCGGGCGCCTGGAGGGACGCCACGCCCAGTCCACCCGGCGCGGTGGGTGCCAGCACCAGGACGGCGTCGGTGACGGGATCGACCTCGTCGAGCAGGCGGCCGATCAGCGCGTCGCTGTCCGCCAGCGCCCGCTGCTCCAGCCGCGCCTGCTGCGCGGCGTCGGCTCTCGAGTCGTACGCCGCAGCCCGGGACAGGTCCGACGCCTCGACGAGCACCACCGACCGGCCCGGCTGCGACCAGGCGTCCTCGAAGGTCCGCACCACGGCGGCCTCGGACAGCCGGCGACCGAACGGCGCGGCGGGGTCGTCGACCAGCAGGTCCCGTCCCACGTTGCCCTCGGGCACGACCCCGTGGCGATCCATCAGCGCGGTGGCCGCGCTGCGCTTGTAGGCGCCCTCGGGTGGCGGGGCGTCGCTGGGGAAGCCCTCGGCGGCGTCGGCGTTGGCGATGACGGCGCGGCGGATGTCGGCGTCGGCCAGGGCCTGGCCGAGCGTGCCGGGCTCCGAGGCGAAGGGCGAATCCGCGTTGGCCTCCATCGTGGCGCCGACCGGGATGTACGCGATCCCTTCGACCGCCCCACCGGTGCGGCGGCGCACCAGCTCGGACGCCGCGACGCCCCCGTGCACCTCGCCGGGGTTGAGGGCCACACCGGTGTCCAGGTCGGGGACCACGGACCGGGTGCCCGCGCCGAGGGTGAGGTACGCGGCGGTGGTGGACTGGCGGAACGTGCCGATGCGGGTCGACACGTCGCCGATGGCGGAGCGGTCCACGAGGGACTGGAGGTTCGGGGTGGTCTCGGGCGAGACGTCGCTCCAGGTCAGCCCGGGGACGGTGACGATCAGCACGCGCCGGACCGGACCGGGCTCGGTCACCCGGTCGTCGGAGCAGCCGGTGGCGAGGCCGGCGAGGAGCAGGGCCCCGAGGACCAGCGCGAGCGCCCGCCTCACGCGAAGCCTCCGGCGGGGACGGCGTCGTCGTCGACCGGCTCGCTCGGGACCACCAGTCGCTCGGTCAGGCGCCGGCGGACACCCGTCACCGCCATCAGGCCCACCACGACGACACCGCCCACGAGGCCCATGGCGACGACGGCCGCCAGGTCGCCCGTGCGACCGTCGAGACGGTCGAGGACCGCCTGCGATCCGAGCCACATGACCACGCCGGCCACCGCGCTGATCACCGCCAGCAGGCCCACGACCGGGGTGACGACGCTGCGACCGGTGCGGCGGACCAGGAGGACCACCAGGAACACCGAGCCGAGGACCTGGGCGACGGTGTGGGCCGAGCCGATGACGGCCAGGCGGGCGGTGCCGTGGGTGAGCAGGGCGCCGACGGCCATGATCGCCGCGCCCGCCGCCGCGACCACCAGGGCCACCTTGCCTGGGGTCTTGCTGTCGTTGAGCGCGTAGAACGCCCGGGCCAGCAGCAGGAAGGCGGCGTAGGGCAGGAGCCCGATGGCGAGGGTGGCGAGGGCGACGGCGAAGAGCTCGGGACCGTTGCCGTCCGCGGCGTTGGCGACCGACACCAGCCGCATCGCCGGTCCGGCCAGCGCGACCATCGCCGCGGTGAGCGGGAGGACCGGCACGGCGATGCGCTCGATCGCCCACCGGACCGAGGTGGCGTACCGGTCCAGCGTGGGGTCACGGGCCTCGACGACCCACTCCGGGAGGATCGCGGTCTGGATCGGCTGGGCGAAGATGGCGTACGGCGCCAGGAAGAAGACCCAGGCCGCCTGGTAGGCCACCACGCCGCCCTCGACCGCGGCACCGGCGAGGATCGCGCCGCCGAGCAGCACGCCCGCCGAGGAGTGGAGGACGACGCCCCACCCGGCCTGGCGGAGCACCCGCACCACCCGGGGGTCTCGGCCGTTCATCCGGGGCCGGAGCCGGAAGCCGGTCGCCCGGCACGCCACCATCAGCACGCCGGTGAAGGCGATGACGCCACCGGTGCCGGCGCCGGCGAGCAGGAGCCGCTCCCCCAGCGTCAGGTCGAACGACGAGGAGCCGTCGGTGGCGGCCCGGAACGCCAGCAGGCACCCGACCATCACGACCGTGTTGGCCATCGGCGCCGCGGCGACGGCCAGGAACCGCCGCTTGGCGTGCAGCACGCCGGTGGCCACGGTGCCTCCGGCGTAGAGGACGACCTGGGGCAGGAAGAACACGAGCAGGAAGGCGACGAGGTCGCGCTGGTCGGCGGCGATGTCGCTGGGCACGCCCAGCGTGAGCAGCCGGGCCAGGAGCGGCGCAGCCAGGACGCCGATGAGCGCGAGGCCACCCAGCAGCCCGACGGCGACCCCGAGCACCCCGCCGGCCACGTCCTCGGCGTCGCGCTGCTGGCCGTGCTCGAGCAGCTCGACGAACGCGGGGACGAGCACGGCGGACAGCGCGCCCGCCGCGACCAGCTCGAACACGACGTTGGAGATGGAGTTGGCCGACTGGAAGGCGTTGCCGAGGTAGTTGGTGCCGAGGACGGCCGCGACGACCAGGACCCGAGCGAAGCCGACCAGGCGCGAGAGCGCGGTGACGACCGCGATGCCCACCGCCGCACGGACGGTGCGGGGCGCCTCGGTCATGGCGCGGGCGGGAGCACCGAGCTCGCCCCGTCGGCCTGGCCGTACTGGCCCGGGTTGACCGCACCCATGTCCCGGAGCGTGAACACGGTGGCGACGAGGCCGGCGAACGTCTGGGCGTTGTCGACGGTGTTGTAGCGGGCGAGCAGGTCGTCGCTGTCACGGACGCGGGCCACCACCGTGGGGATGAGCTCCTCGTCGGCGGTGGGCGCCGCCTGGCTGGCGGAGATGACCGTGGCGGGCATGGCCGGACCGCTGGCGGGGAGGATGCTCATCAGCACCTGGTTCTGGACCTCGTCGAGGTCCGGCCCGCCGAGGTACACGTAGCGGTACCCGCTGGTCTCGAGGATCGGATCGTCCTCGGTGTAGCCGGGGCCGGGGCTGATCTTCAGGTAGCCGCGGTCGCGCAGCGCGGTGATGCCGCGGGGCTCGTCGCCGTCGGGCGGCTGGGCGGTGCAGCAGGTGGGCTCCGCGCCGTCGGCCACGGTGGTCGTGGTGGTGGCCAGCTCGGCGTCGCTGGGCTCGGTGCCGTTGTCGGTGAGCGGGGTCCCGGCGGCGAGCATGGCGCCGGTGATCGTGGAGGTGGCCCCGGTGCGCAGGGCGCCGATGTCGGCCCCGCTGATCCCCAGGTCGGCCGCCAGGTCGGCATCCACGTCGCCGGTGAACGCCAGGTCGTCGGACAGCTGGACCGTGCCGCGGAAGTCCGCGGTGCTGCGCTGGAGGATCGTGCTGAGGATGTCGATCGAGTCGGCGTCGACCCCCGGCGCGGCGATGACGAGCACCGGCACCTCGGACAGCTGGTCGGTCAGCAGGGACTCGCTGCCGTTCAAGATGAGCGCCGCGTCCCGCTCGCGCGACTGGGAGACCTGCTGGTTGAGCCGGTCGTTCTCCTCGTTGGTGGCCTTGATGCGGTTCTCGGCGCTGCTGATCTGGCCGTCGAGCACGTTGACCGTGGCGCGGTCGAGGAACGTGCTGCCCAGGGCGACCCCGATCCCGAGGGCCAGGAAGACGGCCGTGATCGACACGATGTGGTAGCGGATGTTGATCATCGCGGGAGGGGGACCTCTCTGCCCGGAGGGGCGGTCATCGCAGCGGCAGGGACAGGCCGCGGACCACGGTGCGGATGGGCTCGCTCACCGCCCCGATGATGAGCAGGGTGACGACGGCCGCGAGGATCATCCAGACCAGGTCGCGACCGCGCACGCGCGTGTCGTAGAGCCGGTTCACGCCCTTGGCGTCGACGAGGATCGCCCCCACCTTGATGCGGACCAGGAACGTGGAGGCCATGCCGGGGCGGCCCTTGTCGAGGAAGTCGACCATCGACGAGTGGGTGCCCACCGCCACGATCAGGGCTGCACCCCGCTCGAAGGCCAGGAGCATGGCGATGTCCTCGGAAGTGCCCGCCGACGCGAACACCGAGTACTCGACGCCGAGCTGCTCGAGGAGGTCGGCGCCGGGGGCCCGGCCGTCGGTGTAGCCGTGGACCACCAGGGCGGCGCCGCAGCGCAGGGCCCGCTCGCTGACCGAGTCCATGTCGCCGATGATCACGTCGGGCGTGAGGCCCAGCTCCATGATCGCGTCGGCCCCGCCGTCGACGCCGATGAGCAGCGGCTTCTGCTCCTTCAGGTAGCCGCTCCGGCGCAGCAGCTGGAGGTCCTGCTTGTAGTCGACCCCCCGGACCACGACGAGGACGTGGCGACCGCGGAAGTCGACCGGGACCTCGGGGATGTCGGGGTCGTCGATGAGCAGGTGGCCCTCGCGCTGGATGTAGCTGAGGGTGTTCTCGGCGAACCGCTGGAGCTCGTCGCCCATGTTGCTGCGGGCCTGGTCGAGGACGGCGCCGAAGCTGGCCGTGTCCTGCCGGTGGCCCGACGCCACCACCTGGCCCTGCACGAACACGTCGTCGCCAGCGATGGTGATCAGGTCACCGTCGGCGATGTCCTCCATCACGGCGCGCCCGACGCCGTCGAGCACGCTGATGCCCGCCGCCGGCAGGAGCAGCGGCCCCGGGTTCGGGTACCGACCGGAGATGCAGTCGGCCGCGTTCACCACGGCGGCGACGCCGGCGGTGAGCAGGCTCTCGGTGGCGACCGTGTCCAGGTCCTCGTGGTCGATGACCGCGATCTCGCCGGGGAGCAGGCGCTTGGCCAGGTCCTTCGTGCGGCGGTCGACCCGGGCGATGCCGGTGACGGCGGGCGCCGGCGGCTCGTCCGGGGCGGCCGGCGGGCGAGCCGGCGGCGGCTCGATGCCCGGGAGGTGGGGGTCCACGACGATGGTCTCCGCCGCCACCTGTTCGTGCTCGTCGTCAGCCATCACCAGCTCCAAGGAGCAGGCACCGAGCGGTCCCTGCCAGGACCGGGACCGGTCCGAACGGGCACCGAAGTGCCCGGACGAGCATACGCGACCCCTCCGCCGACGGGCCGGGCGCGCTCACCAGCGGGCCCTCACCGACCCCGCTCCGACGCCGCCAGCTGCAGCAGCTCGTGGGCAGCCTCCTGGACCCGCTCGCTGTCGGGCGTGCCCGAGAGCATCCGGGAGAGCTCGATCACGCGGTCGTCCTCGGCCAGGGGCGACGCGCTGGCCACGGTGGTGCCGTCGGCCACCGCCTTGACCACGTGGACCTGGTGGTCGGCGAACGCGGCGACCTGGGGCAGGTGGGTCACGACGAGGACCTGGTGGTCGGCCCCGAGCGCCGCGAGCGAACGGCCGACGGCGAGGGCGGCGGCTCCGCCGATGCCGGCGTCGACCTCGTCGAAGACGAGGACCGGGGGCGCCACGCTGAGCACCAGCCGCAGGGCGAGCATCGCCCGGGCCAGCTCGCCGCCCGACGCCACCTTGGCCAGCGGGCCCGGGGCGGAGCCGGGGTTGGCGGCCAGGGTGAACGTCACGTCGTCGCCGGGATCGGCCTCCCCCACCTGCACCGCGAAGCGGGCGTTGGGCATGGCCAGCTCGGCCAGGTTGCCTTCGACCGCCGTGGCCAGGTCCGGGGCGGCCGTGCGCCGGGCGGCACCCACCACCGCCGCCGCTCGCTGCTCGTCGGCACGGGCGGCCGCACCCTCCCGGTCGAGCTGGGCGGCCCGGGCGTCGTGACCGTCGATCTCGGCCAGCCGGGCCGCGGCATCGGCGCCGTAGGCGATGACGTCGGCCAGGGTGCCGGCACCGCCTTCCGGGCTCCCGGCGTGGGGTGCGCTCCCGTACTTGCGCCGCAGCTCGACGAGCAGCTGCCGGCGTTCGCGGATCTCGGCCAGCCGGGCGGGGTCGTCCTCGATCGACTCCCCCGTGGTCCGCAGCTCGGCCGCGGCGTCGGTGAGCTCGGCCTGGATCGCCCGCAGGCGGTCGAGCACCTCGGCGAACGGCGCCCGCCCGTCGAGGTCGGCCACCGCTGCCCCGACCTGGTCGACCGCCGCGCCGTCGGCGCCGATGGCCTCCACGGCCCGGGACGCGGCCTCGCGGTGGGCCACGGCGTCCGCCAGGCGGTCCTCGAGCTCGTCGAGCGCCGCGTCCTCGTCGGGATCGGTGAGGTCGGCGGCGTCGATCTCGCTGATCTGGAACCGCAGCAGGTCGGCCTCACGGGCGCGGGCCCCTGCATCGCCGCCGAGCTCCTCGAGCGCGGCCGCGACCCGCCGCCGCTCGGCTCGAGCGGCCCGCAGCGGGTCGAGGTCGACCGCGGCGAACTGGTCGAGCGCGGCCCGCTGGACGCCCGGCGCGAGCAGCGACTGGTGGGCGTGCTGGCCGTGCAGGTCGATGAGCGTGCGGGCCTGCTCGCCGAGCACGGTGGCGGTGGCCATCCGGCCGTTCACGTACGCCCGGGACCGCCCGTCGGTGGGCACCACCCGGGTGAGCACGACCTCGTCGCCGTCGACCACGAACCGCCCCTCGATCACGGCCTCGTCCCGGCCGGTCCGCACCATGGCGGGATCGGCCCGGCCGCCGAGCAGGAGGTCGATGGCGCCGATCAGGAGCGTCTTGCCCGCGCCGGTCTCGCCCGTGAGCGCGGTCATGCCGGGACCGAGGAGCAAGCGGACGTGGTCGATGATCCCGAAGTCGGTCACCGCCAGCTCGACCAGCTGGTCGCGAGGGGCGATGGGACCGGTCATCGGTCGCTGAGCCCGAACTTGGCCTTCAGGATCTGGTGGAAGTTGCGGCCCCCGAAGGTGGCGAACCGCGCCGGATCCGGGGCCCCGGTGATGCTGATGGTCTCGCCCACCGCCAGGCGGCCGTGCTCCTGCCCGTCGATGGACACGGCGGCGTCGCGGTCGCCCAGGACGGTGACCTCGACCACGCTGGTGGGCTCGAGGATCAGCGACCGGTCGAAGAGGGTGTGCGGCGAGACCGGCGTCATGACCAGCGCCCGGTGCGACGGCGCCACGATGGGGCCGCGGGCCGACAGCGAGTAGGCGGTGGACCCGGTGGGCGTGGCCAGGATCAGGCCGTCGGCGACGTAGCTGGTGAAGTAGCCGCCGTCGATGCTCACCCCCAGCCGGATCGTGCGGCCGAGCGCCTGCTTCTCGATGACGACCTCGTTCAGGCCGGCCGGGAGCTCGCCCGCCGGGGTGCGGGACGCGACCAGCATCCGCTCCTCGAGCCGGTGGGCGCCGGAGAAGTAGGCGCCGAGGCCCGCCTCCCAGGCGTCGGGCTCGACCTCGGCCAGGTAGCCGAGCTCGCCGAGGTTGATGCCGAGCACGTCGGCGTCGGCGGGCACCGCGCGCCGGGTCGCCCGCAGGACGGTGCCGTCGCCGCCGATGGCGACGACCAGGTCGAGGTCGGTGTGGTCGTCGGCCAGGGCGTGCCCGCCCCCGACCAGGTCCGACTCCGACGGGTCGAGCACCACCAGGTGGCCCCGCTCGGTGAGCCAGGCGGCGACGGTGCGGCCGAGGGCGATGGCGTCGTCGCGGCCGCCGTGGACGAAGAGGCCGACCGCGCTCACGCGCCCGCCTCGGCGACGACCGCCTCGATCAGCGCCTCGACGTGGACGCCGTCGGGCTGCTGCGTGGCCGTGCGGCCGTGCAGCAGGAACTCGACGTTGCCATCGGCACCACGGAGCGGGGAGGTCATCAGCCCCATGATGGCGGCTCCGTGGTCCCGAAGCGTGCCAGCGACCTCGCCGAGCACGCGGTGCCACACCTCGGGATCGGCGATCACGCCCCGGTTCCGGGACGCCTCCTGGCGCCCGGCCTCGAACTGCGGCTTCACCAGCCAGATCAGGTCCCCGCCGTCGCGCACGAGGCCGAGCAGCGCCGGCGTGACCGTGCGCAGGGAGATGAAGCTGAGGTCGGCGACGACGGCGTCGGCGAGCGGGCCGAGGTCGCCCGGCGCGAGGTGCCGCACGTTCGTCCGCTCGTGGACGTCCACGCGCGGGTCGACGCGCAGCCGCTGGTGGAGCTGGCCGCGCCCGACGTCGACCGCGACCACCCGGCGGGCGCCGGCCTGGAGCGCACAGTCGGTGAACCCGCCCGTGGAGGCCCCGGCGTCGAGCACCAGGGCGTCGGTGAGGTCGATGCCGAACCGGTCGAGAGCGCCGGCGAGCTTCTCGCCACCCCGGCCCACGAAGCGCGCCGGCGGGCCCGACACGACGATGGGCTCGTCGGGCGCGACGAGGCGCGAGGCCTTGGTGGCCGGTGCCCCGGCCACCACGACCTCGCCTCGTTCGATGGCCTCGCGGGCCCGTTCTCTGCTGGGGATCAGGCCTCGACGGACCAGTTCGGCGTCGAGCCTGCGGCGCGTGGCCGTGGGAGCCTCAGCTGGCCGACTTCTTGGCGGCGGCCTTCTTGGCCGGCGCCTTCTTCGCCGCCGCCTTCTTGGCGGGCGCCTTCTTGGCGGCAGCCTTCTTGGCGGGAGCCTTCTTCTTGGCCGGGGCCTTCTTCACGGCCGGAGCCGGGGCGGCCGGCGCCTCGGGGGCAGCCGAGCCGGCGCCCGGGATCTTGATGGAGGCGATCAGCTTCTCGAGCCGGGTGATGTCGGCGATGGTGGCGAGCCCGAGGCTCTCGGCCGACTCCGAGATCTCCTTGCGGATCTGCTCGATGAGCGCCTCGGTGTTCTTCTTGCTGCGCTCGAGGAGATCGAGGACGGCCGCCTGGGCCTGCTCGGTCTGCACCTCGCCGACCTTGACGAGCTCCTTGACGAGGGCCTCGGCCTTCGCCTGGGTCAGGTTGGTGAACGACACCCCGGCGTCGAGGTACTTCTTGAGGACGTTGGTCTCAGCCATGAGGGGAAAGGATAGTCCCGCGAGCGTTTGCTTGCAAGAGTTAGCACTCTGGTCACCGGAACGCCGCCTGCGCCTCACGACCCCGTCCGACGCGCCTGCTAGCAAAGGGCGGTGCCCGACTTCTCCCCGTTCCGATCCCTCCGCTACGACCCGGCCCGGTTCGCCCCGGAGGACGTGACCGCCCCGCCCTACGACGTCCTGTCCCCCGAGGACCGGGCCGAGCTGGTGGCCAAGAACCCCCACAACGCCGTGCTCATCGACCTTCCCACCGAGGACGACGGCGACGACCGCTACGCCGCGGCCGGCCGCCGGCTCCAGGCCTGGACCGACGAGGGCGCCCTCGTCCTCGACGCCGCGCCCGAGCTCACCGCCTACCGCATGACCACCACCGACGACCTGGGCAACCCGGTCGCGACGCTGGGCGTCCTCGGTGCGCTCACCCTCAGCCGCCCCGACGAGGGCGAGATCCTCCCCCACGAGCACACCACTCCCAAGGCCAAGAGCGACCGCCTCGACCTGCTGCGCGGCACCCGGGCGAACCTCTCCGCCATCTGGGGCCTCTCGCTCGCGCACGGCCTGTCGGGCCTGCTCGACGTCGACCGCCCGCCGTTCCAGTCCTGGACCGACGAGGACGGCACCCTCCACGAGACCTGGCGGATCAGCGACCCGGCCCAGATCGACGCCATCATCAGCGCCGTGGGGTCGCACCCCCTCGTGATCGCCGACGGCCACCACCGCTACGAGACGAGCCTGGCCTATCGCGACGAGCGGCGCGAGGCCGACGGCTCGGGCCGCGAGGCCGACGCCACCCTCTGCTACGTGGTCGAGCTGTCGGACGAGCAGCTCACCGTCCGCCCGATCCACCGCCTGGTGCAGGGCTTCGCCGACCAGGACCTGGCCGAGGTCCTCGCCGCGCTCCCCGGTTCGGCCCGGGTGGGCACCGCCACCGCCGAGGAGGTCGCCGACGGCCGGGTCCTGCTCGCCATGCGCGACCAGGGCGCCATCGCCGTCGTGGGCGCCGACGGGTCCGCCGTGCTGGTCACGCTCGACCCCGCCGCCTACCCCGAGGCCGACGACCTCGACAGCGCCCGGCTGGCCGAGGCGCTCAAGGCCGCCGGCCCGCACGAGCTCACCTACCAGCACGGCACCGACCGGGCGCAGGCCGCCGTCACCTCCGGGGCGTCGGACTGGGCCGTGCTCATCAACCCGGTCACGGTCGGCGCCATCGAGGACAACGCCCACTCGGGCAAGCGGATGCCGCCCAAGAGCACGTTCTTCTATCCGAAGCCCCGCACGGGCATCGTGTTCCGCACGCTCGGCTGACGCCGGCCCGGAGCGGTCAGAGGCCGCCGGCGTGGCCCGGCGGCCACATGAGGAAGAAGGCGCGGCCCACGATCAGGTCCTCGTCGATCGCGCCGAAGCAGCGCCCGTCGTGCGAGTTGGTCCGGTTGTCGCCGAGGACGAGCACGTGGCCCTCGGGCACCTCGAACCCCTCCTCGGTGTCGATCCCGGGCACGTAGGTGATCGGGCACGAGTCGAGGACGGTCTGGGCGCCGTGGGTGTACGGCTCGTCGAGGACGCGGCCGTCGATGCGGACCTTCCCGTCCATGATCGAGACGTGCTCGCCCGGCAGGGCGACCACCCGCTTGATCAGGTCCTTGATCTCGCTCGGCGGCTCGTTCTCGGGCCGTTCGAAGACGACCACGTCGCCCCGGTTCACGTCGTGGAACCGGTAGGCGAGCTTGTTGACCAGCACCCGGTCGTTCTCGACGAGCGTCGGCGACATCGAGGGCGACGGGATCCAGAACGTCTGCAGGATGAACGTGCGGACGATGACGGCGATGATGATCGCCCCGCCGATGACCGCCACCCACTCGAGCATGTTGCGGGTCTGGGACTTGGCCGCCTTGCGCTTGGCCCGTCGGCTCTGGGTGGGTTCGTCGGTGGCCTCGTGGGCCGCCGCCACCTCGGTGGCCGCGGCCTCCTCCCGCTGCTGGCGCCGGGCGACGCCGTCGTCGGGGGCCGGATCGCCGGCGGTGGGCGGTCCGGCGGGGGGCTCATCGGTCACGAGGAGCGAACCTAGCGCGCCGCTCCCGGAGCACCGTCCGCGGGCTGGTACCGGGCGAGCACCCGCTGGGCCGCACGAGCAGCGAGGTCGGGGCCGCCGAGCTCGTCGTCGATCTCGACGACGGTGGCGTCCGGGCCCAGGCGCAGCAGCAACCGCTCCAGCCACGACGATCCGGCCACCGCGAGCGTGACCCGGAGCCGCTGGTCGTCGACCTGCTCGGCCGAGAGCACCGGGTGGGCTTCGGCCACCCACCACGCCCGGGGCGCGAGGTCGAGGACCACCTGCGGCGCCTCGTCGACCGTGCGTGCGCTCCGGTCGAGCGACGCCGGAGCCGGCTCGGTGCGGCTGCCGTCCTCGACGACGAGGTCCTGCATGCGGTCCAGGCGGAAGTTGCGGGTGGCCCCGGGGTCGTGCGCCCAACCGGCGAGGTACCAGGTGGACCCCTCGCTGAACAGCTCCCACGGGTCGACCACGCGGCGGGCCACGGCATCACGTCCGTAGGTCCAGTACACGAACGACACCTGGCGGTCTTCGGCGATCGCCTGGCGGAGGCGCCGGCCGGTCTCGCCGCCGTCGGGGTCCAGGTCGACGTCGACGGCCTGCCCCGGCTCGATGCCGAGCAGCGCCGCGAGCTTGGCCAGCGCCCGGGCCAGCGGGCTGGCCTCGCCGGCCTCGTCGTCGACGAGGGAGTCGGCCGCCGCGACCAGGGCCAGGCCCTCGGCCGGCGTGAGCCGCATCGGGCGCCGGAACGAGAACAGCCGCACGAACACGCGGTCCTCCTCGAGGAACACCTCGAAGGGCATCTCGTCGTAGAACGGCGAGTCGGCGTTGATCATGTTGGCGAGGTCGAGCTCCTTGACCAGCTCGGCCGGGCTGAGGTGGAACCGCTCGCACAGCTCCTCGACCAGCGCGCCGTCGGGCTGCTGGGCCGACCACTGGAGGATCGCGAGCAGGCGCTGGAGCCGCCCGGTGGCGGTGATCCGGGCCTTCACGGTGCCGCCTCGGCGATGACGTCGGTGAGCCAGGCCACCAGGTCGGCGCGCAGCTCGTCGGGCCCGAGGACCTCGGCCCGGTCCAGGTACGTGAGCAGCCAGGACCGGAAGCCGTCCCGGTTCGTGACCGTGAGCTCGACCACCAGGCCGTCGGGGTCGTCGGAGCGGATCGCCGCCGGCGGCACCTCGGCGCGGACCGAGTGGGCCACGTCCGGGTCGAACCACACCTCGGCCGTGACCGGATCCGACTGGCCGCCGAGCGCCCAGGGATCGAGCTGGAGGCCCGGCACCGCCTCGGCGGGCCGCTCGAACGCGCCGGCCGGCTCGGTGACCTCGATGCTGCCCTGGATGCGGCCCATGCGGAACCAGCGGTCATCGCCGCGGACCCGGTCGAACCCGTTGAGGTACCACCGGCCCCGCACGAACTCGAGGCGGTACGGGTGCACCTCCCGATCGGTGTCGTGGTAGCGGAACGCGATCACCCGCCGCTCGGCCACGCCCGTGAAGGCGGCGACCAGGTCCGGGTCGACCGGCAGCTCGGCGTGCGGCGCAGCGGTGGGTGCGGCGCCCCCCAGCTTGAACAGCGCCCGCTGCCCCGCTCCCCCGGCCAGCCCGGTGGCCGCCGCGGCCAGGTTGAGCGCCTCGAGCTCGTCGGGCTCCAGGCCCGGGTCGCGCAGCTCGTAGTCCTGCGTGCGGATCCGGTAGCCGAGCAGCGGCGGATCCGATCCGGCGATGGTCTCGACCAGCAGGGGCACGCCCATCTCACGGAGCTCGTCCTTGTCCCGCTCGAAGGCCCGCTTGAACGACGCATCCTCGTCGGGGTAGCCCGGCACCCGGCTCCGCAGCTCGTCCGCGCTGATGGCGCGCGGCGCGCCCAGCAGGGCGTTCATCAGGCTGAGCAGCCGCTCGATCTTCTCCACGGGCGCCATGCCTAGCTGGTGGTGGAGCCGACGGCGAGCATCGGATCACCGCCGCCCGACAGCAGTCGCACCGCGAGGTGCCCCGCTGCAGCCGCCGCTGCGAAGTAGAGCGGGTCCTCCTCGGGACCGCGGCCCATCGTCGTGACCTCGAGGCCGTTGTCGGCGAGCAGCCGGCCCACGTCGCCGGGATGGATCGGGTGCCAGCGGTGGCGGTCGTCGGCGGCGTCGATGCCCGGTGGCAGCGCCACGTCGACCTCGGACCGGACGGCGTCGAGCACCGTGGTGCTGTGGTGGCTGATCCCGCGGTGCCGGGCACGGGGATCGGCGTCAGAGCACCGGAGGCAGTAGATCGGCCGGCCCTCGAGCCAGGCCACCGCGTCGAGCGCCGGTGCGGCCTCGAGCCCGGTGAACCCCAGTTCGCTCGCGGTGCCGGCGATCCCGGGGCCCATCCCCACGATGATCACCTCGGCGTCGAGGCGGTGCCGGGCGAGGGCGAGCCCCGAGGGCACGTTGAGCGCCTCGAGGTCGCCGCCGAACGCATGGCCCGCCGACACCGTGCCGCTGAGCAGCCCGAGGGCGGTGAGCGCGACGACCTGGTCGCTCATCGCCATCGGCAGCGCGGCGCCGTCGGTCATCACGTAGGCCGTGCGCGTCCCCGGGCGCAGGGCGCCGATGGCCGCGGCGGCGATGGGCAGCTGGCTGTGCACCCCGGTGACGATCACCGGCGTGCCGTGCAGCGACCGGGCGACGGGGACCCCGTCCTCCTCTGCCGCGCCGGTGTCGACCTGGAGGCTCGTGTAGCGGAGCTTCATCAGGTGGCCCGGACCCGGCTCGGACCACGGCCCGCGCGTCAGGTTCCAGTGGACGACGTGCCACCCGCCGCTCCCCAGCTCCAGCTCGACGGCGGTGGTGTTGACCACGACCTCGTCGCCCGGGCCGACCGGACCGGTGAGCTGGGTGAGGGCGAAGGCGCGGCTGCCGTCGTCGAGGCGGACGCGCACGAAGCCGTCGCGCTCAGCGAGGACCTCGGTGGCCGTTGCGTGTCGGAAGGAGGGCACCGGCGCCGGCCTAAAGGGAGGCGATCAGCTTCTCGACCCGCTCGTCGTGGGCCTTGAACGGGTCCTTGCACAGCACCGTGCGCTGGGCCTGGTCGTTGAGCTTCAGGTGCACCCAGTCGACCGTGTAGTCCCGCTTGCGCTCCTTCGCCTTGCGGATGAACTCGCCGCGGAGGCGGGCCCGGGTGGTCTGGGGCGGCTCGTCGGTGGCGACGTCGATCTCCTCGTCGTCGCAGACCCGCTCGGCGATCCCACGGTCCTGGAGGCGGTAGAAGAGGCCGCGGTCCCGGTTGATGTCGTGGTACTGGAGGTCGATCAGCGCCACCTTGGGGTCCGACAGCGGCAGGTCGTGGCGCTGCCGGTAGCCCTCGATGAGGTGGTACTTCATGACCCAGTCGGCTTCCCGGTCGAGCGAGAGCGGGTCCCGTTCGATGGAGGTGATGGCGTGCTCCCAGGCATCGAGCGCCATCTTCTCCTCGGGGCTGAGGCCCCGCGTCTCGGCGTAGCGGATGGCCCGCTGGAGGTACTCGCTCTGGATGTCGAGCGCCGACACCTCCCGGCCGTTGGCGAGCCGCACCCGCCGGGTGCAGGTGATGTCGTGGCTGATCTCGCGGATGGCCCGGATCGGGTTCTCGAGGGTCATGTCCCGCAGGACGACGTTGGGCTCCTCGAGCATGCGCAGCAGCAGCGACGTGGCGCCCACCTTCAAGAAGGTGGCGTGCTCGCTCATGTTCGAGTCGCCGACGATCACGTGCAGCCGCCGGTACTTCTCGGCATCGGCGTGCGGTTCGTCGCGGGTGTTGATGATCGGGCGGCTGCGGGTGGTGGCGCTGGAGACGCCCTCCCAGATGTGCTCGGCCCGTTGGCTGAGCGAGAACATCGCGCCCCGGGCCGTCTGCAGGACCTTGCCGGCGCCGGCGTAGATCTGGCGGCTCACCAGGAACGGGATGAGCACCTCGGCGTAGTGGCCGAAGTCGTCACGGCGGCTGGTGAGGTAGTTCTCGTGGCAGCCGTAGGAGTTGCCGGCCGAGTCCGTGTTGTTCTTGAACAGGTAGATCGTGCCGCGGATGCCCTCCTCCTGGAGGCGCTCCTCGGCGCTCACGAGCAGCTGCTCGAGGATCCGCTCCCCCGCCTTGTCGTGGATCACGAGCTGGCGGACCGAGTCGCACTCCGGCGTGGCGTACTCGGGGTGGCTGCCGACGTCGAGGTAGAGCCGGGCGCCGTTGGCGAGGAAGACGTTGCTGCTCCGGCCCCACGACACGACTCGCCGGAACAGGTACCGGGCGACCTCGTCGGGGCTCAGGCGGCGTTGGCCGCGGGACGTACAGGTGACCCCGTACTCGTTCTCGATCCCGAAGATGCGGCGCTCCACGGGGCAACCGTACCGGCGGGAGCGGTGGCTGCGGCGCCACCACCCCCGCCGGTCACGGCGCAGGTGCTCAGAAGTTGCAGGCGGAGCTGAGCTCGTCGTTCAGCTCGGGCGAGGGGTACTTGGCGTCGATCTCGCTGAACGAGTCGGCGACCTTCTCGACCTCGGCCTGGAACCGGTCGGTGAGCTCGGTGGCGTCGCTCTGGAACGCGGCGACGTCGTCGGTGGTGAGCGCCTCGGCGTCGGCCTTGGCGTCCTGGGCGGCGTCGTCGAAGCCCTGGAACTTCTCGATCAGGTCGTCGACCAGCTGGTCGCCGTCCTCGATGTCGGGGTCGCCGGCATCCTCGATCTCGCTCATGAGGGTCTGGGTGGCGTCGGAGGCCGAGCCGAACAGGTTGGCGATGGCGGTCTTGGCGCCGTCCATGTCGCCGGGGGTGATGTCGCTGCCGACGTCGCTGCTGGCGGTCTGGATCTCATCGAGCCAGGTGCTGAAGCTGCCGCAGAACGAGTCGGCCCACTCGGCGACCTCGACCGTGTCGCCGCTGTCGGCTTCGGTCGTGGTGGTCTCCTCGGCCTCGGTGGTGGTGGACTTCTCCGCCTCGGTGGTGGTGGTGGTGTCCTTGTCGGCGTCGCTGCCGCCGGACGCGCCACAGGCGCCGAGGAAGCTCAGGGCCGCGACGGCCACGAGGATGGACAGGGGCTTGCGCATGGAAGTGCTCCTGGTCGAAGGGGGAAAGGTCGGGCAGACGCTAGTGCTGGAAGGACGTCCGCAGCGACACCGCGGTGCAGGTCAGGCCGGGGCGCCGAGGAGCGACGCCACCTCGTCGTCGGGCAGCCGGCGGAAGCACCGCCGCGGCGCCGCCCGCTCGAGCAGCGCAACCTCCAGGTCGGCGGAGCCGAGGGTGCGGTCGGGACCGGCGAGGGCGCCCACGGCCGCCTGGAGCGCGGCACCGAGGCCCGGCGACTCGGGCAGGGCCGCAGCGAGGCGCTCGGCGACGGCCTCGGCATCGCCGCCGAGCACGGCCGAGCCGGTCTCGTCGATGACCGTGCCGTCGTACAGCAGGTGGAAGAGCTGGTCGTCGTCGGGGCCGGCGCCGACCTCGGCCACCAGGATCTCCACCTCCAGCGGCTTCATCTCGTGGGTGAAGACCTGGCCCAGGATCTGGGCGTACTGGTTGGCCAGGCTGCGGGCGTCGACGTCCTCGCGGCTGAACGAGTAGCCCTTGAGGTCGGCGGCGCGCACACCGGAGATGCGGAGCTGGTCGAACTCGTTGTACTTGCCGACCCCGGCGAAGCCGATGCGGTCGTAGATCTCCGAGACCTTCCGCAGCGTGCTGGACGGGTTCTCGGCGGCGATCACGATGCCCTCGGTGCAGACCGTGGCGACCAGGCTGCGGCCGCGGGCGATGCCCTTGCGCGCGTAGTCGGCGCGGTCCTTCATCACCTGCTCAGGTGCGACGTAGAACGGCATGCTCATCGGCTCTGGCCTTCCGTGAGGGCCGCGTAGCGTTCGGCTAGTTCGTCGTCGGTGAGCCGGGTGAAGCCCTGGGCGTCGATCGTGGCGATGACCGGCCAGATGCCGCGCACCGGGTCCGGGCCGCCGGTGGCGGAGTCCTCGTCGGCGGCGGTCATGAGCGCCTTCATGGCCAGGTCCACGGTCTGCGCTCGGTCGAGGCCCTCCGCGAACTCGAGCTTCACGACGGTGGCGGCGTGCAGGCCGCCGGAGCCGCTCGTGGCGTAGTCGTTCTCCTCGTAGCGGCCGCCGGTGACGTCGTACTGGAACAGCCGGCCGACGCCGCGCCGGGTGTCGTAGCCCGCGAACAGCGGCACGACGGCGAGCCCCTGCATGGCGGCGGGCAGGTGGTTGCGGACCATCTGCGACAGCTGGTTGGCCTTGCCCTCCAGCGACAGCGCCTGGCCCTCGACCTTCTCGTAGTGCTCGAGCTGGAGCTGGAACAGCTTCACCATCTCCATGGCCGGCCCGGCGGCACCGGCGATGGCCACTCCGGACCAGCGGTCCGCTGGGAACACCTTCTCGATGGACCGGTGCGAGATGAAGTTCCCCGAGGTCGCCCGCCGGTCACCGGCCATCACGACGCCATCGGCGAACCGGATCGCCACGACCGTGGTCCCGTGCGGGATCGCCCCCGCTGCGGCGACGTCGCCGAGGACCGCGTCCGGGGCGAGTCCCGATCGCTTCAGCAGCGAGGCGAAGTCCGGACCCGGATCATCGAACGGGGAGAACGAGGGGATCTGCACGTGGGGGACCCTAACGGCCCAGACCATGGGTCCGTTCTCGTCTTCTCCGCTCGCTGCCTCGCCGGTCGCACCTTGCAGGGGTGGGGCGGCTCCTCGCTCGCTCGTGGGTCCCTGGTGGAAACCACGCGCCCAGAGCGGACCGGGTTGCGCTCCTTGCTGCACCGCGTGGCCCTGGTCGTGGGTCTCGGTTGTCTCACTTCGCAGCGACAATCCGGGCGCTGGGCCTGGTCGTGGCGCTCCGTTGTCTCACTTCGGAGCGACAATCCGGGGCGCTGGGCCTGGTCGTGGTGCTGCGTTGTCTCACTTCGCAGCGACAATCCGCAGACTCGGCATCACCGAATGCGGCCAGTTGTCGCTCCGAAGGGAAACAGCGAACGCCCCAGACCCCGGGCCCTGGGAGCCCGGTGCGGCTACTCGCCGCCCTTCTGGACGTAGGAGCGGACGAAGTCCTCGGCGTTGGTCTCCAGGACCTCGTCGATCTCGTCCAACAGGTCGTCGATGTCGGCCTTGAGCTTCTCGCCGGTCTCCGACGTCGCCGGGGTGTCGACCACCTCTTCGGTCTCGCGAGCCGGAGCGGCCTTGCGCTTCTGTTCCCGTTCAGCCATCAGGTGTCCTCCTCAGCCGTTCAACCGAGCCAGGAGCTCGGCAGGGTCGGCGCTCTCGTCCAACACGGTACCCACGCCGGCACGCGTCCCACGCAACGGTTCCATCATCGGGACCCGGCGGAGCGTGGATTGCCCGATGTCGAAGACGATCGAGTCCCAGTTGGCCGCCACCACCTGCGACGCCCACCGCTTGAGGCAGGTGCCGCGGAAGTACGCCCGGGTGTCCTCGGGCGGGTCGGTCATGGCTCGGCGGACCTCGTCGTCGCTGGTCAGGCGACGTAGGCCGACCCGATCGGCGAGCGAGCGCTCGGGCCGCATGTCGTGGTACTGCAGGGCGAGGGCGGCGAGCCGGGAGTCGTCCCAGCCGATGCCGTGGCGCTCCTGGTAGCCCTCGAGCAGCCGCTTCTTCGCGACCCAGTCGAGTCGGTCGGCGAGGTCCATGGGGTCCCGTTCGAGCCCGGTGAGGACGGCTTCCCACTCGTCGAGCACGTCGCCGCCGACGTCGCCGCCGACGGCCTCGAGGCCGTGGCTCTCGGCCCACTTCTTGGACCGGTCGAGCAGCTCCCACTGCACCTCGAGGGCGGTGATGGTGGTGCCGTCGGTGAGCTCCAGGGGCTGCTGGAGGGTGAGGTCGTAGGACACCTGGCGCATGGCGGCGACCGGGCTGCGGAACGAGAACGTGCGGGGCAGGGCCGCGTCCTCCACCAGGGCCAGGACGAACGCCGTGGTGCCGACCTTCAAGAAGGTGGCCGTCTCCGAGCAGTTGGCGTCGCCGGTGATGACGTGGAGCCGGCGGTACTTCTGGGCGTCGGCGTGGGGCTCGTCGCGGGTGTTGACGATCGGCCGCTTGAGCGTGGTCTCCAGCCCGACCTCGGCCTCGAAGAAGTCGGCCCGCTGGGTGAGCTGGTACGGGACCTCCTTGGCCGACAGGCCCGGGGCCTCGGTGCCGACCTTGCCGCTCCCGGTGAAGAGCTGGCGGGTGATGAAGTGGGCCGTGACGTGGGTGACGATGCGGGAGAACGGCGTGGACCGGGCCATCAGGTAGTTCTCGTGGCACCCGTACGAGTTGCCCTTGCCGTCGGAGTTGTTCTTGTGGACGACCAGCTCCTGGCCCTCCGGCAGCAGCCGGTTGGCCGAGATGATCGACTGGCGGATGATCTCCTCGGCCGCCCGGTCGAACACGACGACCGCACGGGCGTCGGCGCACTCGGGCGTGGAGATCTCGGGGTGGGCGTGGTCGACGTAGTAGCGGGCCCCGTTGGTGAGCACGGCGTTGACCAGGTGGGTCTCGACGTCCGGCGGCGACGACGGACCCGAGGAGCCGCGGGCGTCGTTGCCGGGGTGCTCGTCCTCGAAGTCCCAGCCGACCTTGGGGCCGGCGAGGCGGCGCCGCTCCAGCTCCTGCACGTAGGCGTTGATGAGGAGCGACGAGGCGCTGACCGGATTGGATTCGCCTGCGCCGCGGACCACGATCCCGTACTCGGTCTCGATCCCCAGCACCTTCTGCAACGCCATGCTGGCGACCCTACCGCCGCCCTCGGCGGGCGGCTGCCCTACAGGTACTGCCCGGTCCCGACCCGCTCGATGGCCCGGCCGCCGGCGGGCTCCTCCTCGTCACCGTGGCTGATGAGCGTGCGGATGTAGACGATCCGCTCGCCCTTCTTGCCCGAGATCTTCGCCCAGTCGTCCGGGTTGGTCGTGTTGGGGAGGTCCTCGTGCTCCTTGTACTCCTGGTGGATCGACTCGATGAGGTCCTGGGTCTTGATGCCCCTGGTCCCCTCGCTGATCAGGCGCTTGATGGCCAGCTTCTTGGCCCGCCGCACGATGTTCTCGATCATGGCGCCGGACGCGAAGTCCTTGAAGTACATGACCTCCTTGTCGCCGTTCTGGTACGTGACCTCGAGGAACTGGTTGTCCTCGTCGTCGCGGTACATCTCCTCGACGGTGCGCTCGATCATCGCCTGGACGCACTTGTCGGGGTCACCGCCGCCGAGGTCGCGGACCTCGTCCTGGTTCAGCGGCAGGTCGGCGGTCAGGTAGCGGCCGAAGATCTGCGCGGCAGCCTGCTCGTTCGGCCGCTCGATCTTGATCTTCACGTCGAGGCGACCCGGTCGGAGGATGGCCGGGTCGATGAGGTCCTCGCGGTTGGAGGCGCCGATGACGATCACGTTCTTGAGGGTCTCGACGCCGTCGATCTCGGCGAGCAGCTGCGGCACGATCGTGGACTCCATGTCGGAGCTGATGCCGGTGCCGCGGGTGCGGAACATCGAGTCCATCTCGTCGAAGAACACGATGACCGGCCAGCCCTCCTCGGACTTCTCCCGGGCCCGCTGGAACACGAGGCGGATCTGGCGCTCGGTCTCGCCGACGTACTTGTTGAGGAGCTCAGGGCCCTTGATGTTGAGGAAGTAGCTCTTGGCCGCGCCGTCACCCGAGACCTCGGCCACCTTCTTGGCGAGCGAGTTGGCCACCGCCTTGGCGATGAGCGTCTTGCCGCAGCCGGGAGGGCCGTAGAGCAAGATGCCCTTGGGGGCCGGCAGCTTGTGCTCGGCGAACAGCTCGTGGTGCACGAACGGCAGCTCGACGGCATCGGCGATGGCCTCGATCTGGGAGTCCAGGCCGCCGACGTCGTCGTAAGAGATGTCGGGGACCTCCTCGAGCACGAGCTCCTCGACCTCGGGGCGCTCGAGCTTCTCGACGACGAGCCCGGAGCGGCCGTCCATCAGGACCGTGTCGCCGACGCGCAGCCCCTCCTCGACGACCTCGTCGAGGACCTCGCACACCCGCTCCTCGTCGGCCCGGCCGACGACCAGCACCCGCCCTTCGGACATGAGGGTCTTGATGGTGACGACCTCGCCGGTGCGGTCGCTGGCCCGGGACAGGATCACCGAGAACGACTCGTTGAGGGCGACCTCGTCGCCGCGGCGGAGCTTGCCCAGCTCGTCGGGCATCGCCGCGACCCGCATCTTGCGGCCGCCGGAGAACACGTCGACGGTGTCGTCGTCCTCGTTGACCCCGAGGACGGTGCCGTACGCGGCGGGCGGCTGGGTCAGCTTGTCGACCTCCTCGCGCAGCGCCGCGATGTGCTCGCGCGCCTCGCGCAGCGTGTAGGTCAGCTTCTCGTTCTGGGTGACCGCCTGGGACAGCTGGCCCTTGGTCTCGAGGAGGCGCTCCTCCAGCGTCCGCACCCGCTTCGGGGCGTCCTGGAGGCGCCGGCGCAGGCCGACGACCTCGTCTTCGAGCGACGCGGCCTGCTCCCGCAGCTCGTCCAGCTCGGCGGCCTGCTCGGCCAGCCGTCGTTCGGTGTCGTCGCTCATGGGACCACCTCGTTCGCGAGTCGGGGTGCCCCCTCGAACTGCTGCAACCGAGCGGTTCTGGGGGCTCCGCGGGGACGCTACACGGTGCATTCGCGCGTTCAACGGACGCTCCCCAGGCTTCACACCGGCGAAACACCCGGGGCACGTTCAGGCCCGCTCCGCTCCTGCCGATGGAGACGTGACCGACGCACGCGGCCAGGGTTCACGGGTTTCGAGAGCCTTCCGCTACGCTCCCAACCAGCCAGGGCGCCGCCGACGTGGCGGCTCCATCTGACGAGAGAGGCAAACCCACATGAAGGTCTGGATCGACCAGGATCTCTGCACCGGCGACGGACTCTGCGAAGAGATCGCGCCCGACGTGTTCACGCTCCTCGACGACGGCCTCGCCTACGTCAAGGAAGGCGCCAAGATCTTCTCCGACCCGGGTGGCCCCGAGGGCCTGGCCAACGTGCCGGCCGGTCAGGAAGAGGCCACGATCGAGTCCGCCGAGGAGTGCCCCGGCGAGTGCATCTTCATCGAGCTCTGATCTGCTGCCCCGAGCGGGGCGCTCGAGTTCTGCAGGCGAAGGGACCCCGAGCGGGTCCCTTCGTCGCGTCTGGCCTCAGTCGCCGCACTCGGTCGCCAGGACGAAGCTCGACCCAGGCTCGTCTCCGTCGACAGCGGTGATCTGGAGCTTGTAGCCGCCGGCCGAGTCGAAGAACCGGGTTGCCCACGACCGCGACCCGAGCTCGCCGCTCTCGATGTCGGACGCCTCGTCGTCGGCGGCGAAGGCGGCCACGGCGTCGGCCGGCTCCTCGGGCATCGAGACGACGGCGACCAGGCCGCTGTTGCAGTCGATCAGCATCGCCGGGGCGACGGCGCTCTCGGCCCCGTCGGGGAGGATCGCCGCCTCCGCCACCCACTCCTCGTCCGATGTGCCGAGGTAGGGGTCGATCCCGTCGTCGATGCGCTCCCCTGCGCCGGGGAGGTTGGACGGTCCGGTGCCCTGCAGGTCGGGTGGGACGATCTCCCCGTCCGGGATGGCCCGGTCGACCCGGAGGTCATCGGTGCCGAGGGCATCGCCCTCGAGCGACTCGCCGCCCTCGTCACGGGCACGCTGGATGAACATCGACGAGCCGCTGCGCAGCTCGCACGGGTCGTCGCTCACGTTCGGGCGCACGCACCCGACGACGCCGCTCGCCATGGACACCTCGGTGCTGCCGATGCGGGCATGGCACCACAGGCGGAGCTCGTCGTCGAGCGCCGGCTCGGTGAGGAAGCGCTGGGTCTCGGAGGCGTCGTACGGCTCGTCGCCATCACCCTTCCGGTCGGCCTGGACGATGCAGGCGTCCTTCGCTCCCGCCACATCATCGATCCCGAGCTCGGCGGCGTAGGCGTCCCAGACCTCGATCGGGTCGCCTTGGACCGCGACGACCGCGTCCCAGCCCTTCGGGTCGGTCAGGCCCGCGTCGATGGGGAGGGACGGGAACGCGACGCCGACCAAGGCCGATCCGTCCTGGACGTGGACGCCGTCCGCGATCTCGGTCCCAGGCTCCTGGAGCGCACCCGGCGCGGACGCGGCGGCGACGCTGCGCTCCGAGGTGGTGGTCGTCCCGCCGTCGGAGCCGCTGTTGCTGCACGCGCCCAGTGCGATCGCGGCGACCATCGCCGATGCCCCTGCCCACTGCCCCCTCCCCGCCATCGGGGCAGGATACGGCAATCGGATGATCAGGCGCTGGGCAGCAGGCGGGCGTTGGTGAGGAAGCCGGTGTGGGCCACCATGCGGTGGTCCGGGCGGACCGACATGCCGTCGATGTTCCAGCCGCGGTGGAGGACCTCCATCGTCTCCGCCAGCTCGAAGCCGCTGTCGACGAGCCGCTCGCGCAGCTGCACGGCCTGGGTGATGGCCGGCGTGTAGGCCACGAGGATGCCGCCGGGCCGCAGCGCCTTCTCGGCGTGGGGCACGACCTGCCAGGGCTCGGGGAGGTCGAGGATGATGCGGTCGAACGCCAGCTCGTCGATGCCCTCGTAGCAGTCCCGCACCTCGACGGAGTAGTGCTCCATCATCTCGGGCGTGCAGTAGGCCTCGACGTTCTTCACGGCGCGGGCGGCGAAGTCCTCGCGGATCTCGTAGCCGGTGACCACCGCACCGGCGCGCAGCAGCGTCATCGATAGCGCACCCGACCCGACGCCGGACTCCAGGACCCGCGCCCCGGGGAAGATGTCGGCCTGCATGAGGATCGCGCCGAGGTCCTTCGGGTAGATGACCTGCGCACCGCGCGGCATCTTGAGCACGAAGTCCGAGAGGGTGGGGCGGAAGACCGAGAACGTGGCCCCCCGGGTCGTGCGCAGGGCCGCGCCCTCGCCGGCCCCGATGATCTCGTTGTGCGGGATGAAGCCCGAGTGCGTGTGGAACTCGGCGTCGGTCTCGAGGGTCACCAGGTAGCGCCGCTTCTTGCGGTCGATGAGCAGCACCCGCTCGCCGGCGCGCAGCGATCGGTCGGGCAGGGCGGTGTCGGTCACGAAGACCCCTTCACGGTGAGGGCGACGGGTTGGGCGCCGGCGGTCCGCTGGACGAGGAAGCAGAAGGCGCAGATCTCGCCGCTGCTCGGGGCGCCGCACGAGCTGCAGGTGCGGAGCTCCTCGGCATCGGTGCGCTCGGGCGTGGGCGCGGCGTCGGCGAAGTGGGACTGGGCGCGGTCGAGGAAGCCGAAGTAGAAGGCCTGCTTGCTGCCGGGCGACTGCGCCTCGATGTCGTTGAGCGCCTCCTTGTACCCGAGGTGCTTGTTGCCGGCCGCCATCGGGCACTCCTCGACGATGTAGTCGATGCCGCGCAGGACGCAGTACGCCGCCATCTCCCGCTCGCCCAGCCGCACGAGCGGCTTGACCTTGCGGGGGAAGCCGTTGCGGGCGGGCAGGACGGGCAGCTGCCGGGCCAGGTAGTCGGTCTGCCAGCGCAGCGTGTTGCCGAACAGCACCGCGGCCTCGTCATCGAGGTTGTGGCCGGTCACGACGGCGTCATACCCGCCTTCCACCGCAGCCTGGTCGAAGAGGTGGCGCTTCGAGAGGCCGCAGGCCGAGCACGGCACCCGCTTGGTGACCTTGGCGGCGGTGGGCACGTCGTAGTCGAAGTCCTCGCGCAGGTCGATGACCTGGAGCGGCCAGCCCCGCTGCTCGGCGAACGCCCGGGTGATGCGCCCGGACTCGTCGCTGTACTCCCCGATCCCGAGCCCGATGTAGAGGCCGTCGGCCTCGTAGCCGAGCTCCCGGAGGATGTCCCACACCGCCAGGCTGTCCTTGCCGCCGGAGACGGCGACGAGGAGCCGGGCGCCGGGCTCGAACATGGCGAAGTCCTTGATGGCCCGGGCCACCTGGTCCCGGCAGAGGCGCAGGAAGTGGTCGGCGCAGAAGTTGGCGTTGTGGCGCCGGATGTCGATGACGGCCGGTTCGCGGCAGACGCGGCACTTCACGCCGCGCCTCCGGAGATGACGGGCCGGATCTCGATCTCGTCGGCGTCGTCGAGCATGGCGTCGCCGGGCACGAGGGTGCCGCCCCGGATGACGAGCACGGTCTCCCGGTTCAGTTCGAGCCGCTGCAGGAGCGCGACGATGCTGACGGGGCCGGGCACGTCGATCGTGCGCGTCGGGTTCCGGAGTTGGACCTTCACGGTTGCCATCCTGGCGCGCCCGGGGGCCGCCGCGGAAGTGGGGAGGTCAGTCGGATACGACCATCTCGGTGGGCTTCGCCTTCTTCGGCCGCTTCG
>Ga0182736_1001303_pt1 | contig 25604 bp, 19 predicted proteins | sample eDN5th30CKraftBY_FD_128882 | JGI IMG/M metagenome (GOLD analysis project Ga0182736, IMG submission 128882) | Enriched backyard soil microbial communities from Emeryville, California, USA - eDNA 5th pass 30_C Kraft BY (version 2) (version 2) | ecosystem: Environmental > Terrestrial > Soil >...
ATCGGCTGCGAACATGGCGTTTGTGGTGCCTGTACTGTCAACGTCAATGGCGATGCCGTCCGTTCCTGCCTGATGCTTGCTGTGCAAGCGCAGGGCTGGGAGGTGCGGACGGTTGAAGGATTGGCGAAAGATGACGTGCTCTCGCCCTTGCAGTCGGCTTTCCGCGAAAGTCACGGCCTGCAATGTGGCTTCTGTACGCCTGGAATTCTCATGACGGCAGACGCTCTGCTTGCGAGCGAGCCGGCTGCATCCGACGAACGTATCGTCGAAGTTCTCTCGGGGCATATCTGCCGGTGTACGGGCTACTTCCCGATTGTTGAGGCCATCGTGGCCGCACGGGATGCGCTTGCCGCCGCAGCGAAGGCTAAGTCCAGATGAGCGGGTTTCCGAACAACTATGTCGGGCGCTCCATTTTGCGGGTCGAGGATGAGCGGCTGCTGCAGGGGAAAGGATGCTTTGTCGATGACATGCATCTTCCCGATTGCCTGCATGCCGTTATCGTCAGAAGCCAGATTGCGCACGGATATCTTCGCCATATCGATTCCAGCGCAGCGTTTGCGTTGGATGGAGTCGTGTCCGTCATCACGGCGAATGACATTCCCAAACCGATCGGTGTTATCCCGATCAGAATTGCCCCGATCGAAGGCGGTGATACTTTCCGCCAGCCGGTGATTGCGCACGATAAAGTTCGTTATGTCGGCGAACCTGTGGCGGTGGTTCTGGCGTCCACCCAAGCCATCGCCGAGGATGCCGCGGAGTTGGTCTTTGTCGAGATCGATGAGATCGAGCCGGTCCCGTCAGTGGAAGTCGCAGGCAGTGATCAGAGCGCGAGGCTCTTCGAAGTCGCCAATACGAACATTGCTGCGAAATATAGCGCGTCCCGAGGGGATACCGACGCGGCGTTTGACTCCGCTGATTGCGTATTGAGAGAAACATTCGCAATCCAGCGCCATACGGCTATGCCGATGGAAATGCGCGGGTTGCTGGCGAAGTGGGATGAACAGACCGATCATTTGACGGTGTGGGGAGCGGCAAAAGTGCCGTTCTTCAATCGGAATGTGCTCGCCAATCTTCTCGGTCTCCCGAAAACCGGAATTGATCTGATCGAGCTGGATGTCGGTGGCGGTTTCGGTGTCCGTGGCGAGTTCTATCCTGAGGATTTTCTGATTCCGTTTGCTGCTCGGTTGGTTGGCCGCCCCGTGAAGTGGCAGGAAGACCGCCGCGAGCACATGATGGCGACCAATCATTCGCGGGAAACTTACTGCGATGTCGAAATCGCATGTCGGAAAAATGGCGAGATTCTCGGGATTCGTGGAAGCGTTACCGCGGATATCGGCGCCTATATGGGGACGACAGGCGGAATTCTCGCCTCCAGAACGGCTCAGTTTTTGGCCGGTCCCTATCGCGTGCGGAATGTTTCCTTCGAGGTCTCGGCTGTCGTCACCAACAAAACGCCGGCGGGCAGCTATCGCGGGCCGGGCCGGTTTGAATCGACATTCTTTCGCGAGCGGCTGTTTGACATGGTTGCGAAGCGCCTGAACATCGACCCATTGGCGTTTCGCCAGACCAACCTAATCCGTTCTGACGAGCTTCCATTCGATATTGGTCAGCTTGTTCCTTACGAAGGACCGGCATCCTACGACCACGGCGACTATCTCAAATTGCTGAACGATTGTGCCCAGGCAATTGGTTGGAAAGACAAGGATGCGATCCGCGGTAAGGAAAATGACGGTCGCTATCATGGTCTTGGTATCTCCTGCTTTGTCGACAGCAGCGGTGCCGGCCCGAAGGAAAATGCGAGGATCCGCATTGAGCCGAACGGAAATGTGACGGTTTTCATCGGCTCCTGCGCGTTGGGCCAGGGTATCGAGACGGCGCTCGCTCAGATTTGTGCGGACGAACTGCGCATTCCGATGGAGCGGATCAAGATCCTGCATGGGTCAACGACCCTGCTGGATGAAGGGTTTGGCTCCTTTCATTCACGCTCCATCATCATGGGTGGTAATGCTATCGCCGATGCGGCAAGCAATTTGACTGCAAAGATCAAATCCATTGCTGCCGAAACCTGGTCTGTCGGGCCGGATCATGTTGCTTATGAAGACGGCTTTGTTCGCGATGGCGACAGAATGCTGTCGCTTGCCGAGATCGTTCGTCTTGCCGGTGAGAGCGTGGAAGCCGAAGGAACTTTCGGCACGAAAAACAAGCCGTTTGGCTATGGAACGCATGCGGCTCACGTTGCCGTGGATATCGCTACGGGCCATGTCGAAGTCCTCGACTACGTGGCCATGGAAGATGTTGGCCGCATGGTCAATCCGATGATCGTTCACGGCCAGAAGATCGGTGCGATCGTCCAGGGACTAGGCGGCGTATTTCTGGAGCAGCTTGTCTACGACGATCGCGCGCAACTCATGACCGGTTCACTTGCCGACTATCTGATGCCGACGGCAACGGATTTCCGGCACGTCCGGGCGTTTGCCCTCGATCTCACGAGAACGACGCGCAATCCGCTCGGCTTCAAGGGAGCAGGAGAGGATGCGATCGCACCGGTCGCAGGTGTTATCGGCAATGCTATTGCCGACGCCTTGAGAGATTTTGACGTCGAGCCGAAAGACCTGCCGATTACCCCGCCGAAACTATGGGCTCTGATCAACTCGCGCGGGGATGAAAGCAAAACTCGGTCGGCATCGTTGTAACAGGAGAATGGAATGAATCTGGGCGGAGAAGAGATCATCTGCGCGTCGCGCGAAACGGTCTGGAGCGCATTGAACGATCCATCCGTTCTGGCCCAATGCATTCCGGGTTGTACTGAACTTCTAAAAGTGTCCGACAATGAGATGTCGGCCAAGTCGACGCTCAAGATCGGTCCGATCAAAGCATCGTTCAGCGGCAAGGTGACGCTCAGCGATATCAGTCCGCTGATTGGCTATACGATAACGGGTGAGGGACAGGGCGGAGCTGCTGGCTTTGCGAAGGGGAATGCAAAAGTTTCATTGTCCGATCATCCGGACGGAACGCATCTCGCATATGAGGCCAAGGCAGATGTCGGCGGGAAGCTTGCTCAGCTGGGCGGCCGCCTGATCGATGCCACGGCAAAGAAATTGGCCGGAGAATTTTTTGCGAAGTTCGCTTCGGTGGTCACCGAGAACTCCGCGGTTTAGTTTGCCTGTGGTGCATCTTGCAGAGGAGGATTGATAACGGACTGCTGTCTTTGAAAGATATCTAATCATAAATGTCCAAAAACTGTTCGGGAGAGCTCGCGCAAGCGACGTCGAAGGAGCAACCCCCAATAAACTCTCAGGCACAAGGACCGTGCAGTTGGACAATCTGGAGAGAGGCGTTTTACGCCCACCGAAGGGGATAACCGGACTCGTCCGGCAAAACTCTCAGGTACCCGCGACAGATGGGGCGAAGCGATCGACGGTCGATCGCCTATCAACGTGGGATCTGCACTATGAAAATTGCAATTATTGGCTCGGGAATTACAGGCGTCACGACTGCTGACGCATTGTTGACGCGTGGGCATTCTGTGACGGTGATCGACCGACAGCCTTACGCAGCGATGGAAACGTCTTACGCAAACGGCGGGCAATTATCCGCAAGTAATGCCGAGGTCTGGAATAGCTGGGAGACAGTCGCCAAGGGCATGAAATGGATGTTCAAGCAGAACGCCCCGCTTCTCATGAATTTGCGGCCATCCTGGCACAAATATTCCTGGCTTGGTGAGTTCGTCGCCGCGATCCCTAAGTATCGTGACAACACAGCGGCGACGGTTCGGCTCGCGCTCGAGGCCCGGGTGCATTTATTCGATATCGCTGAGCGGGAGAAGATAGACTTCAATCTTGAGAAGCGCGGGATTCTCCATTTCTATCATGACGCAGCCGGCTTCAGCCGTGCGGAACAGGTGAACAAGATTCTGAACGAGAGTGGGCTCGAACGCCGGGCAGTTACGAATGAAGAGATCCAGCACATCGAGCCGACGTTAAAGAGGGATTTCCACGGCGGTTTCTATACGCCGTCCGATGCGACCGGGGACATTCACAAATTTACGTCGGGGCTCGCGCATTCCTGCCAGCGCCGGGGCGCAACCTTTATCAATCAGGCTGCGGTGACCGATTTGCAGAGTCGCGCCGGCAAGGTGACGGCCACTCTTGCGGTTCAGCCCGATTCCGAAACAGGCCGAGTTGAAAATCTGGAGTTCGACCGCGTCATCGTCTGCGCCGGCGTGGGGAGCCGCCAAATCGCCCGCATGGCTGGTGATCGTGTGAATGTTTACCCGGTGAAAGGTTATTCGATCACGGTCTGTCTGGATGATGCGCAGAGCCAGGAATCCGCACCTCAGGTCAGCCTGCTCGACGACGCGGCCAAGATTGTGACCAGCCGACTTGGTACCGATCGCTTCCGCGTTGCCGGCACGGCGGAGTTTAATGGCTTCAATCTCGATATTCGGTCGGATCGGGTGAAGCCGCTGGTTGACTGGTCTCGCCGTTTGTTTCCCGGAATGAGCACGCGCCGGGTCATACCGTGGGCTGGATTGCGCCCCATGCTGCCCGATATGATGCCGACTGTCCGGAAAAGCCGCACGCCTGGCATTTTTTATAACACCGGGCATGGGCATCTAGGCTGGACGCTGTCGGCCGCAACCGCACAAATGGCGTCGACACTTGTCGAGGAATCGGTACGGGGGAATAGCTGCTGACGATGCGGCATCGGATGTCTCAACGCGAATGTCAACTTTTGGTGCAGATGGGAAGTACGAAGTCGGCATTGAGTGGTCGCTTATAGCGTCCGGATCGACATAGGCGTTTCCCTCGTAGTGGTATTTTCCCGCAATTCTTCAGATTGCTGGCGTTGCGGTCATGTCGAGGGTTTTCGCTTTCTATCCAATAGGAACGATAAGCGCGTCGGCGGCCAGCACCCCTTCGCCCTTCGGTCGAACAAGGAGGGGATTGATGTCCATCTCCTTGATCTGATCTCGCAAATCCCAAACGAGATTTGAGGCTGCGACGATTGCGGATACCAGGGCATCCACATCAGCCATCGGTCTTCCACGGGCGCCGTTAAGAATAGCGTAGCCCTGCAGTTCTTCGAGCATCTGCCGGGCAGTCGCCGCGTCGCATGGCGCAATCCTGTAAGTTGTATCCTTCAAAACCTCTGCAAATATTCCGCCAAATCCGACAACAATCACCGGTCCGAACGCTTCGTCATTGACGGCCCCGATGATCATTTCGGTGGCATCGCCGATCATTTCGGAAACGAGCACACCGCTGATTCTTGCCGTGGGTTTGTAATTTTTGGCATTTGCCACGACACGGGCGGCTGCAAGTTCGACCGCCTGATGATCGGGAAGGTTGAGAATGACACCTCCTGCTTCGGTTTTATGTGGGATATCTTCCGAGACGATTTTCACCACCATCGGATAGGTCAGGCCGGCGATACGCTCTGCCAGATCCTGACCGGGCTGCGCCAGAACCTCTCGAGGCGTGTGTACACCATACGATGCGAGCAGACGTTTGCTTGCTTGCTCGTCAAGTGTCGTTTCTCCCTTTAATTGCGGAGCCGGCGCATGGCGTTGAATTGCGCCGGACATCGGCCGGTACGACGCTTTCATGGCGGCGTATCGGGCCAAGCCCGCAGCGGCGCGTGCGGTGCGGCCGGGCGTTTGAAATATCGGAATGCCTGCCGCCTCGAACAGGGCGTAGGCGTTCTCCGCGCGCCGGCGTTTGAGCGACCAGCCGATAAGAATGGGTTTGGGACTGCCAGCTGCCGCCGCAATCACAACGTCAGCGATCTGAGTGGCGATGGGATCGGGAACGGAAGCCAACAGCAAGCAAAGCTGGTGAATGCAGGGATCATCCAGAATAGCCTGGATGGCTTTCGTCAGGATGGCAGCGTCGTTGAAGACGGATGCTGTGACGTCTGCCGGATTGGCCGAGGAGCCGAAGCTTGGGATGATGCGCGTCAGCGTTTCGACTGTTGTGTCGCTGAACGCTGGGAGTTCGAGGCCGTGCGTGATCGCGGCGTCGGCGAACACAATTCCCATGCCTCCCGATATGCCGATCACGCCTACGGTCTGACCGTCCGGCAGTCGTCCTGGGGAGAAGGCGCGAATGAGATCGGCCATTTCCTCGGAATCCTCGACCTCGATAATGCCGGCCTGGCTGCAGGCAGATCGGAAGATGTCGTAGCTTCCGGTCAACTGCGCGGTATGGGAGGCAGCGGCCCTTGCGCCGGTTTCGCTTTTGCCCCCCTTCCAGAGCAGGACGGGCTTACCGAGCTGCATGGCCTTGTCGCCAGCAGCCATCAGCGCGCGGCCATCCGCCACGCCCTCAAGATATGTACCCACAATTGATGTCTCAGGATCTTCGAGAAGGGCTTCGATCAATTCTGGTGCTTTGATATCCGCCTCGTTTCCCGTCGAGACACAATGCCGAAGGCCGATACCAAGCGAGTCGCACAGCGTTGCGATGGCGAAGCCAACGCCGCCGCTTTGAAAACACAGTGATACGTTGCCAGCACGCAGGTCGGTCTCGCCCGCGATGGATCCGAATACAGCGAAGACCCTGTCGTGTACGGCAAGCATTCCCTGACAGTTCGGTCCGATGATGCGGACGCCGGCCTTTCGCCCCGCGGCGACGAGCGCTTCCTCTTGAGCCTTGCCGCTCTCGCCGATCTCCCTGAAGCCGCCGCTGAGGACGATTGCGAATTTAATTCCCTTGGCCCCGCATTTGATGATTGCGTCCGCCGCCATATCCGCGCGAACGGCGATGATGGCGAGGTCGCATGGGCCATCGATGTTTGCGATGTCGGCTACGCAAGGTATGCCGGCGATGGCTTCATATTTCGGATTGACGGGATAAATACGCCCCGCATAACCGGCGGTCTGCAGCGCCTTGATCGGCTGGCCTCCGATACGGGTCAGATCCGCTGACGCGCCGATGAGGGCGATGCCGCGAGGTTGGAAGAGCGCGTCAAATCTTTCGGGATGCTCGCTCATAAATGGGCGGCTCCGACGCTCGTGCCGCCGCAGACGTACAGGACCTGGCCTGTGACGTAGGAAGCCGCATCGCTCAGGAAAAATGATATCGCAGCAGCGACTTCATCGGGCCGGCCGAGGCGCTGCATGGGAATGCGCGAGGAAACGGCTTTCAGCGATTTCTCGTCGCTCGGATTGTTGCGAAGATAAAGTTCGGTTGCGATGGGGCCGGGCGCAACGGCATTCACTGTAATGCCTGCGGGTGCTAATTCGAGAGCGCATGTGCGGGTAAAGCCGATGAGGCCTGCTTTCGCCGCGCCATAAGAAGCGCGCATTTCTTTTCCCAACGCAGCACGGCTCGATATGTTGACGATGCGACCGAAGCCGGACGCGCGCATTGCAGGAAGAAACGCCTGCGTGCATAAGAGCGCGGCCCGAAGATTGATATCAAGCGCAGCTTGATAATTCTCAAGCGTGACGTCATCTAGCAATTCGGGATACGGAGCGCCGGCATTATTGACGAGGCGCGTAACCGTATAGCGTGAAGCAATTTCCTTCAGCTTGTCGCGCGCGGATGCGGCGTCGGCCAGATCGATCGAGACGAACTCGGCAGGTATCGGCTGCTCGGGTGCGCTTCTCGAGATGGCAATGATCTTGCTTTGCTGGCTAGCCAAATGTTCGACGAGGGCAAGGCCAATCCCGCGGCTGGCTCCGGTGACGACGACAGCTTCCTCCGTCATGTCATTTGTTCCGGCGCGCGCAGGGAGAGGCCGAGATTCGCGCGACGCCGCAGCCACGGGCTCGCCCGATAGCGAGGCTCGCGATAAAATGCGTAAAGAGCATCGAGAATCTGGAGCACGCGGGCCGGGCCGAGCTTGTCGCCCAACTCCAGCGGTCCAAGCGCATAGCCGAGACCAAGCCTGGCGCCGAGATCGATGTCGGCCGGCGGCGAGATGCCGAGCTGAGCGATGGTGCAGCCGACATTGACGATCATTGCCGCGACGCGCTGCGCCACAAAACCGGGGCTGTCATTGATCACAGTCACGGGGTGGCTAGCATCAAATATCGCTATCGCCGCGTCGCGATAGCGGGGCGCCGTGGCGGGGCTCGTCATGATCGTGCATCGCTTGTCGACGCTAAACAGCGTGTCGATAGCAACGGTGCGGGACGGATCGAGTTGTGCCGATTCGATTGCGCTTGCGATGTCTGCTCCGATCGGCGCGACCACGCACAGCGCCGTATCGCTGGGCTTTTTCCCACTCTCGATCGTTGCGTTGGTCAGTAATTTTCGAAGCGCCAAAGCTGAATTTTCATCCATGTCTCCGAGCCAGACCTGAATTTTGTCGGTGGATGACGGTCTTGCGGGCTCGGGAAGAACTTCCGGATTCCCATCCTGATAGCGGTAGAATCCGGCACCGGTTTTCCGGCCAAGCATCCCGGCTTCGACGAGCCGCCGTGCAGTCGGAGAGGGACGGTACATCGGTTCCTGATAAAACTGATCGTAAAGCGACTCCATCACCGGATGCGCGACGTCGGCACCGACCATGTCGAAGAGCTGGAATGGACCCATGCGGAATCCCGCCGCGTCTTTCATGATGGCGTCGATCTGCGCAGGCGAGGCGATGCCTTCGTCGACGATGCGCAGCGATTCCGGGACGAAGGCCCGGCCGATGTGATTGACGAGGAAGCCGGGGCTATCCGCGACGACGACCGGTTGCCGCGTCATCCGCTTTCCGAGGCTCGTCAGGTTCTCGATCACCCATGGCGCGGTTCGCGCGCCGCCAATCACTTCGACCAGTTTCATCAACGGCACGGGATTAAAGAAATGAAGACCGCCGATACGCTCGGGGTGCTTGCAGTGTGAGGCGATGGACGTGATCGAGAGCGAAGACGTGTTGCTTGCCAGGATGGCGTCCGGCCGGACAATCTTTTCCAGCTCTGAGAAGAGGGCCTGCTTGGCTTCGAGCTTTTCGACGATAACCTCAACGACGACATCGCATGAGGCAAGGTCTTTCAGGTCTTTGGCGACCAGTATGCGGTCTATCGCAGCCTTGGCCTCGTCCGGCGTCATTTTTTGCTTTTCAGCGAGGCGTTCCAGCATCGTGGAGACGAATTTTTTCGCTTCGTCGGCAGCCCCTGTTTTGGAATCGTAAATGATCACGCGCATGCCGCCAGCGGTCGTCACCTGGATGATTCCGCGCCCCATTGTGCCGGTGCCGACCACGCCAACGATAAGGTCTGGTTTTTCAAGGATCGATGCCATGGTCAATTACCTGCCTGAGAAATGGGGAGGACGTTTTTCGAGGAAAGCGTGCATTCCCTCGCCTTTGTCCCGCGAAGCGAAAAGGACATGCAGCGCTCGCCGTTCGAGTTGGAGCCCGGCATCAAGTGCAATGTCTGCGCCTGCCAGCGTGACTTCCTTGATCATCTGAACCGCGAGTTGCGGCATCGATGCGATGCGTGTCGCCATTTCTATCGCGCATTGCTCGGTCTCCTTGTCAGGAACGACGAGGCTCACCATGCCCATGGTGTCTGCTTCCGTGGCGCTGATGAATTCTCCCGTCAGCATCAGGCGCATCGCTTTGTATTTGCCGATGGCGCGGATCAGGCGTTGCGTTCCGCCGCCGCCGGGAATGATGCCGATCTTGACCTCGGGCTGACCAAAGCGAGCGCTCTCGCCCGCGACGATGATGTCGGCGTGCATGGCAAGCTCGCATCCGCCTCCGAGTGCAAACCCGTTGACGGCGGCAATGATAGGTTTCGAACACGCAGTGAGTGCCTGCCAGAGCTGATGTGGCGCACGCTCCATCATATCGATCGGTCCGGCATCTGCCATTTCAGCAATATCGGCACCGGCGGCAAAAACTTGATCGCTGCCTGCGATGACAAGGCATCGCATGTCGGCATCGGCGTTGAATGTCGCAATCTGTGAAGCCATCAAGCGTCGTACTTCAAGATTGAGAGCGTTACGAGCCTGCGGGCGATTGATGCGGAGAAGCGTAATTCCAGGCGCAGGTTGTTCAACCAAGACGGGCTGCATCTTCAGCGTTCTCCTTGAAGTTTCATCAGATGAAACGTAGTTTTATAATTGTTGACCACAAATCTACGGACTGTCATAGTTCCTGGCAAGAAGAACTAACTTGCGTGGTCTGGGGTGAGGAAAGAGCGCAAAGATTTGCAGCGAGCACCTGTCGAGGTGAAAGGCCGTTCGCCGGCCGCATCTCGCAAAGCAAATGCACATGTCAAAGAGCCGCGCGCACCTCAAAAAGCAAAGACGAAGAAATCAGCGGGTGAAGACCGCTATTTGATCACGGCGTTGGCGAGAGGCCTTAGCGTGCTGAGTGCTTTCAAGCCCGGCGACGATACACTTACAAATCTTGAACTGGCCCGGCGAACCGGATTGGCAAAAGCCACGGTGACGCGCCTCACTCACACGCTGCGTTATCTGGGTTACTTAAGCAATTGCAGCGAGACCGGCCGGTTTCGGTTGCATCCGCATGTGCTGAGCCTTGGCTACCCGGTTCTGGCCAATCTTGGCATCAGACAGATGGCCCGGCCTGCGATGCAGGAGCTGGCGGATTACAGCGGCGGCACCGTTTCTCTCGGTGCTCGCGATATGCTTCACATCATCTTTGTCGAGCGGGTGCGAAATCGCTCCGTTGTCACGCTGCCGCTGGATGTCGGTTCCTGTATTCCGATTGCTACCACTTCATCGGGACGCGCTTATATTGCAGCGATTTCGGAAAGCGAGCGCGCGCAGCTTCTCTCGGAGATCAAGGCTGCTTATCCGCAAAATTGGCCGCGCCTCAAGCGAGGGATCGAGGCGGCTTGCGAGGAATACAATAAGTTCGGCTATTGCTCGACGATTGGTGATTGGGAGCCGAATATCAACGCAGTCGGTGTGCCTCTGCGTCTTCCAGATGGTCAAGTTCTTGCGTTCACCTGTGGTGGCCCTTCCAGCCGCATTCAACCCGGCATGATTCAAGATCTTGGCGACAGGTTGAAGCAACTCGCGGAGGGGGTGCAGATGGTTCATCTCTCCAGTCCGGCCTCGTTCGTGGCAGGCCGCTGAAATCCCGAAAGGAATGTGATGGCGCTCGATCAAGAAACATTCCAGCAGCTTCTCGATACTGTCAGCCGGTTCGTAACCGAGAGACTCATTCCGAACGAAGATCGCATGGAGGCGGAAGATCGTGTTCCGCCCGACGTACTAGCCGAGATGAAAGAGGTTGGCCTGTTCTCTCTCACTATCCCAGAGGAGTATGGCGGTCTTGGTCTCGGGATGGAGGAGGAAGCGCTCGTTCTCATGGAGGTGGGGAGGGCATCCTGCGCATTCCGATCGGCGTTTGCCACCACGATTGGCATAGGATCGCAAGGCCTTGTCATGGATGGGACAGAAGAGCAGCGCCAGCGCTATCTTCCGCGCCTGGCCAGTGGCGAAATCATCGGCTCATTTTGTCTGACGGAGCCGAATGTCGGTTCCGATTCTGCGTCCGTTCGTACGCGAGCCGTCCGCGATGGCGACAGCTACGTCATCAATGGCACCAAACGCTTCATCACCAATGCACCGGAAGCCGGTCTCTTCACTGTGTTTGCCCGAACCGGCGGGGAAGGCGCGGCAGGCATTTCGGCTTTCCTTGTCGATGCGTCCACGCCCGGTTTGAGCCTTGGGAAAATCGACAAGAAGATGGGCCAGAAAGGCAGCCACACCTGCGACGTGATCTTCGATGATTGCCGCGTGCCCAAGGAGGCATTGCTTGGCGGCGAGGAAAATAAAGGCTTCAAGACGGCGATGAAGGTACTGGATCGCGGACGGCTGCATATCGCGGCTGCCTGTGTGGGCACGGCCGAGCGGCTGATTGCGGACAGCCTGAACTATGCGATGAGCCGCAAGCAGTTCGGCAAGGCTATTGCCGAATTTCAGCTTGTGCAGGCGATGCTCGCCGATAGCCGCATGGAGACATACGCGGCGCGGTGCATGGTTCTCGATTCTGCCAAACGCCGCGACGCCGGCGAAAACGTCACGACGCTGGCATCATGCTCAAAATTATTCTCGACGGAAATGTTGGGTCGCGTAGCCGACCGGGCCGTCCAGATACACGGAGGGTCGGGCTATATCGCCGACTTCAAAGTCGAGCGCTTTTATCGCGATGTTCGGCTGTTCCGCCTCTACGAGGGAACAAGTCAGATTCAGCAGATCATCATTGCCAAGAACATGATGAAAGAAGCGGCTCATTAGTCCGCGAACAAGAGGAAAGGGCTCCGATGAGCACTTATGACGCCAAACATTTTTCAGGCGATGGACCTGAAAAAGTTTTCCGGTTGGGACTCGAGGCTGGAAAAATCCTTATCCAATCCTGCGCCTCGTGCTCGTCGCATATCTTTTATCCGCGCGCGCTCTGCCCGGTCTGCGGATCGAGCGATTTGAAGTGCATTGAAGCCAGCGGCAAAGGAGAGGTCTATTCGACCACGACCATTCGACAGGCTCCCGACAAGGGAGGCGACTACAACCTTTCGATGGTGACGTTGGCTGAAGGGCCCCGGCTCATGACGCAGATCACCGGAATTGATCCCAGCGAAGTCAAGATCGGCATGAAAGTCGCTGGCGCCATTCGTAAGGCTGGCGAGCAGTTCGCCGTTTTCTTTGAACCCGCGTGAGGTCGCGTCAACATGCAAAAACATCCACTTCGAGGTAGCGCTGCCATTGTCGGGACGGGACTGGCGGGCATCGGCGAGGCGCCGGGACGAACACATCTGGAATTGCTCGCCGAAGCCACGGCAAAAGCATTGGATGACGCTGGCCTGAAGCTGACCGATGTCGACGGACTGTTTACGGCAAACCTGGTCAATTTCTTTCCGACTCTTACGGTTGGCGAATATCTCGGTCTGAAGCCGAAGATTGCGGAGAGTACCAATCTGGGTGGCGCTTCCTTCATCGACTACGCATTGAAGGCAGCAATGGCGATCCGCGCCGGCCTGTGTGACGTCGCGCTGATTTGTTACGGCAGCAATTCCCGCACGGGCGCGGGCAAGCATACGACAAGCGCCGAAATGCCAATTCATGAGGGCGCCTATAAACCACGCTTTCCTGTTGCCGCTTATGCATTGGCCGCGGCGCGGCATATGCATGAATACGGCACGACACGGGAAGATCTTGCACGGGTAGCGGTGGCGGCACGGCAATGGGCGCAATTGACGCCGTTCGCCTATCGCCGCGAGCCGACAAGCGTCGAGGAGGTGCTTTCGGCTCGCATGATGTGTGATCCACTCACCGTACGTGACTGCTGTCTCGTCACCGACGGAGCCGGCGCTGTCATCATGGTGTCTTCGGAGCGGGCGCGGGATCTTAAGCAGAAGCCGATCTATTTTCTCGGTGGCGCGGCTGCACAATGGCATCGTCAGATCTCAGCAATGCCGGATTTCACGATGACCGCTGCCGCCGAATCCGGTGTTCGCGCATTCGAAATGGCAGGTTTGAAACCGTCGGATGTGGATGTCGTTCAGCTCTACGACGCCTTCACAATCAACGTGCTCCTGTTTCTCGAGGATTTAGGTTTTTGCCCAAAGGGTGAAGGCGGACGGTTCGTCGCTGATGGTGCAATTGCGCCGGGCGGGAAGCTGCCGGTCAACACCAACGGTGGCGGCCTGTCCTGCGTTCATCCCGGCATGTACGGCATTTTCACGATGATCGAGGCTGCCGAACAACTCCGCGGCACCGCCGGTGATCGTCAGATCAAGAATGCGGAAATTGCACTGTGCCACGGCAACGGTGGCACATTGTCGAGTCAAGTAACTGCTCTTTTTGGAACTGAGGCTGCTCTATGAATTGAAACACATTCGCGTAAGCGAAGCAGGGAGGATGGAATGACAAAGATAAAAATCGCGTCACTCGTAATTAGTTCTCTTGTTGCTGGTTTAGTTGCTCCCGCCAAGGCGGAGGTCTCAAAAATTGCGTTGGCGGATCAGCAAAGTCTGGCATTCCTGCCGACAATGATAATGAAGCACGAGAAGCTTCTCGAGTCAGAGGTTAAAAAGTCGGGTTTGGGAGACGTGCCTGTATCTTGGCACACCTTTGCTGGTGGAAATTCTGCAACCGACGCTATGCTCGCTGGCGAATTGCAATTTGCATTTTCAGGCATCACGCCGTTCATCACCCTGTGGGCGAAGAGCAACGGAAAGGTCAAGGGCGTTGTTGCTACAAGCTCCCAGCCTGAATATTTGAACTGTCGCGATCCTGGATTGAAATCGGTGCGCGATTTCAAGGGCTCGGAAAAGATCGTGGTTCCGGCCATCAAGGTATCGACTCAGGCCGTCTTCCTGCAAATGGAGGCAGCGAGGATATGGGGCGATGCTCAATACGAGCGCCTCGATCCTCTGACGGTTGCGATGTCGCAATCGGATGGTTCGGTTGCTCTCCTGTCAGGGAACAATGAAATCACCTGCAGTTTTACCTCTCAACCGTTCACGTATCTTCAGCTTAAAAAGCCGGAGATCCATACAATTCTGAATTCTTTCGACACTCTCGGTGGTCCGGCGACGCTGACGATGGCCTGGACGACGACTGATTTCAAAGAAAAGAACCCGAAAACATATGCGGCATTTTTGGCGGCCTACAAAAAGGCGCTCGATATCATCCACAATGACAAGCCGAGGGCGGCGAAGATCTATCTCACCTTGTCGAAGGACAAGTCGATCACCGCGGATGATGTGGTCAAAATTATCAGCGATCCCCAGATTACGTTCGTGGAAACGCCGGAAAACACCATGAAGTCGGTGCTGTTCATGAAGAAGGTCGGCCGCATCAAGGCGGCACCACATAGCTGGAAGGATATGTGGTTCGAGAATGTCCACAATCTCAAGGGCAGCTAAGCGGCCAGCGCTGTGAAGAGGGTATGAAAAGAATGTATGTTCAAGACAGGGTTGCTCTCGTCACAGGCGCAGCATCTGGAATCGGCGAGGCGATTGCGAATCGCCTTGCCGCCCACGGCGCGAAGGTTGTCGTCGTCGATCGTGATGAAGCGGCGGCGGATCGTGCCGTCGGTAAAATCGTCGAGAAGGGGGGAGATGCGATCGCGATCGTTGCGGACGCGACGAATTCCGCCGAAGTCGATCAAGCGGTTGCCAAGACCGTCGAGCAGTTCAAGACGCTGGATATTCTGGTCAACAATGTCGGCATTGTTAAAGACAATTATCTGACACGGATGCCGGAAGCCGACTGGGATTCGGTTTTGGCCGTCAATCTGAAATCGTATTTTTTGTTCAGCAAAGCAGCCGCCCGCATCATGATGGAGCAGAAGCGCGGCCGGATTGTCAATGTTTCGTCACGTGCGTGGCTCGGGAACCCGGGGCAGGCGAATTATTCCGCCGCGAAGGCGGGAATTGTCGGATTGACACGATCCATGGCCATCGAGCTTGGGAAATTTGACGTCACATCGAACTGCGTTGCGCCGGGGTTCATCGATACTCCGCTGACGCGCGGTTTGAAGCCAGAGGTCTGGGACCGCATGGTGAAAGCGCAGCCAATCGCCCGTATCGGCTCGGCAGACGAGGTTGCTTATGCCGTCCATGTGTTCGCTGCCGATGAAGCGTTTTATATGAATGGTCAGGTGCTTTATGTGTGCGGCGGAAAATCGCTAGGTTCTTTCGGCAGCGCCTGATCGCCCTGATGGGATCTGGCATAACGATTTGATCGATGCCTGCTCTAGACCGCCAATTGCCGCTCAATCGTTGCGCAGCGTTCCGTGCGTGGCGCAACGATTGCAGTAATATGGCAAGTAAACCTAGCTGTTCAGGCCGCGAACTGCCTCGATGATCCCGGACGTGACGTCTGCCGTGGTTGCTTTACCGCCGAGGTCAGGGGTGTGCAGCAGGGGGTTGGCAGTAACACGCTCGATCGCCTTCATGAGAGCGTCCGCAGCCGACATTTGCCCGAGATGCTCAAGCATCATCACGGCGCACCAAACAGTTCCGAGAGGATTTGCAACGCCTTTGCCGGTGATGTCGAACGCTGAGCCGTGAATGGGTTCGAACATTGATGGGAAATTGCGCTCGGGATTGAGATTTGCCGTGGGCGCGATGCCAAGTGATCCAGCCAGGGCTGCGGCAAGGTCGGACAGAATATCGGCGTGAAGATTCGTCGCGACGATCGTATCCAGAGACTCGGGTTGCATCACCATGCGAACTGTCATGGCATCAACCAGCATACGGTCCCAAGTGACGTCGGGAAATTCCTTCGATATTTGTACGGCAATTTCATCCCACATCACCATGGCGTGACGTTGCGCATTCGATTTGGTCACGACCGTCAGCAATTTTCGCGGGCGTGACTGCGCGAGACGAAATGCAAAACGTATGATTCGCTCGACGCCTGCGCGCGTGAACATTGAAACGTCAGTGGCTGCTTCGATCGGTAATCCCTGATGGACCCGACCGCCGACGCCGGCGTACTCACCCTCCGAATTCTCTCGAATAATAACCCAGTCGAGTTCTTTGTCCGTGACTTTCCGTAATGGCGACGTAATGCCCGGCAGAATGCGGGTTGGTCTGACATTGGCGTACTGATCAAACGGCTGGCAGATCGCGAGACGGAGCCCCCATAAGGTGATGTGATCTGGAATTTCCGGATGACCGGCCGATCCGAACAGGATCGCATCGTGATTCTGAATAAGCTCCCGGCCATTCTCCGGCATCATGCGGCCATGCTTCTTGTAGTATTCTCCGCCCCAGTCGAAATGGTCGAACGCAAAGGTGAACTTGCCGTCCCACTTGGCAATGGCATCCAGCACTTCGACTCCCGCGGCGATGACTTCGGTGCCGATGCCGTCACCGGGGATGGCGGCAATGTTATAAGTTTTCATATTCTCACTCTTCTCATTAGCGTCGTACGCTTCGCGTGGTTAGTTGCATTCTCAACTTCCGCACCGCCTGGCCTCCCCGGTACGGAAGATCAATCTTTGACTGGGGCAGGCAAAGTGACCTTCCGCATCGCAGCCGGCAGCGATCTAAGCCTTGTTGAAGGCGGGTCAGCTGCCTTTCAGGTTATGAATTTCGGGAAACCACATGTCCTGCCATTTTTCTGGCGCGGCAGGGATTCGTTTCACTTTGGCGAGGAATTGCGCGATCGGCAGAGTCTTGTGCGGCTCGATTGTATTCGTCACCAGTGGGTCGTTCAGAATGCCCAGCAGAAACTCGACCGTTTCCTTGGTGTTGGCCATTCGCTTGTATGTCTCAGCGGCTTTCTTCTTGTCGCTGTTGATGATGTCGATCGACTCTTTCAAGGCTTCGAAAAAGGCTTGATACGCTTTCGGATTGTCGTTCCTGAATTTACTGGTGCTCCATACGACGTTAAACGTCGCGGGGCCGCCCAAAATCTCATAATTGTTCAGAACCTTGTGAATTTTGGGATCGGCAAGTTCTGTGTATTGAAATGGCGGAGACGAGAAGTGTGCATTAATGCCGATGCCGCCGGACATGAGCGCCGTCATCGCCTCAGGATGCGGCATTGACACGGTCAGCGAGTCGTATTTGTCAAAGTTTGCCTCGCCGAACTTCTTGGCGGTTGCCATCTGCAACAGCAGCGCCTGCGTCGATATTTTCACCGACGTGACAGCGATCTTATCCTTCTCGGACAAATCGGACAGCTTCTTAAAATTCGGATTCGAGGATACCAGATCCACTGGCATGTCGTTGAGCGCGCCGACGCCGTAAATTGCCGTTGGCGAGTTGCGTGTTTTCGCCCAGAGCGTCACGAGGTTGGGAACACCGCCCGCGCCGAAATCCAGTCCGCCGGACAGAAGCGCGTCATTCATGGCGTTCGGGCCGCCAAGCGTAACCCATGATACCGTGATGTCTTTAAGACCTAGAGCAGCCGCGTGCTTTTCGACGAGCTTTTGATCTTCCATGATCATTAGCGGCAGATAGCTCAAACCATACTGCTTAGAGGCATGAATCGTGTTGGTTTCGGCCGCCGCAGGCATCAGCGATAACGCGAAGAAGCAGCCTGCAAATAAGACCTTAAATTTCATCATGATTGTCTCCTCCCGGTTTCCCTGTCGAACAATGCCTTGTCTTTGAAGTCCTCGCTATTTGTTGTATGCAATCTTGCATACAAGCTGCCGGTGAACGCTTTCAATGTCAACCCGGCAGCCTCATGCTGCGGGAATCTGCTAAATTGCACAGAAGGCCATGCCGTTGACTGCCCTGATCTTGAAAAGCCGCTCACCAGCCAGTACGGCGCCCAAAGCATCGTTGGTGGAAAACGCCTATGTGGCGCTTAAAGCAGCGATCTTGAGTAATGCGTTTCCACCGGGCTATCAGGCCGCTGAGAGCGACGTAGCGGCCCAACTCGGAATGAGCCGCACCCCGGTGCATGAAGCCGCAATCCGTTTGCAGGCCGAGGGGCTCGTGGAGGTTCAGTCGCGCAAGGGAATCCTTGTCTGCGCGATATCTCCTCGCGACATTCGGGAAATCTACGAACTGACCATGGCGCTCGAGGGGATGGCGGCTGAAGTTCTTGCGCTGCAACCTCGTTCCGCCGCGAAAGATCTGGTGCTGGATCGGCTAGAGGCAGAAACGCGGTCCATGGAAGCGGCGCTCAAGAAGGGGGACCTCGACCGGTGGGCCGCTGCGGACGATCAATTCCATAGAACTCTGACAGGAGAGTGTGGCAACAGCCGCCTGGCGCGAATGGCGAGCACCATCCGGGATCAAACTCATCGGACAAGGCTGCTTACTTTGCGGCTCAGGCCGAAGCCGTTGAATGCAGCAGTTGAACACCGCGCCATCATTGAAGCGATCCGCATCGGTAATGCACGTGCCGCGGCAGAGAACGCTGCCGAACATCGTCGGCGTGCCAGTCAAATCATGATACCGCTGCTCGAAAAGATAAACTCATTCGGGCCATTGCCTGCCGACCTCAATTCAGGCGAGGGCCAGAGATAGAAGTATAGACAGGCGCTATAAGAATTCTGTTCTCTTCCGGAGGCGACTTGCGAATTCCAAAATGAAATTCACAAGCTGAAAGCTCGGTTGCCGGGCTATTTGCCCTGCCACCGCGGGGCGCGCTTCGAGACGAACGCATCAACGCCTTCATGAAAATCGGCGCTGCCGTAGGTCCGCCGGATCAAGTCGGCATCGGCCGGCTTTGGGTTGACTGCGAGCCGGCGCAGTATCTCCTTGGTGACTTGCAGGGTGATGGGAGCGCAGGCCGCCAGACGGGAAGTGAGATCGGCGAGGTGCGCATCAAGCGCCTCGGGTGCCACGACGGTCAGGTAACCCGTCGGCAGCTCCTCGGCGGTCGGCATCTCCGCAAGCAACAACATGCGCTTTACGAGGCTGGCGCCGAGCGTGTCGACAAGCCGTCGAACGTTTGAGGCGGACAGGCAATTGCCGAGCGTACGGGCGATCGGCACGCCAAAACGTGAGCCGGGCGTCGCCAGACGGAAGTCGCACGCATTGGAGAGTGCCATGCCGCCGCCGACGGCCCAGCCCTCCACCACAGCGATGGTCGGCACCGGAAGGGTCTCCAGCAGCCCGACATAACGCTCGACTTTTTCCTCGTAGGCGACTCCATCGTCACCAGAGGAGAAGGCCCGGAATTGCTCGATGTCCGTGCCTGCGACGAAGGCCTTGCCGCCGGCGCCGCGCAGAACCGCTACGCGCACGCCAGGATTGGCGGCGATTGCCTCGCAGGCTGCGGCAAGCTCCTCATACATCCGCCATGTCATGGCGTTGCGGGCAGCCGGGCGGTCGAATGTCAGGCGCGCGATGGGACCGTCGATCTCGAAACGCACCGTGCCTTCGTCGATTGCGGTGGCGGGCTTAGTGCTCTCATTCATAGTGCAAAGGCTCCGCGGGCTGTGAATTTCTCGACTGCATCGGCATCGAGGCCGATCTCGCTCAGAACGGAAGCAGTGTGCTCTCCAAGGAGCGGTGGATGGAGGCGAACCTGTTGCGGCGTGCCGGAAAGCTTCACAGCAAAGCCGATGTTGGACACCTTGCCCTCGTTAGGATGGTCGATCTCCATTCGCATATGGCGATGGCGTCCATGTTCGCTCTCGAAGGCTTCGGGATAGGTGTACATGGTGCCGGCGGGAATCCCGACGGCAAGCAGGTTTGTGACCCACTCATCCGACGTACGCGTTACAAAGGTTCTCTCCAATTCCTCGACCAACTCTTCCCGGTTGGCAAGACGATCCGGATTGGTCCGGAAACGCGGATCTTCAAGCAACTCCTTGCGGTCGAGCACTTCGCAGAGCTGCGTCCATAGCTTCTGGTTGGTCGCCCCCATGACGAAGTGACCGTCCTTCGACTTCATGGCCTGATAGGGCGCGCTCATCCGATTGGCGGTGCCGAGCGGGATCGGCTGCGTACCGCGGCCCCAGTATTCGGATATGTCCCAGACAGAGAAGGCGAGCGCCGCCTCGAACAAGGATGCGTCGATGTACTGTCCCACGCCCGTGTTCTTGGCGCCGATATAGGCAGCGAGCACGCCGTAGGTGGCGAAGAGGGCGCATCCGATATCCGCTACCGGGACGCCGGCCTTCACCGGCGGGCCGCCGGGGTGGCCGGTGACGCTCATGACGCCGGACATGGCTTGTGCCATCAGGTCGAAGCCGGGTCGTTCAGCCCAAGGGCCGGTCTGGCCGAAGCCAGAGATCGAAGCATAGACAAGGCGCGGATTGATTTTGCTCAGCGTCTCATAATCGCACTTCAGCTTCCTCATCACGCCGGGCCGATAGTTCTCGACGAGGATGTCGGCGCTTTCTACCAACTTGTAGAAGACCTCGCGGCCTGCCTCGCTCTTGAGGTTGACGGCGACTGAACGCTTGTTCCTGTTCATGTTGAGGAAGCCCATACTGTCGGGCCCCTTCATCTTGAATCCCATGGCGCCACGAGTCTGGTCACCCGTGACCGGCGGCTCGATCTTGATCACGTCCGCACCGATGTCGCCGAGCAGCATGCAACTGTAAGGGCCAGCCATGACCTGGCTCACATCGAGCACACGCACGCCGGCGAGAGGAAGCGGACGGGCTCCCGCAGTATTTGCAGCCTTCGGCTTCGCACCGGCATACGAGGAAGAGGTATGGCCTGTATCGTTACTCATCGTATCGTTCTCCGTGCCGCGGCGGGCCGTGGCTGACTTGTCATCAATGATTATGTTCAGGCGCCCGAGGAGTTCATGTAGATTCCCCGGTCAAGCGGATGTGCGTTCGCGTCCTTTGCGACTACGCTTGGACGCCATGCCGGATGCCTCCGACTGATGCTCCGATTTCCCGATGGATTCCCGAGCGATGCCTGCTGTCGTGCCCATGATATGAAATTCGAGCAAGGCAGCCAGCTTGGCTCCGTCTCGCGCTTCCAGAAGCTCGATCATCTGCTCATGTTCGGCCACGGCGCGTTGCCAATGCTCGGGGCTTTTGCGCACAACAAAGCGGCACACATGGATACGGGTCAGGATTTGCTGATAGAGCGCAGAGAGCATTGTGTTCCCTGCGATTTCGAAGAAGGCTTCGTGGATCAACCTGTTCTGACGCAGATACTCCGACTCGTTTCCGCTTTTAAAGTGCTGCATCATTTTGTCATGCAATGCACGAACTCGGCGGACATCGGCGTTGGAAATGCGTTCGCATGCGAGGAGCCCCGCCAGGCGCTCCAAGGACGCCATAATCGGAAACAGTTCCTCAATTTGCTCCTCGGTAATCCGTGCAACGATCGCACCACGGTGCGGAAGAATCTGCAACACGCCCTCGGCAGCCAATACCTTGAGTGCTTCGCGAATGGGCGTGCGGGAAACCCCAAAGCGTTCGCAAAGCTGCTCCTCGGGGACCTTTTCGCCGGGGCGCAACTCTCCTTGAAGGATCATCTCTCGCAACGGTGCCACGAGGGATTCATGGAGAGATTGGCGCTGGACGATCTGTACGGACATCAATCTTGTCAGCCTTGGGTGGTGCAGTCGGCGCGGCTATCGCTCACGGTCTATCATATTGAATTTCCGTGAATTTTAGTCTTTCGGCGTAATGTCATCGCACGCTATCGCATCAAATATTTAAAATCAATAATTATAGATTTGGCGCTGTGACACACCCACATTGTTATTTGACGGCGATGCTGCCTCGGACCGGGGACGTAACCTGTTTGGAGCATCGTGGCCGCCATCTTTAACGGACTGCATCACCACATTGGCCGAGGTGCTGAGTTCTATGGACGGTTCGGCAACGCCTCCTTACTTCTTCTGAGTATGTCCAGCACAGTGCACGACAGGGCCTCACAAAGGGCGACCACTCGGCCTTTCGCGGAATTCGCGCCGCCGATCCGGTCGCAGAGCGCACTGCGTGAGGCCGTCACCGCGGCCTATCGCCGTCCAGAGCCGGAATGCCTGCCGCCGCTGGTTGCTGCGGCGACACTTCCACAGGACACGAAGCAGGACATCGCGCGCACGGCACGCAGGCTGGTCGAGACGCTGCGCGCCAAGGACAAAGGTACGGGCGTCGAAGCGTTGGTTCAGGAGTATTCGCTCTCCAGTCAGGAGGGCGTTGCGCTGATGTGCCTTGCCGAGGCGCTGCTGCGTATTCCCGATGCGGCGACGCGCGACGCGCTGATCCGCGACAAGATCGCGGAAGGCGACTGGGCATCTCATCTCGATGGCGGACGCTCGCTGTTCGTCAATGCCGCGACCTGGGGGCTCGTCGTCACCGGCAGGCTGACCTCGACGGCGAATGGCCACAGCCTCGCCGCGGCGCTGACGCGGCTGATCGCGCGTTGCGGCGAGCCGGTGATCCGGCACGGCGTCGATATGGCGATGCGCATGATGGGCGAGCAGTTCGTCATGGGTGAGACGATCGACGAGGCGCTGGAGCGAGCCCGTCCGTTGGAAGCGCGAGGCTTCCGCTATTCCTATGACATGCTGGGCGAAGCGGCCATGACGGCCGCTGACGCCGATCTCTACTATCGCGAGTATGAGACTGCGATCCACGCCATCGGCAGGGTGTCGAACGGGCGCGGCGTCTATGGAGGCCCCGGCATCTCGATCAAGCTCTCGGCGCTGCATCCGCGCTATACGCGCGCGCAGGGCGCTCGTGTGATGGGCGAACTGCTGCCACGCGTGCGCGAACTGGCGCGGCTTGCCAAGTCCTGCGACATCGGTCTCAACATCGATGCCGAGGAAGCGGATCGGCTGGAATTGTCGCTCGACCTTCTCGAAGAGATCAGTTTCGACGAAAGCCTGAACGGCTGGAACGGTCTCGGCTTCGCGGTGCAGGCTTATGGCAAGCGGTGCCCCTTCGTACTCGATTACATTATCGATCTCGCACGCCGCTCCCACCGACGGATGATGGTGCGTCTCGTCAAGGGCGCTTATTGGGATGCCGAAATCAAGCGCGCGCAGGTCGACGGGCTGGAGGACTTCCCGGTCTATACGCGCAAGATCCACACCGACGTCGCTTACGTCGCCTGTTCACGCAAGCTGTTGGGCGCGCCGGATGCGATCTTCCCGCAATTCGCGACGCATAACGCGCAGAGCCTCGCGGCGATCTATCATCTCGCTGGCCCTGACTTCGCGGTCGGCCGTTATGAACTCCAGTGCCTGCACGGCATGGGCGAGCCGCTTTATGAAGAAGTCGTCGGAAAAGGTAAGCTCGACCGGCCCTGTCGCATCTATGCGCCGGTCGGCACGCACGAGACACTATTGGCGTATCTCGTCCGCCGACTGCTGGAGAACGGTGCCAATTCGTCCTTCGTGCACCGTATCTCCGATCCCACGGTCACGGTTGAATCGCTGGTTACCGATCCGGTCGATATCGTCACTGCGATGCCGGTGGTCGGCGCGCCGCATGAGCAGATTGCACTGCCATCCGCGTTGTACGGACGCGCGCGCAGGAATTCGCGAGGCCTTGATCTGTCGAACGAGGCCACGCTCGCGCACCTGTCGAAAGCACTTGCAGTCACCGTTGAAGTGCCATGGCATGCGCGACCGCTTCTCGCCGACGGCAGGATCGGAGGTGAGACGCACGACGTGCTGAACCCTGCTGATCATCGTGACGTTGTTGGTCGCGTCACCGAGGTAGGAGCGGAGGACGCCGAACGCATCGTCGCTTTGGCGGCGGAACATGCTGAATCATGGGCGGCGATCTCGCCCATTGAACGCGCGGCCTGCCTCGATAAGGCAGCGGACATCATGCAAGCGCGTATTAAAACGCTGATGGGCGTCATCATGCGCGAAGCCGGCAAGTCGGCGGCCAATGCGATCAGCGAGGTGCGCGAGGCGATCGATTTCTTGCGCTACTATGCGGACCAGGCACGCCGCACGCTAGGTCCGTCGCATTTGCCGCTCGGCCCCGTCGTCTGCATAAGTCCGTGGAATTTTCCGCTCGCGATCTTCACCGGGCAGGTCGCAGCCGCCCTCGTTACCGGCAATGCGGTGCTTGCCAAGGCCGCCGAGGAGACTCCGCTCATCGCGTATGAGAGTGTGAAGATTCTGCACGAGGCCGGCGTGCCGCGCGGCGCGCTGCAGTTCGTGCCGGGCGATGGAGGCCTTGGTGCGGCGCTTGTCGGCGCGCCCCAGATCGCCGGCGTCATGTTCACCGGCTCGACAGAAGTCGCGCGTCTCATTCAGGCGCAGTTGGCGGAACGTTTGTCTGACTCCGGCAAGCCGATTCCGCTGATTGCGGAGACCGGCGGGCAGAATGCGATGATCGTGGATTCCTCCGCGCTCGCCGAGCAGGTCGTCGGCGACGTCATCGCTTCGGCCTTCGACAGTGCCGGTCAGCGCTGTTCGGCGCTGCGCGTACTTTGCCTGCAGCAGGATATCGCTGATCGCACCTTGACGATGTTGAAAGGCGCTTTGCAGGAGCTGACACTTGGCAAGACGGATCGGCTCAAGGTCGATGTTGGCCCGGTTATCACGACCGAGGCGAGAGACGGCATCAACCGGCATATCGAGCGGATGCGCGGCCTCGGTTGCAAGATTGAGCAACTGCCGCTGCCTGCGGATGCGGAAAATGGAACTTTCGTTCCGCCGACCATCATCGAGATCAATGCACTCTCCGATCTCAAGCGCGAGGTCTTCGGCCCGGTATTGCATATCATCCGCTTTCCCCGCGCCGATCTTGATCGCCTGATCGATGAGATCAACAGCACCGGCTATGGGCTGACCTTTGGCCTGCATACACGTCTTGATGAAACGATCACACATGTCACGAGTCGTGTCGAAGCTGGTAACGTCTACGTCAACCGCAACATCATCGGCGCGGTGGTTGGCGTGCAGCCGTTCGGCGGTCACGGGCTGTCCGGCACCGGACCCAAAGCGGGTGGGCCACTTTATCTCGGACGTCTCGTTCGCAAGGCGCCGACCCTTCCGCAGCATGGTTCGACGCATACCGACCCGGCACTGCGCGAATACACGGCCTGGCTGTCCGGCAAGGGATTGAGCGCGGAGGCGGTAGTAGCGCTTAATATCACCAGGCACGCGGGACTTGGCCTTCAGATGGAATTGCCCGGGCCAGTCGGCGAACGTAATCTCTATGCGCTGCATCCGCGCGGCCGGATTCTGCTTGTCCCTGCGACGGAGGCCGGTCTTCGCAGTCAGATGGCGGCGGCGCTGGCGACGGGAAATCAACTCGTGATCGATGCCGCG
>Ga0182736_1001306_pt1 | contig 25568 bp, 23 predicted proteins | sample eDN5th30CKraftBY_FD_128882 | JGI IMG/M metagenome (GOLD analysis project Ga0182736, IMG submission 128882) | Enriched backyard soil microbial communities from Emeryville, California, USA - eDNA 5th pass 30_C Kraft BY (version 2) (version 2) | ecosystem: Environmental > Terrestrial > Soil >...
GAATCCAAGACAAGCTCAACACCCGGCCCCGACCCACCCTGGATCTCGACACCCCAGCCCAACGCCTAGCCGCCCTGATCAAGCAAGCAGCATGAGGAAATGCACTAACCGCTTGACTTTGAGACCGAATCGCCTGCGTGAGTGCAATCTCGCGCTCGGGGGGCCGGGCTCAGGTGCCGGTCACGGTGCCGGTCACGGTGACGGTGACGGTGCCCGCACCGGCGTCGGATCCGATGACCAGCACCGGGGCGTTGTCCGCCGAGAGGACGTGGCCTCCGGTGACGCTGACCTGGTAGCCGTTCGGGAACTGGATGTCCGGAATGGAGATCTGGGTCTGCGATCCGGCGGCGAAGCTGCCCCCCGAGCCGTCGGCCATCGCCGTGGAGTAGCTGAACGAGAAGACACCGTCGGAGAACGACCAGCTGTTCGGGATTCCGGCGACGACCTGCGGGTAGGGCTGGGCCAGCGCCGCCACGATGGGCTGGTCGACGTTGTCGCCGGCCGGCGCCGCGTTGGTGTTGTGCACCAGTGACCCGGCTTCGTTGGTGTAGCCCCAATACAGCCAGCCGAACCGGTGCGGGTCGATCGAGGTGAGCTGGCTGGTGATGGTGTCGATGTTGTGGGTGGCGCCGAATTCGGTGACCACCGCCGGGACACCGTGGGCGTCGGCGTAGGCCTGGGCGCCGCCCATCATCATCCCGTCCCACAGCGAGCAGCCGGAGGCGCTGCCACCGCCCAGGGCGTCGAAGATGCAGTAGTCGTGGAACGCGAACGCGGTGTTGTCGTCGTCGACGCCGCCCAGGTGGGTGACCGCGGTGACGTTGCCGAACAACACGTTCGGCTCGTAGTACACCGTCGTGTTCGGGTCGACCGACCGGATCGCCGAGATCACCTGGTCGTAGAACGGGTTCAGCGTTTGGGTGTCGAAGAGCGGGTTGCCGAACAGACTGCCCAGCCACGGCGAGCCGGGCCACGGCTCGTTCATGATCTCGTAGCCGGCCACGCCGGGGGTGCCGCCCAGGTAGTCGGCGACGTGCTGCCACATCCGGGCGTACGCGTTCTGCAGCCCGACGCCATCCACCTTCTCGTTGGCCCAGAACGCATCCCAGGCCTGGTTCTGTGCCAGGTTGAGTGCGTAGGCGAACGGGAACGCCGCGCTGGTGTCGTTGTCGCTTGCGTTGAACAGGGTGGCCCAGTCCGGCGCGCCGTGGCCACCGATCTGGGAGCCGTAGAGGTCCTGGTGCATGTCGAGGATGCTGACGATGCCGTGCGCCTTGAGCGTCTCGATGGTGTCCTTGACCGACTCGAGATAGGCCCAGTCATACACCCCGGGCTGCGGCTCGATCTGGTCCCAGTACAGGCCGACCCGCACCGCGGTGAAACCGTTGGCGGCCAGGAACGCCGCGTCGTCGTCACCGAAGCCGTTGCCGCCGGGCGAGAACGGCGGCGACTTGTAGACCTGGTTGACGCCCTGCAGGATGACCACCCGGCCCTGGTCGTCGACGATCCAGCCACCGGCGGTGCCGAACTCGGCCGGGCCCTTCTCGGGGGCTCCGTCCAGGGTGCCGAAGTGGCCGACGGCGCCGTGGGTGCCGAACGCGCCCGCGAGTCCTCCGGCGCCGCCCAGGCCGGGCAGATCGCCCTGGCTGACCCAGACCCCGTTACCGGCATCGCCACCGTCACCGCCGCTGCCGAACCACGGCGAGCCGTCACCGCCGTCACCGCCGTTGCCGCCGATATGGGTGCCGTCGCCACCGGCGCCGCCCGTTCCGCCCACACCCAGCAGCCAGCCGACCCCGGCGCCACCGGCTCCACCGATGCCGCCGGTCACCCCGTCGCCGCCGGAGCCACCGGCTCCGCCGACACCCATGAACCATCCGCCGGCCCCGCCGGCGCCGCCCGCTGCGCCCTCGCCACCGGAACCACCGTCACCGCCGTTGCCGAAGAACCCGGCCGCGCCCCCGGCGCCGCCGACACCACCGGCTTCGGTGTTGTCCCAGCCGGCGCCACCGTCGCCGAACAACCAGCCGGCCGCACCACCGGCGGCCTGTTCGGGTGTCCCGGCCGCGCCGTCGCCGATCATCGTGCCCGCGCCCAGCGCGGCGCTGAGCTGGTTCAGCCCGTCGACGATCGGCGCCGCGCCGGCGCTGTTGATCCAGCCCTCGATGCCGGTGTGCAGCGGGGTGTAGATGAAGTCCTGCAGCCAGGCCGTCGGGTCGGTGGGCAGACTCGCCGCCGCCGCTGAGCCGGCCAGCAGGGCGTCGAAGTGGGCCGGCTCGAAGAACGCCTCCCAGGCCGCCGGACTGAACACCGCATCCCAGTCCAGTCCACCGGTGGCCGCATCCACGAACGGCGCCAGCGCCTGCTCGAGCACGTCGTCGAAGCCCTCGGCGGACGCCACCGGCGGCGTCATCCCGAACGCCAGGAACGCCCCCGCCGCGGTGCCCCACCCGAGGATCCGACGATTTCTCTTCGCTCCGGAGTCACGGGTCATCCCGGGTGGACCTCTTTCCATGGCAGCGGAGAGCAACGCGGCCAAGATAACAACTGGGTGCGAAAATCACTAGCACCAGCTGAGAACAGCGAGATCCGGCGGGCGGGATCAGCTCCGGAGTCGGCGTTGGCCGGCGAAGAAGTAGGTGTATCCGGTCGTCATCGCGCAGACCATGCTGGCGATCGCCAGCATGTAGGTGCCACCGGCCACCATGCCGATTCCCCCACCCACGCCGGCGCCCAGCACGAACGCCCCGAAGAGCAGGCAATATCCCAGCCAGTGCGCGAGTTCGCCCCCGCTCAGGTGGCGCTCGATACCCTGGCCCATCTTCACCAGCGTGCCGGTCACATAGCTCAACGGGATCGACACCTCGCCGTTGCGGTCGACGAAGGTGGTGTTCAGCGCGCCGATACCGAACGTCATCAACACGATCGGGAAGAAGGGCAGCGGAAGCTCGGGGCCGCCCAACAGGAAGCCGTCCACCACCGTGGCGAGCACCAGTGCCGCGGTGGTCAGCACGGTGGTGGCATAGGGCCGCGTCGGCCAGAGATACCGCCGGCACAACGACGCACTGACCACGCCGGCGACGAACGCGACCAGCAGCAGCGCCGCCGAGACCGCGAGCCACGGCGATGCCGCCACCCAGTCGTCCTCGGCGTAGTAGCCCATCACGGCGCGCTGTGCGTTGCCGGTCATGAAGGTGACGAAGTATCCGGCGGAATGGGTGAACGCGGTCGCGCCCAACAATCCCGCCAAACCGGCCAGGACCCACGACAACTTCGTCTCACTGTCGTAGGTTCTGCGGAGTCCATTCATCGAAACCGCGTCGTCGGGCCGTGCGGCCTCGGTGTCTTGAGTCGGAACAGCGCATTGCTCGGCGGAGATTTCGTCGGGCACCAGTGGGGTTCCTTCCACTCATCGGGGTCCGTCAGCCGGCTTGAAACTCGGGCAGACCAGGCGACCATCCACCTACGGGTCCGAGCCGGAACATCTTGGGGTGCAGCAAGAATCGCGAAGCGCCGACAATCGGACGCCGCCCCGCCCAGCTGTGCCGCCATGTCACCGGCCAGCACTGCCGCCCGGTCGAAATACATCGACATTGCGCCACTGGTTACCCCATTTTCCAGAGCGCGAACCGGCCGTCGCCATGGTGTTTGACACCCATTTGGGGGTGAGTGGTTCGCGTATATGCATGGCCTATCAGCGAAATCGCCGTCTCGCCGGGCGCGTAGATTGGGCAGGTGATCGGCGACCGGAGACACATCGGTCCGCAGCGACCGACGGATTGGCAGCCACCGCCTGTGCCGCCGCGTGAGCCGTCGCCACTGCTGCACCGTCAGCCGTATCAGCCGCCACCGCCGGCGCCCCGGCCGGCGCAGCAGCGTCCGCGCCCGCCGGCAGCGCTACGGCGACGACCCCCGTCGCGGCGGCGGCGCTCCTGGCCCCGCCGGCTCGCGGTGCTCGCACTGCTGGTGGTGTTGCTCGGCGCGGCGGGCCTGGTCGGCGCCGCCGCCTGGCTCGACACCGCGCTGCAGCGCGCCGCGGTGTTCGCCGGCTACGCCGACCGACCGGCACCCGGTCGCGGCACGACGTGGCTGCTGGTCGGCTCCGACAGCCGCGCGGAGCTCACCGTCGACCAGCAGCAGCACCTGACCACCGGCGGCGACGTCGGCAACGGACGCACCGACACCGTGTTACTCGTCCACCTGCCCGATGCGGGTTCGGGCTCACCCACCACGGTGGTGTCCATCCCGCGCGACTCCTACGTGGCCATCCCCGGCTACGGCGAGGACAAGATCAACGCCGCGTTCGCCCTCGGCGGGGCGCCGCTGCTGACCCGGACGGTGGAGCAGGCCACCGGGCTGCGTTTGGACCATTACGCCGAGATCGGCTTCGCCGGGTTCGCCGCGCTCGTCGACGCCCTCGGCGGGGTCACCCTGTGCCCGGACGAACCGATCGACGACCCGCTGGCCGGGCTGAACCTGCCGGCCGGTTGCCAGACGCTGGCCGGTCACGCCGCGCTGGGATACGTGCGCAGCCGGGCCACCCCACGCGCCGACTTGGACCGGATGGACCACCAGCGGTTGTTTCTGTCCGCGCTGTTGGCCCGGGTCGCCGACCCGGCGGTCTGGCTCAAACCGGCGCGCTGGTATGCCGTGCCGAACGCCGCCGTACACGCGATGACAGTCGACGCCGGCGCGCGCGTCTGGGATCTGGCGGCGCTGGGCTGGGCGCTGCGGGGCCCCACCACGATGCTGACCGTGCCGGTGGGCGGGTTCACCTACACCGACTCCGGCGACGCGGTGGTATGGGACCACCAGCAGGCCACGCAGCTATTCGACGCGTTGGGCCGCGACGAGCCGCCGACAACGAACTCCGATAATTAGCGATAATCGAAACTTCAAGAATTACCGTTCCGCCGGAGAACTATTTCAGCCTACCCTATCTTTACTTAGGCAAAGCTGGCCTGAGTAAGCCTCACCTTGGATGCGCACCCGGTCTGACCTGGGGTAGCATCGCAAACATGTCCGAGATCGAAACCCACACGTCGAAATTCCACGCACTGCTTCAAGAGCAGATTTACCACGAATTCACCGCCGCGCAGCAATACGTCGCCGTTGCCGTCTATTTTGACGGCGGTGATTTCCCGCAATTGGCGAAGTTCTTTTACGCCCAGGCGGTCGAAGAGCGCAATCACGCGATGATGATGGTGCAGTATCTGCTGGACCGCTCCATCGCCGTCGAGATCCCCGGCGTGGACCCGGTACGCAACCGCTTCGACGCCCCCCGGGACGCGCTGGTGCTGGTGCTCGACCAGGAGCACACCGTCACCGATCAGATCAGCCGGCTGACCAGCGCCGCCCGCGACGAAGGTGATCACCTCGGCGAGCAGTTCATGCAGTGGTTCCTGCGTGAGCAGGTCGAGGAGGTGGCCGTGATGACCCGGCTGCTGCGGGTCGCCGATCGTGCCGGCCACAACCTGTTCGAACTGGAGAACTTCATCGCCCGCGAGGTCGGCACCGTGACACCGGAAGCCGGCGCGCCGCGAATTGCCGGCGGATAGCTACGGATCACCCTCCGAGCGATCAGCCCGCCCGCAACCGCGCCTTGGTTCGGGCGGGCTGATTCGTGGCGATCCACGCCACGCCGAGGTCCCGGCACAGATCAACGTCGTCGTCGCGGTCGACGGTCCAGCAGTACAGCGCGCGACCACGTGCCGCGGCATGGTCGACCAACTCCGGGTGTTCGCGCAGCGTCGCGATCGACGGGCCGATAGCGGTGGCCCCGACGGTGGTGGCAGCACTGCCCCCTAGATAGCGGGCCGCCGACCCGAGCAGCACGGTGGGCAGTAGCGGCGCCGCCCGGCGGATCCGCCACACCGCCGCCGCCGAGAACGACATCACCACCGCACGCGAGCGGGTCGCCGACGCCGGCGAGGCGATCCCGAATCGGTCCAGCAGCTCCAGCACCTTGCGTTCGACCAGCGCGCCGTAGCGCACCGGGTGCTTGGTCTCGATGAAGATCTTCACCGGCCGTTGCCAATCCAGAACCAGTGCCACCAAAGCGTCGAGGGTGAGCAGGCCGGTCTCTGCGACTGTCAGGGCCTCCGGTGGTCCGGCCGGCCGGCCGTGCCAGGACCCGTAGTCGAAGCCCTGCAGCTGCGACAGCGTCATCTCACTGACCAGCCCGACCCCGTTGGACGTGCGATCCACCCGCCGGTCATGCACGCAGACCAGGTGTCCGTCGCTGGTCAGCCGCACGTCGCACTCGACGCCGTCGGCGCCTTCCTGCAGCGCCAGGTCGTAGGCGGCCAGGGTGTGTTCCGGGCGGTCGAACGACGCACCCCGGTGTGCGACCACGAACGGGTGCTCCGCCACCACATCGTCGGCCGCTGCCATGGGTTTATGCTGCCGGTTCCCGCCCGCCGGACCCGACAACGGCGGCCGGTGTCGCCACGGTTTCCGGCTCCGACGACGGCGCGTCGTCCTCCGGAGCCTCCGGCGGCACCGGCGGCGCGGTGTCGCCGCCGTCGGGGACGACCACCCAGTGGTGGGCGGGCCGCCCCATCGAGCGCTGCTCGAATCCCTCGACCACCCGGGCCGCCGCCACCACCGCGGCCAGGCCGAGCAGGTAAGCGACCACCGTCGCCACCATGTTGTCCGCGATGCCCTGCGCGTCATCGGCCCAACTGGTGGCGGTGGCGAAGACCGCGGCGGCGGTGCTGACCGCCCACACCACCCACCACACCACGATGGGCCTGCGCAGCCGGTCGAGCCGATCCTCCCGCCCGGCCAGCTCCAGCGCGTAGACCGGCGCCCAGGCCAGGTTGACCAGCGGCACCAGGCAGCCGGTCCACAGCGCCCACGCCGGACGCGACTCGGGCAGATGCTGCCGGGCGAAGGCCGCCGACCGGCGGGCCAGCAGCCACCTGGTCAGCACCACCGCACAGTGGCCGACCGCTGCGATCGCGGCGACACCGGCCAGCCGGCCCAGCCACACCGCGCCATTGGCGATCAAGGGATGCAGCAGTCTGGTGCGATTGATGATCATCAGAAGGTAGATCAGCGCGTGCACCAGCGCGGCGATACCCAGCGCGGCGATCGCACCCCCCAGCGCCTTCTCCAGCGACCGCGAAGTAGGGGCGGCCCGCCCCTCCGGTTTCGGTTGCGCAGCAACCGGATTGGGTGCTCCCATCAGAGTCCAGCGCGGCATCACCGAGTAGCGCGGGGTGGGGCCCAGCGGACGCCGTCGGCGCGGCTGCGGGGGCGGTGGCCCCGGGCGCACCGCGATCCAGCGGTAACCCGGGCCCAGTCGGGGCGGCGACTCGGGCGGCGCCATGGAGTCGGCCGGGGGCGGGGGCCCCGGCTGGGCCCACTGCAGCTCCGCCTCCTGCGCGGGTGTCAGCGGCGCCCACAGCGCGCCGTTGCAGCGCGGGCACCAGGCCCGCCGCCGATCGCGCACGTTCCACCGCGTGCCGCAGCGGGAGCACACCTGAATCACCGCACCAGCGTAGCGAGAGCGCCGGCGAGGGGGTCCGGGATGCGCCGCGGAGCCCGGTCGGGAACCCTGTCAGCTACCGCCGGACTATCCACAATTTCCACAGGTTTATCCACACACCGGCCGGGGGTAACACGTGCCATGAGGTGCCCATTGGGCATCGTTCGAAGGGGCGACTGTGGATAACGCGCGGTCGCCAGAGTGACCTGACTAACAGCTTCGAGCGAAATCTCTTGATTCACTAATCAGCTGTCACCGATGCCCGCGGTCGCCGCCCCGGGGGGCTTTGTTGCAGGCAGGCGGGCCATACCAGCCGAATTTTTCCACCGAGCCCAAGAAGCGCTATGATCGCCGTCACAGAACGATTGTGATGCGCCTCACGGCGGTGGAGCGCACGGTGAGCTTGGGGGCAACAGGGATGACGGCACGTCCGATCCGGCCCGGGCCGGTTGCCACGGCGACGAGCTGGCACGCGGGATCGTCGACCTACACGCGCGGCTATCTGCTGGCCTCGCTACGCGCCGGCCTGATCGCACTGGTGCTGCTGACGATCCTGTTGGCGATCGTTCTGATCTAAGCGCTGCGGCCGCTGTCGGCCGCGCGACCCGTTGTTGCGGTACACCGCGTGTTGGAGCAGTGTTGATCGAGGTGGCCGCACCACCCCGACCGCGCTGCCGATGGGGTGCCGCCACAGCGTCAATGCACGTCGACAATGATCAACGGTGATCGACACCGGATCAGTACCGATCGAAGGAAGGAACCACGTGGCCGACTACACCTTGCCGGACTTGGACTGGGACTACGGAGCCCTCGAGCCGCACATTTCGGGCCAGATCAACGAACTGCACCACAGCAAGCACCACGCCGCCTACGTGGCCGGCGTCAACTCCGCACTGGAGAAGCTCGCCGAGGCACGCGCCAACGACGACCACGGCGCGATCTTCTTGAACGAAAAGAACCTGGCCTTCCACCTCGGTGGGCACGTCAACCACTCGATCTGGTGGAAGAACCTGTCCCCCAACGGCGGTGACAAGCCGACCGGCGAACTGGCCGCGGCCATCGACGACGCGTTCGGGTCGTTCGACAAGTTCCGCGCGCAGTTCACCGCGGCCGCCAACGGCCTGCAGGGTTCGGGCTGGGCGGTGCTGGGCTACGACACCCTGGGCGGAAAGCTGCTGACCTTCCAGCTCTATGACCAGCAGGCCAACGTGCCGCTGGGCATCATTCCGCTGCTACAGGTCGACATGTGGGAGCACGCCTTCTACCTGCAGTACAAGAACGTCAAGGCGGACTACGTCAAGGCGTTCTGGAACGTCGTCAACTGGGCCGACGTGCAGTCCCGGTTCGCGGCCGCCACCTCGAAGACCTCGGGTCTGATCTTCTAGCGGCAGTGCCTCGAGTGGGGCGTCGCGCCGATGGCGCGGCGCCCCATTCTGTTTTCCTCACCGATTCGTTACCCGCGGTGCCGTCGTGTCCTCTTGCGCCCGTGGGCCGACTGTCGCATGCTGCCAGACAACCCACCCGCTGGAATGCGAGCAGGCGAGTCAAATGTCGCGGAGGGTGTGCGATGGAGACGACAGGGTCCGGCCGGGCGATCGAAGTCGCCCCGTTCCACTCCCACGGTGCACTACACGGATTCGTGGTCTTCGGCCGCTGGCCGGATTCGACCAAGGAATGGGCGCAGCTGCTCAGCATCGCTGTCCGGGTCGCCTCGATGCCCGGGTTACTCGCCACCACAACGGTTTTCGGGACGCGAGAGGAGCTTCCTGACAACCCGGGGCCGGGTACCGTCGGGTTGCTGCTGGCCGAAGGCACGGTTTCGGGCGAATCGGCGATCGGGCCGGGATACTTCGCCGGCCATCAGCCCTCGGCGCTGCTGATGCTGCACCCGCCCTCGGAGACCATTCCCTCGCTGCCTGAGTGCCGCGGCGCGGCGTCGGGATGCGTACTCCTGCCCGGTCTGCCCCATCTGGGGCTCGAACACCGGGCCGCCTGGGTCGAAGCCGAATCCGACGGCACGGTCACTTCGCTGGTGAGCCGGGTGGGCGTCGACCCCGTCAGCCACCCTGATACCGCGGTCCTGGCCATGCTCCTTGCCGCATAGGGCAATTCGAATCGGCGAATCCCGTCACCGGATCATCGGATTCGGGTGGCCGAAAACCCCGCAACGCCTGGCGGGCGGGCCGCACAGTCACTAGCCTCGGCAGCTGACGAAAGGGCGTCTCGCATGCTCGCCGCCGCGCTGATCAGCCTGGGAGTGGTCTTCCTGGCTGAACTCGGCGACAAATCCCAGCTGATCACCATGACCTACGCGCTGCGGCACCGCTGGTGGGTGGTGCTGAGCGGGGTGGGCATCGCCGCGTTCGCGGTCCACGGCATCTCGGTGACGGTCGGGCATTTCCTGGGGCTGACGTTGCCCGCGCGCCCGATCGCGGCCGCGGCAGGGGTGGCGTTCATCTGTTTCGCCGCGTGGACGTGGCGGGAGGGCACCAACGCCGCCGTCGACGACGGGCCCGTTCGGGAGCCGCGGTTCGTGCTGCTCGCGGTGGTGTCCTCGGTGCTGCTGGCCGAACTCGGCGATAAGACCATGTTGGCGACGGTGGCACTGGCCAGTGACCGCAACTGGTTCGGGGTGTGGCTCGGCGCGACGGCCGGCATGGTGCTGGCCGACGCGGTGGCGATCGCGGTCGGGATGGTGCTGCACCGTCAACTACCCGAGCATCTGTTGCACGGGGCGGCCGGCCTGCTGTTCCTGGCGTTCGGGCTGTGGATGCTCCTCGACGAGGCGCTGGGCTGGCGTCCGGCAGCCATTGCGTCGATCGCCGGATTGGTCTTGGTGGCGTCCGCGGCAGCGCTTCGACGGGTCGCGCTGCGGCGGTGCGAGCAGACCGCCGGAGACGGATCTGCCGCCCGTTAGCAAATACCACCGAGCGCGCTGCCCGCGGTGCGAACTTCACTTCGCCGGACCAGCGTCCAGACCGGAGGACCGCGACCACCTCCGGATGGTTACGCGCAACCGCCGCGGGCGAGGCAATTCTGCTTGCTACACCACGTATCTGCGGTTGCAACGGTCGGTCCGGGCGGCGTACGTACGACACGCAGGCACGCCGAACTTCAAGATCGAATTTGCTCTCGAATCACCCTTGGTTGTGTGGGTATCTATGGCTACGATGATCAGCAAATCATCAGACGTGACGGCTCCCCCCTCGCCGAGCGCCTGTCAAATGCTTGCTGACCTTCGGGAGGTCCTATAGATGAGCGCGACTTTCGCTGTCCGCTTGAACCGTCTTTTCGATGTGGTATATCCGCCAGGACGCGGGCCACACACCTCCGCGGAGGTGATCGCGGCACTCAAAGCGGAGGGCATCACGATGTCGGCGCCCTACCTGTCCCAGCTCCGTTCGGGAAATCGGACGAATCCGTCCACGGCCACTATGGCCGCGCTGGCCAATTTCTTCCGGATCAAACCGGCGTTCTTCACCGACGACGACTACTACGCCAAGTTGGATGCCGAATTGACCTGGCTGGACAGCGTCCGCGACGCCGGGGTGCGCCGTATCGCGACCCAGGCCGTCGGGCTCTCCCCGGAGGCCCAGCAGGACATCCTGGACCGCATCGACGAGCTGCGCCGCAAGGAGCACCTCAGCGCCTGAGGCGCCGGCACCGCGATTAGGGTAGCTGGATCGGTTCCAGCGAGACACCGGGAGGCGGCCGCGAATGGGCCTGTTCAGTAAACGCAAGAGCCGCGCGACCCGGCGTGCCGAGGCGCGGGCGCTCAAGGCCGGGGCCAAACTTGAGGCGCGGTTGGCCGCCAAGGGCGAGGCGAAGCGCTTCAAGGCCGCGCAGCGCGCCGACGCCCGGGCCCTGAAAGCCCGGATCAAATCCGACCGCAACCGCGACCGTGCGGCGCTCAAGGCCGCCGAAAGTCAGCTCAAGGCGGCACGTGAGGGTCGGCTGCTGTCGCCCGCCCGGATCCGCCGGACCCTGGTGGTGTCGCGGATGCTGGCGCCCATCGTGGTGCCGCTGGCGTACCGGGCCGCCATGGCGATCCGCGGCCTGATCGATGAACAGCGAGCCGCCCGGCTCGGGGTGCCGCTGGCCCGCCTGGGCGAATTCTCCGGTACCGGCAAGAGCGGAGCCCAACTCTCCGCCCGGATCGCCGGGGCGGAGAAGTCGTTGCGGATGGTGGCCGAGCGCAAGCCCAAGGATTCCGAGACCCGGCAGTTCGTCGCGGCGATCACCGCACGGTTGAGCGACCTCGCCACCGCGGTGACCGCCATCGAGACCATGCCGGTGGATCGGCGCCGCTCCGCCGCCGCCGCGATCAGTGGGCAGCTTGACGGCATCGACGCCGATCTGATGGCCCGGCTGGGGCTGCCGTCATGAGCCGCATGAGCGGCGGGGCCCGCCTGGGCGCGCTGGCCGCGGTGATCGCCGCCGCCGGCTGGATCGCCGGCACCGCACCGGCCTGGGCGCATGTGCACGCCAGCAGTCCCGGCGCGGTGCGCGGCGGCGTCGCGATGGTCACCTTCGAGGTACCGAACGAGTCGCCGACCGGTTCTGCCACAACCGAACTCACCGTGACGCTGCCCGACGTGGCGTCGGCGCGCACCGAGACCAAACCGGGTTGGACCGCCCGGCTGGACCGCGACGCCAAGACCGGAGCGGTGCACTCGGTGACCTGGACGGCCGAGGCCGGTGGCATCGGCGCCGACCAGTTCGGCCTGTTCCGGATCGCGATGAAGTTGCCCGACACCGAGACGGTGGACTTCCCGTCGGCGCAGCGCTACGCCGACGGGACCGTGGTGCGCTGGGATCAGCCGCCTCCCAGCGGTGGCGGCGAGGCGGAGCGCCCGGTGCCGTCGTTGCACCTGGCGGCCGGTCCGGCGTCGGCTCCTGAACACCACGCCCAACACCCGGCCCCGGCCGTCTCCGCCGGCCCGGCGCCGACCGTCGAATCCGATGCCGGTGGATCGCACCACGCCGACAATGCGGCCCGGCTGCTGGGCGGGGCCGCGCTGCTGGTCGCCGCGCTGGCCGCCACGATCGCCGTGGGCCGGCGGCGAGCATGACGAGGGCCGTGCGCGTCGCGCTGACCGGGATGTTCGCGCTGGCGGCGCTGTTTGCCCTGGTGGCCCCCGGGGTGGCTGGCGCGCACGCGGTGTTGGTGTCGGCGGATCCGGCCGGCGGTGCCGAGCTGACGCGCGGACCGGATCGCGTCAGTGCGACCTTCAACGAGCAGCTGCAGACCAGCTTCGCGGCCATGACGGTGGTCGGGCCGGACGGGCACCTATGGTCCACCGGTGAGACACAGGTCCGGGGCACGGTCGCCAGCGTCGCCGTCCGCCCGCTCGGTCCGGCCGGCACGTACACCGTCAACTACCGGGTCACCTCCGCCGACGGTCATGTGGTGTCCGGTTCGTGGCCGTTCCGGCTGACGGTGGCCGGCACCGGTGAGCCCGGCCCGGCGGTGACCGATCACGGCGAGGCGCCGCCCCCGATTCCGCGCCGGTACGCCGACCCGGAAGCTGACCTGCCGATTTGGCCGTTCGTGGCCGGTGCGGTGGCACTTGTCGGGGCCGGCCTGTGGCTGAATCGGCGCCGATCCTGATTGCTGCCCCACACCTGAGCGCAGGCGGATGCTGGCATGATGGGCAACGTTGCCGGTGTCGCCGCCGAGTTGATCTGAGACGAGAACCCGCCAGAGGAGCTGCCGTATGACCGACCCGCAGGACCAGCCCACCCAGGAACCCGCCGCCGCACCCGGACCCGCCGAGCCGGCTGGAGCCGATCGGCCCGCCGAGCCACCCGCCACTCCCGCCGAGCCGGCCGTTCCGTCCGAGCCGGCCGGAGCCGATCAGCCCGCCGAGCCACCTGCCCAGAAGGCCGCCAAGAAGGCACCGGCGAAAGCCGCCAAGAAGGCACCGGCTAAGGCGGCCAAGAAGGCGCCGGCCAAAAAGGCGCCCGCGAAGAAGGCCGCCAAGAAGGCGGCGGCTCCCGCGCCGTCGCCACGGCCCGCCGACACCAACGGATCGGGCCGTCTCGCCGAGGGCGCCAAGGAGACGGCCGCCCAGGCGAAGTCGACGGTCGACACGGCTCGTAACCCGCTCACCCCGTCGGTGCCACCGGCGCGCCGGTCACCGGCTGCGATGCTGGCCGCCGGCTTGTTCGGCCTACTCGGACTGTTGCTGATCCGCCGACTGTTCCGCGCGCGCCGCGCCTGAGCCCACCGGTGACCGCACCCTTCCGGCCCACCGCCGACCTGGTCGACGACATCGGCGCCGACGTGCGCAGTTGCGATCTGCAGTTCCGCCAGCTCGGCGGTCGCACCGAATTCGCCGGCCCGATCAGCACGGTCCGCTGTTTCGAAGACAACGCGCTGCTCAAGTCGGTGCTATCCGATCCCGGCGACGGCGGGGTGCTGGTGATCGACGGCGCCGGATCGCTGCACACCGCGCTGGTCGGTGACGTCATCGCCGAGCTGGCCCGCTCCAACGGCTGGGTCGGGCTGATCGTGCACGGCGCCGTGCGTGACGCCGCGACACTGCGCACGCTCGATATCGGCATCAAGGCCCTGGGCACCAATCCCCGCAAGAGCACCAAGACCGGCGCCGGCGAACGCGACGTCGTCGTCGAACTCGGCGGTGTCGCCTTCGTGCCCGGCGAGATCGCCTACAGCGACGACGACGGCATCGTCGTGGTGTAACTCCGATGAACGACACCCTGCGGGAACGCTGGGAACGGCTGCGGGAGCGGGTGGACGACGCCTGCCGCGCGGCCGGCCGTGATCCCGGCGGGGTCACCGTGTTGCCGGTGAGCAAGACGTTCGGCCCGGACGTGATCCAGCAGGCCGCCGAAGACCTGGGATGGCGCCGGTTCGGCGAGAACAAGGTCCAGGAGATCCGGGACAAGGCGATGGCTCTAGAGGAGACCCGCCCTGAAATCGACTGGGTGATGATCGGGCACCTGCAGACCAACAAGGCGGGCGTGGTGGCGCGGTTGGCCACCGAGGTGCAGTCGCTGGACCGGCCCAAGCTGGCCGCAGCGTTGGATCGGAACCTGCGCGCGCAGGGCCGTACCCTCGACGTGCTGGTCCAGGTCAAGACCTCCGACGAGCCGAGCAAGTACGGCCTGGACCCCGAGCAGCTACTGCCGTTCCTCGAGGTACTTGCCGGCTACCCCACCCTGCGCGTGCGCGGCCTGATGACGCTGGCCATCAACACCTCCGAGGCCGACGCGGTCCGCGGCTGCTTTCGCCGGCTGCGCCAGCTGCGGGATGCCGCGGCCGCCCACGGCCACGACCTGCCGCGGCTGTCCATGGGCATGAGCGGGGACTTTCCGCTGGCGATCGCCGAAGGCGCCACCGAGGTGCGGATCGGAACCGCGATCTTCGGCGCCCGCCCCTACCCCGACTCCTATTACTGGCCGGAGGCCTCGGATGGGCGGGGCGGGACGCCGTGACCGGTCAGGCTGCGACCGCGGCCCGGTGCTTGGAGAAGCGCAGGACGTCGTCGTCGACCTTGCCGCGCCGGATCAGCTGGAGATCCAGCAGGTAGTTCTGCTTGAGCCGCCACGGCGCGCGTGATCCGGCCTTGGGCAGGTAGTCCAGCGCCCGGAGCACGTAGCCGGGGGTGAAGTCCATCAGCGGCCGGTCTTCGATATCGGCACCGGGGCGTCCCGGCACCACCGTGTCGAATCCGTGCTCGTCCATGTAGTTGAGCAGCCGGCAGACGAACTCCGACACCAGGTCGGCCTTCAGCGTCCAGGACGCATTGGTGTAGCCGATGGTGAAGGCCATGTTCGGCAGCCCGGTGAGCATCAGGCCCTTGTAGGCCATGGTGTCGTTGAGCGAGACCGGCTCGCCGTTGCGCCGCACCTCGGCCCCGCCGAACAACTGCAGGTTCAGTCCCGTCGCGGTGATGATGATGTCGGCGGGCAACTCCGCACCGGAGCTCAATTTGATACCGGTCTTGGTGAAGCACTCGATGGTGTCGGTGACCACGTCGGCCTGTCCGCCGCGGATGGTCTTGAACAGATCCCCGTTGGGGGCCAGGCACAACCGCTGATCCCACGGCTTGTAACTGGGCCCGAAGTGCTTCTCGACGTCGTAGCCCGTCGGCAACCGGCGCTGGGCCATGGTCAGCAAGGTCTTGCGCATGAAGTTCGGGAAGCGCCGCGAAAGCTGGTACTGGAAGGTGCTGAATCCGATCGCCTTCCAGCGGTTGGCGACGTGCGCCACGTGCGCCGGCAGCAGCTTGTTGGCCCGCTCGGCGAAGGGATCGACCAGCGGGAGCGAGCCGATGTAGGTCGGCGAGCGCTGCAGCATGGTGACGTGTCCGGCTCCGGTGTTCACCAGGCTCGGGATCAGCGTCACCGCGGTGGCACCGGATCCGATCACCACGATGCGCTTGCCCGCGTAATCCAGGTCCTCCGGCCAGTGCTGCGGGTGCACGATGGTGCCCTCGAAGTCCTCGGCCCCTTCGAACTTGGGCGAGTAGCCCTCGTCGTAGTTGTAGTAGCCGCTGCAGGCGAACAGGAACGAGCAGGTGAGCTGGCTCTGCTTACCGTCGCTCTCGACGGTCACCGTCCAGCGGTTCTCCGCGTCGGACCAGTCGGCGGCCACCACCTGCTGCCGGTAGCGGATGTGGGAGTCGATGCCGTTCTCGGCGGCCGCCTCCTTGATGTAGGCCTTGATCGAGGCGCCGTCGGCGATCGAGTGGGCCGAGCGCCAGGGCTTGAACCGGAAACCGAGGGTGAACATGTCGGAGTCCGAGCGGATGCCCGGGTACTTGAACAGGTCCCAGGTCCCGCCGAGGTCATCGCGGCGCTCCAGGATCGCGTAGCTCTTGGTCGGGCAGCGGTCCTGCAGGTGCCACGCCGCACTGATGCCGGAGATGCCGGCACCGACGATCACAACATCGAGGTGTTCAGTCATGCCGCCAGATTATCAACGGGGTGTCGAGTGCGTCAACACCCTGTCGAATTAGTCGACATCGTGTAAGGTAGCTGTCGTGGCCGGCCCGAATATCACCCGCTACGGACGCCGCGCGGCCCGGCCGTCCGGCGATGATCGGGAGCAGGCGATCCTGTCCACCGCCGAACGACTGCTCGAGCAGCGGTCGCTCGCCGAGATCTCGGTGGACGACCTGGCCAAAGGCGCCGGCATCTCCCGGCCCACCTTCTACTTCTATTTCAAGTCCAAAGACGCGGTGCTGCTCTCGCTGCTCGAGCCGCTGATCGCCGCCGCCGACGAGAAGTTCGTCGGAGCGGTCCAGCGACTGCCGACCGACCCGCGCCGGGTCTGGCGCAGCGGCATCAAGGCGTTCTTCACCGCGTTCAGCTCGCACCGCGCGATCGCCCGGGCAGGCACCGAGGCGCTGGCCACCAGTCCGGAGTTCCGGGCGATGTGGAACGGTTTCATGCGCAAATGGATCGAGCAGACCGCGGCGATGATCACCGCCGAACGCGACCGCGGCGCGGCGCCGCACACCGTCCCGGCGCTGGACCTCGCGACGTCACTGAATCAGATGAACGAGCGCACGATGATGGCGGCGCTGGTCGCCGAGGAGCCGTCGGTTCACCATGATCGGGTGGTCGACACCCTGACCCACATCTGGGTCAGCAGCATCTACGGCGAAGCGTTGTAGGTCGGAGTCAGAACTCACCGACGCCGAAACCGGCCAGCAGCACCGAGAAGCCCCCGATCTCGCCGATGATCAGCAACACCATGCCCAGTCGCAAGAGCGGGCCGGCCTTCTCGAACTGGTTGGTGGTGTCGCGCAACGCGCCGTGCAGCATGTAGCTGCCGATGGCGGTGACGAAGAAGTACACCATCACCATCGCCGCGGTCATGTTCACCCAGGTGGGCCAGCCGCTGAGCTCGACGAAGACCGCGACCAGCAGTGTGGCGAAGGAGTACAGCAACGCCGCCCGGTGGGCGATGTCGACGTAGATGTGGGCCTGGTGGTTCTCCGAGGTGGCGATCTGCTGGTACTTCCAGACCCCGAGCAGCAGTGCCAGCAGGAAGATCAGCCCGGCCGCCAACAGAGTCACCTTGGTATCGATACCCAGCATCACCGTGTCCACAGCGGCAGCCTATCCGGCGGCGTGCGGCGTTTGGCGCTCCGGGCCGCGCGGACGCGCTAACGTCGGCTGAATGCGCTTCGCATTCAAGACCTCACCGCAGAACACCACCTGGGCCGACGTGCTGGCCGTCTGGCAGGCCGCCGACGATATCGACGTCTACGAGTCCGGCTGGACCTTCGACCACTTCTATCCGATCTTCACCGACTCGACCGGGCCGTGTCTGGAGGGCTGGACCACGCTGACGGCGCTGGCGCAGGCCACCACTCGACTACGGCTGGGCACGTTGGTCACCGGGATCCACTACCGCCATCCCGCCGTGTTGGCCAATATGGCCGCGGCACTCGACATCATCTCCGGCGGCCGGCTGGAGTTGGGCATCGGCGCCGGCTGGAACGAGGAGGAGTCCGGCGCCTACGGAATCGAGCTGGGCAGCATCCGTGAGCGCTTCGATCGCTTCGAGGAGGCCTGCGAAGTCCTGGTCAGCCTGTTGAGCGCGGAGACCACCACCTTCTCGGGCACCTACTACCGGCTCGAGAACGCCCGCAACGAGCCCAAGGGTCCGCAGCGACCGCACCCGCCGATCTGCATCGGGGGCAACGGCGAGAAGCGCACCCTCAAGATCACCGCGCGTTACGCCCAGCATTGGAACTTCGTCGGCGGCACGCCGGCCGAATTCGCCCGCAAGCGTGAGGTGCTGGCCGGCCACTGCGCCGACATCGGCCGCGACGCCGGCGAGATCACCCTGTCCGCGCACCTACGCCTGGACCCAGACCACGATTACCGCAAGGTCATCGACGACGCCGCGGCCCTCGGCGCCGAGGGCCTGGATCTGGCGATCGTCTACCTGCCGGTGCCCTACCGCCCGGCGGTGCTCGAGCCGTTGGCCGAAGCGGTCCGCGATTCCGGCCTTTGGACCCCGGTCGCGACTGAAGTCACGCCTCGATAACGTCGCAGCAAACTCCGCCACGGCAACAGGCCCGGGCCCCTACATCGCGTAGCGCATCAACTCATCGGCTGTGATCAGACGCTCGTGTTTGGCCGGAAACTCCCGGCTCCTGCGGGGATGGCGTAGCAGTGACCAGGCTATTCGGCCCATCCGGTATCGGTATAGGGGGTTGAAGTGCACGGTGAAAAACCTCCGCCCCGGTTCAGACCAGATTGGAATTACGCGGACCAGGTTAACGCATCCGTTGACGCGACACCCATTGCCGACTATTACACACCGGACAGGTGGCAAACAACACACGACGCGCCGCATTGTGATACAGAAGTTATTGAAGTGACTATTGCGGTTTGGGCGTCGCTCTGATCCGTACGGAGCCGGGTCAGTGGATCGGCGCCGCCGTCGGCTTGAGCGGGAACGGCAGCGCCGTCTTGCCCATCAGATACCGGTCGACGCCCGCCGCGGCGGCACGCCCCTCGGCGATCGCCCAGACGATCAGGGACTGCCCGCGCCCCATGTCGCCGGCGACGTAGACGCCCGGCACGCCGGTGGCGAACTCCTCGTCGCGTGCCACGGTGCCCCGGCCGGTGAACTCCACGCCCAGGTCATTGAGCAGCGCCGACCGTTCCGGGCCGACGAACCCCATCGCCAGCAGCACCAGGTCGGCTTCCAGCTCGAAGTCGGTCCCGTCCACCTTTTCGAACGCGCCGTTGCGGCGGCGCACCTCGTGGGCCCGCAGCCCGGTGACATGACCGTCGCGGCCGAGGAATTCCTCGGTGTTGACCGAGAACACCCGGTCGCCGCCCTCCTCGTGCGCAGCCGAAGTCCGCATCACCAGCGGATACATCGGCCACGGCGTGGACGGGTCCCGGGTCTCGGGCGGACGCGGCATGATCTCGAACTGGTGCACGCAGGTGCCGCCCTGGCGGTGCACGGTGCCCAGGCAGTCCGCACCGGTGTCACCACCGCCGATGATGATCACCTTCTTGCCGTGCGCGGTGATCGGCGGCTCCGACAGGTCCCCGGCCTGCACCCGGTTGGCCCACGGCAGGTATTCCATCGCCTGGTGGATGCCGTCGAGCTCCCGGCCGGGGATCGGCAGGTCACGCCATGCGGTGGCCCCGCCGGCCAGCACGACGGCGTCGAAGTCGTTGCGCAGTTGTTCGGCCGTCACGTCGACGCCGACGTTGACTCCGGTCCGGAACTCGGTGCCCTCACCGACCATCTGCTCCAGCCGCCGGTCGACGATGCGCTTCTCCATCTTGAATTCCGGTATGCCGTAGCGCAGGAGTCCACCGATGCGGTCGTCTCGCTCGAACACCGTCACCGCGTGCCCCGCCCGGGTGAGCTGTTGCGCGGCGGCCAGCCCAGCCGGCCCCGAGCCCACCACCGCGACCGACTTACCGGTTGTGACCGACGGCGGGATCGGTTGTGCCCAACCCTCTTTGAAGCCGCGCTCCACGATCTCGTACTCGACCTGCTTGATCGTGACCGGCGGCTGGTTGATGCCGAGTACGCAGGCCGGCTCGCACGGCGCGGGGCAGAGCCGGCCGGTGAAGTCCGGGAAGTTGTTGGTGGCATGCAGCCGGTCGAAGGCTTCCCGCCAGCGCCCGGTGCGGACCAGGTCGTTCCATTCCGGGATCAAGTTGCCTAGCGGACAGCCGGTGTGGCAGAACGGGATACCGCAGTCCATGCAGCGGCCCGCCTGCTGGCGCAGCGTGTCCTCGGAGAACTCCTGGTACACCTCGTTCCAGTCCCCCACCCGCTCCGAGACGGGGCGCCGCGACGGCAGAACGCGCAGCGGGAATTTGAGAAAGCCTCTCGGGTCAGCCATGAGCCGCCGCCATAATCGCCTCGTTCGCATCGGTGCCGCTCGCCTTCGCCTCGGCCACCGCGTTGAGCACCCTTCGGTAGTCGCGCGGCATCACCTTGACGAAGTGACGGCTGTGCTTTGCCCAGTCGGACAGGATGGTTTGCGCCGGTGCCGAGTCGGTGGCGTCGGCATGGGCGGCCAGAATGCCGCGCAGCCAGCTGACATCTTCGGCGTCGAAGTCGTCGAATGAATCCAGCTCCACCATCTCGGTGTTGAGCCTGCCCGGCAGTTCGGCGTTCGGGTCGTAGACGTAGGCGGCCCCACCGGACATACCGGCGGCGAAGTTGCGTCCGGTGTGCCCGAGCACCACGACCTTGCCGCCGGTCATGTATTCGCAGCCGTGGTCGCCGACGCCCTCGACCACCGCGACGGCCCCGGAGTTGCGGACCGCGAACCGCTCGCCGACCACCCCGCGCAGGAACACCTCACCGCTGGTGGCGCCGAACAGGATGACGTTGCCGCCGATGATGTTGTCCTCGGCGATGTATCCGTCCGGAGCGTCTTCCGGTGGCCGGATCACGATCCGGCCGCCGGACAAGCCCTTGGCCACATAGTCGTTGGCGTCACCGAGGACCCGCAGGGTGATCCCCGGCGGCAGGAAGGCCCCGAAGCTGTTGCCGGCCGAACCGGTGAAGGTGATGTCGATGGTGTCCTGCGGTAGGCCTTGGGCACCATAGGCTTTGGTGACCTGGTGACCGAGCATGGTCCCGACGGTCCGGTTGACATTGGAGATCGCGGTCGAGAACCGCACCGGAGTGCCGGAGTCGAGCGCCTCGCGGCTCATCACGATCAACTGCTGATCCAGCGCCTTGTCCAGCCCGTGGTCCTGGCCGGAACTGCAATACAGGTCCTGGTTCATGAACGCGGACTCCGGTTCGTGCAGCACCGGGCCCAGATCGAGCTTGTGGGCCTTCCAGTGCGCACGGGCCAAGGTGGTGTCCAGCGCGTTCACCTGCCCGACCGCTTCGTTGATGGTGCGGAAGCCCAGCGCCGCAAGGTATTCACGAACCTCTTCGGCAATGAACCAGAAGAAGTTCTCCACGAACTCGGGCTGGCCGTTGAATCGGCTGCGCAGCTCCGGGTTCTGGGTGGCGACCCCGACCGGGCAGGTGTCCAGGTGACAGACCCGCATCATGATGCAGCCCGACACCACCAGTGGTGCGGTGGCGAATCCGAATTCCTCCGCGCCCAGCAGCGCGGCGATCACCACGTCGCGGCCGGTCTTGAGCTGCCCGTCCACCTGCACCACGATCCGGTCCCGAAGACCGTTGAGCAGCAACGTCTGCTGGGTCTCGGCCAGCCCCAGCTCCCACGGCGCACCGGCGTGCTTGAGCGAGGTCAGCGGCGCCGCTCCGGTACCGCCGTCGTGCCCGGAGATCAGCACCACGTCGGCGTGCGCCTTGGACACCCCGGCGGCCACCGTCCCGACACCGTTCTCCGCGACCAGCTTGACGTGGATGCGGGCGTCGGGGTTGGCGTTCTTCAGGTCGTGGATCAGCTGTTTGAGGTCCTCGATGGAGTAGATGTCGTGGTGCGGCGGCGGCGAGATCAGCCCGACGCCGGGGGTGGCGTGCCGAACCTCGGCGATCCAGGGATACACCTTGTTACCCGGGAGCTGGCCGCCCTCACCGGGTTTGGCGCCCTGCGCGATCTTGATCTGCAGATCCGTGCAGTTGACCAGGTAGTCGCTGGTGACACCGAAGCGGGCCGAGGCGACCTGTTTGATCGCGCTGCGCCGCCAGTCGCCGTTCTCGTCGGGCAGGTAGCGGTCGGCGTGCTCACCGCCCTCACCGCAGTTGGACCGGCCGCCGATCCGGTTCATCGCGATCGCCAGGGTCTCGTGCGCCTCGGCGGAGATCGAGCCGTAGCTCATCGCGCCGGTCGCGAACCGTTTGACGATCTCGGTGGCCGGTTCCACCTCCTCGATCGGAACCGGCGGCCGTGCCCCGGTTTTGAACTTCAGCAGGCCGCGCAACGTGGCCAGTCGCTCACTCTGGTCGTCGACCAGCTTGGTGTACTCCTTGAAGACGGCGTACTGCCCGGTGCGGGTGGAGTGCTGCAGTTTGAACACCGTCTCGGGGTTGAACAGGTGGTACTCCCCCTCGCGGCGCCACTGGTATTCACCGCCCACCGGCAGCTGCCGGTGCGCACGCTGCTCGGGCCGGTCCAGGTAGGCCAGCCCGTGGCGAGCGGCGACGTCGGCGGCGATGTCGTCGAGGGTGATGCCGCCGATCGGGCAGTACAGGCCGGTGAAGTATTCGTCGAGGACGTCCTGAGCGATACCGATCGGCTGGAACAGTTGCGCACCGGTGTAGGAGGCCCGGGTCGAAATGCCCATCTTGGACATGACTTTCAGCACACCCTTCGCGGCGGCCTTGGCGTAGTTGGACAACGCCTTCTCGCGGTCGAGCCCCTCGATCAGACCTTGATCGAGCATGTCTTCGACGGACTCGAAGGCCAGGTAGGGGTTGATGGCGGCGGCGCCGAACCCCAGCAGCGCCGCGAAGTGGTGCACCTCCCGGGCATCTCCGGACTCGACCACCAGACCCACTTTGGTGCGGGTGCGCTCGGCGACCAGATGGTGATGCACCGCCGAGGTGGCCAGCAGCGACGGGATGGGCGCCAGCGTCTCGTTGGATTCGCGGTCGGAGATCACGATGAAGCTGGCGCCGTCCTCGATCGCCGCCGAAACCCGGGCGCACACCTGCTTGAGCGCCGCGCGCAACCCGGCGCCGCCCTCGGCCACCGGATACAGGCAGCTGATGACGGCCGTGGACAGGCCATGCGGGCGCCGGGAACCGATCTGCTGATCGGGGCGCAGGTTGACCAGCTTGGCCAGCTCCTGGTTGCTCAGGATGGGCTGGGGCAGCACGACCTGCCGCCAGGTCGGTTCTCCGGTGTTGAGCAGGTCGCCCTCCGGACCGACGGCGCCCTGCATGCTGGTGATCACCTCTTCGCGGATGGCGTCCAACGGCGGGTTGGTGACCTGGGCGAACATCTGCTGGAAGTAGTCGAACAGCAGCCGGGGCCGCGACGACAGCACCGCCACCGGGGTGTCGGTGCCCATCGACCCGATCGGCTCGGCGCCGGCGCGGGCCATCGGAGCGAGCAGCAGGTTGAGCTCCTCATAGGTGTAGCCGAACATCAGCTGGCGCAACAGGATCCGGTGGTGTTCCATGCGCGGTGCGTCGCCGGGCGGCAGCTCTTCGATGCCGATCAGCGCCTCGTCGATCCACTGCTGGTAGGGGTGTTCGGCCGCCAGCGTCGACTTGATCTCGGCGTCGGAGATGATCCGGCCGGCGGCGGTGTCCACCAGGAACATCCGGCCGGGCTGCAGCCGTTGCCGGTGCACCACGGTGGCCGGATCGAGGTCGAGCACCCCGGCTTCGGACGCCATCACCACCAGTCCGTCGTCGGTGACCCAGATCCGAGAGGGCCGCAGGCCGTTGCGGTCCAGCACCGCACCCACCAGGGTGCCGTCGGTGAAGGTCATCGAGGCCGGGCCGTCCCAGGGCTCCATCAGCGAGTCGTGGTACTCGTAGAAAGCCCGGGTGGCCGGGTCCATGCTCTCGTGCCGCTCCCAGGCTTCCGGGATCATCATCAGCACCGCGTGCGGCAGGCTGCGGCCGCCCAGATGCAGCAGTTCGAGCACTTCGTCGAAGCGCGCCGTGTCGGAGGCGCCCGGCGTGCAGATCGGGAACAGCTTGTCGGCGGTGTCTTTCCTGGTCGGGTGGCTCCCGTCCCCGAAGACGTCGGTGCGGATCAGCGCCTCCCGGGCCCGCATCCAGTTCTCGTTGCCAGTGACCGTGTTGATCTCGCCGTTGTGCGCGATGCGCCGGAACGGGTGCGCCAGCGGCCAGGACGGAAACGTGTTGGTCGAAAACCGGGAGTGCACGATGCCCAGCGCGCTGTGCAGTCGCTCGTCGGCCAGGTCGGGATAGAAGGCCTTGAGCTGCGGGGTGGTCAGCATGCCCTTGTAAACCATCGTCCGCCCGGAAAGGCTTGGGAAATAAACGGTTTCCCGGCCCGGCCCGTCCTGGCCGGGTCCCTTGCTGCCCAGCTCGTGCTCGGCGCGCTTGCGGACCACATAGGCGCGCCGCTCCAAGGTCATACCCGAGGCCCCGCCGATGAACAGCTGCCGGAAGGTCGGCATCGCGTCGCGGGCCAGAGCGCCCAGCGACGAATCGTCGATCGGCACGTCGCGCCAACCGAGCACCTGCAGTCCTTCGGCTTCGACGATCTTCTCGACAGCGGCGCAGGCGTTCGCCGCGTCTTTGGCCGACTGCGGCAGGAAGGCGATACCGGTGGCGTAGGACCCTTCCTCCGGCAGGCCGAAATCGACTACCGCACGCAGGAATTGGTCCGGCACCTGGATCAGGATGCCGGCACCGTCACCGCTGTGCGGTTCGGCCCCGGCGGCGCCGCGGTGCTCGAGGTTGAGCAACGCGGTGATCGACTTCTCGACGATGTCGCGGCTACGTCGACCGTGGATATCGACGACCATGGCAACCCCGCACGCGTCGTGTTCGAACGCGGGGTTGTAGAGCCCGACCCGACTGGGTGCCATCAGCACTTGACCCTTCGCACTTCGGCCTCGATTCGTCTGCATAGCTGATCGATCGAGGGTTGGTCCGTGCGACATTGAACGGCGGTTCGCCTGAAATTCCTCACAGGCACCGTCACGATATACCCGGATCTACGCAGCGTGCCACCTGCTGAGCAAATGGCCCGCGGTGAGCTTCGTGTTACCTGTACGCAATAACTGGATGATGTTCAGGAAATGTTGACTGCCTATCGTTCGGCTGTCTGCACGCAAAGGAGACCAGTATGGCGGACGATATTTTCAAGCTTGTCGCTGACGAGTCGGTCGAGTATGTCGACATTCGATTCTGCGATCTGCCTGGGGTGATGCAACATTTCTCCATCCCGGCATCGGCGCTGGATGAAAGCCTGTTCGAGGACGGATTGGCCTTCGACGGCTCCTCGATCCGGGGTTTCCAGTCCATCCACGAGTCGGACATGCTGCTGTTGCCCGACCCGGCCACGGCATGGATCGATCCGTTCCGGTCGGCCAAGACGCTGAACCTGAACTTCTTCGTGCACGACCCGTTCACCCGCGAGCCCTACTCGCGCGACCCCCGCAACGTCGCCCGCAAAGCCGAGAACTACCTCGC
>Ga0182736_1001308_pt1 | contig 25541 bp, 23 predicted proteins | sample eDN5th30CKraftBY_FD_128882 | JGI IMG/M metagenome (GOLD analysis project Ga0182736, IMG submission 128882) | Enriched backyard soil microbial communities from Emeryville, California, USA - eDNA 5th pass 30_C Kraft BY (version 2) (version 2) | ecosystem: Environmental > Terrestrial > Soil >...
GCATCCCGTCGGCGAGGGACGTGTCGACACGGATGCCGTCGCCGCTCGGGTGAACGACCCGCTCGACGACGCCTCCCGTGGGCAGGAACCCGGCGGCCGGGTCCTCCGCGTAGAGGCGGGCCTCGATGCTGTGGCCGGTGAGCCTGACGTCGTCCTGCGTGAGCGGCAGCGGCTCGCCCGCGGCGACGCGCAGCTGCAGCTCGACGAGGTCGAGGCCCGTGATCTGCTCCGTGACGGGGTGCTCGACCTGCAGGCGCGTGTTCATCTCCATGAAGAAGAACTCGTCGGGGGCGTCGGCCGACACGATGAACTCGACGGTGCCGGCGCCGTGGTAGCCGACGCTGCGCGCCGTCTCGCATGCGGCCTCCCCGATGCGTGCACGCGTCGCCTGGTCGAGCAGCGGCGAGGGAGCCTCCTCGATGACCTTCTGGTGCCGACGCTGGAGGGAGCACTCGCGTTCGCCCAGGTGCACGATGTGGCCGTGCGCGTCGGCGAGGACCTGGACTTCGATGTGCCGGGGCGCTGACACGTAGCGTTCGAGGAAGAGCGTGTCGTCGCCGAAGCTCGCGGCCGCTTCGCGCCGCGCGGCCGCGAGAGCCGGGCGGATGCCGTCGGGCTCGGTCACGACATGCATGCCTTTTCCGCCGCCGCCTGCCGACGGCTTGATGAGCACGGGGTAGCCGATGTCGTCGGCCGCGGCGGCGAGCTCGTCGTCGCTGAGGCCCGCGCGGGCGATCCCGGGCACGGTCGCCACTCCGCGTTCTTCGACCGCATGGCGGGCGGAGATCTTGTCTCCCATGATGGAGATCGCCTCCGCACCGGGCCCGACGAACACGATGCCGGCGTCTTCGCAGGCCTTCGCGAACTCGGCGTTCTCCGCGAGGAACCCGAACCCCGGGTGGATCGCCTGCGCTCCCGTGCGGCGGGCGGCATCCAGGATCCGCTCCATGTTCAGGTAGCTCTGCGCGGCGGGAGCCGGGCCGAGGCGCACGGCGGTGTCGGCGAGACCCACGTGCAGCGCGTCGGCATCCGCGTCGCTGTAGACGGCGACCGAGCGGATGCCGAGGCGGCGCAGGGTGCGGATGACGCGCACGGCGATCTCGCCGCGGTTGGCGATGAGCACGGTGTCGAAGGTCGAATGGCGCACGGGGATCACATCCGGAAGACGCCGTAGCCGGGGGTGCCGAGCGGCACGCGGGAGACCACGTCGAGGGCGAGGCCCAGCACGTCGCGGGTCTGGGCGGGGTCGATGACGCCGTCGTCCCACAGGCGGGCGGTCGAGTAGTAGGGGCTGCCCTGGCGTTCGTACTGCTCGCGGATGGGGGCTTCGAACGCGGCCTGGTCGTCGGCCGACCACTCGCCGCCGGCGGCTTCGATCTGGTCGCGTCGCACGGTCGAGAGCACCGAGGCCGCCTGCGGCCCGCCCATGACCGACACGCGCGCTCCGGGCCACAGCCACAGGAAGCGGGGCGAGTACGCGCGGCCGCACATCGAGTAGGTGCCGGCGCCGAACGAGCCGCCGACGACGACCGTCAGCTTCGGCACCCGGGCGCACGCGACGGCGTTGACCATCTTGGCGCCGTGCTTCGCGATGCCGCCCGCCTCGTATTCGCGGCCGACCATGAAGCCGGCGATGTTCTGCAGGAAGACCAGGGGGATGCCGCGCTGGTCGCACAGCTCGATGAAGTGCGCGCCTTTCAGGGCCGACTCCGAGAACAGCACTCCGTTGTTGGCGAGGATGCCGACCGGGTGGCCGTGCAGGCGGGCGAACGCCGTGACGAGGGTGTCGCCGTACTCGGACTTGAACTCGTCGAACACGCCGCCGTCGACGAGGCGGGTGATGATCTCGCGTGCGTCGTACGGGGTCGTGAGCTCGACGGGCACGACGTCGTACAGCGATTCGGGCGGCTCGGGCGGATCGTCGACCGGTGTCAGCTCGTAGGGGAGCGGGGCGGGTGCGGGGAGGGTCGCGACGATGTCGCGGACGATCTGCAGCGCGTGCGCGTCGTTCTCGGCGAGGTGGTCGGTGACGCCCGAGATGCGCGAGTGGGTGACGCCGCCGCCGAGCTCCTCTGCGCTCACGACCTCGCCGGTCGCCGCCTTCACGAGCGGCGGGCCGCCGAGGAAGATCGTGCCCTGGTCGCGCACGATGACGGTCTGGTCGCTCATGGCCGGGACGTACGCGCCGCCTGCGGTCGACGAGCCGAGCACGGCGGCGATCTGCGGAATGCCGTCGCGCGACATGCGGGCCTGGTTGTAGAAGATGCGACCGAAGTGGTCGCGGTCGGGGAACACCTCGTCCTGCATCGGGAGGAACGCGCCGCCTGAGTCGACGAGGTAGACGCAGGGCAGCCGGTTCTCTGCGGCGACCTCCTGTGCGCGCAGGTGCTTCTTGACGGTCAGCGGGTGGTAGGTGCCGCCTTTCACGGTGGCGTCGTTGGCGACGACCATGACGTGGCGGCCGTGGACGAGCCCGATGCCCGCGACGACGCCGGCGGCCGGCCAGGTGTCGGCGTCGTCGATCCCATGCGCGGCGAGGGGGGCCAGTTCGAGGAACGGGCTGCCGCGGTCGAGGAGCGCGTCGATGCGGTCGCGCACGAGCAGTTTGCCGCGCTCGACGTGGCGAGCGCGCGAGGCGGCCGGGCCGCCCTGGGCGACGCGGTCGAGGCGGGCGTGGAGGTCGGCTGCCAGCGCGCGGTAGCCGTCGGTGGTCGTCGTCGACACGGCATCCTCGTTTCGGTTATCGAACGATAACTAGGTGTAGGTTATCGCTCGTTAACCGAATTGTCCACGGATGCGTTCAGGGCGAGGCTGCCGAGCGCCGAGGCCGTCAACCGGGGATGCCCGCCGCGAGCTCCGCGAAGACGTCCGCGGCGTCGTCGAGGCGTGCGAGCGGCGCAGACTGCCCCGCCCACAGCGACTGCAGGTCGCCGATGCCGCGCCGGTTGGCCTCCGCGCGGAGAGCGCCGACGACCCACGACTGCGCCGGGAACGGGGCGATCGCGCCCGCCTCGACCGTGTCGATGAGGCGATTGCGGATGCCGCGGGCGAGCCGCCCCGTCGCAGCCCGCGTGAGCGTCGTGTCCTCGGCGGCGACCTGCGAGAGCGCCGCTCGGTGCGCCGCGCTCGCCGCCGACTGCCGCGTGCGGAGGAAGGCCGTGCCCACCTGCACGCCCGCCGCCCCGAGTGCGAACGCCGCGGCGACCCCGCGCCGGTCGGCGATGCCGCCGGCGGCGATCACGGGGATGCTCACGGCATCCGCGATCTGCGGGACGAGCGCGAACGTCCCGACGAGCGACCGCTCTGCCTGCGCGAGGAAGCTCACGCGATGCCCGCCGGCCTCGAAGCCGCTCGCGACGACGGCATCCGCTCCCGCGCGCTCCACCGCCAGCGCCTCCGCGACCGTCGTCGCCGCGCCGATCAGGCGGATGCCGCGGGCATGGAACTCGTCGACGACGGCGGGCGACGGCATCCCGAAGACGAAGCTCGCGAACGCGGGGCGGGCTTCGAGCACGGCGTCGAGCTGCTCCTCGACGTCGACGAGGAACCGTTCGGGCTGGCCGGAGGGGGCCGGGATGCCGAGGTCGTCGTACAGGGGCGCGACGGTCGCGCGTGCTTCCGCGGTGTCGACCTCGCCTGGAGTGACTTCGGCGCCGGTGGGGATCCAGAGGTTCAGGGCGAACGGCCCGTCGGTCGCCGCGCGCAGCTGGGCGGCGGTGTCGGCGATGCGGCTGGCGTCGCAGCCGTACAGGCCGTAGCTGCCGAGACCGCCGGCGTCGCTCACAGCGACGGTGAGCGCCACCGACGACATGCCGCCGAACGGGCCGAGGACGACCGGGACGTCGAGACCGAGGAGCGTCATGCTCTCACCCTGGCACGTCTCTGCAGCCGCAGACGGAATGCGACGACGTCCGGGTCAGGGACGGGCGACCGGCGCGCGGCCGGTCTCCTTCGGCAGCGGGATCGCGGTGGTCGATGCCACCTCGTCGCTGAACTCCTCGGGCGCGATCACCGAGATCGGACGGGTCTCGTCGATCGTGAGCGCGAAGCGACGCGACTCGTGCCGGTGCAGACGGCCCGACAGCAGCAGCCAGCCGAACCCGATCGCGAACGCGACAGCCGCAGCGACGGCGCCCAGCATGATCGCCGTGCGCGGACCGAACTCTGCCGCCACCCAGCCGACGATCGGCGACCCGATCGGGGTGCCGCCCATGAGGATCGCCATGTACAGCGCGAGCACACGGCCGCGGAGGGCCGGGTCGGTGGTCGTCTGCACGTAGCCGTTGGCGGTGGTCAGCGTCGTCACGACCGCGAACCCCGTGAGCATGAGCGTCGCCGCATACAGCCAGTAGTTCGGCATGAACGCCGACACGGCGCCGGCGACGGCGAACAGTCCCGTCCCGAGGATCACCATGCGGATGCGGGCCCGATCGCGGCGGGCGGCCATCAGCGCGCCGGCGAGCGAGCCGATCGCGAGGATCGAGCTCAGCAGGCCGTAGCCGTCGGCTTCCTGCCCGAACTCGAGCGCCATCGTGGAGGCGAAGATCGGGAAGTTCATGCCGAACGCGCCCAGGAGGAACACCATCACGAACGCGACCATGAGGTCGGGGCGACCGGCGACGTAGCGGAAGCCGTCGGCCAGACGCGACGCCCCCGGCGCCTTGACGCGGGGGATGAGCTCGCCCGTGCGGATGAGGGAGAGCGCGACGATCATCGCGAGGAACGTGATGGCGTTGACGAGGAACACCCATCCGGTGCCGACCGCGACGATCACGATGCCGGCGACGGCCGGGCCGATCATGCGGGCCCCGTTGAAGGATGCCGCGTTCAGTGCGACGGCGTTCGCGGCGTGCTCGCGGGCGACGAGGTCGGAGACGAACGCCTGACGCGTCGGGTTGTCGAACGCGGCGATCATGCCGAGCACGAACGCGAAGGCGTACATGAGGGGAAGCGTCATGACGTCGAGCAGCAGGAGCACGCCGATGACGGCCCCGACGGTGAGCAGGAGGCTCTGCGTCAGCATGAGCAGCCGACGGCGGTCGAAGCGGTCGGCGACCCAGCCCGTGACGCTCACGAGGAGAAGCGGCGGAGCGAACTGAAGCGCCATCGTGACGCCCATGGCGCCGGCGTCGTTGTCGGTGAGGCCCGTCAGCACGACCCAGCTGAGGGCCGTCGCCTGCATCCAGGCGCCGATGTTGGAGACGAGGGCGCCGATGAACCACACGCGGTAGTTGAAGGCGGAGAAGGAACGGAACATCGCGCTCACTTGGACGCCACCTCCCGCATGATGCCCGCAGCCTCGGCCAGCACGTCGCGCTGCGCGGGGGTGAGCTCGTCGAGCGCGTTCTCGAGCCACTCGTCGCGGCGGCGGACGGTCTCGTCGACGACGGCGCGACCGGCATCCGTCAGGTCGATGTTGACCTTGCGGCGGTCGACGTCGTCGGTCGTGCGCGTCAGGTAGCCCGACTCCTCGAGGCAGTTGACGGTGCGGTTCATGGAGGGCGCCGAGACGCGCTCGCGGTCGGCGAGCTCGCCGAGCGTGTGCGGTCCGTGGACCTGGAGGGCGGCGAGGACGGCGAACTGCGCGTCGCTCATCGAGTCGACGGCGCGCTGCGAGCGGAGGCGGCGCGCGAGGCGGAACGTCGCCATGCGGACGTCGGACGCGAGCGAGTGCGCACGCCGGTCATCGGGCTGCGCGGGTTTCGTGTCTGGCTGGTCTGGAACTGTCTGGTCTGGTGTCGTGTCAAGAATGCTCATGGATTTACTTAGTCTAGCTTATTAGTCTTGCTAAAGAAATTCGGCGAGGGCGATGCGGATGCCGTGCGCGCGGCCCGACCGCCCGCCCCTAGGATCGGCTCATGCCCGAGTTCATCGATGCACACGGCATCGCCATCACGTACGACGAGCACCCCGCCCAGGGCACGCCGCGCGCGGTCGTCCAGCTGCTCCACGGTGTCGGCGAGCACGCCGGCCGCTACGGCGCTCTCATCCAGGCCCTCACCGCCGCCGGAGTCGTCGTGTACGCCGACGACCACCGCGGACACGGACGCACCGGCCTCGCCCAGCACGGCGGCGACGCGCGACGGCTCGGCAGGCTCGGTCCCGGCGGCATCCGTGCGGCGGTCGCCGCGTGCGCCCAGCACACCGACCTCATCCGCGAGGCGCACCCCGACCTGCCGCTCGTGCTCATCGGTCACTCATGGGGGTCGTTCCTCGCGCAGATGCTCGTTGACCGCCGGCCCGAGGCGTACGACGGCCTCGTGCTGTCGGGCTCGGCGCTGCGCTGGCCCGGAACCCTCAACGCCGGCGACCTCAACAAGCCGTGGAACGGGCCGGGGTCGAACGGCGCGGAGTGGCTCGCGAGCGACCCTGCCGTCGGAAAGGCCTTCCTCGACGACCCGCTCACGACCTCCACGCCGCTGCTGAGGCTGTTCGGCCCCATCGAGGCCGCGCGGATCTTCGGGCGTCCGCGCAAGAACCTCGGCCGCGACCTGCCCGTGCTCCTCATGGTCGGCCGTGACGACACCGTCGGCGGCCCCCGCAGCGTGCACAAGCTCGCCGACGCCTACCGCAAGCGCTCCGGGCTCACCGACGTCACGACGCTCGTGTACCCGGGCGTCCGCCACGAGATCTTCAACGACGTGTCGCAGGCCGAAGTCCGCGCCGACCTGCTCGCCTGGATCGACCGCCGGTTCCCCGCCCGCGACTGACCGCCTGCGCGGCGGCATCCGCTGCGGCTCCGGCGGGCGCGACCGTGGCGTCCCGCCCCGCCTTAGGCTTGAGTCATGCACGGTGAGTACAAGGTCCCGGGAGGAAAGCTCGTCGTCGTCGATCTCGACGTGCGAGACGGCCGCATCGCCGACTTCCACCTCGCCGGCGACTTCTTCCTCGAGCCCGACGACGCTCTGCTCGACATCGACGCGGCCGTCAACGGCCTGCCCGTCGAATCGGATGCCGCGACGATCGCCGCCGCCGTCCGCTCGGCACTCCCCGAGGGCGCGCAGCTGCTCGGCTTCACCCCCGAGGCCGTCGGCACCGCCGTGCGCCGCGCGCTCGTGACAGCGCCGGGGTGGCGTGACTTCGAGTGGGAGATCGTGCACGACCAGGCGGTGTCGCCGCGCATGAACCTCGCGCTCGACGAGGTGCTCACGACGCGCGTCGGCGAAGGCCGCCGCAAGCCCACGCTCCGCATCTGGGAGTGGAACGAGTCGGCCGTCGTCATCGGGTCGTTCCAGTCGTACCGCAACGAGGTCGACCCCGAAGGCGCCGCGAAGCACGGCTTCGACGTCGTGCGCCGCATCTCCGGCGGCGGCGCCATGCTGATGGGCGCCGGATCGATCGTGACCTACTCGCTGTACGTCCCGGCATCCCTCGTCGCGGGCATGACGTTCGCCGACTCGTACGCCTTCCTCGATGACTGGGTGCTGCAGGCGCTCCGATCGCTCGGGATCGACGCCGTATACCAGCCGCTCAACGACATCGCCTCGCCGCAGGGCAAGATCGGCGGGGCCGCGCAGAAGCGCCTCGCCAACGGCGGCGTGCTGCACCACGCGACCCTGTCGTACGACATGGACGGCCAGGTCCTCACGGAGGTGCTGCGCATCGGCCGCGAGAAGCTGAGCGACAAGGGCACCGTCTCGGCCGCCAAGCGCGTCGACCCGCTCCGCAGCCAGACCGGTCTGCCCCGCGAGGCGATCATCGAGCGCTTCAAGGAGACGTTCGCCAAGCTCTACGGCGCCGAGCCGGGGCACATCACCGACGACGAGTACGCCGACGCCGAAGCCCTCGTCGAGTCGAAGTTCGCCACGGAGGCCTGGCTGCGCCGCGTGCCCTGATCCGCCGCCGCGGCTGCGCCGGGGTGCGCCGGGTGCGCCGGGTGCGCCGGGTGCGCCGAGACCGCCGCTTAGTGTCGAAACCGCCGTCGGATGCCGCGCCCCAAGGGGCGATCTCGGCAACAGACGGCGATCTCGCGCACGCGGCGGCGGCCGATCCGGCTGTCCGGGCCCGCGCGGATTCTAAAGAATGCTTGCGAAAGAGTTCTTTAGAGTTGTACCTTCGGTGTCATGACCGATGAGCCCTTCCCGCGCCGCCTCACTTCCGAGCGCATCACCGATCCCGAGCGCATTCGCGCGCTCGCGCATCCGATTCGGCTGGCGCTCCTCGACCACCTGGGCGATGTCAGCGAGGCCACCGCCACCGAATGCGCCGATGCGATCGGGGAGTCGCCCGCGAGCTGCTCCTTCCATCTGCGCACCCTCGAGAAGTACGGCTACATCGAGCGTGCGCCGCGCCGCGGCCGTGAGAAGCCCTGGCGGGTCGTCTCGGCCGGGCTCGATATGCGGCCTGACCCGGCCATTCCGGGATCGACGCACGCCCTCGCGGCGGTCGCGACGCTGGGCCTCGAAGCGGAGTTCCTGCGCGCCCGGGAATACTTCGACCACGCGGATGCCGAGCCCGACGAATGGCTGCAGGCATCGACGTTCACCCGATCGACGTTCTGGGCGACGGCCGAGGAGCTCGCGGAGCTGAGCCGCGAGCTGCAGACCATCACCGACCGGTTCGCAGGCCGCCACACCGACCCGTCGAAGCGCCCGCCGGGAGCCCGCTACTCGCGCCTCGTGGCGATCGCCAATGCCGACCCGCGCTTCCCGCTCGGCACGGGACCGGACCTCGGGCACGGCGCCGCGAGCGAACACGAAGGAGGGGAACGATGAGCGTGCAGTCGGACTCCGCGCAGGCGGCGGTCGGATCGGTGTGGAAGGCCCGCGGCTTCCGGGCCCTCGTGACGGGCTGGGTGTTCACGAACCTCGGTGACAGCGCCCTCTTCCTGATGGCGGCGGTATGGGTGAAGGAGCTCACCGGCTCTGACGTATAGGCCGCTCTCGTGTTCGTATGGCTGGGGGTTCCCGCCCTGTTCGCCCCATTCCTGGGGCTGCTGGCAGACCGGGTCTCGCGCAAGCTCCTCGTCGTCGCGACGAACGCGCTCATCGTCCCCGTGGTGCTGGCGCTCCTGTTCGTGTCGCGACCCGCCGACGTATGGATCGTCTATGTCGTGATCCTCGTCTACGGCGCCGCGGGGTACCTGACGGCGGCCGCGCAGTCGGGCATCATCCGCGGCATGCTGCACGACGACCAGCTGGCCTCCGGCAATGGCGCGCTCTCGACGATCGACAACCTGTTCCGGCTGATCGCGCCGCTCGTGGGCACGGGACTGTACGTCGGCATCGGCCCGCACGCCGTCGTCGTCATGACCGCCTCGTCGTTCGCTGTCGCGAGCATCGTGTTCGCCGCCCTTCCCGTGAGAAAGGGGGCCCCCGAGCGGGCGGCCAGTGCCGGCGGCGTCCTGTCCGAGCTGGTCGCCGGGTTCGCGCAGCTGTGGCGCGTGCGCGACCTGCGGCTGCTGACGATCGCGATCGTCATCGCCTTCGGAGCGACCGGTCTCCTCAACGTGGTCGTGTTTCCGCTGCTCGACCGGCTCGAGGTCGACCCCGCCATGATCGGGATCCTCGTGCCCGTGCAGGGGGTCGGCTCCGTGGTCGGAGGCATCGCATCCGGCCGGCTCGTCACGCGGCTGGGCGAAGCCCGCGCCGCCGCCGTAGGCATGGCACTGCTCGGCATCGGCACGGGTGCCCTGCTCATTCCGGTGTTCGCCGTCGCGGTGGCCGGCATGGTGGTCATGGGCTTCGGCATCCCCGTGACGATTGTCGCGTTCGTCACCCTCCGTCAGCGCGTGACGCCAGACCATCTGCAGGGCAGAACGTCGGCCGCGGCGAACGTCGCGTTCAACCTGCCGCAGACCGCACTGTCGGTCACGGGCGCCGCGCTGCTGGTCGCCGTCGACTTCCGCGTCCTGCTCGCGGTGACCGTCGTCGCGATCGCCGCGGGCGTCGTGGCGGCCGTGCGCGTTCGGTCCGAGCGGGCCTGAGGGGCCCGCTGGTGCGGGATGCCGCGGCGCGGAGACCGCCGGTGCGGGATGCCACGGCGCGGAGACCGCCGGATGCTGTCGAGATCGCCACGGAGGGCGACGCGGCATCCGGCGGTCTCGGCACTCGGCGGCGGTCTCGGCGCCGGGGGCGGCGCGGGCGGCCGGGCGGACGGCTCAGTCGTCGAGGACGGCGATGATGTCGGCCTGCACGAGGAGGCCGTTGTCGAGCTCGGCCTTCACGACGTGACGGGCGGGGCGGGAAGCCTGGTCGGGGAAGGCCGCCAGCCAGTCGCGGTTGAGGGCGGCGCGGTCGCGGAAGTCAACGAGCCAGAACGTCATCTTCATGACGTCGTCGAGCGAGCCCCCCACCTCTGCCATGAGCGTGCGGACGTGCCCGAAGATGTTCGCGACCTGGGTGTCGAGGTCGGCGGGGAGCTCGCCGGTCGCTGCATCCCGCCCCGTGAACCCGCCCGAGAACACGAACGGACCCTTGCGGCTCGCGGCCGGGATCGGGTTCGCGTGCTGGAATCCGGGCAGGTCGATCGACTCGCGTGCGGCCATCACTCGCCGTCCTCTCGTTCGGGCGCAGCACCCCCTGCGGATGCCGCGTGGCGACGGTTCCACTCTGCCAGGTAGGCCTTGCCGTAGTCGTTGCCGTGGGGGATGCGCAGGCACGTGTGGACGTGGAAGCGCGCCGGAAGCTTGTTCGACAGCCAGACGCCGGCGTGATTGTCGAGCTCGGCGAGGATCACGGGCGACTGCACGCGGAAGTAGATGGGCTGGCTGCCATCGGTCGCCCCGTAGAACGAGAACCAGGTCTCGTCGAGGTGCGCGTCGTAGTCGGCCATCGTGAGGGCGCGCTGGTCGTCGGGGAGCAGGAGGTGGAAGTCCTCGACGATCTCGCGGAGCAGACCGCGCTGCGTCTCGTCGAGCTCGGATGCCGGGATGCCCTCGGTGGGCACGATGCGGTTGTCGCGGAACGCGCCGCCCACGTGCCGTTCATCGGCCGGGTGCAGGCGCCCTTCCGGCATCCGCGGGTCGAGCACCGAGTCGAACACGACGGCCTTCTCGCGCTGCGCCGGGGTCAGCGACGACGCGAGCCCGAGCGCGAGCTTCTCGCGGGCGTCGAAGAGCGGCGGGCGCGTGTCGGTCAGCGCCGGCTCACCGCCGATGAAGACGGGCGCGATCACCTGGCGGCCCCCGACGAAGACGACGTTGAGGCACACGTGGTGCCCGTAGAGCTGCCAGCCCCACGGGGCGTCCGTCGACGGGGTGCCGTACAGCGCGACCCAGTACGAGCGGCTGTTCATGACGTTCGTCAGGCCGGTGAGCTCGCCCAGGTACTCGTTCAGGTCCATCGCCTCGCGCACGCGCGCCGCACCCCGCTCGCTGAGCGACGCCGCCACGACGGCGAGGAACGCCTCGGCCTGGTGGTTCGCCAGGTCCTCCAGGCGCACGCCGTTCCGGTGGAACACGAACTCGGGGTTCGACCACCCGCGCCAGTCCGGGGCGTCGATGGCGTAGCTCACGCGCCGGCGCTGCTCGGGGTGCAGCGTCTCCAGGAAGGCGAGCGCCGCCGCGACGGGGGCGCCGGCGTTGACGCCGTCGTCCGGGAGCGGGAACAGCCCCTCGCGGACGGTGCCGTCGGCCGTGACGCCGACGAACGGCTCGGCGTACAGCCCATCCCAGTAGCCGAGCAGCGACTGTAGGAACTCGTTGCGCTGACGCTCCGCCGTGAACCGCTCGTAGGTCATGTCGCGCCACGGCTCGAGCTCGTCGGAGTCGAGCGGGTGGAGGAAGGATCGGAAGCCCTCGGTCGTGAGAGTGACCGCCTCCTCGCGGCCGCTCACGCGGGCCGTCGTGAAGAAGCCGTCGATGTCCTCGCCCGCCGGCGTGGCCTCGTTGTCGCTCATTCCTCCGTCTTGTCCTCTCCGGAGCGCTCGCGCAGGCGTGCGCGCGTGCCGTTCGTGTAGATCGCGGCGACGATGTCGTCGGGGGCCATGGGGCCGCGCACCTCGCGGGCGATGCGTCCCTCCTCGAACACGAGGACCCGGTCGCACAGCATCGCGAGCTCGTTCTCATCGGATCCGGCCACCAGCACGTGCGCGCCGTCGGCGGCCGCGGCGTGGATCGCGTTGACGATCGTGCGACGGGCGCCGACGTCGACGGCCTGCGTCGGCTCGTGGAGGAGCAGCAGCGTCGGGGCGGTCGAGAGCCACTTCGCGAGCAGCACCTTCTGTTGGTTGCCGCCGCTGAAGGTTCCCACCTCGGCCTCGGGTCGCGGGGGTCGCACGTCGAGGCGGCCGATCCACGTCTCGGCGCGCTCGCGCTCGCCGGCGCGCCCGTTCGGGAGCAGGGCGCCCGTGCGGCCGGCCGTGTGCGGGAAGGAGACGTTCTCGACGACGGTCATCTCCATGGCCAGGCCGGCGTGCTCGCGGCCTTCGGGCAGCAGCGAGATGCCCTGCGTCATGGCCGTGGAGCTCGTGAGGCCGGCGGCCGGCAGCTCGACGCCCGGACGGACGTCGGAGTCGGGGAGCGAGATCGTGCCGCCGGCGGCGCGGGACGCTCCGCCGACGAGGTAGGGGATCTCCTCGTACCCCGAGCCGGCGATGCCCGTGAGGCCCACGACCTCGCCGCGGCCCACCACGACGTCGACGTCAGAGACGGCCGCGCCGGTGAGGCCCGAGATGCGCACCGCGGGGGTGGCCGGGGCGACGGATGCCGCGTTGCGCGCGGAGGCGGCCTCCATGCCACGGCCGAGGATGATGCCGGTGAGCTCCGCTTCGTCCATGCCCGCGACCTCGCGGCCGGATGCCACGGCGTGCCCGTCGCGCAGGACCGTGACGCGGTCGGCGGCGTCGAGCACCTCCTCGAGGCGGTGCGTGATCATGAGCACGGCGGTGCCCGTGGAGACGATCTCGTCGAGCAGGACGAAGAAGTGCTCGAGCGACCGGCGGCTGAGCGCACGCGTCGACTCGTCGAAGATGATGAGGCCGGAGCCGGGCTCGGCATCCTGGAGGGCGCGCGCGATCGCGACGGTCGAGCGCTCCTCCTCGTGCAGCGAGCTCACGGGGGCGTCGAGCGGCACCGAGCGGCCGATGCGGGCGAAGACGGCTTCGGCTTCCGCGCGCTCGCGCTTCCAGTCGATGCGCCGCAGCGGCCCGCGGCCCTTGAGTCGGCCGATGCGGAGGTTCTCGAGCACTGTGAAGCCCGGGAGCAGCCCCAGGTTCTGGTGCACGACCGCCATGCCCCGTGTGCGCGACTCGTCGGGGCGGACGGGGAGCTCGAAGGGGCGCCCGTCGATCGACACGACGCTGCCGGCATCCGGCACGTACAGGCCCGACAGGATCTTGGCGAGCGTCGACTTGCCCGAGCCGTTCTGGCCGACGAGCGCGTGGATCTCGCCGGGACGGACGTCGAAGGCCACGTCGCTCAGCACGCGGGCGCTGCCGAAGGTCTTCGAGAGGGAACGGACTTCGAGGCGCGTCGGGGACGCGGGCGTCGCCGCCCGCGTCCCCTCCGTGTACTGCGTCATGGTCACTGCCACAGTGCCTTGAAGTCGTCCTTGAAGGAGACCGGACCGAACCACTCGCCCGACAGCTCAGCCTCTTCGGTGAGGTTCTCGGGGAGCGTGTCCTTCGTGAACAGGCGCACCGGCGCGTCGTCGAGGCCGTGCTCGGGGACGGGGGTGCCGGTGAGGAGGCGCAGGACGGTGTCGGCCTGCTGCCAGCCGATGAACGCCGTGCCCTCGGCGGCGACGCCGGCGAACGAGCCGCCCGCGACACCCTGGATCGCGCCGAGCGAGGCGGAGCCGGTGAGGTACTTGACGTCGGTGCGACCCGAGTCCTGGATCGCGCCGGTCGCCTGCGGGATGTACTGGGCGAAGTCGGTGACGAGGTACTCGATGTCGGGGTTGCTGATCAGCTCGGCGGCGATGTTGCCCTGGAGCTGCGCCTGCGTGGCCGTGGAGATGTCGACCGTGGCCGCGACGGTGCAGTCGGGGCAGATCGTCGGGAGCTCCTCGATCGCGTCGGCCATGAACTTCGACGACCAGTAGCCGTCGGCCGAGCGGCTGATGAGGATGACGGCGTCGCCGCCGGAGTCCTCCGCGATCCAGTGGAAGATGCCCTTGTTCATGCCGGGTGCGCCCGAGGGGATGTAGGCGAGGGTCTCGTCGGCCGGGAAGTCCTGCTCGTTCGGGCCCTGGTTGGTGACGACGACCGGAAGGCCGGCGTTGCGCGCCTTGGTGAGCGCCTCGGCGCCCATCTGGTAGGGCCACGCGTCGGTGATGATGGCGAGGGCGTCGGCGGCGATCGCCTGGTCGGCGCACGAGGCGATGTTGGCCGGGTTGCCGTCGGCGGGGCACGACTGCACCGTGATGTCGACGGCGCGGAAGGCCTCCTCGAGCGCGGCCTGCGTCGCGACGAAGGTGGGCGCGCGCAGCGTGATCGGGATGTAGAAGACGGTGCCGCCGGCGAACTCCTCGACGCCCTCGATCGGCTCGGTCGGCATCGGGTACGACGCCGCGGGCTGCGTGACGAGGTCGAGGAAGCTCTCCTCCTGCGGGGTGGCGGCCGGGGCCGACTCCGACGGAGTGGCGGCGGGCTCCTCCGTGGCGGTGGTGCTGCAGGCGGCGAGCGCGAGGCTCGTCGCGGCCACGGCCGCGAGGGCGATCGCGCCGCGCAGGCGCTGGGCGGTGATTCGGGTCATGTGCTGCTTCTTCCTTCTTGACGACATTGGCAATCGGATGGGTGGTGCTGTGGAGAGAGACGTCTACTTCCTGCCGCGCCGTCCGAGGACGGTCGAGACGGTCACGGCGATCACGAGGACCGAGCCGTAGAACACGTTCGGCACCCAGATGTTGGAGTTGGTGCCGATGAGGGCGAGCTGGAGGCCGAGCGTGCCCGTCGCGAGGAAGTACGCGGCGATGAGCGCGCCGAGGGGGTTGAACCGGCCGGGGACGAGGATGGCGGTGCCGAGGAACACGGTGGCGAACATCGGCAGCAGGTAGTTGTGCGCCGTCGCCGCGTCGAAGCCGCCGATCTTCGCGGCGCTGAGCACGCCGCCGAGGCCCGCGATGGCGCCGCCGGCGATGAAGGCGCCGAGCCGGACGCGGCTGACGCGCACGCCGGCCAGGCGGCTGACCTCGCGGTTGTCGCCGACGAACCGCATGTTGCGACCCAGCGGCGTGAACTGCAGCACGTAGGCGAAGACGAGCATGAGCACGAGGCCGAGGTAGAAGCCGATCGGCAGGCCGAGGAAGTCGGTGTTGACGATCGCGGTGAACTCGGACGGGATGCCGCTGATCGGCTGTGCGCCGCTGATCCAGATGCAGAGGCCGGCGAGCACGGTGCTCATGCCGAGGGTCACGACGATCGTGTTGACGCCGACCTTGACGACGAGCAGGCCGTTGACGAGGCCGATGAGGGTGGAGGCGACGATGCCGATGAGTGCCGACATCCACACGTTCACGTCGAGGTTGACGGCGAGCACGGCGGTGAGCGTGCCCGCGAGCCCGTAGTTCGCGGCCACCGACATGTCGACGAACTCGCCCACGACGATGGTGCACAGCAGGGCCGCGGCGAGGAACACGATCTCCAGCTGGCCGCTGAGGATCACGCGGGGCACGCCGGGGGTGAGGAACCGCTCGGGCGTGATGATCGCGAAGATCACGACCATCAGCAGCCAGACGCCGATCACGGAGAAGCGGGAGGCCCACCAGCCGAAGTCCAGCACGGTGCGCTGCTTCACAGCCGCTGACGTGACCGTCAGGGTCTCCTCGGTCTCGGGAGGGGCGATTTTCGTCATCGAAGTGTCTTCCGTTCTCGCTTCATTGCGATCGTGTGCAAGATCGTATGCGATCTTTACTCAAATGTCATCGGCGATCACACGGTTCTCGATGTGGCCGAGACCATCGATCTCCGCGCGCACGACGTCGCCGACCTTGAGGAAGCTCCCCGTCGGCGCCCCGATGCCCTGCGGGGTGCCGGTGAGGAGCACGTCGCCGGGCATGAGCGTCATGACGGTCGTCAGGTACTCGATCTGCTCGTAGACGTCGTAGATCATGTCGTCGGTCACGTGATCCTGGCGGACCTCGCCGTTGACGGTGAGCCGCATGCGCAGGGCGTGCGGGTCGTCGACCTCGTCGTCCGTCGTCAGCCACGGGCCGAGCGGACCGTGCGTGTCCCATCCCTTGCCGAGGATGAAGGTCGGCGACTTCTTCTGCAGCCAGTCGCGCACCGACACGTCGTTGCCGACGACGTAGCCGGCGATCACCCCGCGCGCGTCCTCCCGGCTCACCCGGCGGCAGCGGGTGCCGATCACGACGCCGAGCTCGACCTCGTAGTCGAGCGCATCCGAGATCGCCGGCTTGACGATGTCGCCGTACGGGTCGTTCAGGCTCGAGATCTGCTTGTTGAACCACAGCTGGCTGGTCGGCGTCGGGATGCCGGCCGCGGCGGCCTCCGCCGCGTGCTCCTTGTAGTTCATGCCGATCGCGAGCACCTTCTGCGGGTCGTCGATCGGGTTGAGGAGCGTGACGTCGGCCAGGGCGTGCGAGCCGCCGTCCGTCGCCGCGAGGGTCGGGGCCACCTCGGCCAGGCGGGGCAGGATCGCCTTGAGGGACGCCGTCCCGGCGGCATCCGTGACATCGGTCACCCGGTCGCCGTCGATGCGGCCGAGCCGCACCTCGCCGTCGGCGACGCGGAATCGCGCGAGCTTCATCGGCCTGCGTCCTTCTCGGCGTTCTCCTCGGACGGGAGCTTCCCCCACACGCCTTCGCTCGCGGGCGTCATCTGGAAGCTCACGAATCGCCAGCGTCCGTCGCCGGCGCGGTGCAGCACCTGCGTCACCGGGCCCGAGAGCGTGCGCTCGCCGCCGCCGGGAGCGCGCATGCGGTTGGTGAGGTCGCCGGTCATGATCGCGACGTCGCCGGCGATGCGGATCTCGAGGTCGCCCCGGGTGATCTCCAGGTACGGCTTCCGCGTCTCGGTGTGCTCCAGGAGCATCTGCTTGGTGTGGCGGATGCCGGCGGCGTGGATGTGCACGAGCGAGTCGTCGAAGATGTCGGCGAGCGCCTCGAGGTCGACGGCGACGAGCGCCGCCTGGCGGCGGGCCTCGGCGGCGAGGATCTCGTCGCGGACGTCGTCGGATGCGGGGGAGATGCCGGTCACGCGCGGGCTCCTTCGGCTTCCCACGTGCGGAAGCCCGTCGCCTCGCCGGCTTCATGTCCCGGTCGCGGCGAGCCGACGAGGGCGTGGTACTTGCTGAAGATCTCGTCGGCCTCGGCGAGCGGCAGCACCTGCTCGATGTCGTCGAAGGGCTGGCCGTCGGTGCGCTCGGCGACGATGCGGCGGATCACCTCGTAGCCCTCGCCGCGCATGTTCATGACGATCCGGTTGACGGGCTCGCGGCGGATCGCGTCGTAGGCGACGAACGCCGCCTGCGGGTCGTCGGCGTGGGCGACGAGCTGGTCGACGATGACGCGCGCGTCGAGCATGGCCTGCGTGATGCCGTTGCCGCCGCGCGGGTACATGGCGTGGGCGGCGTCGCCGAGCAGCGCGACGCGTCCGTCGACCCAGCCATCGAGCGGATCGTGGCGGATGAGCGGGAAGAGGTAGACCTCACGCGCATCGCGCATCATCTGCTGCACGTCCAGGAACGGGATGTTCACCGTGTCGTACAGCGGGATGACGTCGCTGATGTCGCCGATCTGGTTCCAGTCCTCGATCGTCTCCTCGCCGTTGGTCTCGACGACCCAGTTGACGAGGGTCTTGCCGGTTCCCTCGAAGTCGTCGGCGATCGGGTACACGATCATGGACGAGATGCGGGGGTCGCCGATGTGGAGGATCGTGTGCCCGCCGCGGAAGGGGCCCATGAGGGTCGTGCCGCGCCACATCGTGATCCCCGAGAAGTGGGGCTCCGACATGTCGGGGTGCATCTGCTTGCGCACGGCCGACTTGATGCCGTCGGCGGCGATGACGGCGCCGTGGCGCGCGACCTCGGTGCGGCCGTCCTCGTGGACGAGCTCGAGGGTGACGCCCTCGGCATCCTGCGAGTAGCCGGTCACGCGCACGCCCAGGTGCACGGTCTCGGCGCCGAGGCGGTCGATCACGGCCTCGTAGAAGAGCATCTGCAGGCGGCCGCGGTGGACGAAGCGCTGCTCGTGCAGGTAGCCCATGTGCACGCCGCACTTCTCGGCGTAGATCTCCTGACCGTAGTGGTTGAAGAAGATCGAGTCCTCGGCGTCGACCGAGATCGCGCGGAATTCCTCGAGCAGACCCAGGTCGTCGATCTCGGCGGTTCCGACGGTCTTGATGTCCACGCCCACGCCGAGCGGCTTCAGCTCCGGGACGACTTCGTAGATGGTCGGGCGGATGCCGTGCTGGTGCAGACGAAGAGCCGTCAGCAGGCCGGCCGGGCCGGCGCCGACGATGGCGATGTCGGTGGTCATGAATCCTCACTTCGTTGTGCGAGGACCGAGGAGGGAACGCTCGGCCCTGAGCGATGACGAAGATCATACGCGAAATCGCACACGATTCCACACACGAAATCGCATCAATCCCTTATGCTGTACTCGCAACCAACGAAGGAGCGCCCAATGACGGTCGTCGACATCAACATCCATCACCTTCCCGAGGATCTCTTCTCGAACCCGAAGATCCTCAACGGCTTCCTCAACTCGGCGCCGCGCGGCTTCGGTGAGATCGCCAGCGTGATCACGATGGAGAGCGGCAAGCGTCAGCTGATCCTCGAGAAGCCCAAGGGGCACCAGAACCTCAACTACGTCGAGGGCGACTACTCGGCCGAGTCGAAGTTGAAGGCCATGGACGAAGCGGGTGTCGACTTCGGCATCATGCGCGTGCCGGTGTGGCAGGAGTGGCTCGACCTCGAGACCTGCAAGGCCGTCAATGACAACGCCGCCAAGATCGTCGAGGAGTCCGGTGGCCGGCTGTTCTCGACCGCGTGCGTTCCGCCGTGGGGCGGCAAGGAGAACATCTACGAGCTCGAGCGATGCCTCGACATGGGCGCCGTGGGCGTGCAGCTCGCGTGCCACTACGGCCAGCTCTACCTCGACGACGAGGTGTTCGAGCCCTACCTGAAGGTGCTCAACGAGAAGAACGTGCCGGTCGTCGTGCACCACACGCCGCTCCCCGTGGAGTGGAAGTCGGTGATCGACTACACGAACCTCCGCCGGGAGTACGGCCGCATCATGGACCAGGGCATCGCCGTGGGCCGCGAGCTCTTCAGCGGGATGTTCGACAAGTTCCCGAACCTCAAGTTCATCCACACGATGTTCGGCGGCAACTGGTTCGCCAACGCCACGCTGCTGACCCCGCACAAGCCCGTGAAGGCGGAGGCGATGAACCGCCTCGACCCGACCGGCGGCGAGAAGATCAAGCAGTACATGAAGGAGAACATCTTCTTCGACATGACCCACCCGCACTCGTGGGGCAAGGCGCAGGTGGAGGCGGCCGTCGAGGTCAGCGGCGCCGACCACCTGCTGTTCGGCTCGTCGTTCCCCGTCTTCTACTCCTGGATGAGTCAGGGTGTCGAGTTCGTGAAGAACGAACTCGACGTGACCGACGAGGAGCGCGAGCTCATGCTCTCCGGCAACGCGAAGCGGATGTTCAACCTCCCGATCTGAATCGATCCGCGTGACGAGGGGGCGCCACCCGGCGCCCCCTCGTCGGCGTGCCTTCCGGCCTGATCAGCGGCGAAAAACCCGAGCGGTGAATGCTTGACACGGCATCCGCATATATGGATACATATATATCTGCACATATGCGACCTCGCTCACGGGTGAGCGGGGATCTACGAGGAAGTAGGCGGTAACACATGGCACTGCAATCGGTACTGGTCATCGGCGGCGGCATCGGCGGACTCTCCGCGGCGATCGCGTCGCGGCAGCAGGGGTTCGAGGTCACGGTCCTCGAGCGGTACCCCGATCTGCACTCGTCGGTGTTCGGGGTCGGCATCATCCAGCCGGCCAACGCGCTGCGCGCCCTCGACGCGATCGGCTGCGCCCAGGCGTGCATCGAGGTCGGCTACCCCGCCAAGCAGTGGGGTCGCATGCTGGACCCGCAGGGCAATCACCTCCGTGACATGCCCGGCATCAAGATCGAGGGCTCGAGCCTGCCCCCGCTCAACGGCGTGACGCGCCCGAAGCTGCACGAGATCCTCACCAGCCGCGCCAACGAGGTCGGCGTCGAGATCCACTACTCCACCGAGTTCGCTTCGCTCGTCGAGGGTCCCGACTCGGTCACGGCGACCACGACGGACGGACGCGAGTTCACCGCCGACATCCTCGTGGGTGCCGACGGCGTCTACTCGAAGGTCCGCACCCACGTGCTCGGCGAGGAGATGACGACGACGTACATCGGACAGTCCGCGTTCCGCGTCAACATCCCCCGTCTCGAGGAGATCGACTGCATCGTGCTCCAGGGCGACGACCAGGGCATGGCCGGCTATGTGCCGATCGGACCGGACCTCGCCTACATGTTCTACAACGCGCACATGGGCACGCACGAGCGCATCCCCGAGGACCAGCTCGCCCCGCGCCTGCGCGAGTACCTGTCGCGCTTCGGCGGCCTGACCGCCCGGGTCCGCGACGAGTACATCACCGACGACGTCGAGATCGTGCTGCGTCCCGAGGAGACCATGGGCACCCCGACGCCGTGGCACAACGGCCGTGTGGTGCTCATGGGCGACGCCGTGCACGCGATCACGCCGCACCTGGGCCAGGGCGCCGCGCAGGCGATCGAAGACGGCGTCGTGCTGGCCGAGACCCTCAGGAAGCACGACTCGCTCGACGACGCATTCGCGGAGTACACCGACCGCCGCTACGAGCGCTGCAAGCTCATCGTCGACACCTCGCTCGCGATCGGCGAGTGGGAGATGGGGCGCAAGCCCGGCTTCGACAACGTCGCGGCGACCAACCACGTGCTCGACGTGATGGCCCAGCCGCTCTGACCCGCGGCGACGCCGCGCGTCCACCCCGAGCCACGGCCCGGCCGCGGACCCCGTCCCGGCCGGGCCGTCGCACACCCGGCGGCGCCGCGACGCGCCACTAGCATGAGTCCGATGGAAGACGAGGTCCCGATGCCGAAGACGTCAGGCACGCCCCTCTCGGTGACCCTTCGAGAGCTCGCCTGGACGATCCACAAGCGCACGCCCGACCGTGCGGGCGTCGGACCGCTGCCGACGGTCGAGGTCGCCCTCCTCAAGCAGATCATCGACGAGCCCGGTTCCACGGTGGGCGAGCTGGCGAGCGCCCTCGGCATCGCCCAGCCCAACGCGAGCGCCGCCCTGCGCGATCTCGTCGGCCGGGGCCTGGCCGTGCGGGTCGCCGATGAGCGCGACCGCCGCACCGTGCGGATCGAGCCGACCGATGTCGGGCGCGAAGAGCACGAGGCGATCTCCGCCGCGTGGGCGAACGGCGTGGCCGAAGCGCTCGAGCGGCTGCCCGAAGCCGAGCGTGCCGCGCTCGAGCAGGCGGCGGATGCCATGGTGGCCCTGTCGCGCGTGATGCTCACGTCGCGCGACTGACACGCGCGTCAGGCCGTCAGGCTCTCCTCGTGGCGCACGATCGCCTCGAGCGTGTTGATCTGGTGCTGCCGCATGGATGCCTCGATATCCTCGGCGCCGGCGCCGCGCTCGATGAGATCGAGGAGATCCTCGTGCTCCTGGATCGATGCGCGAGGACGCCCCGGGGCGTACCAGAACGCCGTGCGGCGGACCATGTCGAGGCGCGTCCACTCGTTGCGCACGAGGTCGGCCAGGTGCGCGTCGTCGCACCGGTCGCAGACGAACTCGTGGAACTGGCGGTTGAGCTGGCCGAAGCGCGCGAGGTCGAAGTCCTCGAGCGCCGTGGCCATGTCGCGATCGAGGGCGCGGGCGGTCGCGATGTCCTCCGCCGTGAAGTTGGGGGCGGCCAGGGCGGCGGCGAGCCCCTCGATGCGCGCGAGCAGGCGCATCGTGCGCTGCCAGGCGCCGGTGTCGAACGTCTTCACGACCGCGCCGACATTGGGGATGATCTCGACCCAGCCCTCGGCCTCCAGGCGTCGCAGCGACTCGCGCCAGGGCACGGACGAGATGTTGTGCTCGCGTCCGAGCTGGTCGATGATCAGCCGCTGGCCCGGGTTGAACGTCCCGTCCATGATGCGCTCGCGCAGAATCTGGTACGCCTTCTCGGCCTTCGTCGTCGCCATCTCACCCCTCTGTGAGCGTCCGCGCGGCACCTGGCCGCCGCGGATGTCCGCTCATCCTATAGAGGATCGCACACGATCCGTCGATGCGGTCCGTGTCACACGCCGCAGCAGCCCGGCGAGCGTCGCGTCGGCGGACGCGCCCCGCCGAGTCAGCACGAACGCGCGCAGCGGCGTGGGTGCGGGGTCGAGCTCCCGCACCGTCAGATCGAAGCGGCCGAGGCTCGCGCGGTCGGGGTCGGGGAGGATCGCCCAGGCCGCACCCGACTCGACGAACGGCACGCTCGTCTGGATCGTGTCGTCGTGGCGCACCTCCGCCGGCGCCACGCCGTGGCGGCGGAATGCCTCGTCCACCGCCTCGGGAAGGCTCGCGAGCGCGGCGATGCGGCGCGGCAGCACCACGCGGCGACCAGCGAAGGCGCTGAGCGGCAGCGGGTCGGCCGCATCCTGCTCATCGGGCGGGAGGGCCGCCACGAGCGGGACCTCGCCCCAGTCGGTGAGGTCGAACTCCTCACGGTGCTGCGGGACGAACCGGCTGGGGGCGGCGACCATCACGGCCGCAGCGTCGACCGACCGCTGACGCAGCAGGTCGATCGCGCGCCACAGCGGCGGATCGAGGAGTCGCACCTCGACGCCGGGGGCCTCGGTCGACTGCAGGCGGAGCAGCTGGGGCACCCGATGCCACATGAGCACCGGCACGGCGGCCAGCGTGAGCGAGCCGGCCGCGCCCGCGCCGAAGCGGCGGAGCACGTCGCCGAGCCCGTCGACCTCCGCGAGCACGCGCGTCGCGTCATCGAGGAGGCGGCGGCCGGCCGCCGTCGGCTCGACGCCGCGGCTCGTGCGGGTGAGCAGCGTCACGCCGAACTCCGTCTCGAGGCGCCGGATCGACACCGACAGCGACGGCTGGGCGAGATGCAGATGCGTCGCGGCGGCCGTGAGCGACCCGGCTTCGACGACGGCGACGAAGTGCCGCAGCTGCCGGAGCTCCATAATGCCGAGTGTACTCAGGATCCCGAGCCATAGACGAGAACTATGGGTGCCAGAGCCGACCGGCCCTGCCGAGGCCGCCGCATCCCGTGCCACGGTGGAGGGGATTCATCCGATCCGAGAGGAGCCGGCGATGCTGCCGACCGCCAACCCCGAGCCGCCGTTCGCGATCACCCGCGCCAGCCACGTGCGCATGCAGGTGACCGACCTGGAGGCATCCCGCGACTTCTACCGTGACGTCATCGGCCTGGTCGTCACGGAGGAGACAGACGATGCGGTCTACCTCCGCGGCTGGGAGGAGGTCGCGCACCACAGCCTCGTGCTCGAGCGCGGCGCCGAGGCGAAGGCCCTCCAGATCGGCCTGCGCGTGAAGACCGACGACGACATCGTCAAGGCGGAGCGCTTCTGCAAGGATGCGGGCCTCGTCCACGAGCGCGTCGAGCTGCCGCACCAGGGCCCGACCCTCCGCTTCGTCGACCCCGTGGGCACGCACATGGAGCTCACCTCGTCGATGAGCCTCGAGAAGCGCCGCCACCAGGACTTCGCCGACTTCGTCGCGGGTGCCCCGCAGCGCCTCGACCACTACCAGGTCGTCACCTACGACGTGCAGACGGCGACCGACTTCTGGTCGAGCCTCGGCATGCGCCTCGCCGAGTTCACCGCCACCGACGGCACCGACGAGCTGTGGGGCAGCTGGCTCGAGGTGAAGGGCAACACGCACGACCTCGTGTTCACGAACGGCCGGGGCCCGCGCCTGCACCACTTCGCGTACACCGTGCCCGACGCGACCTCGCTCATCCACGCCGCCGACGTCGCAGGCCACCTCGGCTTCGGTGACGAGATCGACCGCGGCCCCGGACGCCACGGCATCTCCAACGCCCTCTTCCTGTACCTGCGCGACCCTGACCAGCACCGCATCGAGCTGTTCACGACGCACTACCAGTTCATCGACCTCGAGGACGAGCCCATGCGCTGGGACCTCTCCGACGCGCGCCGTGCGCAGCTGTGGGGGATGCCGGCGACGCGCCGCTGGTTCTTCGAGGCGAGCGAGTTCCCGGGTGAAGCCGCGCACGAGCCGCTGCTGACCGCGACGCCGTCGACGCTCGAAGACGTCCTCAGCATCCACTGACCCGCACGCACGCACCTGCCGACCGAGGCCGAAGGAGAAAGATGACCGACGTGATCGAGCGCGATGTCGTGTACACGCGGGGGGAGACGACGATGCGAGGCCTGCTCCTCGCGCCGTCGGCGCCGGCGACACCGGGCGCCACGGTCGTGCTCATCCACGATGCGTTCGGCCTCGGCGGCTTCTCCCTCGCCGAAGCCCGCCGCTACGCCGAGCTCGGCTGGGTCGTGTTCGCCGCCGACGTGTGGGGCGACCGGCTCACCGTCGCCGGCCCCGACGAGATCGGCCCGCTCATCGGCGGGATGGTGTCGCGCCGCGACGAGTGGATCGCCCGCATCGCCGCCGCGCACGACGCCGCCCGCGCGCAGCCGGAGGTCGACCGCGACCGGCTCGTGACCGTCGGCTACTGCTTCGGCGGCTCGTCGGCGCTCGAGTACCTCCGCACCGGAGGGGCCGTGCGCGGCGCGGTCGCGATCCACCCGGGGCTGGACCTCCTGGCATCCGACACGGAGTGGACGCCGGCCCCCGGCGCGGAGGTGCTCGTGTGCGCGGGGTCGATCGACCCCATGGCGACGCCCGACCAGCGGGCCGCGCTCACGGGCGCGATGGATGCCGCCGGCGTGCCATGGGAGTTCGACCTCTACGGCGGAGCGACCCACGCGTTCACCAATCCGCACCTGACCGAGTCGCCTCGACCCGACCTGTTCGCCTACCACCCGCGCGCCGCGGCGCGCTCGCAGCAGGCGACCGACCGGTTCCTCCGCGAGGTGCTGGCCGGCTGATCCGCGCCGCGCTGGTGTGCGCGCCGAGACCGCCGGATGCTGCCGAGCGGTCTCGGCAGCAGCCAGCGGTCTCGGCCGGAACCCCCCGGGGGCGGCTCAGTCGCGGCCGGCGCCGCGGGAGGGCTCGACCGTGAAGACGTGCGGGGCGGCGAAGCCGGCGTCGGTGAAAGCCTTCTCGACAGCTGCGCCGACGGATGCCACGAGGTCGCGGTCGACGAGGGCGATCGCCGCCCCGCCGAACCCGCCCCCGGTCATGCGCGCGCCGACGGCACCCGCGGCGCGGGCGGTGTCGACGGCGAGGTCGAGCTCGGGCACGGAGATCTCGAAGTCGTCGCGCATCGATGTGTGCGAGGCGTCGAGCAGGGGGCCGATGGCGCGCGGCCCCTGCGTGCGGAGCGTCTCGACGGCATCCTGCACGCGCTGGTCCTCGGTCACGACGTGGCGCACACGGCGGAAGGTGACGTCGTCCATCAGCTCGCGCGCCCGGTCGAGGTCGGAGACCGCAAGGTCGCGCA
>Ga0182736_1001309_pt1 | contig 25494 bp, 21 predicted proteins | sample eDN5th30CKraftBY_FD_128882 | JGI IMG/M metagenome (GOLD analysis project Ga0182736, IMG submission 128882) | Enriched backyard soil microbial communities from Emeryville, California, USA - eDNA 5th pass 30_C Kraft BY (version 2) (version 2) | ecosystem: Environmental > Terrestrial > Soil >...
GCTCAAGAGGCTGCACCGCCGCTGCGGCGTTTCCCGAAGTCCGCTATCGGAGGTCTTGCGGCGGGGGCAAACCATCGATAGGTCACACTCCCACGCGGCTTCCCGATGACCGCCATCTCGGCAAAGCCGACAATCAGCACAAGGACGGCTTTGCCGAGAAAGCGGACTAGCGACTGCCCGAAAGTCCGGCAACGTATTGGCTGGGAGTTCATGACTGCTATCCGCACCGAAAGCGGCCAGCATGGTTGATGGTGACGCTCATGGAATACTTCGCGCACTCCGGATCAACTGATGATAGGAGCGACTGGCAGCGGCTGGATGACCATGCGCTTTGCGTCGCACGTCTGGCTGCAGAATTTGGCGCTCCGATCGGGCTCGAACGTGCGGCCTATCTCGCCGGCCTGCTGCATGATCTCGGCAAGTATACACCCGCGTTCCAGGCCCGCCTTGCAGGAGCCGACACTTCCGTAGACCACTCGACGGCGGGGGCGGCACAAGTGTTGGAAATGGTTGAGCGTAAGCCGCGCGATGCATTGATGGCCCAGTGCATTGCCTACGGCATCCTGGGTCATCACGCAGGCTTGCCCGACCGTCTCGGGACCAGCGGCTTCGATGATCGAATTGAGCGGTTTCACAACGACCCGTCGCGCACCATCGATCCCATCTGGCGTGAGGAACTCAAACCCGACGCAACGGCACTCTTTCCGAGCGGGTTTGAGGAGGTTCGCGAATGCGTGAAGTTCCAGCTCGCCTTCATGACGCGAATGATCTTTTCGTGTTTGGTCGATGCTGACTTCAAGGATACCGAGGCGTTCTATTGCAATGTCGAAGACCTGCACAAGAATCGGGACTGGCCGGCTCTGCCTGACATTCTGCCATCGCTTCGGACTTCATTCGAAGACCACATGGCAAGGCTTGGAAGTGGCAACACGCCTATCAACGCGCTCCGGGCGGAAATCTTGTCCGAGGTGCGGCCCAAGGCAACTTTGCAACCGGGTCTCTTCACGCTGACGGTACCGACGGGAGGAGGCAAGACGCTGGCGTCACTCGGCTTTGCGCTCGACCACGCCAGACTGCACGGTCACCGCCGCATTATCTACGCGATCCCCTTCACCTCGATCATCGACCAGACGGCGGCAATCTTCCGCAGTGTCTTGGGTGACGACATCGTCCTCGAGCATCATTCGGCAATCGACGAAGAGACGCTGCGCGAACGCACCAATAGAACGAGCCGCGACAAGCTCAAGCTCGCCACGGAGGACTGGGCCGCGCCAGTCGTCGTGACAACGAACGTACAGTTTTTTGAGAGCCTATTCGCGGCGCGGCCGTCGCGCGTTCGGAAGCTGCACAACATCGCTCGCAGCGTGATCATTCTCGACGAGGCACAGACAATCCCGCGGCCGCTGCTGATCCCCTGCATGCGCGTTCTAGAGGAGCTTGCGCTCAACTACGGCTGCACCATCGTGCTTTGCACGGCGACCCAGCCGGCGCTCGCCAAGCCAAGATTCAAGGAGGGGCTTCCCCTCGAAGGTCGCGAGCTGGCACCCGATCCTCTGCGGCTTTCCAATGAACTTCGGCGCGCAGATATCCACCGCGCGGGAGACATGACGAATTCCGATATCATCGCAGAGCTGCGCGGCCACCCGCAGGGCCTCGTGATCGTCAATAGCCGCAAACACGCTTACGAGCTTTACCAGGATGTGACGGCCGCTGGGTTTGAGGGCGTTATTCACCTGACCACCCGGCAGTGCGCAGCGCATCGCGGGCTCATTCTCGACGATGTACGCATGCGGCTCAAGATCGACGGGCAGCCCTGCCGCGTGATCGCAACCAGCTTGATCGAGGCCGGCGTCGACGTCGACTTTCCGCGCGTCTTTCGCGCTGAGGCCGGCCTCGACCAGATCATCCAGGCGGCGGGACGCTGCAATCGCGAAGGTCGGCGAGAACGAGCGCAGAGCGTCGTCACCGTGTTCTCGGCGCCCGACTACGGAGTGCCACCCGAGATCAAAGGGCTGATCAGCGACATGGTGCGAACGGCGAGTGCCGATCACGACCTGATGTCGCTTGCAGCCATCGAGCAATACTTCGCGGAGGTCTATTGGCGGCTCGGCTCGGACAGGCTCGACGCCAAAAAGATTATAGCCATGTTCGGCATGGACCGGCACGGCGCCCAATTCGAATTCCGCGAAGCCGCCGAGGCGTTCCGCATGATCGAGAGCGGCATGGTGCCTGTAATCGTGCCGTTCGACGGCGGGGCCGTGGAATGCGTGGATAAACTGGCGATCGCTGAAATTCCGTCTGGCCACCTCGCCCGCAGATTGCAACGCTACGTAGTACAGATGCCACCCAAGGCGCGCGACGCGCTAGTGACGAATGGACATGTCGCGTTCGCTCACCCGGAGCTTCGTGGTGATCAATTCGCGGTTTTGCAGACGCCAGGGCTGTACCGAAAGGACGTGGGGCTCGTGTGGGAGGACGCGGAGTATCTAAGCGAGGAAGCTGTCATTCTTTGAGGAATTAGAGCGGTGAGATGTTGGCGTGGGCAACGATTTATATGATCACTTGGCCCAACGGGAAAATTTACATCGGAAGCGATTTAACCGACACAGTCAGCTACTTCGGAAGCCCCGACCGCACATTCATCGAGAATGACTTTCCTGATCGGGACAGCAGACGATCGATCGTGATCCGCAAGGATATTCTCTGGGAATCGCAGGTTGCGAGCGTATCGGAGGTGCGCCGTCGAGGGGCTGCGTTCATTTGTGAGTTCGGCGCAGACAATCCCGCCATCGGCTACAATCGCTGTCCAAAATTCCGAGCTTCATGAGGGGACATGTCTTACGGCATTCGATTGAAGGTCTGGGGGGATCACGCGTGCTGGACCCGGCCTGAAATGAAGGTCGAGCGGGTCAGCTACGACGTCATGACGCCGTCTGCCGCACGCGGCATCCTCGAAGCCATTCACTGGAAACCGGCGATCCGCTGGGTGATCGACGAGATCCACGTACTCTCGCCAATCCGCTTCCAGTCGATCCGCCGCAACGAGGTCGGCAGCAAGGCTTCCGCTGCAAACATCAAGAGGGCGATGAACCGCGGAGACATCGGCGGCCTGCAGCTTCTGGTCGACGAGGACCGCCAGCAGCGCGCGTCCACTGTCCTGGTACAGCCGGCCTACGTCATCGCTGCGCACTTCGAACTCACGCCGAAGGCCGGCCCGGACGACACCGAAGGCAAGCACCTCGACATCTTCAAGCGGCGCGCCGAGCGCGGACAGTGCTTTCATCAGCCCTGTCTCGGCACTCGTGAGTTCGCTGCGAGCTTCGAGCTGATCCCACCCGATGCGCCGCTGCCGCCGGCCATCGATGAGACGCGCGACCTCGGCTTCATGCTGTGGGACATCGACCATCAGGCGGAGGGCCGACCGTCGATGTTCTTTCGCGCGCGGCTGCACCATGGCGTGATGAAGGTGCCGCCACCCAACTCCCCGGAGGTCCGCCGATGAGCATTCTCGCGTCGCTGGTGCGGGCGTATGATCGGCTTCACGAACACGGGGAGATGCCGTCTTTCGGCTACGCATCGCAAGGCATTCATGCCTGCATCGTATTGGATCGCAAAGGGATAATGGTCGGCAGTCCCGCAGCATTCGAATTAGATAAGCGCGGGCGACCTGTGGCACGTCTACTTGACGTTCCTTACTATGGAGGGCGGTCCGGCACTAACGCACCACCCTATTTTCTTTGGGATAACTCAGCCTATGTTCTGGGTTTGAGCAACAAAGAAAATTTCGACGCACGGCAGCGGTTTGAGGCGTTCAAATCGTTCCACATGAAGGGGTTGAATGCCGAGACCGATGCGGGCCTCGTTGCGGTGCGCACCTTCCTTATGAACTGGCAGCCCGAGAACGGTGGGCTTAGCGACGAACTCTTCGATCGAAACATTGTGTTCAGACTGGTTGAAGGGCACGAATTCGTTCATGAAAGTGAGGCAGCAAAAGCAGTTTGGACGCGTCTCTATATTCCGGACACGATCGGCAAGAAGATTTGCTTGATCTCTGGTGAACCAAAAGAAATCGCACGGATTCATCCTCCAATCGGAAGCTTTGAGAACCCCGCGCGAATCGTTTCTTTTGACAAGGATAGCGATGCATTCGCCTCGTATGGACACGTCCAAGCTGAGAACGCTCCCACCGGTATCGTCTCGGCATTTGCTTACACCGCCGCTCTAAACAGATTCTTGAGGAGTGACAGTGGCCATCGCATCCAGATCGGCGATGCCTCGACGGTGTTCTGGGCCGACGCGAGCGACACAGCGTCGGCCGGCGAAGCTGAAAGCCTGTTTCAGCAGTGGATCAGTCCCAGCGACGACGAGACCGTCGCTGCGAAGCAAGTCGGCGACAAGCTCTCGCAGATCCGGGCCGGGAAGCCGCTGCGCACCATCGAGCCGAAACTCGATGGCGTACGCTTCCACGTTCTCGGTCTCGCGCCCAACGCCGCGCGCATCTCGATCCGCTTCTATTTCGAGGACAGCTTCGGCGTCCTGACCCGAAACTACCAGCGGTATCTAGAGGACATGGCGCTAGAGCCCGGCCCGCGGGAGGAATATCCGTCGCTGTGGAAGTACCTCGTTGATCTAGCCGTGCTGGGCAAGCGCGAGAACATTCCTCCAAACCTGGCAGGGGAATGGATGCGCGCGATCCTGTACGGCACGCGCTATCCGATGACGCTGCTGTCGACTGTACTATTGCGCATTCGCTCCGACGGACAGGTCGGAGCGCTCCGTGTCGCGATGCTGCGTGCTCTGCTCGTGCGAAACTTCAATCTATCTAAGGAGGCACCCGTGGCACTCGACTTGGAGAACACCAACAGAGGCTATCTCCTCGGCCGGCTGTTTGCAGTCTACGAGCGCGCCCAGACGGCCGCTCTTGGCGACGTAAACGCGTCGATCAAGGACAAGTTCTATGGCTCTGCATCCGCGCAGCCTAGAAAAGTGTTCCACATGCTCGATAGTGGCTCTGCCAATCACCTCGCCAAGCTTGGCAAGCAGAGTCCTGGCTACAAAGTTGTGCTTGAACGAGCGATCGGCGCGATCATGGAAACGATGGAGCCCGCGTTGGATCCCTTTCCAGCGTCGCTTTCCGCCCAGGAGCAGGCACTGTTCGGCCTCGGCTACTATCACCAGCGCAACGATTTCTTCCGCAAGTCAAGCAGCAAAGCAGCTGTCGAGGGGAACGCCGAATGAGTGCCATCACCAATAGATACGATTTCTTGCTCGTTTTTGATGTTGCCAACGGTAACCCGAACGGTGACCCGGACGCGGGAAACCTGCCTCGCCTCGATCCCGAGACAAACAAGGGGCTGGTGTCCGACGTTTGCCTCAAGCGAAAGGTTCGCAACTACGCGGAACTCGCAAAAGCTGGCGCGGACAAATATCACATCTACGTCGAGGAGGGATCCATCCTCAACGACAAACATCGCAAGGCCTACAGGGACGCGCGGCCCGAAGATCCAAAGGTCGAAAAGGACCCCAAGCTCAATCCGAAAGACGACGACGAGGCCAAGAAGCTTCGTGACTTTATGTGCCGGAATTTCTTCGACGTACGCACATTTGGCGCAGTGATGTCGACAGGCATCAACTGTGGTCAGGTGAAGGGTCCAGTGCAGATGACATTTGCCACCTCGGTTGAACCGATAATGCCGCTCGAAATTTCGATCACGAGAATGGCAGCGACCAACGAAGCCGATAAAAAGAAGCGTGCCGACGGCACGGAAGACGGCAACGAACGCACGGACAACAGGACTATGGGTCGCAAACACATCGTGCCGTATGGCCTCTACGTCGCCCGAGGCTTCATTTCTGCAAAATTTGCCGAGCGGACCGGCTTTTCCGATGGCGACCTGCAGTTTTTCTTCGACGCGCTCAAGAATATGTTCGAGCATGACCGCTCGGCATCGCGGGGCGAGATGGCAACCAGAAAGGTAATCGCATTCAAGCACTCAAACGCCTTAGGTAACGCGCCGGCGCATACCCTATTTGACCTCGTCAATATCCAGCGGCAGATCGGTGGAGAAGCCCAAGACATTGATGATCGGCTGGACAACTATCCACCGGCAAGAAAATTCGGCGACTACACCATCACCATCAATCGCGAGGGCCTTCCCGACGGCGTCGAGATCATCGAAGTCCTGTAGCCGTGACCGGCGGCGAAGACGAGGGATCCGCAGCTGGTGCAGCGGCCGAGATTGCGGCGGGCGATCCCATCCCGATCTCAGCCCTGCAGCATGCCGTTTATTGCCTGCGGCAGGCCGCGCTCATTCACCTCGAGCGGCTGTGGGAGGACAACCGTTTCACAGCGGAAGGCCATGTTCTCCACGCCGTGGCCGATAAGGCCGGCTCGCGCAAGGTGCGCGGCATCCGCCGCGTCATGGCTCTGCCGATTTCGTCCCAGCGACTCGGGCTGTCAGGTGTCGCAGACGTGGTCGAATTCCTTTTGCATGACGACGGCGAAACGCCGTTTCCGGTCGAATACAAGCGTGGCAAGCCAAAGCAGCACCAAGCCGACGAAGTGCAGCTTTGCGCACAGGCGCTATGTCTCGAGGAGATGACCGGTCGCACGGTCCCGGAGGGCGCCTTATTCTACGCTGAAACGAAGCGGCGCGTTGTTGTGACATTTGACGAGGAATTGCGCGGCTTCACCGAAACGACGGCCGAAGCATTGGCTGAGGTCTTCAAGACCTGGCGCACCCCGGCCCCCACACACCTGAAGCAGCGCTGCCGCGCGTGCTCGCTGAAGGAACTCTGCCGCCCGGACGCCATGATGAAGCTAGCCGCCGCCTGGCGCCGGCGCACGGTGGCAGCCATCCTGGCGGACGAGCCGTAAAGCCTCATCTAAACACTTCGAAACCCGCGACGGGGGTGCAGTGCTTCTCAGCGACGACGGGCGCAAGCTTGCTTTGACGGCTTGGCAGGAGCGCAAGAAAGAGGAACGCAAGCATCCGTTTCTGGAAGAACGCATTCCGCTCGGCCTTGTGCCCCATGTACAGGCGCAGATGCTGGCGCGGCACCTGCGTGGCGATCTCGACGTCTATCCACCCTGGTTCTCGAAGTAGGCAGAGCATGCTTGTGCTGGTCACATACGACGTACAGGTTTCGAGCGCTGGCGGAAACGTTTGCGCCAAGTGGCGAAAGCCTGTCGGGATCGCGGCCAGCGCGTCCAATTCTCGGTCTTCGAAATTGAGGTCGAGCCCGCACAGTGGGTGAGCCTCAAGGCGCGGCTGGAAAAGATCATCGATCCGGCAGTCGACAGCCTGCGATACTATCACCTTGGCGCGAATTGGGAGCGCAAGGTTGAGCACTTCGGCGCCAAGCCTTCGGTTGACCTGAACGGACCGCTGATTGTCTAGACCAGGATCGCTTCGGACCCTGACAGTCTGAAATGTGAAACCCTGTTCCGAGTAGAAGAGATTCCGACGAGTCGGTCCTCGCGCGCGGACCTGAAGCGTGTCGCAAAACCAAGGGATGTTCGCGCCCGCGCTAGTTCTTTGAAAAGTAAATACTGTTGCGACCGAAGCCCACACCGGTGCCGGCGGAATGCGGGTCCGCGAGCCGGATCGCACTTCAGGAGCTATTTCCGTAAATTGCTCAAGAGGTTATAGGATAGACCGTCGCGCCCTTCGCGGGCGCGTGGATCGAAACTCATTCATCGGGGCATAAAGCACTGTCGATGGGCGTCGCGCCCTTCGCGGGCGCGTGGATCGAAACCGGCAGTCTCTCAATGTGATCGAGGACGAAATCAGGTCGCGCCCTTCGCGGGCGCGTGGATCGAAACAGCACGACAAGCGCGCGGCCATTGGTTGCACCAGTCGCGCCCTTCGCGGGCGCGTGGATCGAAACTTGCCGATGCCGTCGTGGAACAGCACCGCTTTGCGTCGCGCCCTTTGCGGGCGCGTGGATCGAAACGATCCCGAAGCGCAGCTGTTTTATTTCAAGTCTGGTCGCGCCCTTCGCGGGCGCGTGGATCGAAACATCGGCATTGTCGGCAAGACCGTTGTTGCTGTCGCGTCGCGCCCTTCGCGGGCGCGTGGATCGAAACTCAACAACCGACAAGCAGGACCCGCGCCGGCGAGTGTCGCGCCCTTCGCGGGCGCGTGGATCGAAACGTATCAACGCTAATCGTCGCGCCGTTGTCGAGGCGCGTCGCGCCCTTCGCGGGCGCGTGGATCGAAACATCGAACGAAGATCGAAGTGGAGCACCTCGCCTTCGTCGCGCCCTTCGCGGGCGCGTGGATCGAAACGCCCACTCTGCGCCACGCTCGTAAGCGGCAACGAGTCGCGCCCTTCGCGGGCGCGTGGATCGAAACGTGGCCAGATCGGCGGTTAAGCCGGACTTCGATGTCGCGCCCTTCGCGGGCGCGTGAATCGAAACCTGCAGCGCATCGCGCGCCGCCTGAAGATCGAGAGGTCGCGCCCTTCGCGGGCGCGTGGATCGAAACATCGCTTGCCCGGTCTGATAGCCGGGGCCGACCATGGTCGCGCCCTTCGCGGGCGCGTGGATCGAAACCCGCCGTGGAGCCCTATGATTGGGTGGGACAAGTCGCGCCCTTCGCGGGCGCGTGGATCGAAACGCCTCGATCGCCAGCGGCTGCTTCTGATGCAGGTGTCGCGCCCTTCGCGGGCGCGTGGATCGAAACAAACACCAGGGCGTCGTGTGATCTAAGGGACGGAAGTGATGCTCCCGTGTGCGAGGGGGGCCGGTGGTTTGGGAGCACAGTTCGTTGCATCGGCATTGAACTTCGAGATGGCAGAGAAGATCGACACCTGTCGGCCGGTTCTCCTCCACGAGCGGACTTAGTCGGCGATCGTCCAGGGGACTCCAGCCACAGTTTGTGGACTTCCGCTACTGGGACGAACCGCTCATCGCCGTGTCGTGCGTCAACGCCCGATGGAGATAGAGCATATGCGCGACGCGCCGAGGGCAGATTGCTGCTGCAGGCTACCGGGCCGTGGCAAGCGCAGCTACCGCGGGATCTGTGCTGGCCTGTACCGAGGCATAGTCACCGCGAAGTACTTTTAGGGCTTGCCGCTCTTCGTCGAATTCGTACGAGGTACGGAACCCGATGCGCCGAAGAATTGGTAGAGGGGGACACCAACCCGTGCAGTGCGTGCTGAAACAAGAAGGCTGTCACGAGCGCCGGTAGAAGCACGGCACGATGAATGCACGCGCAGAAGCAATCAGCTCGATCGCACGCTCGATATCCCACTTTTCGGCAAGCTGGCAAGGCGCCCGCCATCGACGCTGGATCGACCGAAGCGCTCCGTACCTGCGCTCCCGGATCGGGTTGAAGCTGCTTGGGACTCGGTCGGGCCATGGATTTGCATCGTCGTGAAAACTTCACCATCTGTCGACGGTTGAAATATCCGGCGTAGCGGATGGTCTCGGCGTTCCTGCAACCATTTTCGGCCCGAGGACCATCATTAAAACCTATGATCTGGCAACAGCTACGGCGGAGGTCCTCGGCCGGCAGCTCGATCTGCAGCCGCTGCGCATTGCAACCTCTATCGACCTGGAAGAACGCTTTCCCGATTGGGACGCGGTGATCGGTGGCTTGCCACTCGCTGGACAATGCGTGGAACTGCGTGATCCCGCTGGCGGCCTCGTGCGCAGCCATTGCGTTGGCAAGCCCGCGACCGGATCGGTAGCGCCCGAATGGTTCGTATGGGCATGGCAGCGTTTCTACGGGGACGGTGGCGGCGTCGGACGGTCTGTCGGCGACGGAGCTGATGCACGGGGCACGCTGGCCGTCATCTCGAACCAAGCAGCGGTCGCGGCCCGAGCTTGGCAGCAAGTGGAGCAGCTGACCGCCTTCACGGCACTGGTCACCCTGTTCCTTGCATCGCCCGTTTACCTCGCCATTAGCGAGGGCTCTGTCGCCAGCCACACAATTGATCGGAGGCCTAGAGGAGATGGCAGCCGGCAATTTCGCTATGCGCCTTGGCTCATTCAGGCTGAAAGAGTTCGACCATGTCAGCAAGGCATCGAATGCGTTGGTCATCAAGATCGAGTCAATGCTCGAAGAGCGGACACTGCTGACGCAGCGGCCGGACAACTCTCAGGAAGAGCGTCGCGTACTGGCCCTGGAGCTACACGACGAATATGGCCAGAACCTTGCAGGCATCACCACGCTGGCTGCGTCCACTGAGAAATCCCTGGAGGTTGCCGCGCCCGACATCGCAGCAGAGGCCAGCAGCCTCGTGCTGCATAGCCTGCGCGGAACGTTGCGCCGGCTTCGCCCGGCCGACGTCGAGGATCTGGGGCTGGACGAGGCCTTGCGCCAGCTCGTCCGCGTATGGAACTCGCACGGTCGTCCGGCCACGCAATTCGCGCTGCAGTTACCAGAAGAGATTGGCCCCCTGCCGCCGGGTACGGCTATGCATGTCTTTCGGATTGCGCAGGAAGATCTGACCAACACCGTGCGTCATGCTGAGGCGAGCAGGGTCGATCTGCGCATTGAGCACGTCATTCCCGCAGGTTCGGTCAAGGAACACCGCGTCCGGCTGACCATCGAGGACGACAGCAAGGCCAGCAGTCTCGTGGCGGGTAAGCTCAGCCGGGGAATGGGACTGGCGAATATGCGCGAACGCGTCGACGCGCTCGGCGGTATCATCGACTTTCAACTCGTCTCGGGGAGGCGGCCTGCGGATCGAGGTTACAATCCCGGCCCTGAGCCGGCACGCGAGGTTCGGCCCTCATGATCCGCACGAGAACGCCACCTACGCGGTGCAGGCCTTCCAGGCCGGCGCCAAGGGCTACATCACCAAGAGCAGTCCGCGCACACTGCTGATCGAGGCGGTACGCGAGGTCGCCGCGGGACGGCGGGCTATCGGACAGGACATGAGCGAAGCGCTTGCTGTCACCTTGATGGCGCTCGCGGCCCGATCGACCGTTTGACGGCACCAGAGTTCGACATCTTCAGGATGCAGGGCGTGCCAAGTCAGGCGACGAGATAACGAGGACGCTCACTCTCAGCGCCAAGACGGTGGCGAACGATCACTACATCATCAAGTCGAAGCTCGGCGTCGCTTCCGATGTCGAGCTCGTGCATCTTGCTCTGAAGTACAGGTTTATCGATCCAGCCTGATTTGGGACCCAGACTTTCAAGCCTGCGGTATCCGCTCCCCATCACCGCACGAGAGAGGCGAGAAGTGGGCGACCTGCGTATCTGCGGTTCGGCAGGTAGCAGTGCTTCCGGATCCAACGCGACTTTTCTGGTCGCTATCTTGGAATCACGTTGAGCGACGCCACTGAGATGCAGAGACGACCGACATCAGACGTATTGGTTGGGTGGAACAGCTAAGTCGGCGAAGCCTTTCGCCTCCCGATTATCGGGTGATCTAGGTCCGGAAATGTATAAACGCTGGCATCCATCGGACTCAATAATCCGACTCGATAGCGCATGCATAGAAATTGAATGTGTTGCAATATCCGTCGGCGCCGACACGCGCGGCTCAGCTTTGATTTTTGAGGGGGCTTTCTATTCCCTCTCCCGTTTCTGAGCGGCGGCTTCGACGCATCGACACACAAACCACGGCATATGAAAGGATGCAGCAGGTTGAGCGAATAGCTTATTTCGCGTCCTATTCGTTGTGAGCAATAGACTTACCGCTCCGGCACGCCCAGGGTGGATAACTGAGCGATTGATCGAACCAGCGGCATTCTGGCACCGGCAAGTCGTTCGAAAGCGTACTTGACCGAAGTGAGCAAGACCTTGACGAGATTCAAGACCGCAGATCCGTTACGAATAGTTCTGGCTGGACTTTCTCGTTGACCTCGTTGATCGAGCTGCAAACCGCCCATTAAGAAGAACACGCTCGGCCGGCAACTTATGAATCTTGCTCCGATATTCTCCAGGCGATACACCAAGCTGCTTTTGAAACAGTTTGCTAAAGGCGCTTGTGTCGTTGTAGCCAACGTCCCAAGCAATCTCATCAATGCCTTTACTGGTAAACTCAAGCATTTCCCTGGCTTTACCAACCCTGATGCGCTGACAGTATTCAGTCGGCCGCATTCCTGTCGCCTTAACAAAGCGTCGCAAAAATGTGCGCGCCTCGAGTCCGGCAATCCCAGCCATTTTTGCCGAAGTTACGCCCTTCGCCCCTTTCGTGAGTAGCCAGCGTTGAACCTTCAAGATTGCGTCATCGCCGTGTTGCAAACTGGGCATAAACCCGCTTGAAACGGTTAGTTCAGGCGCGTGCGGCTCGACGATTAGGTATCTAGCTGTTTCCGACATTATGCAATTGCCGAAAATCCGCAACACAAGCCATAGTGCCAAGTTTATCCAGGACGTGATGCCTGAGGCACTAATGATGTCGCCATCATCAACTAGAAGCTTATTCGTCGTCACTACGACGTCCGGAAATCTCTCCCTAAACTTTTCCACAAATGCCCAATGCGTGGTCGCACGCCGGCCCGACAGAAGCCCGGTTTCACCAACTAGAAACGCGCCAACACATACGGAACACAGAATCGCACCGCGTTCATGCGCCCCCAATAACCAACGCACTTCGGCTTCCAGCAAGTCCGCAGCGGTTGGCTCCTCAAGAGAAGGTGGGACGATTATAAACCCCGTAGCGTGAGGAAAGTTTGGTTGCGTGTCGAACGCGCACGCCAAGTTATTTTCCTCATCGCGGGCCCAATGGCTGACGCGAATTAGCGAATCGACCCCCTTAGTCGTTGCCATTCTATTTGCCAGCATCAATACATCCGTCAGACCGAGAATCGATGCCAGCTGCGCGCCGGGATAATTCAATAGCGCGATTTCCGCCCTCGGCTGCCCCTTATTCGTCTCCGCCCTAGTTGACTTGGACATTCTCTTACTCGGCGTTCGGTGGCCAGTGGTTGACATAAACCGCCGGCTGCACGCGTATTGGTTCGACTTGCGCGATAGATGCCATAAGCGTCATACAGTCATCGCTTTCACAGGCCCGTTGCTGCGAAAGGAAAGCACCGGGGTCATGCCCCGGCGCGACGATGGATCAGAAGAGAACTACAGCCCCAACCGAAAGTTCATCGAGGTCTTTGCAGACATTCGCGCAAAGCACCTCATCAGAGAAGCTGTACTGCCGATATTTTATGAACGTGGTCATGGCAGCTGCGTCTATCTCTTGGACAAGACCTGCGCCCCAGAGCTGGAATTTCGACGATTGCGATACGCCTTCCTCGCTCAGCATATACTCGGCGTATGGCACGGTGGCGCCGAGGCTCACCCAGTTCCGCCTGATGCCGCCCTTCAAATACCACACATCGGGGTTGAGCCCGGCTTGGTCCCGAGCTTCATCGGTGATCTTCCCGTAGTTGACCAGTCCAAAGATACCCGTGCCAACGTGCTGAACGTACGCTCCCACTTGGTAATAGTCGGCATCAGTAAGGGCCGCGCCTTGGAACTCGTCATGGTCATTTCCATAGAACATCGCCACGCCGATATTGAAACCCGCGTGCTCACCGCTGTATCGAAATCCAATATCCCAGATGTCGTCTTCTCCCCACGAACCGCTGAACGACAAGCCCCCCCATACCGGGGAGTCGTAACGAACGATCTCAAATGGCACGCCCAAGCAGTCCCCGGGATAACACGCGCCGGTCGAACCCCAGATAAGTGGCACGCCGCCGTTCATCACAAACCCGCCGTCGGCGTTCCTGATCTTGAACGAGAATGCCCCGGAAATTATCCAATTCGCAGGTATCAGCGTACCGGACGCGTCTATCAGTACGACGCCGTTGTCGGAAGGTGGAGATTGCAGACCAACACTGAGCTTGCCAAGGTCATCGCTTTTGATGAACCAGTACGATTCATAGGCCTGCACCGACCTGGCAACTCCCGAAAGCAGGCCGGGCCCAACAGGTCTGTCTTGGCTCGTTGTAAGGCTATCGGAGTCGATCAGCTCGATATGCATCACGTATCCGGCCGTCCACCCTGGCCTGATGGCCGCCTCTCCAACAAAGCGGATTCGACTCGCCAGCGCCGTCCCAAGACCCGTGACGTAAGCGTTCTTCTCGAACCCGTCGTTCCAATACGTCAGCTGGTTCCCCACCCAGCCTGAGAAAGTCAGAGAGACTTTTCGGTTCCCTTTTTGGGCTGTCGTTGCCTCGAGCTCCGCGATCCGCTCTTCCAAATCGGCGCAGCAATTCTCCCCAAAATCCCCCGCGCTTACTGCAGACGGCATGGCGCAAAGAGCCGCGAAAACTCCGAGTGCTGCTTTACGCATTTTTTTCTCCCGTTTCATCGCAAACGCCATTCCATCACCTTTTCTTTTATTGTGCGCGTCCAGTGTGCCGCCCCGATTCGTCAATGCACGCGCATGCCTTTTTCAACAGCTCAACGTCGTCTGAAATCTCGCTCAACTCCTTCATGCATTGCTCCTGCGCACTCAACGGCCGATGATTGGAACGAGCCCATAAAGCGGCCGCCGTTGCGCAAAACCCGAATGCACACAGAACGCAAACGGCAACAACGCCCCTTTTGCCCTGGATCGGCAATTTTATCCTCTCCACAGTTGGGTCCTACGTCTAGTTCACCAGTTTAAATGTACCCCTCATTCCCGCCTCTGCATGCCCTAGTAGGTTACACGAAAACTCCACATCAATTTTCTCTGGCACGCGCCAGATAAGTTCTTTCGTTTCACCCGGCTCTATAGTGACAACGCGATCGCCACTGTGGATCATGTCTGGCTTAAGTCGCATAAGTGCTTGCATCAGTCGATTTTCTTCCGGCGACGCCAAACCGAATTCATGACGCGCTTCACCGCTGTTTCGGACAACGAAGCGAATTACCTCCCCAGCCCTCACCTCGATTTCACCGACGCCGAATGTCATCTCTGTTGCGTCAAGTTCAATCGTTCTGGTCGGCGCCAATTCCTGATTGAAAGCTGTTGCAAGCAGAGGAGTCTGGCCGTGAGAATGGGCAAGCGGTCCGATATGGGCGTGGTAGTGGCTAAGTTTCCAATCATGAGCTTCTTTCACGAAGAGTTTCGTTACGAGCACTTCCGGGAGATGGACATACGACCCCGTTTTGCGCCTTACCAAGGCTGCCTCAAACGATCCCACCATCCATGCCTTATTCCCGGAAATGTGAATCATGGTCTGGGTTGTGCGCGGGATCTGCACCCCTCGGTTGTGGTCAAATAATGCTTTCCAGCTTGCCATAACATTCGCGCGTCCGAAAAACGGAGTCTCGCCTTCCGGTTGAATGGCAGTAACATCTTCAGTCGACGCCCAGACCTTATCCATTCCCTCCATGTCTCTACTCCGCAACGCCCGATAAAAGGCGTCGTCAGCTGCACGGATTTCATCATCCGTCGTGGTAACGAGGGGACGTATCCCGCTCTCCTCATCGGTCGCTGTTGGTGGTTTCATTCCGGGCTGATGAGCGTGATAATGGACGAGCAGCCATTTTCCTTGCCGACGCTCAAATATCTTAGTGGCGAGCATGCCTGGAAGCGTAACCGGCTGGCCAGTTTGCGTCTGAAACGCTTCGAATTGAGTTGCGTCGATTATAAGAGCCGTATCCCCGTCTTCATCGCCGCTCGCTTTTATGAAACCGGCCAAACTTTTCAGCCTGATGTCCCTGTTATGGTCAAACGTGTATTGCCACGTCTTCCTCACATTATCCCAGCCGAAGGCCGGGCTCGCTGCCGCCGGAAAAAGCGCAGATATATATTCGTCCTTCGCCCACAGCTGCGACATCGCCCAGAGATCGCGGGTGGCGAAGGCATCCAAAACCGCTTCATTCGCTAGCTTGAGTTCGTCCTGGAGTTGCGTATCGACACTGCCCGCTTGAGCTACGGCATTTCCGACTTGATCAGCCGACACCCGTTCAAGCTGAGCAATTAGAACTGCAAAAACGATAAGCGCACGGCAGCAGTGCACGCCGGCAATGTGGAGTTTGGTCATCAATACGCCTCCGACCGGGGCTTTTCAGAAGAACGTGGCTCGTGCTGCTTCACCTCAAAGAGCAGTTGCTTCTTCACGTAATGCCCCTGGCTAACCGCTCCGCCACCGAAATAGAATTCGAGATCGGCAGAGCGCATGCCGCTGTCTCGGCTCAAGATACCCACCACCCGGTATTTGATGTTGACGCCGGGAAAGGGCTTGGTTTCTCGATTTCGCTGATAGAATTTGAGCGCGAGCCAGCGATACCAACTGTGTGGGACTAAGCTGGCCGAGAAGTCGCCTTGCTCCACCGCGGGTACCTCAGGCGGCAGCAACTCCTGCGCCGAGCGCACCTCGATGGCGGATTGAGCGTCGCTCTTATTGTAGATTTTGACGAGGAAAGGCGTCCATTTCCCCTGCTCAAGAATCCGATCGCCGGGGTTCGGACTCGCGGCTTCAGCCTTCAGCCAAGCCTCGTCATCAATACGTATTTCGACCCAACAGTACCGATCGACCACGTCCTGAATTTTGCCTTTGGCCTCGTCTCCGGTCAGAGACCAGGCCGCTTCCAGAAGCCGTCGGTCGGCTTCAGCGATGGGATGCCCAAGAGCGGCGAGGGACTCGACGGCGGCCTGACTTTCCGCGATCAGATTTTCAAGACTCACATCATCAACTTTGCGTATCTGCGCGCTGCCTTGACTGAGCCAGGCAAACTGCAGGATCGCTACCGAAACTAAGGCCGTCGCGATACGGCCCATTTTTCGCTGAGGCATGACCAACTTCACCTCCATTGTGGAGAGCCAATGAGGCCGTTTTGTTATCGACGCGCGGAAGCAGGGCGGAGCAAAGACGTAGCTCCGCCCTGCAGTTTGGCGATTAGTCTTGAGAAACTTCGCTCAGCCGCTTCGCGTACACTTGATACGCGTAGTCATACGCGGCCTTTGCCTCTTCATAGTCCTCCGGCCGCCAGCCATGCCGTTTTACTTCGAAGGCTTGCTGCAGCGCGGCGATATTCCACTGCAGGCTCTTCGCCACACGGACCGGTTTGTTATCGACCGTCACCCAGATGGGGTTGGTATGGCTTGCTCCAAGAACCCGGAGGGCTACCCAGGAACTCGCCGACAGCGGAACCTCGAACTCGACTTTCTGCTGCGAACCATCGGCAATCACGGTCTTGCTCTGCACAGGCTCGCCATTGACGATGACCTCAAGCTTGACCTCGCGACCGCTGCCAATCCGCGACCGCTCCAGATGCCACCATGGAATATTCCGCCAGCTGACTCCCAGCACTGGAATATCCTGGATCTTGATCGCCTTGGGCTCTGGCATCGGCTGATAAGTCGTCGCCTGCGACTCCATCGGATAGGGAACACCGAGCACCTGTACCGTTTCGGGCTCGACAGGAAGGTAAGCCGCAAAATCCGCAGTGACCTTCACGGTCCCAGGTTTATCGAGCTTTACCTCCTCGCCAAGAATGCGAGACGGTTCCGTGTTGTTGATTTTGAAGTTCATCAGATGGCTACGACCGTCCGACACGTAAGTCGTTCGCCCCTCGCCGATGACCTTCATCGTCTTGTCGTAATCAACCGTGCCCGTCCCAGTCTTCACGTAGGAACGGCCTCGACCGATGGAGTCACCGTTGATGCAGGGCCAGTCCGTTTCACCGCCAATCAGCGTCCGGAAGCCTGCGTTCAACGTGTGATACCAGATGTTGAGTTCTGAAACGAAGTTCGTGTTTCCAACACCAATCCAATCAACCGCTCCATGTGCCACGGTCATGATGTATTCATTGGCGCCGATGCTATCCATTGGCGGCGTGATGTAGTTCGGTAGGTCGGTTGTCTGAACGTCAAGCCCAAAACCGGAGTGTGTGTAGCTGCTCAGCCCTCCTTGCGACTGGACCCACTTCAACACAGGAAGCGTATAGCTTGGCCAGTCCTTCATCCGCTTCGTGCCGGGATAGTCGATCACCTTGATCCCATGACCGCTGGTGTGCCCGCCTGCTGCGCTCGGGAACTGGGAGATTTCAAGGTTGTGAGTAACGACGTTCTTTGCCGTCGACACGGGCGACGGCTTGCCCGTGAAATACTTTTCTTTCTGGTAATAGAAGTTCGGACCCCAGATCATGATGTCGGCGATATCCAAATCTTCGCCGACCGCATACCGCATCATGTCTTCCGGTGTCAGGCCATACGTAGGATCGTTATAATGAAGGCAACCAGACGTGTGGACGTGCTTGTCATCGCTCGTGTAACCAAGCTGTTGCGTATTGATCCAACGTTTGAGGTCTATTTTGACGGTTGGCGTTTCCCCTGAGGCAACCTTCACGTTCATTACTTGGCCCAGGTAATGAGGGCCGCGCCTGATATCAAACGTGTACTCGCCCGGCGGAAGCTCGATTGCTTCACCGTCGTATCGATAGACGTGGTTTTGGAAGAAAAGATCCGGCGCATATCGCTTGGAACGATAGGGGTAGACGCGATCCAACTTATCCTTGATCAGCAGCCGGGCCGCCGTCGGCGACCCATCCTCATCAAGGATCGAGAGCTTGACTGGAACTGCGGCCTCCACTTCGAAGTTCAGCTTTGTTTCACCGCGCAAGCCGGGATTGCCCGCCGCGTAAGGTACCGAACCTGTTCCGCTTGAGCGGAGACTTCCTATATTGAATGAAAGCCGCATACTGCGGATCCCATCGTCGCGGCTATAAACCTGCAAAACCGCATACTCGACGCCCAAACCGGATAGGTTTTTTGAAAGCGGTGCATTTTGGTAGAGACTTACTGCTGCCCAGCGGTCCTTAGTTGGAACAAACGACAGGTCTCCGTGGGGAGGCCACAGGTTACCGGCTTCGTTCTGTAGTTCGGGCTGCGGAGGCTCCTTGTAGGGATAGCCGCCACCCCAGGATCCCCAGGTGGTGCCTATATGAAAGTGCTTCTCGAGCATCACATCGGTGAATTGGTCTTCATAAACGCTGCGCTCGACTTGCATTCGTGAGAAGTCGTACGGCATCGCTGCCTCAGGACTATCAACATCAAGAACATCCGTTGATTTTGCCCTGTTCACAATCTTTACCAGGAACGGAGTCCAACCGTTTTTGGTCAGTTTCGCAATTGCGGCGGATGTTGGAGAGACATTCACCTTGCGATTTTCATCGATTTCAACGACCACCAAGCTCATGGCGTCGAGAATTTTCTGAATCTGGACGGTTGCTTCTGCGTCCGGCAGTGCGCTTGCTTTTCGCAACATGGTCCGATCGGCTTCAGACACCGGGCGTCCCAAGAAGGTGAGCGCCTCGAGTAGGCCTTCCACCTGTACTGTCAGCGGCTGCTTTGACACACCGTCAATGATGGGCGTCTGAGAATAGGCGCTTCCAGCCCCTAAGAGGATCGACAGAGCTGCTATTGTCGCGATACTCGCTCGTTTTTTATTTTTTTTCATTTCCACCCCTAAGCATTTCATTGCATTCTCCGCTGGTTTCTAGCCACGGCTGCAAGGGCACGCCAGCGCAACGGAAAACCCATCCGCTCGCTTTATTCTGAGATGCCCAATCTAAACAATGCTATGCTGGTTTCGTGCGATCGATGTTCGCAACGGACATTTCCCACGCCTAAACTGACACAAAAACTGAGATTAAGCGTGTGTGCCCAAAAAGGCTCTCCGTGAATCTTGGCCGCGGCGGACGCATCGCCGACGGTATCACCCGCGTCGACCTGCCGGCGCTGGAACTGGGCTACCTGCCCTTTCCTCAGGATGGACCACGATGCTGAAGTGCTTCCGCACAAAGTGCGAGTTGCCGCAAAACCATTTTGAGCACTGCTACCGAAGAAGACGGGGCCCGACAGACGCGTTCACTCGACGCGCTTTTGTACCGGTCTGCAAATCATCCTAGAGCGGACGAAAACGTCACGTCTGATGATCGACCGAGAAGGCCGACGACGACGTTCGCATAAAAGGCCAAGCCAGCGCACCCATGAGAGCCCGTTCTCTAATTCCTGGGCTGGGTGTCAACCGTCATCATCCTCGCCGGGTCCATGGTTTTCTCCCGGCAGGGAAGCTTTCTCCCGTTCGCGAGCGGAAACTCGGTGTCCGGTTATGCCACCTGACCGCAAGCCTCCTTGGCTGACCACCTAAACTCAGTGCCGCGGACCAACATGCGGTGCATCAGGGACAGCCAGCTTGCGTGCGACGGCGAACTTGGCCTGCCGATACCGCTGCGCTGAGCAATGCGCATGCCTCCAGGCTTTGATGGTGGCAACACACTTCAGGATGAAGACGTTGAAGCACGTCGCCACCGAGATAGCGTTGCACGTGCTGGCCTACAATCTGAAGCGGGCGATGGGCGATCCTTGATGTGCAGGAGCTACTGGCGGCGATGAGAGGCAGCCCGGCCGACGGCTGACGCGCACTATGTGTGCTAGCTGCTCGCAGCCGCGGCGAACACATCGACGAGGCAGAGCAGATGGTCGACTGAAACGCGCTCCTCGAGGTGAAGCTCGTAGAAGATCCGGCCTGATCTGCTGTCTGCCGCCCGATCATTGCCGGCCTCCGTCGCCACCTTCGTCGACGCAATCGCTGTTTGCTGAAGCCCTCAACCGGATTCTTCAACACAAGAGACCCTCGCGCGACATCGCGCAATGGAATTCAGGATGTTAGCTTTCGGACGTGAAGTAGCAGATTGCCTCGGCGCCTGCGCCTGCGCAGCCGCCCAAACCGGCAATCATTTGTTTGACGGTAGAGTCAGTCGAGCGTTCGAATGAAGCTATTCCAGCGGCGGCGCCCGCGGCCTGTTCGATCTGCTCGGCAAATCGGTTGGCGCCGTATTTTGTGTAACTCGCCCCCCACGCGGCGCATTTCAGCAAGCCCGAGAGCAAAGAGCGTGGCCGCTGAGCGTTCCAAAAGCCGGATTGCTTCCGTTCTGATGGATGCTCTTGCTGAGCGTAGTGCGCGCATGGCTGACGCCGGCCCTTTCCTTCCACAAATCGGCTGATGACGGCTGCCTGCAGGTCAAGTGGGCATCGACATCGTTCCACGTCGCTACGCACCGGGCCTACTGTGAGTCGCCACTGTGATCAGGCTCTGATCGAGCGTGAATCGCTTTGGGGCCCGGAGTGCGAAGGATCGTGCGGAAGCCAACGTTCGTCGTCCCCAGATCCACTTCCTGCGGCTGCCGCGATGTCGAACGATAGCGGGCGCAGTAATTGGTAGCGCACAGGAAGGACCCGCCTTTGATCACCCTACTCGGTGCTAGTCCAAGCTCCATGCGCACCGACCCAGCCGGCCCCTGCGGGTTTACCACCGCCTCGCGGCCATGGCCGCGGCGATACCAATCGCTTGTCCATTCCCACACATTGCCGATCATGTCGTAGAGGCCGTAAGCATTCGGCTTGAAGCAGCCGACCGGCGCTGTGCCGACGAAGCCATCTTCGCCCGTGTTGAGAACGGGAAACACACCTTGCCAGGTATTGGCGAGCGGCTTGCCGTCCTTGTAGGCGTCACTCGTGCCGACTTCCTCGCGGTGGCCGCCACGCGAAGCGTATTCCCACTCTGCCTCGGTCGGCAGGTCGTGCCGGCGCCATTTGGCGTACGCCAGCGCATCATCGTAGGTCACGTCGACAACTGGATGGTGGTCGCGGCCTGCGACAGTGCTCTCGCCGCCTTCGGGGTGGCGCCAATTCGCATCGTCCTTGAATTGCCACCACTGGGTAATGTCCGCGCCGCGCGGCAGCTGCGAGGGTGCAGTGAACACAGCGGCGCCGCGGCTTTCTTTCCGCTCAGCCACCGTGACATACCCTGTAGCCCGGACGAACTCGGCGAACTCGGCGTTGGTGACCTCATGCGTGTCCATCCAGAATCCGTCGACGCGAACGAGGTGCGTAAAGCGTTCCTCCGGGAGCTGGCGGTCAGATCCCATAACGAATTCCCCGCCAGGTATGAAAGCCATGCCGGACCTTTCGGTCAACGCCTGGAGCGCTGTGGAAACTCTGCAGCCGGTGGGCGCATCGGCAGCGCGCGCCGCTTCCCCGATGCCGATCATAACTACGAGGATGGTGCTCGCCAAAGCACACGCGCTGGCTGCCCGCGTCCTCTCGACTTCTTTCGCGGCGGAGCACATCCCGATCCTCACTATTCGATATCCGCTCGATATCCGCGCGGCAGGTTGGCGCCGAAACGTGAGCGTTGCGCAAACAAAGCCGGTGGAATTGTCACTGCAGCCTCCGACGCAATTTGCGGGGCATTCAAGCCTTAACTGATACGACACCACGTACACTGAACATTGGCGAAAACCAATGTAATTGGTTGTCGAGCGATGCCTCCGATGCAGGAATAGCAGGCCGCTACCCGCGTGACGGAGGACCCAATGCAGCGTCAGGCACAAAAGAGCTCGGTCACAACCAACCTCACGGTACTCGGAGCCTGGATCGCCGTGGCAGCAATTGCGGCGTGCCCGTTGTCACAAAAAGCGTTTGCGCAAACCGAGCCGCCGCAAGGCGCGGGCAGTAAGCCCAACATACTGCTTATCGTCTCCGACGATACTGGATGGGGCGATCTCGGACCTTATCTCGGCGGCGAAGCGCGCGGCATGCAGACGCCGAACTTCGATCGCCTCGCGCGCGAGGGCATGTTCTTCACCAATTACTACGGGCAGCCGAGCTGTACGCCCGGTCGCGCCGCCATCCAGACCGGCCGCATCCCCAATCGAAGCGGCATGACGACCGTCGCATTTCAGGGCGAGGGCGGCGGGCTTCCGCACGCGGAATGGACGCTGGGATCTGTCCTCAAGACGGCAGGCTACAGGACCTACTTCACTGGCAAGTGGCACCTTGGCGAAAGTGACTACGCGCTTCCGAATGCGCAGGGTTACGACGTGATGAAGTACGCCTTCCTCTATCACCTCAATGCCTACACCTATCCCGACCCCAAGTGGTTTCCGGACATGAGTCCGGAGCTGCGCGCCATGTATGAGAAGGTGACCAAGGGTTCCCTGTCGGGCAACGCTGGTGAGGAAGTGAAGGAGGACTTCAGGGTCAACGGCGAATACATCGATACGCCCGATAAGGGTGTCGTCGGCATCCCCTATCTCGATGCATACGTCGAGAAGGCGGCCATGGAATTCCTCGACACCGCTGCGAAGTCGAAGGACACCCCGTTCTTCATCAACGTCAACTTCATGAAGAACCATCAGCCGAACTTGCCGCATCCCGACTTCATCAATAGGTCGATCTCGAAATCGAAATATGCCGATTCAGTTGTCGAGCTCGATACGCGCATCGGCAATCTGCTGGACAAGCTCGGCGAGCTTGGCCTCGCCGACAACACCGTTGTCGTCTACACCGTCGACAACGGCGCTTGGCAAGATGTCTATCCCGATGCTGGTTACACGCCGTTCCGCGGCACCAAGGGCACCGTACGCGAAGGCGGAAACCGCGTGCCAACGATGGTTCGCTGGCCCGGCAAGGTAAAGGCGGGGACGATCAACAACGATATCCTCGGCAACCTCGATCTGATGGCGACGTTCGCCTCGCTCGGCGGCGTGTCCCTGCCAACCAACGATCGTGACGGTCAGCCGATCACCTTTGATAGCTACGACATGATTCCCGCGTGGCTCGGTACCGGCAAGTCGCGGCGCAAGGACTGGTTCTATTTCACCGAGGACGAGCTATCGCCCGGTGCGGTTCGCGTCGGCCACCTCAAGTACGTGTTCAACCTGCGCGGTGACGACGGTGCCAAGACGGGCGGTCTCGCTGTCGACACCAACCTCGGCTGGAAAGGTCCTTCCAGCTATGCGGCAACAGTGCCGCAGGTGTTCGACCTCCTGGCCGATCCGCAGGAGCGGTACGACATCTTCATGACCAACTTCACCGAGCACACTTGGGCACTCGTGCCGGCAAACGATGCCGTGCAGAAGCTGATGAAGAGCTACGTCCAGTATCCGCCCCGCAAGCTGCAGAGCGAAAGCTACACGGGGCCGATCACCATCTCGCGCTATCAGCACTTCAAGTACCTTCAGGAGCAGCTTGCGAAGGACGGCTTCCACATAGGGCTGCCGAGCGGCAACTGATGGATGGGTCCGCACGCGACCATGCAGACGGTCTGCCGAGCCAGCATTCAATGCACGTCCGCGATCCTAGTGGCGCTGTTCGCGGCACTATCCTCTGCGATACCGGTTTTCGCAGAGGCTGATCCACTGGCGTCATGGATTGATGGGACGGCGAAGCGGGCCATCGTCGATTTCGTCGCGACGGTGACAACGGAAGGCTCTCCGGATTTTGTCCCGCCGGGTGAGCGCATCGCCACCTTCGACAATGACGGCACGTTGTGGAGCGAGCAGCCCATGTACGTGCAGCTCGCCTTCGCGCTAGACCGCGTCAAGGTGATGGCGCCGAATCATCCGGAATGGAAAGACACCGAGCCGTTCAAATCTGTACTCTCCGACGACATCAAGGGCATTGCCGCAACCGGACAAAAGGGCGTAGCCGAGATCGTGGCGGCGACTCACGCCGGCATGAGCGCGGCGCAATTCGAGCGGATCGTCACCGATTGGATCGCGACAGCGAAGAACCCCGAAACTGGTAAGCTCGACAGGGCGATGATATTCCAGCCGATGCTCGAGCTCATAGCCTACCTTAAAGCGAATGGCTTCGATGTCTTTATCGTCTCGGGTGGAGGCGTTGAGTTCATGCGTCCGTGGACCGAGGCAACGTATGGCATCCCGGCGGAAAACGTCATCGGCTCTTCCATCAAGATGAAATATCGGTCAAACGCCAGCGACCCTTCCATTATCCGCCTGCCGGAGGTCGAGTTCGTCGATGACGGCGCGGGCAAGCCGGTCGGCATCCAGAAGTTCATCGGCAAGCGACCGATCGCGGCGTTCGGAAATTCGGACGGTGACTTCGAAATGCTGGAATGGACGACGACGGGTCCCGGGCGCCGTCTCGGTATGATCGTGCATCACGATGACCCCAGGCGCGAGTTCGCCTACGATCGCAAGTCCGAGTTCGGACGTCTTGACAAAGCGCTCGACGCGGCGCCGCAACGCGGATGGAGCGTCATCAGCATGAAAGACGACTGGCGCGTGATATTTCCGAACAGTGAGCCATGACAGCGGCAACTTGTTGTGACGCAATCCACGGTGATCAACTTCTCAAGCTGCAAATCAAGATGGTTGCGCGCCCCCGCAACCAATTCTATCGCGCCCGTGATCGGATCCCATTCACGTTGACCGGATAACGGGCCGAAAGGCCCGTATTCGGCGTTTTTCCTCGCACAAAACGCAAAAAAGCGCTCCCTCCACCGGCTGGCAGGCCGATGATGTTGGCTAGCTCGAACGGCTGCGGCTGGGGCACGCGCCGCTTGAGGTCCTGTCGGGTGGCGCCAGGCGACGATAACTGCGAACGCTCCGATCGAGACGCGGGCGAGTGCCCCCCACATCGGATTGCCTCCTGGTTGCTCCGGTGGGTCGCCAGCAAGGACGGCGCTTGTCACACAAGCGAGGAGCAGCGCGCAGAGCATCTTGGTGGGTGTCAGGCCGTCGCCGACGCGAAAATGGATACCCGGGCGTCTCGATCTCCAGA
>Ga0182736_1001310_pt1 | contig 25471 bp, 26 predicted proteins | sample eDN5th30CKraftBY_FD_128882 | JGI IMG/M metagenome (GOLD analysis project Ga0182736, IMG submission 128882) | Enriched backyard soil microbial communities from Emeryville, California, USA - eDNA 5th pass 30_C Kraft BY (version 2) (version 2) | ecosystem: Environmental > Terrestrial > Soil >...
GGGAACCATTCGCCCTGACTTTGGCGGGCGCCGCAGCGCTTGAGCGCCAAGATTATCCGGCAGCTATCGATTACTGGCAACAGCTACTTGGACTGCTTCCCGCTGATTCGGACGCAGCGCAGGCTGTCGCAAATACGATAGATCGGGCTCATCGAGCACAAGCCGAAGCGGCGACCGCCAAGAACTGATGGATGCTGAACATTAATAATGAAGAACTCTCATAAAATAATTGCATGGGCGGCGATGGCGGTAATCAGCGTGATCGCCATCGCGACCGCCTTGTTTTTGTACCAACGTAATAATGCCTCGAAAAACCTCCTTAGCGGCGTAGTTAATGTGTCGGTGGACATAGGAGGGCAGCGCTTCATGCGCTGGCATACTCCACGCGAACTGCCTTTGATTTCCTTTCAGGATGCGACGAGTAAGACCGTGACCTTGGCCGATTTTCATGGTCGTGTCATCTTGCTCAATCTATGGGCGACCTGGTGCCCGCCGTGTCGGGAGGAGATGCCATCGCTGGATCGGCTAAATGCCAAGCTTGGCGGCCTAGACTTCGAAGTCGTTGCGTTGTCGATCGATCGAGATCCCGATTTGATCAAGCCGTTCTATCAGGATTTTGGCATTCGAACGCTGAAACATTACGTTGACCCAACGACGAAGGTTTCGGACACGCTGCGTGCGCCGGGCGTGCCGACAACGCTATTAATTGACCGAGAGGGTCGAGAAATCGGCCGGGCGATGGGGCCCGCTGCCTGGGATGGCCCGCAAGTTGAAGCCTTGATTGATGGCGCACTGCTGCACGCCTCTATTCGGGATTCAAAGTGATGCGAGATAAGAATAAAGCAGACTACCAACAGGGGATGATGCGATGCCTGAATTAACTGTCATTGGGCTATTAACGGCGTTTTTCGCCGGTATAGCGTCCTTTCTATCGCCCTGTGTTTTACCGCTCGTGCCCGGCTATCTTTCCTATATTGCGGGCGATTCGGTTCAGTCCAGCGCTTCTCATATCGAAGCTCGTGTGGTTCGCTGGCGGGCATTGGGCCTTAGTGCGTGTTTCGTTGCTGGCTTCTCCATGGTGTTTCTGATTTTAGGGGCCAGCATCACTGTAATTGGACGTTTGTTTTTATCGTATCGCTACGAACTGAATATTGCCGCGGGCGGCGTTATTGTCGTCGCTGGCCTGATGGTTATGGGCGTTATACGTGCCCCGCTATGGATGCAACGTTACTACCGCTTTGAACCGCAGGGCGGCGGCGGTAAGCCCTGGTCGGCGACCGTGCTTGGCATGGCATTCGGCTTCGGTTGGACGCCGTGTATTGGTCCCGTGCTTGGCGGTATTTTGATACTAGGCGCCACGTCTGAGAGTCTCGGGCAGGGAATATTGCTTTTGGGTATTTACGCACTGGGCTTAGGTGTGCCGTTCTTGCTTTCCGCGTACTTCATGACGCCGTTTATGCGTCGAATAGGTTCATTGCGCCGAACGGGCCGTTATCTTCAAATAATCACCGGCGCGATTTTGGTGCTGATGGGCATTGCGGTGGCAAGTGGACAGTTGGTGCGTTTTGCCATTTGGTTACTGAGGACGTTTCCGGCGCTTGGGGCGATTGGGTAGTTGCGTGGTCTTCCGTGTTTTGCTTCTTGGCATCGGGTCAGCCACAACACCCGTTCTGTTTGCCGTGCTCTTGAATTGGCGGGCATGGAACGGAACCGTACGAACAATAAACACAGCAGTCGCCGGGTTGCGGCTTCAAAATAGCCCGGCATTGCTCGCATTCATAGGACCATTGGCAGGCGTCAGTCGGCATGGTTTCGGTTTTTACATACCCACATCGGGGGCAGGTCAGCGTGGACTCTAGGACAACAGCACTCATTCCATATTTCCCATCAACAGTGTGTACATGATCGTGCTCAAGAAAGGCGTGACGATGATTCGGCGCGCGCAATGCTTCCACGTGCTCCAACAAGAGAGTATTGATTATCTTATTGAGCTGCAGTGTTATGGCGCTGACGCCAACATAACGCAAGCATTAAAAAATTGTAATACGAGGCGCATGTAGAGCACAGATCGCGCGAAGATAACGAGATTTTAGAACAACGTACGGCGCTCAAGGCATTTAACTTGCTGAATTAGGCAAGTGGCATCGCGTAGCGAAGCCACTTCCTAATCACAGCTTAAGTTCTTTGGAGATCGATATGCCTCATGAAAAGTTTCAATCATGCATCGACGCTTGTTATGCTTGCGCTACCGAATGCGACCACTGCGCTGTTTCATGCCTGGGGGAACAAGACGTCAAAGCGATGGCACGCTGCATAAAGCTAGACATGGACTGCGCGCAAATTTGCCGCCTAGCGGCCAGTTATATGGCCAGGGACAGTGAGTTTGCTCAAGCCCTTTGTCGCCTGTGCGCAGATGTTTGCCAAGCGTGCGCAGATGAATGTGCCAAGCATCAAATGGATCACTGCCAGCGCTGCGCCGAGGCTTGCCGTAAGTGTGCCGAAGAGTGCAGGCGGATGGCATAGACGGCTAGTGCCCGCATAGTACAACTGCTGCATGATGCATGTTGCGGATACGATGTGCTTATTGGTCAGCGCCCGGCGTACGGCCAGGCCTGCACGCTCGGCTATTAATTCAAGTGTCCAACAATCGATTGGCGAAGCGAGGTGCACAACTAGGTTACGTCCTATGGCGGCATTTTTGATAAGGACGGGCGTACGCGTTCGAGGTCACCTGCGCGAGCAGTTTTTGAGCTGCAGGTCCCTCGAGTCGATCTCGAATGACTACACGCCCTACGACGCTGCCCGGACCCACTGAGAACCCCTGGAATGTACGGAAAAAGATCAACAGACCAAGAGAACTGGCCAATGCCCCGCCAATGGACGCTGCGAAGTAAACGGCTAGTCCGGCCAGGATGACCGGACGGCGTCCGAATGCGTCTGAGTGGTCCGTGCAGAAGCATCATGACCTCAAAGGCAGCGAGGTAAGCGCTAAGCGTCTGTTGAAGTTCGAGCTGCGTTTCTCCGAGGCTCACCATCAGCATCGGAAAAAAAAGGCAGGTACGTCGAAATGGAAAACGGGTCCGGCATCGTATAGCTGCCAAGCAACCAGGCCAGCCATTTCACCGTCGGCTTATTCTGCAATGCTTTGTCTGTAGACGGTGTCACATTCAATTCCAGTTTATTCTTCAAGGGCTGCAGGAAAGCCGGCCTTTTGCTACAGCCTTTTCTAAAATTCCGATCAGCGAAGGAGCAATAACAAGGGGCAATCTCCTCGCGAGCAAACCATTGCGTCCATTGACGTTAGACGGCTATCGGCGATGTTTAGTGTCTACCAGCGAACGAGCCACCTGAAGGTAAGCGCGTTCCATTCGTTCATCGCCTCCTGCCCGATCAGCCATTGTCTCGAGCGCACGCAATAAATGCTCGGCTACGTGAAGATCTCCTTCGTTACACGCGCGCTTGAAAACAGCCAGGATGTCATCGCCCAAACTTGTGTAGTATTTCTCCATAGCATTACTAGTTTCTCAGGTAGGATTGCAGTGTTCCGGGGAGCGCTGTCTGCCTCACTTGATCTTCATCACGTTTATCAGCAGCGTAAACGTTCCCACAGTGATAATGTCAACCGGCAGTATTTGCGGCCCGCTGTAAATATGGAACGCTTTGCCCCCTGTTCACCAGTGCCATTGAAGCAATGCGAGCGCTTTGTACATATAGCAACAAATCTTTTACTTCTTCGAGCTTTTTTCAAAGATGACAAAGATGTAATGTCCGCGCAATCTGCCTGACAGCAACGGAGCATTACAGTAGGCTCGTCGCTAGATTTCCGCATAAAGCGTCCGCGACGCAAGTATAAGGAGCCAACAATGAAATGCGATATGAAGACGATGCTCAAGGCCGGTCTTGGGCTAGCCGTGTTGATTGCTGTGGCCTATGCAGCGTTACCGGCCGCTCGTGAGTGGATTACCGCGGTCAGTCCTTTCTTATTCCTCTTAATCTGTCCGTTGATGATGTTTTTCATGATGAAAGGCATGCAGTCGGGCCACAGCGATAACGAATCAAAGAAGGGTGAGCCCACACAGATGCCAATGCCGCAAGAGGCTAATGTTGGGGACCGCCGACGCTCACTAAACCACAAAATAGAGCGCCTTGATACCTGAGTAGGCTATGGGAACCAAATTCACACCAATAGTTCTCCTAATGCTAGCTGTAATTCGGTTGGTCGCTATTTTCGCCTTCGTTTTCATGGGAATCATGATGTTCTGGATGATGAGCAATTGAAGTGAACTCTATGCGTTTTCTGATAGCCGTGCTGGTGTTGGCACTGGCGTGGTTACCTGGCATTAGTTCCGCGCAAGTTTCTGAAATGCCAGCCGAGTCCACCGGTACTACAGTGTCGGCTTCTGCTTCCTCGAACAGTGGGATTCTGGGCTCCATGCGAAGTTGGTTTGGCGGCGAGAACTCTGACCAAGAGCTGTTGCCGCCAGACGAAGCGTTCAAAGTCTCGGTGAGGGCGCGCGACGCCGATACTCTAGTCGCTACGCTCACTGCAGCAGACGGCTATTATCTTTATCGCGATAGGATTGCATTTGATCTTCAGCAGTCATCCAACGCGGCGATCAAGAACGTCGCGCTACCCCAAGGTAAGCTTAAGGATGACCCCACTTTTGGGCATGTCGAGGTGTATTACGGATCTATCCAGATCCCAATTACGATAAATCGGCTGTCTGGATCTATTTCCGAGCCGTTGATTCTACAAGCCTCCTATCAGGGTTGTAACGACCCGACCGGTGTCTGCTATCCACCAGTAAATACAACGCTGTCCGTAGTTTTTGTCGAGTCAGCCCAGACCAGCGCCGCCTCAGCGGGTGCTAACGTCGCGCAAGCTCAAGCGAGTAGCGGTATCCTGCGAAGCACTGCCAAGGGCCAAGTCTCGGAAACAAGCCTTGTACGAGATCTGTTCGCCCAGGACAATGCGTGGGCGCTCATAGCCGCCTTCTTTGGTTTTGGCTTGGTGCTGGCGTTTACACCCTGCATGCTACCCATGATTCCGATCCTGTCGGGAATGATTATTGGGCAGGGGCGCTCGTTAAGCCGCCGCCATGCCTTTGGCCTTTCTTTTGTTTATGTGATGGCCATGGCCATCACATACGCGCTCGCCGGTGTGGCCGCGGGGTTGGCAGGCACAATGCTCTCGGCATACCTGCAAAACCCGTGGGTGTTGGGCAGTTTTGCGATCGTATTTGTACTGCTTGCACTTTCTATGTTCGGCTTTTATCAGCTTCAGATACCCGCTTCCATACAAAGTCGCCTAGCGGGCGCCGCAAACCGGTCGGCTGGTGGCAAGGTCTTGAGCGTGTTCGTCATGGGCGTGTTGTCCGCCGTCATTGTCGGGCCGTGCGTAGCGGCACCTCTGGCCGGAGCTCTGCTTTACATTGGTCAGACAGGAGATGTCGTGCTGGGTGGCTTGGCGCTTTTCTCACTCGCCATAGGGATGGGTGTCCCGCTTCTGATTTTTGGCACCACAGCAGGCGCACTTTTGCCTAAGGCTGGCCGATGGATGAAATCCGTGCAGCATTTTTTTGGCGTCACGATGCTGGCGGTGGCCATCTACCTAATTTCCCCGGTCGTACCTTCCGTCGTCCATATGAGCTTATGGGCCGTCTTGCTCATTATTTCTGCGATGTACCTGAAGGCGTTGGACCCGTTGCCCGACGGCTCGCCTGGTTTCGTGCGTTTTGGCAAAGGGGTTGGGGTCATTGCACTAATTTCGGGTTTGGCACTGCTCATCGGCGTGCTGTCAGGAGGCCGCGATGTGCTGCAGCCCCTGAGCGGTTTAAGAGGTGCAGATGCTGGGGCCGCACAGAATATCAGCTCGCCTGAGCTGCAGTTTAAGAAAACCACGAGCCTAGCCAACCTTGAGTCCCAATTGCAGGCAGCCGAAGGTCGCTACGTCATGCTCGATTTCTGGGCTGACTGGTGCATATCCTGCAAGGAGATGGAGCGTTTCACGTTTACAGATGCCCAGGTAAGAAAACGCCTCAAAGACGTCGTGTTGCTTAAAGCCGATGTGACCGCGAACAATGCCGACGATCAGGCACTGCTCAAACGTTTTGGACTCTTTGGCCCCCCCGGCATCATCTTCTTTGACAAGCAAGGAGCGGAGATCGACTTTCAGGTTATCGGGTTTCAGGCACCCCAGAAATTCTTGCGCTCTTTAGATTCGGTCATGCCAAGTCAGTGAGGTTGAGAACCAGACGCTTAGTTGAGTCAGCCTAGAGCTTTACTTCAGGTAGGATCGCAGCACCGCCACCACCTGATTGACCTCCTGTTCGCGCTCCTCCGCTGTCAAACCCCCGGCAGCGACGTGCTCGCAAATCTGACCTTCCAGCACCTCAACCATGAGGCCGTTTACTGCTCCGCGGATAGCTGCGATTTGCTGAAGTATCCCAAGACACTCGTTCTCTGCTTCTATAGCTGCTTCAAGGGCAGCCGTCTGGCCGTGAATTCGCCGCACCCGTGCTAGGAGGCGGCTCCGGTCTTTAACTGTATGCGCCATTCTGATCTCACTGGAAAAATAGAGTACCAGGGTATGGTATATCCTGATATAAACTAGACGTTCCCCATGATTCACACATCAGCTCATCGTTGGCAGCATTCCCACGTATTTGATCAAGGCAACCCTGCTGCGTAACGTAGGACTCGCTGGGCTATATGGCTCACGGCCCTCATGATGGTCGGCGAAATTGTGGGCGGTTGGTGGTACAACTCCATGGCGCTCCTGGCCGACGGCTGGCATATGAGCTCGCACGCCTTGGCGCTTGGCCTTTCCCTCGTTGCATATGCCGCTGCCAGGCGGTACTCAGAAGATCGTCGTTTCGCCTTTGGAACATGGAAGATCGAGATTATAGGCGGATACTCCAGCGCCATCATATTGTTGGGGGTGGCAGGGTTGATGCTTTTCCAATCAGTTGAAAGGCTCTTTTCGCCAGCCGAAATCCACTACAACCAAGCGATCAGTATTGCCGTCGTCGGTCTGCTGGTGAATCTGGTTTGTGCATGGCTGTTACGAGAAGATCATGGGCATCATCACGCGCACCATTCAGGAGAGGGCACAGCGCCATGACCTGAACCTGCGTTCAGCGTACCTGCATGTCATTACCGATGCGGCGACCTCTGTCCTGGCGATAGTGGCGCTCTTGGGCGGAAAGCTTTGGGGCGCCGACTGGCTCGACCCTTTCATGGGAATCGTGGGCGCCGTCCTTGTGACCATGTGGGCGCAAGGGCTACTGCGCGAGACGGGGCGCGTGCTGCTGGACGCGGAAATGGATACCCCGGTGGTAGACGAAATCCGAGAAGTTTTGCGCCAATACCCCACGATGCAAATCACCGATCTTCATGTATGGAGAGTCGGCAAAGGAAAGTATGCGTGTATCGTGTCGCTTGCTACGTCAAGCTCGATCACGGCAGACCAGATTCGGCAGCAACTGAGCATTCATGAAGAGCTTGTCCATGTAACCGTGGAAGTAAACAAGCTGCATACATGAGAACCAGGCGTAGCCGCTCAGCGTCGCCTAAGTTTATTTGCTTCTTACATGGTGAGGTGTTCGTACAAAATGACCGTACCGACACCTATCAGCGCCAACCCGCCAAGAATTTCAGCCCACTTGCCGGCTACATTGCCGATTAACCGGCCGACCATGAAACCTAGCGTCACCATTAGGAACGTCGCTAAGCCAATGGCTACGGCCGTTATCAGAATATTGTTATCGATAAAGGCCAGACTGACGCCCACGGCCATTGCGTCAATGCTGGTGGCGAATCCCGTGGCGGCAAGCAGCCAAAACGAGTGACGGATTGCAGGAGTGGTTTCGGGCTCTTCAGCCCGAAACGCGGTGCGTATCATCAAAGCACCCAAAACAAAGAGCAAGCAGAAAGCAATCCAGTGATCCCAGTCTGCGATGAACTCAGCTGCGATGGAGCCTAGCGCCCAGCCGATCAACGGTGTGATGGCTTCGATCACACCAAAAATAATACCTGTGCGTAGCGCTTCTGACAGTCGCGGATTGCGAAGGGTCGTACCTTTGCCCACGGCGGCCGCAAACGCGTCGGTTGACATGGCCAACGCCAGGATCATCGTAGAAACAAAATTCATGCGGGAGTGGCTCCAGCCGAGCGATACATGGACTTTCCGGAACGGCTCGGCAGCGCACTGGAAAAGTCTATGGTCTCGCCGTGCCTTTCGGCCGCTTGCGCCATGGCTTTGGAGCCAAGAGTGTTGACGCAACCCTTTCGCGCCAACTCGAAAGTAGGCTACTCCCCAAAGAGGAAGGCCAATTCTATCACTTGGCAGCAAAGTCCAGGGACGCTGGACGATTTGAACTGAACCGTAGGGTGCAAAGCGTTAGAGTAAGAACGGTAAATTCCAACTCGAATAGGGAATCGTGGGGGCGACGATCCGAGACTCCAAAGGCATTGCCAATGGGCCGACAAGCTTACGTTCCAGATGGATTGCAAAAAAGTAATTGAACCGTCACTGAACTGACGGTTTTGCTTAACTAGAATTAAAACTTTATGGCGAAGACTATGAACGGCTTGCTATCTACACCAACGCCGCAACTGCGGTGATGAATTTTATTCGTTACAAAAGGATTGTATTCCATGAGCGCGTTGGCCGAGATAATGAGTCCTAACTTGGATACGGGTGACAAGACGGAGTTATCGGTAGTGATTCCGCTGTACAACGAGCAGGAAGTCATCACGGTTATGTACGAGCGCTTGACCGCAGTGCTCGTCGGACTGCGGGTTGCTTATGAACTGGTCTTAGTGGATGATGGTAGTCGTGATGCTACGTCCGCTATGATGAGGCGGCTGGCCAAAGATGACCCGGCCGTCACGGCTGTATTTCTAAGCAGAAACTTTGGAAAGGAAGCGGCCCTGACAGCAGGCCTAGCGTATGCCGTCGGCGCTGCGGTCGTCATCATGGATGCCGATTTGCAGGATCCTCCAGAGTTAATCCCCAAAATGATGCAAGCCTGGAACGAAGGTGCGGACGTCGTTTGCATGCGCCGCAGCTCAAGAGCAGGCGAAACCTGGTTCAAGCGCCGTAGCGCACATCACTTCTACAGAGTGCTCAATGCTGTCAGCGACGTGGAGATCCCAGCCGATACCGGTGATTTTCGCTTGCTAAGTCGCAAGGCTATCTATGCCCTGCAACAGTTGAACGAGCGGAACCGCTATATGAAAGGTTTGTTCGCTTGGATAGGCCTGCCCACAACAGTCATTGAGTATGATCGGATGCCGCGTGTGGCGGGCACTACCAAGTGGGACTACGCCAGCCTGTTTAACCTTGCCTTTCAAGGCATTACTTCTTTCTCCACGGCTCCGCTGCGCCTGGTCATTGCAGGAGGCCTGCTAACGGCATTTCTTGGCATTGTTTTCGCCCTGTGGATTGTCGTCAAGGCGCTTGTTTTCGGTGACCCAGTGCAAGGTTACCCTTCCCTCATTTCCATGATCACATTTCTTGGCGGCGCCCAATTGCTGTCAATTGGCCTGCTTGGAGAGTACATCGGCAAGACCTATTACGAAACTAAGCAACGTCCCGTGTACTTCGTGCGCGATGTGCTGAGACGGGGAAGGGTAGCGGACGAAATGGCCGCCAATTCCCAGCGTTCGCATGCGGAAAAGTAGTCTTATATAGCGACCTGAGCGGTGACGCATCACGATAGGCCTTAAACATGTCACAAATGTAATTGCAGCGACCACCTATTGTCAGTGGCGGTTCATTAAAATAGCAAACAAATTAAATAGACGGAGTCAATATGGAAACTTTACGCGGCACATTAGCAGCGTCACTTGCACGATTGGCAAGTGTATCCACTGCAGAGAAAGTCTATGGCCTGTCAACCGATTGCCGGGAACGGCTTTTTAATTGCTTGCAGCAAGTGCAGGCAACCCTCTTCAGTGCTGGGTATTATCCCAAAGTTTCCTCCGTAATCGCTCCAATGCGTGGACAACTGCGAGGCAAAAGGCAATAGCCTTGGGACTATTGATTAGCGCATCATGCAACTGACTCGGCCCAATGCTCGCTGGCTATTAATCGTAGTGATGCTCACTGCTCTACTATTCTCGCGCCTGGCATTGGCTAGCTATGTGTGTCCCCAACCTCAATTGCAGGCCACTGCCTCAGCCGAACAACCAGCGGGCCACGGCTGCACCCAGCCCGCCGGTAATTTGAGGATAATCGATGAGGCGCAACCATCTCTATGTGCGCAGCATGCTTCAGATGAAAGCCAGCTGAACCAGGCTAGCGCACAGCCGACTGCGTCAGAGCCAGTTTTCTTATTTTCATATCCGGCCACGCTATCGCCTGCGTCGCCCACATGGCCGATAGCCATCTACGCTGACTTGCCTGAAGGCGGCAGCGACCATAGCGCTGTATTTCTGTTGACACGTAGGTTACGCATTTGACTTGACTCCGGGTTCCGTTTTTTGTTCCACGGCTATAGCCGTGAGCGATCCAAAAAAAACCGTTCGGAGTTAATCATGTTTGTAGTTATACCTCCGCGCGCATCGCCGTGCGTCATGGTGAGTGCTGCGGTGCACGTCGGATTTTTGTGCGTTCTACTTGTAACAGCAAGCGGATCTGCCTATGGCCAGGGGGTCGGCCTCACTCTCGAGGAAGCGCTTGCCCAAGCAACGAACCGATCAGCCACCATACAGGCGAGCGAGGCATCAATATCGGCGAGTTTGAATGCTGTCGTATCGGCTGGCGAACTACCTGATCCAGTACTGAAGTTGGGTATCGACAGCGTTCCCATTGAAGGACCAATGCGTTATTCGATCAGTCGAGATTCGATGACAATGCGACGCATTGGCATCGAACAGGAGTGGGTTTCAGCAGATAAACGCGGGCGCCGCGAGAACCTTGCCGATCAGCAGGTGAATAGGGCGCGAGCAGATCTGACCTTGCAAACTGCTAACACTCGACAGCAGACGGCGATCGCTTGGCTTAACGCGGCCTATGCCCAACGAGCCCTTCGATTGTCTAACGCGTTAATGACTCAGATGACAGAAGAGCTTACTACGACGCGTGCTTCTTATCGCGGCTTGCGCGCGACCGCAGTTGATGTGACGCAGACGCAGATGTTGCGCTCGCAGACGAAGGATAGTCTGTTCAAAGCCCAACAGGATCTTCGTTCAGCACTGATTTCACTAAGCCGATGGGTTGCCGCGCCTGTGACACGGGTAGAGGGAAAAATCCCGTCGCTGCACAGCAAGGTGTCCTCGCTCACGCTACAGGAGCTCAATCGGGTTCAGCCTGAGCTGGTCCTCGCAGAGCGTGAGATATCGATAGCTGATGCGGCTACCGCCGTCACTACCAGCAATAGATCTCCAAACTGGACGTGGGGCGTGACATACCAACAGCGGGGTAGCCAGTACCAAGACATGGTATCGGTGGGTGTCAGCATCCCGCTACCGATCGCCAGAGCTAACCGGCAGGACCGAGATGTGGCTCAAGCGGCTGCAATGGGCAATAAGGCCCGTTTTATGTTGCGTGAGACCCAGCGCCAGGTTCAAGCGGATATCGAAAACTTGTCCACGTCGCTAGCGAACGGGCGGGAACGTGTTGACAATCTCAACACCACGCTACTGCCAGCAGCCAAACGACAAGTTGGGCTAGCAACTGCGGCTTATAAGGCCGGTACGGGGTCGCTGGCAGAGGTATTTAAGGCGAAGCGAGACCTGTTGGACGCGCAACTTCAGGTTCTCGAACTGGAACGGGATGTTGCCCAAATTTGGGCTCAGCTTGAGTACCAGATTATCCCGACTAATGATGAATTTACACAAAGGGTTAGTCATGCAGCCGGCTAAGTGGATACGTGTTATCGCTGTGCTCGCAGGAGTAGCGATACTCCTTGGCGCCGGCTATTTGTTCGGTGTGCGACAAGGGGGTAGCGTCTCAGAGCACCTTGGTGCAAATGTGGAGAATGATAGTAAGGCGGCAGCTAATTCGGATCGAAAAGTTCTGTACTGGCACGATCCCATGGTGCCTGGCCAACGATTTGATAAACCCGGAAAATCACCCTTCATGGATATGCCACTTCAGCCGGTTTATGCCGATGAGGGCGTAGCCAACGGAATCAGCATAGATTCGTCCCTCCAACAGAGCCTAGGCATCCGCTACGCGACGGTCACTAGAGAACAGACCAAGGAAGGGTTTGACGCGATCGGCACGACACAGTTTGACGAGTCGCAAGCGGTGTTTATTCAGTCTCGCGTGAATGGATTCATTGAACGGCTCCATGCAGATGCACCCTTGCAACACGTCAAAGAGGGGGCAGCCATCGCATCGCTGTTCGTTCCTGATTGGCTCGCACCGCAGGAAGAATATCTTGCGCTTAAGCACGGCGGTGCTGGTGAAGAAATGCTGTCGGCGTCGCGCACACGCATGCGGGCACTGTCGATACCGAAAGATCTGATCAGCACCCTCGATCGAACCGGGAAGGTGCAAAGTTATATTACTTTGCGTGCACCTGTCTCCGGCGTGATCACCGAGCTTTCGGTGCGCAACGGTGCAATGGTTACACCCGGCCAGACCTTGGCCAAGTTGGTGGGGTTGAACAAACTCTGGCTTGTGATCGAGGTACCAGAATCGATGGCGTCGAGGGTTCGCCCCGGCATGACAGTTGACGCTGTATTCTCGGGCGACTCAAATCGGCGCGTTAAGGCGAGAATTCGCGAAATCTTGCCCGGAATCAGTACGAACAGTCGGACGTTGCAGGCACGGCTGGAAATCGACAATACTGAGCTGGGATTGACGCCCGGAATGCTGATGCGCGCACACATCAGCGCGGAAGAATCAGTTTCGCGCTTGCTTGTCCCCTCTGAGGCTGTAATAACAACGGGCGAGCGGTCGGTGGTCATTGTAAAGAACGAGGCGGGGCGGCTTCAGCCGGTAAAGGTTGAGCTGGGCATTCGCCTTGATGACATGACGGAAGTCTTGCGCGGGCTGCGTGAAGGTCAACAGGTCGTCGCCTCGGGCCAGTTCCTGATCGATTCTGAAGCGAATCTGCGCTCTATCCTACCCAAGCTTCAGGGAGAAACTTCACGTGGCGCGGAGGAAGTCGGCGGAACAATGGCGGTGCCCGCACCGTCTTATGAAACGACCGGCAAAATCGAGCAAATCACTGCCGACGGTATCACGTTCTCGCATCAAGCAGTCCCTGCATTGAACTGGCCCGCCATGACGATGACGTTCGGCAAGCCCGATGCTGACGCATTCCCGGACGTAAAGCTAGGTCAAACTGCACGATTTTCGTTCCAGCAGTCGAGCGATGGCTATCAATTACTGTCGGTTGAGCCTGTTATGGAGAAAGTCCGATGATTGCACGCCTCATCCATTGGTCCATCTATAACCGCTTTCTCGTGTTGCTAGGGACGGTCGTTATTGCAGCATGGGGCATATTTTCGCTGTTGGATACGCCGATTGACGCCTTGCCAGACCTATCTGACACTCAAGTCATTATCAAGGCGTCCTATCCCGGCCGGGCGCCGCAAGTCGTGGAAGATCAGGTGACCTATCCGCTCACTACGACCTTGTTAGGCGTTCCCGGCGCTAAAACAATCCGGGCGTATTCGTCATTTGGTGATGCATTTGTCTACGTGCTCTTTGATGACGAAACTGATCAGTATTGGGCTCGGTCGCGTGTACTGGAATACCTGAACCAAGTGCAGAGTCGGTTACCCCCGGGCGCAAGCGTTTCACTTGGGCCGGATGCCACCGGCGTGGGATGGGTCTACGAATATGCGTTGGTGGACCGGACTAACACCTACGACTTGGGTCAATTAAGAGCCTTGAATGACTGGTTTTTAAAATTCGAGTTAAAGGCCGTGCCAGACGTCTCTGAAGTGGCCTCTATCGGCGGCATGGTTCGCCAGTATCAGGTAGTGGTGGATCCAGACAAGCTGCGCGCCTATGGGATTACATTGGCTGAGGTAAAAGATGCACTGGGTAAGTCGAACCAGGAGGCCGGTGGCTCAGTGCTGGAACTGGCTGAATCCGAGTATATGGTTCGCTCTTCAGGATATCTTAAGACGTTGGCCGACTTCAGGAATGTCGTACTGCGCACCAGCGACTCCGGCACACCTGTCTTGCTAGGCGATGTCGCGCGTATTCAGATTGGGCCGGAGATGCGTCGAGGAATTGCTGAGCTAAATGGCGAGGGTGAAGTGGCCGGAGGCGTGATCGTCATGCGGTCCGGAAAGAATGCGCTCACCACTATCGACGCGGTCAAAAAGAAGCTGGCTGAACTTAGCAAATCGCTGCCGCCGGGAGTTGAGGTGGTGACGACCTACGATCGCTCGCAACTGATCGAACGCGCTGTATCAAACCTTACGGACAAGCTACTTGAAGAATTCGTTATCGTCGGAATAGTTTGCGCTTTGTTTCTGTTCCATTTGCGCAGTGCCCTCGTCGCTATTCTTTCATTGCCGCTGGGCATACTTGCGGCATTCATCGTGATGCGCTATCAAGGCGTTAACGCGAACCTCATGTCCCTTAGCGGCATCGCGATTGCGATTGGCGCGATGATCGATGCGGCCATCGTAATGATAGAGAACGCGCACAAACATATTGAAGCGTATGAACACCAGCATCCCGACACGCCACTCACGACATCGCGACGATGGGAGCTGATCGCGACATCGACCGCAGAGGTGGGGCCAGCCCTGTTTTTTTCGTTACTCATCATTACGCTGTCCTTTATACCCGTCTTTTCGCTGGAGGGACAAGAGGGCAAGATGTTCGCGCCCCTCGCATTCACCAAGACATACTCGATTGCAGCCGCTGCTGCCATCTCGGTGACATTAGTTCCGGTGTTGATGGGTTACTTGATTCGGGGACGTATTCCTCGTGAAATGGCTAACCCGATCAATCGTGTACTAGTTTGGATGTACCGGCCAATGCTCGAGGCAACGCTGCGGCGTCCCTGGGCTGTTATCGCGTTGGCGGTTGTCGCTCTGGCAGTGACGCTGGTTCCCTTATCACGCCTGGGCAGTGAGTTTATGCCAGCTCTTGATGAAGGTGACCTCTTGTATATGCCCACAGCACTGCCCGGATTGTCTGCCCAAAAAGCCACCGAACTCTTGCAGCAGACCAACCGCATGATCAAATCTGTTCCTGAGGTGGCAACGGTCTTTGGCAAATCTGGCCGCGCCGATTCGGCCACGGACCCTGCTCCGCTTGAAATGTTCGAAACCACGATCCAGTTCAAACCTCGAGACGAGTGGCGCGTAGGAATGACGCCTCAAAAACTGATTGAAGAACTGGATCAGGCCGTCAATGTACCGGGCTTGACCAATGTCTGGGTGCCACCCATCCGAAATCGACTCGACATGCTATCGACGGGGATCAAGACGCCGGTAGGCGTCAAGATATCAGGCCCAAGCCTGGAGGAAATCGATCAGATCGCCTCAGAGGTTGAAACGGCGGTCAAGGGCGTTCCAGGCGTCTCGTCGGCGTTGGCCGAACGTTTGACGGGTGGACGCTACATCGACGTCGATATCGATCGGATGGCTGCTGCGCGGTACGGCTTAGCCATTACCGACATTCAAGGCATCGTGTCCTCGGCCGTAGGGGGCGAGAACGTAGGAGAGGTGATCGATGGACGTCGGCGATTCCCCATCAATGTTCGATACCCGCGCGAGATACGTGATTCGCTGGACGATCTGCGACAGTTATCTATCGTGACTGATCGGGGCGCGCAAATTCGCCTTGAGGATGTCGCGGACGTCAGAATCTCCGATGGTCCACCCATGATCCGTAGTGAGAATGCACGCTTGACGGGCTACGTCTACGTTGACATACAAAATGCAGATTTGTCTTCGGTCGTCCAAGCGATGCAAAAGGTGGTTGCGCGCGACGTGATGCTGCCAGTAGGCTACTCCATTGCCTGGTCCGGCCAATTCGAATACCTTGAGCGGGCGGAAGCAAAGCTGCGAACAGTCGTGCCCATGACGCTGGCACTGGTCTTTGTGCTTTTATTCCTCACGTTCAATTCCGTGACTGATGCATTGTTGTTGATGGTGACCGTGCCGTTTGCATTGATCGGGGGCTTCTGGCTCATCTGGATGCTGGGGCATGCAATTTCCGTGGCAACGGCGGTTGGTTTCATCGCTCTTGTTGGCGTGGCAGCTGAGTTTGGCGTCGTAATGTTGCTTTACCTGAAAACGGCCTTGAATGATCGCCTCAAGTGCGGGAAGCCATTTACTGAGTCATTGCTGATGGAAGCCATTCGAGAAGGGGCGGTAGTACGGGTTCGTCCAAAGGCCATGACGGTGGCTGTCGTACTGGGGGGCCTGTTTCCAATTATGTTGGGTCAAGGTACTGGCTCGGAAGTCATGCAACGTATCGCTGCACCCATGATTGGCGGGATGGTTACGGCGCCTATTCTGTCGATGTTCGTTATCCCAGCCGCCTGGCTTTTGTTGCAACGGCGTCAAATCCGTCGCCTTGAAAGAAAGCATCAATAAGGTAGTACTCGTCCGGTGCATATGCACCATATTTTCCATCCACGGAGAAATTGTTATGAAAAAATTGATCTCATTTTCGCTGGGTGCTAGCCTAGCGCTCGGCATACCATTTACAGCTTTTGCAGCTAATGGGAATGCTAACGGTCCAACCGGAAGTAGCAGTGCGGGGTCTGCGGAAGTTAGGGCGGACACCGCTTTGTCCAATGGTGTGGTTCGTAAGGTGGACCGGCCAAGCGGCATGATAACGATTGAGCATGGCGCACTCGAGAATGTCGGCATGCCACCGATGACGATGGCTTATAAAGCCAAAGATGCAACGGTATTGCAGCAAGCCAAAGAAGGGGAAAAGGTTAAATTCAGGCTTGAGAACCTGAATGGAACCTACACCATCATGACGTTAAAGAAGCAGTAGTGTTTGCTGTTTGGAAAGCCTTTGAGCATCATCGGCTGCATTTTTAGGTTATCTGGCATTCCTGGCGTGAACGCCAACGTCACGACTACTGCCAGATGGTACGCCTGTTACACGGAGCGCCCGAGTCGTAGGCTACTAAGTAGTGATTTCAGAAAGGAGTAGGGCAGCCGTTTGGCTGCCCTAGCTGTCTTAGAAAGAGATCAGAACGGCTTATGCGCCGGTGTAGAAGCTTTGAATGTACGCTTTCTCTTTCGCGCTCATCGATTCCAGTTCCTGTCGAACTTCGGCGCGCGATTTCGTCTGCTGAGCGCCGACCATAGACCAAGTCCCCGTTTCTTCCCCCTGGCGGGTGGCCCACGAAGGGTCTGCCTTTGCCTGCTCGAGTTCCTCAAGCACCTGTGCACGGCTCTTCATGTTGGACCAATCGACGACTTCGGTGCCACCCTGTTCACTATTGTCAGGGATCCAGTAGGCAAAACTGGTAGCGGGAACTGCAATAACTGCTGTTAGCAAGGCGGCAAGAGCTTTGGTACGAAGGGACATTATTCATTCCTTTTAAAAGAGTGGTTGCCAGCGGAGTCGTTGATTCACTAGCGTCGTGCTAGTTTTTCTGGCGATGGATCTACTGTATGTCCCGAGTGCCAACAGGCCGATGACGACAGCATGACATTTGCGTCATCTTCGTCAATCTGTCGTCATGGTCGTTGCTGGTTGTATCGGTCGTGCGTATACACGTGCTGACTCGCTGATTGACTAGCCGGACTGTGATGTCGCGGAGAGCTCGCTGTTTCAACCATTATTCGCGGCTACAGCCTGCGGAAATGTGCCGCAGCGTGGCAGAACCAAAACTTGAGATAGAGTTTCGCGGCTTCATTCTACTGAGTATCGGCAGCAGGAAATCTTCACAATTATTAGAGCTAATCGGGCGTTCGTAAACCCAAAGGGGCCGGAGTGTTGCTCTCGGCGTTATGCAGATAACGAATTTGTAATCAATGAGTTCGTAGATTGTTGGGCACCGCCGACTAAGCTCCTAGTCCCGCAGTCTTGGATTCGTTTCATGTATGGATCTCGCGTTAAAGCGTGCATGCAGGAACGAGCATTTACTGCAATCAGCGCCATGTCTACCTCAGGGTTAAAGGAGCCTTTTTATGAAAAATACGCTAAAAATAATGGCCGCTCTGGCTACGTTACTCTCTAGTACTACTCAGGCGGAGACTTCCGTTACGCTATACGGAATACTCGACGCGGGCGTTGGCTACTCGAAGGTGGATGGGACGATAGTAGATCCAGTCACCAATCAGAGAGTGTCATTAGATCGCAGCCGTTTCGGCATGACGGACAGTGTCAAGAACGGCTCGCGTTGGGGTATACGGGGTAAAGAGGATCTTGGCGGCGGACTGTATGCCAAGTTTCAATTGGAGTCTGGTTTCAATCTTAGCAATGGACAATCGACTCAAGGTGGTCGTCTGTTCGGTCGTAACGCGACAGTGGGGCTTGGCAGTGATAATTGGGGTCAGTTCAATCTAGGCCGTCAGTACAACATTGGGTCGCGTTATTTTTACAGCGTTCTTGGCCCAATGTTTGGCGGAGGTTTTACTCAACTGAATATGGGCAGTGGGTCGGGCTTTAGCTCAGTAAATTGGGTACGCTACGACCAACTAGTCACCTATGAGACGCCGACGATAAATGGCTTCACCATGGGCCTTGGGTACTCATTTAGTGCGGATGATTCCAAATCGAATCAAGTGGGATTCAATACGGCTGATAATACACGCGCTATAACAGCAGCGCTTCGCTACGGGAATGGGCCGTTGTCAGCCTTTATATCGTATGACCAACTAAACCCTTCGAACAAGCTGAGTGATCAACAGACGCAGGCGACGCCCAGGTCGTATGTCGTTGGCGCAGCCTACGACTTTGAAGTAGCCAAGCTGGCACTTGCGTATAGCAGGACGACTGATGGCTGGTTCGGTGGGGCAGGCTTGCCTGGGGGGGCTGTAGGGAACTTCTCCGGTGTGCCGACTAATGTTTTCGTCGACGGTTTCAAGTCAAATTCATACTTAGTTGCAGTCTCTGCGCCGGTAGGAGCCGCGGGCAGCATGTTCGGCTCCTGGGCGCGAGCAGACGCAAATAACAAAGATCTTACCGGAGGAGATGCAAGCTCAAATACGTTCAGCCTCGGTTATACCTATACGCTCTCAAAGCGGACCGACTTGTATGCCGTCGGCTCGTATACCGATAACTTCGCATTCTTGGACGACGCGAAGGTTAAAACTGTCAGCGTAGGGTTGCGTCATCAGTTTTGACCCAATGTGTATGGGATGCCCGCTGCGTTCACTTAGCGTAGCGGGACCGAAGAGGCTTCCGCATGGGTCCGAGAAAACTCCTCGAACGTACCGTGACGGCTCTCGGCTCCTTTGTCGCGGAAAGCTGTGCATTGCCCGAGGCCGTATGGCGCAGGGCGTATGCCAGCAAGGTTACGGATTCGTAATCACCGTGTCCTGCTAATGACAGGCTGACTAACGTAACGTATACGGGTTACGAACATACCGTGCGTTAGGGACGAGCTGCTAACGACGACTGCAGATGCGTTCTCGCCTCACGTACCACTGTGCGCTTAGCCATTTTCCATGGAGGAATCACAACAACAATGAAAATTCTTGTGGTCGAAGATGAAAGAAAGCTTGCAGACTACTTACGTCGAGCGTTGACGGAGCATGGCTATGTGGTTGATGTGGCTGGCGACGGCAGGGAAGGCCTATTTTTCGCACAGGAAACCCCATACGATCTTATCCTTCTGGATGTAATGTTGCCGGGTATGGATGGATTTCAATTGTTACGCGAGCTACGCAAACAGAGTCGTGTGCCAGTGCTCATGCTCAGCGCAAGAGATCGGGTTGAAGACCGGGTAAGAGGGCTGGAGGATGGCGCTGATGATTACCTTCCCAAGCCCTTCTCGCTGACCGAACTCATGGCTCGGATCTTTGCGCTGGCTCGTAGGAACGACCCCGCAAACTTGACTGACGCCCATACGAATATCGTTCGCGTAGCCGATCTAGAGTTGGATCTTCTGCGCCGACGCGTCTATCGGAACGAGCAACCAATCAACTTGACTGTGAAGGAGTTCGCTTTGCTTCAGTTATTCATGCGCAAGCGTGGCCAAGTCTTGTCCCGGCAGACTTTAGCCGAACAGGTCTGGGATATTAATTTCAACAATAATACCAACGTAGTGGAAGCGGCCGTCAGGCGGTTACGCGCAAAGGTGGACGGCCCGTTCGAAAGGAAACTGATACACACCGTGCGCGGCATGGGGTATGTGATTGAGGTTCAGGATGCCGAATGTTGAGTTGGTCAAACTCGATTCGGGGCCGACTTTCACGCTGGCTCGCGATACAGACCTTGGTAAGCGTAGGACTGATCTGTACAGCTGTATATCTTGCTATTAGTTCGAACTTCGCGACCCGCCAGACTGAGCTGTTGGCGGAAAAGCAGAGGGCAATTCAGCATTTAGCTACGGAAAGCGCATCTAAAAATAGCGCGGAATCGCTCCAACATCAGCTCTTGGATTTCTTCCACGGCCATCCAGAGCTCTCGCTGGTTTTGCAGACCAGCAATGTAACCAAGACGTTTGGCAAGAGACCGCCAAACGCCAAGGCAAGCATGTTTCGCCAGCATACGTTTATGCTACCGGAGTATGGGCTATCGACTGGACCGATCCAGGCGCAACTGAGCATGGACATCACTTCCGACCTTCGCTTTCTCAGGCGCTTGGCATTGGCTCTATTTATTTGCGCAATTTTAGGCGCAGCACTCGCGTCGTTAGGTGCAGCGTGGTTGGTTCGCAGGGCGCTGACCCCGATCGATGCATTGAGCAGCCAGGTGGCAAAGTTGTCCCCGGAACGGCTTGGCGAGCGGCTTGAGGCGAAGGACCCTGCGGCAGAGATTTCCCCGTTGATTACGCAGTTCAACGCGTTATTCGAACGTATCGAGGGTGCCTATGCACAGATGGAGGAATTTAATGCCAATCTGGCCCATGAGTTGAGGACGCCGTTAGCAACGCTGATTGGTGAAACCGAGCTGGCATTAAGTTCTAAACGCTATGAGCGCTCGCTTGAAGAAATGCTCGCTTCTAACCTGGAAGATTTCCACAGAATGGAAAGAGTCATCAGCGACATATTGCTCCTCGCACGGGCCGATGGCGGCACGAGGATTAAGACAGAACCGACCAACAGTATTGCGATTACCATCCGAGAGGTTATGGATTATCACGAGGCTCAGGCCGAAGAAGCTGATGTGAAACTACTGCTAGTGGGCGACGCCTCAGCAATGATTAGCCGTACGCTTTTTCAACGCGCCGTGTCGAATCTACTATCAAATGCGATCCGGCACGCCGACGCGTTCAGCGACGTGCTGATTGTCGTGGAATCAGCAGGCGAAGAAGTGCGGATCGCAGTTTGTAATCTTGGCACGCCTGTCGCACAAGAGCACCTGGTAAGGTGCTTTGAGCGGTTCGTCAGGTTACCGGCAGAGCGGGTGTCTAGTGATCAAGATCATTTTGGTCTGGGGTTAGCGATCGTTGCCGCGATAGCTCGAATGCACGGCGGCAAAACGTTTACCCGGTCGGTTGAACGATTGGTCACAATGGGATTTACCGTGGCTAGACCAATACATTAGTCTCGGTTCTGGTTTGAGGGTCCTAAATGCTCCATATATGGAAATGACCGGCTGGGTGTTAGATAAAAAAAACCGCGCACAAGTTTAGCTGTGCGCGGTGACTACCGCTATCCCATCGCGGAGAAGAGCGTCGTCAAATCGAACTACCGTCCCGATTGCCGCTGGACCTCTGCGTTATACTCTGGGCCGCTACGCAGGCGTACATACTCGGCGTAGGCAGACCTGTATTCACGGCTAAAGGTATCTGGAGTGCTCTCCCCAGCCCAGAATTTATCGAGTCCTGCTTTTTTCCACAATGCTAGATCTGCACGCACCTCCGCACGCGTCTTGGGCTCTCCAGAAGCGGAGGTATGCGGCTGTGCGCTGACCGCCATCGTCGTTGTTGCCAGCAGCACTGCTGCGAGAAGTTTCTTTTTCAAGTTGCTCATACGTTTACTCCTAGGATTTATGAACTCATGCGGCTGCGCAATGGCGCGTGATGAGAGTTAAGCCGCTTGAATGAATTGTAGGAAATTAGCCTAGTCAGTTTGCGAACACGCGCATTACTTTTTTGTTACCCAATTCAAAGCGTAATGACCTTTGCCTAAGTGGATTCGGTAGTGCACACAGTCGATCACGCCTGGCTTCTTCCCCGCCATGCCGTCGTTTCGGAAAGAAAAGCAGCACACCATAGCGGCTATCGAGGCAAGCACAATCGCCCATCAGCGTGCATGGAGTTTCTGCACCGCTGATGGACATCATGCCAACTTAGAAGCTGTGACGCAGGCCGACGCCAATCGACTGAGTCTTGTTACCCGAAGCGAAGGCGACATTTTTGCCATAGGCGCCTTGCGCATAAAGATTGGTGCGCGTGGAGAGCTTATAGGTGTAGGCTAGACCAAAAACGTGCTGCGATTTGAGGTCTCGGCCAGCGTAGGCCGCACCGTTGTCGCGTGGATCGACCATGCCCCAACCGGCGAGCAGCTTACCGCGCGCGCCGACAAGAGCGCTTAGGCCTACGCCGTAAGAGTTAGCACGGAAGCCGTCGTTGTAAGCGCGGATACTGCCGAAACCGAGTTCAGAATTGCGCAGTTGAGAAGGAGTGCCGAACCAGCCGTCATCAGTGATGCCGAAGCCCAGATGTACCTCGGCCACCTCGAAGTCATAACTGCCTGCAAGGTTCCAGGATTTGGCCTTGACGCCGGTGCCGGTCGTGGCGTCCTTTATCTGGTCATAGGTCAGGACCGCAGCCACGGGACCATTCGAATAGCGTAGACCAGCAGTCACGGCGCGGACATTCGTAAGCGATCCATTGAGCACAGGATTGTCCTCGTGGTCTGATTCCGTCATTGTTCAGCCTGTTCACTTTTATGGAGCAGCAGCATGAACAAGGGCATTGAATACTGGTCAGAGCACTTGGCGGCAATCGCCGCCGAAGGCATTGAGACAAAAGCGTATGCCAGGCGCGAATCGCTATCGGTTTCGGCGCTTTATTACTGGCGCAAGCGCATCAAGGCGCAAACACATGGGCCCGTACGTCCGGCCGCTCCCGTCAATTGCATATCTTCAGCGTTCATGCCGGTACAGGTCAAGAGTGCCATGGCCAACGTCGTGCCGTGCTCAGTCGTGCTGGCTCCGGGCGTACGTCTGGAGCTCTCGCAACTGCCGACGCCAGAATGGTTGGCGGCGCTCGGCGTGGCCCTGAACCGCCAGGTACGCTAATGCATCCGGGCAGTCGTGTGAGTGCGGTGTACCTGTGCCGTGCACCGGTGGACTTTCGTAAGCAAATCGACGGTTTGGCGGCCTTGGTCGAGCAGGAATTGATCATGAATCCATTTGCCGATGCGTTGTATGTCTTTGTGAACCGCCAGCGCACGAAGATGAAGATTTTATACTGGCATCGCAACGGTTTCTGCCTGTGGCAAAAGCGTCTTGAACAGCAGCGCTTTGCCTGGCCAACTGCTGATAATGCCGCCACACTCAGCCTGACATTGCAGGAGCTGGAATGGCTCCTGGAAGGCTTCGACTTATGGGCAAATAAACCGCATAAAACCCTGAATTATCAGGCTGTTTCATAGGGGAATCGGGTAAAATAAGGGCATGCCGTTTCACGTTCTAAAGCCCTCCTGCGAACCGTTCAAGCCTGGCCTTCCTGTGCCGGAGTCGCACGCCGCTTTGCCCACTACGCAACGTGAATTGGAGGCGCTGCTGCGCACCGAACGCGCAGTGCTCGAGACCGAAATACACGCCACGATCCAGGGCGATATCGCTGCCCGAGTCGAGGCTGAGGTGGCTCGGCGGGTCGAGCTTGAGGTGGACCGCCAAGTTGAGGCTGAGGTGGCCAGGCGGGTGACCGCTGAAGTCGATCGCCGGGTCGCTATCGAAGTGGCCTTGCAAGTGCAAAAGCTTCTCGAGGAGATCCGGCTGGCCCGCCACAAGATGTTTGCGGCCAGCAGTGAAGCACACGTGGGTCAGGGGTCGTTATTTAACGAAGTCGAGGCGCTCGTTGGCGCCGACGGTGATCAGGACGAGGGCGATGATCAGCCGGGCACGGCATCCCGTCCCGCGGCTCGCGGCAAACGCCGCCCCTTGCCGCCCGAACTGCCGCGCGTGGAGGTCGTCCTGGACGTGCCGGAATCAGAGCGCCTGTGCGCCTGCGGCCAACACATGGTCAAGATTGGCGAAGAAGTCAGCGAACAGCTGAACATCATTCCCATGCGCATCGAGGTGCTGCGCACGGTGCGACCGCGCTATGCGTGTCCGGGCGGCGATACGGCGCCCGTGATCGCGCCTGTGGCGCCCACGGCGCTGCCGCGCAGCAACTTTAGCGCCGGTTTCCTGGCCATGCTGCTGACGGTGAAATACGTCGATGGCTTGCCGCTGAATCGCTTTACCCGCGTACTCGAGCGCAGCGGCGTGGAGATCCCGCGCCAGAGCCTGGCCCGCTCGGTGATCAACGTGTCCAAGGTGCTGCAACCCTTGCACAACCTGGCGCGCGACGCCTTGCTGGACTCGGGGGTCATCCATATGGATGAAACCACCGTTCAGGTGCTCAAGGAACCCGATAAAGCGCCCACCTCGCAAAGCTACATGTGGGTGCAACGCGGCGGACCGCCGGGCAAGCCCGTGATTCTGTACGACTATGATCCGAGCCGCTCGGGGCAGGTGCCGTTGCGCCTGCTTGAAGGCTGGCAAGGGTATCTCATGACCGACGGCTACGAAGGTTATAACGCACTGGTGCGCACGGGTGGGATCGAGCATCTGATTTGCGCCGCCCACGCCCGCCGTAAATTCGTCGAGGCCAAACGGGCTCAGACCAAAGGCAAGAGAGGTCGTGCCGACCAAGCCATCGACTACTTTGCTCGCCTGTACCGTATCGAGCGCGAGTTCAAAGACGCCACCGACGAGCAGCGCCTGCACGCACGGCAAACGCGCAGCCTGCCGGTGCTGGCCGCCTTGCGCGAGTGGCTGGATGCGGCCCTGGCGGTGGTGGCCCCCAAAACAAAACTGGGCGAAGCGCTGGCGTACCTGAATAAATACTGGTCGCGCCTGGTGCGCTATACCGAGCGCGGCGATCTGCCAATCGATAATAACAGCGCCGAGAATTGCATCCGTCCCTTTGTGATTGGAAGGAAAGGATGGATGTTCGCGGACACGCCGGGCGGCGCCCACGCTAGTGCAGTCGTCTATTCGTTGGTGGAAACGGCCAAGGCGAACGGCCACGAGCCCTACACCTGGCTCAAGCATGTGCTGGAACGGTTGCCGCTGGCAAAAACAGTTGAAGACATTGAAGCCTTGCTTCCATGGAATGTAGATATCCAACAGGTTGCCATGGACCTCGTTGCCTGAAAACCCTGTGCATGCTGGATCGCTTAC
>Ga0182736_1001311_pt1 | contig 25452 bp, 20 predicted proteins | sample eDN5th30CKraftBY_FD_128882 | JGI IMG/M metagenome (GOLD analysis project Ga0182736, IMG submission 128882) | Enriched backyard soil microbial communities from Emeryville, California, USA - eDNA 5th pass 30_C Kraft BY (version 2) (version 2) | ecosystem: Environmental > Terrestrial > Soil >...
AGGTCGCCCAGCTCCGGGTGCTCGTGGATGTCTCGCCGCCAGGCGATCAGCTTGGGCTCGACCGCCTTCGCCCGGGTGTCGATCTCCCCGGCCAGCGACGGAGCCGCCGCGGCGGGGAGGGGGAAGAGCAGGCAGGCGCCCAAAACCGCCGCCACGCTTGCGCGAGTTCGCTTCACTGGCGATGTCCTCTTGCAATGGCTACGGCCCAGCGCCGCGCTCTCGACTTATTGTCGGCAATCGACGATACGTCAACGCGAGCTTGAGCCGCCTGGACGCAGTTGCTAACTGCCTGAGGCGCGAGAGGGAGTCGGATGGCCAAGACCAAAGCTGCGCAGGCGGTCACGGAGCACGAACTACTGCTGCGCGAGGCGTCCAAGATCGTCGAGGCTCTCGGCAAGACCCTGGCGCCCTTCTGCGAGGTAGTGCTGCACGACCTCACCCGCCCGGATCACGCCATCGTCCGGATCGAGAACAGCCTGTCGAACCGGCAGGTTGGCGACGCCGCCACTGAACTCGGCCTCGCGCGCATCTCGGACCCGGGCATGCCCGACCAGATCGTCAACTATATCAACAAGCTGCCCGACGGCCGGCCGCTTAAGTCCACCTCCATCGGCCTGCGCGATTCGGAGGGGAAGTTCATCGCCGCCATCTGCCTGAACTTCGATATCGGCTTCTTCGGCGACGTGGTGACCTACATCCAGGAGTTCACCCGCGCGACGCCGATGACCCTGGACATCACCGAGTTCGCCGACACGGGCGGACGGCCCACTCTGGAGGATCAGGTCCGCCAGTTCGCCGCCAAGCGGAACGTCCAGCCCCGCGCCCTTTCCGCCGCCCAGCGGCACGAGCTGATCGCCGAACTGAAGCAGGCCGGCATGCTGGAACTGAGGGGCGCCCTCAGCCGCGTCGCCACCCTGCTCGGCGTGTCGCGCACCACCCTCTACCACTACGTCGACTAGCGGAGCCCATCTTGACGAACTGTCGATTACCAACAATAAGTTGAGACATCGTCGCCCGATCGGTGTTGTCCGGAGCCCCCGATGTCTGCGCCCGTCCCTGCCCCGCCCACCTACGCCAACGTCGAGGCGGCGGCGCGGCGGATCGCCGGCTTCGCGCATCGCACCCCCGTTTTCACATCGGCCACCCTCGACCGGATCACCGGCGCCAAGCTGTTCCTGAAGGGTGAGAACCTACAGCGTGGCGGAGCCTTCAAGTTCCGCGGCGCCTTCAACGCCATCGCCGCCCTGACCCCTGCCGAGCGATCCCGCGGGATCGTCGCCTACTCCTCCGGCAATCACGCCCAGGCGGTGGCCCTGGCCGGCCGGCTGCAGGGCGTTTCGGCGACCGTGGTGATGCCCCGTGACGCCCCGGACATCAAAGTCGCAGCCACGGAAGGCTATGGCGCCGCGGTGCGCTTCTACGACCGCTACACCGAGGACCGCGAGGCGATCGGACGGGCGCTGGCCGAGGAGCGCGGTCTGTCCCTGATCCCCCCTTACGATCATCCGGAGGTGATCGCCGGTCAGGGCACGGCAGCGCGGGAGCTGATCGAGGAGGTCGGCCCCCTCGACCTGCTGCTGGTCCCCCTCGGCGGCGGGGGACTGCTGGCGGGATCGGCGCTGTCGGCTGCGGCGCTGTCGCAGGACTGCGAGATCGTGGGGGTGGAGCCCGAGGCCGGCGACGACGGCCGCCAGTCCCTGCAACGGGGCGAGGTGGTCTACATCGACACGCCCCGCTCCATCGCCGATGGGGCGCTGGTCACCCACGTCGGCCACTGCAACTTCCCCATCTTGCGCCAACGGGTGTCGCAGATCGTCACCGTCGACGACGATGATCTGGTCGCGACCATGGCTCTGATGGCCGAGCGCCTGAAGCTGATCGTCGAGCCGACCGGCTGCCTCGGCCTTGCAGCGGCGCTGGCCGGAGTGGTTCCGACCGCCGGAAAGCGAATCGGCGTCATCCTCAGCGGCGGCAACGTCGACCTCGTCCGCTTCTCCAATCTGGTGTCGGGTTATCTCGCCGCGGATACACCCCGCTTCGGTGGATCGGCCTAGAGCGATGAGGTTCATCCCTGAGGCCGAAACCGCGACCTTGGTAACCCGCGAACTGGCCTTCGCCGCCGCGCGCGAGGCGCTGATCGCCGCAGCGGCGGACGGGGTGATCTTTCCGGCGGTGATCGCCCACGGCGCCGACCCGGCCAACCGCTTCTCCATCAAGTCCGGGGTGGTCGGCGGCGCCGCCGGGGTCAAGCTCGGCTCCTACTGGCCCGGCAACGCAGCTCAGGGCCTGCCCCGCCACAGCTCCATCATCCTGCTGTTCGACGAGGCGACGGGGCGGATCGACACGGTGATCGAGGCCAGCAAGGCCAACGCCTTCCGCACCGCCGCCGCCAACGCCGTCGCCGCCAGCGTCCTTGCCAGGCCCGACGCCTGCGCCCTTGCGGTGTTCGGCGCGGGACATCAGGCCTTCTACGAAATCTGCGCCCTGGCCGAGGTGCGCCCATTGGAACAGGTGTTGATCGTCGCCAGATCCGAGGCGTCCGCCGCCGCCCAGATCGACAAGCTGGCGAAGGTGGGCATCGCCGCGTCGGCCGCCGATGCGCGAGGCGCCTGCGAAGCCGCCGACATCATCGTCACCGTCACGCCAGCCCGGGCGCCGCTGTTCGAGGCGGATTGGGTGCGCCCGGGAACCCACATCGCCGCCATGGGCGCGGACGGTCCGGGCAAGCAGGAACTGCCTCCTGCCCTGCTGCGCCGCGCGTCGCTGTTCGCCGACCTGCCCCGCCAGTCGGTGCAACTCGGGGAATTCCAGTCCATCGCCGCCGAAGCCGCTTCGGGGGCGGCGACCATCGCCGCCATCGGCGCCGTCCTGCTGGGACAGCATCCCGGCCGGCGCTCGGCGGACGAGATCACCGTCTTCGACAGCTCGGGCATCGCTCTGCAGGACTTGGCCCTGGCCCTGCACCTGACCGGCAAGGGCGGCTAGGCATGGCGCGCGGCCGGCTCGGAACCCGCCTGATGCTCGCGGCGACCGCCCTCTGTCTCGGGGGGCCCGCCTCGGCCGCGGCGCCCGGATCGCTCGAAGCCGCCGTGAACGCCGTCATGGCGAGCAAGGGTATCGGCCCCGCCACCGCCCCCGGCTGCGCCATTAGTGTGACCCGGGACGGGCGCGTACTCCTCGCCAAGGGTTATGGCGCGGCGGAGCTGGAGCATCGCATCGCCTTCACGCCGGACACGGTGTCCGAGACCGGTTCGGTGGCCAAGCAGTTCACCGCCGCCGCCATCTTCATGCTGGCCGAACAGGGCAAGCTCTCGTTGGGCGACGACATCCGCAAATACCTGCCCGAGATGCCGGACTACGGGACGCCGATCCGCATCTCCGACCTGATCCATCAGACCAGCGGCATCCGCGAATGGGCCACTCTGGCGGCCCTCAGCGGCCACCCGCGCTTCTATCGCAAGGCCTACACCAACGACGATCTCCTCCGGACCGTGGCGGCGCAGCGGGCGCTGAACTTCGCCCCCGGGACGCGCTACGAATATTCCAACAGCAACTACGGCCTGCTGACCGTCATCGTCAGCCGGGTCAGCGGCATGTCGGCGGCCGAGTTCGGGCGGCACCATCTGTTCGCGCCCCTCGGCATGACGGCGACCCAGTGGCGCGACGACATGCGAACAGTCGTCCTCGGCCGCGCCATCGCCTACCGGCCGCGGCCGCCGGGCTACGAGCAGGCGATGCCATTCGAGAGCGTCTATGGCCACGGCGCGGCCCTGACCACCGTGGGGGACCTGCAGCGCTGGAACGCGGCGCTGCATGGCGGCGGGCTGTCGCCCTATGTCACCCGGGAGATGCTGGCGCCCGGCCGATTGTCGAACGGCGAGACGCGGGCCTACGCGGGCGGAATCTTCATCGGCGACTATCGCGGTCATCGAGCCTATCGCCACGGCGGGAACACGGCGGGCTATTCGGCCCAACTGTGGGCCTTGCCGGACGACAAGCTGTCGGTCGCTCTGCTCTGCAACGCCCGCACCGGCGAGGCCGACATCGCCGCCCGCGCGGTGGACGCGGCGCTGGGGTTGCCCGCCCCGCCTGCTAGGCCAAGCGCGCCGGCCGCCGCGGAGGCGCCCGGCCCGGCCACCTACTTCAAGTCCGAAGGCGGCGAGGTGGTGGCGGTAAGTCGCGTAAACAACGCGACTTTCCTGAATGTCTTCACCGGCCGCGGCTTCATGCGCCTTATTCGCGGCGAGGGCGGCCCATGGACCAGCAACGACGGCCTCGAGGCTCGTTTCACCGGCGAAGACGAGGTGGCGATCCGCTTCGAGGCCACCCGCGACCCGATCAGCTTCCGGCGCATGACCGCCGCCGCCCCGTCTGTCGGGGACATCGAAGGCGTCTACGCCAGCGCAGACCTCGGCGCCGCCTACGCCCTCAGCCGGCGCGGCGAGGGGTACCGACTGGCCCTGGCCGACCGCACGCCCGACGCGCCCCTGGTCTTCGATCTGCAATGGCTGACCGGCGACACCTACCTCGCCCGCGTCGAGGCCAACCTGCACTTCCGCGACAATCTGATCGCCAGCTTCACAGCGGACGGGATGAAGCTGTCGTCGGTGATAGGGCTGCAGGCGGTGGACAACCTCGCGTTCGAACGTGTCGCGGCCCGCTAGGACTCGGCTGGCCGGCCTTCCCACTTGTCGATCACGGCAATGGCGACGGCGTTGCCGACGACGTTGGTGGCGCTGCGCCCCATGTCGAGGAAATGGTCGATCGCCACGACCAGCAGCAGGCCCGCCGCGGGAATGTCGAAGTAGGGCAAGGCTGCGGCGACCACCACCAGGGAGGCGCGGGGCACCCCAGCGATCCCCTTTGAGGTGATCATCAGCAACAGCAGCATCCCCACCTGCGCCGCTAGGGAGAGGTGGATGCCGTAGGCCTGGGCGATGAACAGGCTGGCGAAGGCGCAGTACATCATCGAGCCGTCGAGGTTGAACGAATACCCCAGCGGCAGCACGAAACTGGCGATCCGCGGTCTCACCCCGAACCGGCCCAGGGCGTCGAGCATCTTCGGATAGGACGCTTCCGACGAGGCGGTGGCGAAGGTGATCAGAAAGGGCTCGCGGATCTCCCTGGCGAGGCGCAGCACCGGCGCGGCGCCCAGCACGGCGACGCCCGCCGCCAGCAGGAGGGCCCACAGCACCAGCAGCGCCAGATAAAAGCCGCCCACGAACTTGGCGAAGGTCAGGACGATGCCAAGTCCGTGGATGGCGATCGAAGAGGCGATGGCCGCGAACACGGCGAAGGGCGCGACCACCATGACGTAGCCGGTGATCTTCAGCATCAATTGCGACAGCGCGTCGAGGACCACGACGATGGGCCGCCCCGTCTCACCGATGGCGATGAGGCCGAGGCCGGCGAACACCGAGAAGACAACGATCTGCAGCACCTCGTTGTCGGCCATGGCCTTGGCGATGGAGGTGGGGACGATGTGGCCGACGAAGTCGCTCAGGCTGAAGGCCGCCTTGGCGAGCCCGCTCGCCGCCCCTGGAGCCGCCGGCGGCAGGGCTACGCCCGCGCCGGGCGCCAGCAGGTTGACCAGCGCGAGGCCGAGACCGAGGGACAGCAGGCTCGCCCCCAGGAACCAGCCGAGGGTGCGGCCGAACAGCCGCCCGATCTTCGCGCCCTCGTGCATGTGGGCGAGGCCGGTAACGAGGGTCGCCAGGACCAGCGGCGCGATCACCATCTTGATCAGGCGCAGGAAGACGTTGGCGACGATGTCGAGATGACCGGCGATCCGCGCCGCCGCCTCGGCCGATCCGGCGAACCGGTGGACGCTCCAGCCGACGGCGATTCCCAGGACGAGGCCGATCAGGATGTAGCGGGTGAGCCGTCCGCCGTTCACGCGCCGTCTCGCGGCGCAAGGGCGACGCCGCCGCTCAAGACCCCGTTATGGGCGTGCCGATAGGCATAGGCGAAATAGACCACCAGCCCGATGGCCATCCAGACCAGCAGCCGCACGAAGGTCACCGCCGGAAGCTGGCAGATCAGATAGGCGCAGGTGAGAATGCCCAGCGGCGCGGTCGCCTGCCACAGGGGGGTCTTGAACCCCCGCTTCAGGTCCGGATGCTTGATCCGCAGATAGATCACCCCGGCGCAGATCAGCGCGAAGGCGAGCAAGGTGCCCACCGAGACCAGTTCGCCGAGGATGCCGATCGGGAACAGGCCGCCGAAGGTCGCCGCCACGATGGCGGTGATGATGGTGCCGATCCAGGGGGTACGGCGGGTGGCGTGGACCCTGGCGAAGATCGGCGGCAGCAATCCGTCGCGGGCCATGGCGTAGAAGATGCGCGACTGTCCGTAGAGCAGCGCCAGCAGGGTGGAGCCGAGACCCACGGTGGCGGTCGCCGTGACCACCGGCTTCAGCCAGGCCAGCCGCGGGCCGACGTGGTCGACCGCCGCATAGACCGGCGCCGGGACGTTGAGCAGGCGGAACGGCGCCATACCGGTCATGGCCAAGCACATCAGAATATAGAGGACGGTGCAGACCGCCAGCGACGCCAGGATGCCGATGGGAATGGTCCGCTGCGGATCACGGGCCTCCTGGGCGGCGGTGGAGACGGTGTCGAAACCGAGATAGGCGAAGAAGATCACCCCGGCGGCCGCGAAGATCCCCGGCACGCCGTAGCGGCTGACTCCGGTGGCGGGATCGGTCTCCACCGGCGGGATGAAGGGGACCCAGTTTTCCGGCTGGGCGTAGAGGAAGCCGAACACGATGACGAGGATCACCACAGCCACCTTCAGGCAGACGATGGCGGCGTTGAACGCCGCCGACTGACCGACGCCGAGGATCAGCACGAAGGCGATCAACGCCACCACGGCGACGGCCGGAAGGTTGATCAGCGCCCCGGTCGCCACCAGCGCATGCCCCTCCCCCGCCGCGAACGGGGCCTGGGTCAACAGAGCGGGCAGGTGGACGCCGAAGTCGCCCATCAGCCCGACGAAGTATCCGGACCACCCCACCGACACCGCGGCGGCGGCGAACAGATATTCGGCCATCAGGTCCCAGGCGATGACCCAGGCGACCAGTTGGCCGAGAGTGGCGTAGGCGTAGGTGTAGGCCGATCCCGACACGGGTATCATCGACGCCAGCTCGGCGTAGCAGAGCGCCGCCAGGGCGCAGACCACCCCCGCCACTACGAACGACAGGGCGATGGCCGGGCCCGCATGCAGGGCGGCGGCCTGGCCCGTGATGACGAAGATGCCTGCGCCGATGATGGCGCCCACCCCCAGGGTGGTGAGCTGAAAGGCGCCGAGCCCCCGCCGCAGCGACAGCTCCCCATCCTCCTCGGCCTGGGCCAGCAGCAGCGCTATGGGCTTCTTGTCGAACAGGGCCATTGGACCTCGGGGGGTGAAGGAGAGCTCGGCAGGCGGCGGGGTCAGAAGGACGGCTTGCCGCTCGCGTCGATGTTGCGGTTGTTGTCCTGGCAGACGTATTCGCGAAGGCTGAGGTCCGGCTTGTGGTTGTAGCCGCGCAGGATCTTCCATTCGGCGGTGAAAACCTCGGGATCGATCACGGTGATCTCGTCGATCAACAGTCCCGGCTGGGGCATCGAGAACCGCTCCACCAGCCGCAGCTTGTCGCTGTGCATCAGTCCCGACTGGTTGAGCACTGCATCGGTGCGCAGCCCCACCGTGTCGACCACCAGCACATCGCCCTCCCACCGCCCGATCGAGTGGCCGGAAAAGGTCAGGTCGAGTTCGTCCTCCGGGGGGTGCGGCCGGCCGTCGAGCCAGATCCGGCGGGTGGCCGGCCCCCACTCTGAGGTGATGGCGAGCACCGTCGACGTCTGCAGGATCTCCATCCCGTAGGTCATGTTCATCATCCGCGGCATCCCCGGCGGGAAGCACAGGACGCTCGGGTCGTAGGCCGGCTCGCCGGCGGCCTCCTTGCGAAGCAGCTCGGCGTACTGCGCCTTGTAGGGCGGCTTCAGCAGGTCAGCAGGATTGGCCTGCGGCGGGCGAGGCGGCCCGGCGGCCCGCTGGGCGGCCACGAAGCCCGGCCCAAAGTTGCGGTCGAGCAGCCCGCCCGGCACGGCCCAGAAACCATTCCAATCCGGCCGGCCATCCGGCGTCCGCGCCATCGTCTGAGCCAGGGCGGGGAACGACAGCACGGCCGTCACGGCAAGAGCCAAGGCCCACAGATTGACGTCGCGCCCGCTCATGGCCGCCGCGCGATCGCTTCGATCTCGACCAGCGCGCCCGGCACGGCCAAGCCCGTCACAACGGTGGAGCGCGCGGGCCGGCGCTCGCCCATCACCGCGGCGTAGGCGTCGTTGAAGTCGGGAAAGTCATCCTGCCGCGTGATCCAGACGGTAATCTTGACCACATCGTCGAGACTGAGCCCCCTGGTACCGAGGACGGCGTCGATATTGGCCAGCACCTGCCGCGTCTGCGCCTTCACATCGCCGCTCACGGCGCCGGCGGCGTCGAACGCGAGCTGGCCCGACACGAACACGAGGTCGCCGGCGGCGACACAGGGGGAGAAGTGCGGGGTCATTCCGCGCCGCCCCCCAGCACACGCCCGTCCGCGAGGGCGACGGACACCAGATTGCCCCCGGCCTTGCCGTCGCGCAGGGGATTGATCACCACCGACACCCGGTCGCCCGGCCTCAGGGTGTTCTTCGACCAGCCCTGGCGGCCGAGCACATTGGGGCTGAGGGCCTCGATGGCCCACGCCTCCTCGGCCCCGCCCCTGGCCACGGCGAGCTGCACCCAGGAGTGGGGGTTGGTCCACTGGAACGCCTTGACCACCCCGACCAGGGTCACCTGCCGCGTCCGGTCGAACATGGCGAAGGAATGATGCGCCCGGGCGGCGCTGGGACCAAAGGTCAAGGCGAGGGCGAGCCCCGCGACGACGGTCTTAGGGATGAGAAGCGGCATGGCTGAACCTGGGTGAGAAGCGGCGCTACTTCGGCGGGGCGGGCTCGGGCAGCCCGAGCACGGCGGCCTCCACTGCCTCCAGCACGCCGTCGAGGGCGCGGAAGGTGTTGGCCGCAAGGGCGATGGTCACCCCGTCGTCCGGGTAGGTCCTGATGTTCGAGGTGAAGCCGTCGACGGCGCCGGAATGCCAGTATTCGCGGTGGCCCTGCAGAGTGGAGCTGCGGATACCGAAACCGTACTCATACGGCGGGTTGGGCAGTTGCTGCGGCCTTCCCGGCAGGAAGAACGGGGCAGCGCTGGAAAGACGGCCGTCGCTCAACCTGCCGGGGGCGGTCATCTTGGCGAGCATGTCGCGGCTGATGACCCGGCCGTCGAACAGGGCGTCGTACCATTTAGCCATGTCGCCGACCGTGGACCGGAGCCCCCCCGCGGGGCCGGGGGTGGTGTAGGGGATGTACTGCGGGTTGCGGAACGCGAAGGGCTTGCCCTGATCGAGGTTGTAGCCGGCGGCGCGCAGCGGCACGACGTCCTCGACATCGTCCATGGCGGTGTGGGTCAGGCCGATCCGGCTGAAGATGTTCTCGGCCATGAACTGGTTCAGCGACCTGCCGGACACCTGTTCGACGATGTAGCCGAGCAGGTGATAACCGGAGTTGCTGTAGCGATAGGCGGTTCCCGGCTCGAAATTGTAGAGCGGCTTCAGCCCCGCGATCAGGGCGATCATCTCCTTGGGCGTATGCATGACGGAAAGGTCGCGCTGATCGGCTACCGCCTCGTCGAAGGAGGCGACGCCCGAGGTGTGCGTCAAGAGCTGACGGATGGTCACCTCGTTCGCGCGCGGAAAATCCGGCAGGTATTTGGCGAGCTTGTCGTCCAGCGAAAGCTTGCCCTGCTCCGCCAGGATCAGGATCGAGGCGGCGGTGAAGGACTTGGTGTTGGAGGCGATACGGAACACCGTGTCGGCCGTGACCGGCGTATTCCATTCCAGGTTGGCCTTGCCCCAGCCCCTGGCGAACACCAGCCCGCCATCCTGGATCACCGCCACCGCCAGACCGGCGGAACGGCCCGCGGCGATATGGGCGGTGACGGCCTTTTCAATCGCCGCCTCCGTCCGGGCGCTGAAACGCGGCGCGCGCTCCGCCCCCCAAGCCGGGACGGCCAGAGCGGCCGCCAGGACAACCCCGACGCCTGCCAGACCCAACTTCATCTGCGTTCTTCCTATCCAACACGCCCGTCGATGGAGACCACCGGCGCCCCTCGAAGCAAATGCAGGGGCGCGGCGGCCGAACGAATTCAATACTTGATCCTCGCCCCGAGCATGAACGACCGCCCGATGGTGTCGTAGAGGGCGAAGTTCGTCATGGTCGCCTGTTGCTGCTGATCCGGAATGATCGGCGGCGCCTGGTCGAACACATTGCTCACAAGACCATAGATCTGGATCGGCCGGCTGCTCTGGGGCTTCAGCGTATACTGGAAGCCGAGGGCGACCGTGGTCTGGCCGAAGAAGTCCTGGATGTTCAGGCTCTGGGCCGTATAGGTCTTGTTGTAGACGCCCCCGCCCACGTAACGGATGTTGGCGTAGACATCGAGCGGCCCGGCCGAATAGGTCACCATGCCGTTCGCCCGCCAGTGCGGCTGGCCGTCCAGCACCACGCCCGCCCGGTCGATCTTGGTCCGCCCGTCGTTGGTGATGTTCTCGTGCAGATAGGTGGCGAGGCCGCGGAAGCTCAATTCGCCGCTCTGGCCTTTGAACAGGCTCGCGATCGGCAGCGAATAGGCTGCCTCGAAGTCGACCCCCGAGTTGAGCAGTTGCGACAGGTTCACCCGCCCGGCCTGGATCTGGGTGATGTCCCCCGCCGCGTTGCGCTGGATCACCTGGCACAGGGCCTGGTTGCCGGCGGCGCAGCGGTCCACGAAGTCCTGCGCCGGGATGGTGACGATCGCGCCCCTGATATCGATCTTGTAGTGGTCGACCGAGATGCGGAACCGCGGTAGCCACTTGGGCTCATAGACGACGCCGAAGGTGGTGGTGTCGGCCTTCTCCGCCCCGAGGCTGGGATTGGGCGCATTTATGATCGGGACCTGCGAGGTGCGGCCGGTGACGGGATCGCGGATGGCGGCGAACTGAGTGCCGCCGAAGGCGAACAGCTCGTTGGCGTTCGGCGCGCGGATATCCCGCGAGCGGGTGGCGCGCAGGCGCAGTTCGTCGGTCACCTGATAGTTCAGGCCGACCTTCCAACTGTTGACGCTGCCGGTGGTGCTGTAGTCGACGAAGCGGTCGGCCAGGTCGAGTTCCAGCGACTTGATCAGCGGCATGTCCTTGGCCAGCGGGATCACGGCTTCGCCGAACACCTCCTTCACGGAAATTCTGCCGTCGATGTTCTTGGGATTACCGATCAGAAAGTTGTTGGCCTGGGAATCCGCATCGACCCGCCGGCGCAGGGTGTCGCGGCGGTAGTCGGCGCCGGCGGCGACCGCGATCGGCCCCGCCCAGGTCGAGAACAGCGGGCCGGCGACGCTGAACGAGGCAGCGTGCTGCTGATACACCGTCAGCCGGTGGCCCAGGCCCGTCACATAGCGGACCGACTGCGCCGAGGGCGATCCGACGCCGAACAAGTTGATCGGCACGCAGCCGTTGCCGGGGTTGGTCAGGGTGGAGCGGCACGCCACCTGGCCGTTGGGCGCAAACACCGCGTCGACGGCCAGATTCAGGTTGGCCGGCTTGACGATGGGCGTTTCGTTGGTGACCTCGCGGTTGTCCCCGAACTGGTAGTAGGTGTTCCAGGTCCAGTCCTTGCCGAACTTGCCCTCCAGGCCGATGACGCCCCGCCGGGTAGCGTTCTGGTTGTAGTCATGGATGCCGCCGAAATCGGCGTTGACCCGGCCCATCTGGAACGAGGTCTGCCCCGCCGCCACCATCGCCGCCCGTAACGACGCCGGCAGGAAGGCGTTGTCGGCGTTGATGGTGATGTTGCCGAAGTTGAAGTTGTCGATCAGCTCATAGTCGGTCTTCGACTGGGCGATCGTCCCCTCGACGAACAACGTCACATTGTCGGTGATGTCATAGCTGGTGCGGGTGTAGACCGTATAGCGCTCGATCGGCACCATCAGGTTCAGGCCGAGGTTCAGGTTCGGCCCCTCGCCGCCGATGCTGCCCGAAGACCCTGCGGGGAAGAGCCCCGCATTATAGCTGAGCGGCACGCCGCCGTTGCCGAACTGGGTGCCGGCCAGCACCCCGCTCGTGATCAGGCCGCCGTAGGTCGCATTGTTGACGTGGGTATTGGCCGAAAGGATGCGTTGGAACTGGCCGTTGGTGGCGGTGTAGTTCGGATTGGCCACCACCCCCCAGTTGGCTCGCGCCCAGTCCCGGTCAGACACGTTGGGAATGCCGTTGTTGTCGGCATATTCGCCCGCGATCATGAAGCGGCCGCGGCCGCCGCCGAACCGCGCGCCCCAAGCAGCCGAGCCCTTGAATTCCTGATTGTCCCCGTGAGAGGTGCCGCCGTACTGCATCGAGGCCTCCAGGCCGTCGATCTCCTTCCTCAGGATGACATTGACCACGCCGGCGACGGCGTCGGAGCCCCACGCCGCGGACGCGCCTCCGGTCACCACATCCACGCGCTCCACGATCGAGGACGGGACGACGTTGTTGTCGGTGGTGCCGTTGGGATTGTTGGGCACGTGCCGACGGCTGTTGACCAGGAACAGCGTGCGCGGCGCGGTCAGGCCGCGAAGATTAAAGACGCTGCCGCCGCCGCCCGATCGCACCGCCGAGTTGGAGGGGCTCTCCGAGGCGATGAACTGCGGGATCTGGGTGGAAAGCTGACCGATATTGGTGATGCCCGTCTTGCGGATGTCCTCGGCGCCCAGGATGGTCGTCGGCGTCGGCGCCTGGAACCCGAGCTGGCGCACACGCGACGCGGTCACCACCAGTTCGCCGACGTCGCCGGCCGCGGCCCCCGCCTCCTGCGCCATCGCCGCGCTCCAGCCGCCCGCCAGGAGCGCCAGACCGCTCGCCGCCGCGATCAACCGCCCCCGCGACGCCGCGCCCAAATCCCTCTTCATCGATCTATCCCCGAGCAATTGGCGTTCCAATGACGGGCGGACGAGGAGGTCCGCTCGTGTCGGGCGAGGTCTGCCGCTGGCCAATTCCGCCTAAGCGCTACGGGTCCCCCCCTGTGCGCCAGCGACCGTCCCTTCCTGACACCATGAGAAAATCACTATGACGCAACGATGTCAACTTTAACGCAACGAAATTGCGTATACGCACGCATTCACTCTTGAAGGGCATGGTCCGGTGAGCGACGGCGGCGCCTGACCATGAAGCTCACAGTCCCGCCGACAGCTTGAGGCCGCCCGCGCTCGCTCCGACCCGGTCCGGCATGGACTCGATCGTCAGCGCCACCGCCCTCCCCCGCGTGAACCGAGCTGGAGCCCAGTCCATGATCAGGGTGAAGGCGCGGATCTCCCCGCTCGCGAGACGGCCCTCGCCCGTGACGCTGGCCCAATCCTTGGCCACCTGCAGCACGCCCAGCACGTCGGAAACGAACACCTCGCCCCCGGCCGCGTCCTTCAGGACCACTCTGCCCGTCGCCCCGCGGCGACCGGGGCCCTGGGCAAGCTCGACGCTCAGCCTGGCCCCGCCCTCCAGCACCACCTCCCCCTTGGCCGACCGGGGCGCCGCCAGATCGAGGGGACGGGTCGGCATGTTGGCCGAGCGCCGGACCAGGGTCCCGCCTTGAGCGCCGGTGACCGCGCCGTCCTTCAACGCCAGCCGCCCGTTGACCAGGGCGTAGCGCACCCCTTCGGACAGGGCCGGCGTCTCGAAGGTCGCCTTGTCGATGACGCTGCGTGGATCGAACACCACGATGTCGGCGGCCATCCCCGGCGCGATGAAGCCACGGTCGACCATGCCGATGATACTGGCGGGAAGGCCGCTCATCTTGCGGATCGCCTCCTCCCAACTGAGGACCCCAAGCTCGCGGACGTAGCGGCCGAGGACGCGGGGAAAGGTCCCGAACGCCCGGGGATGCCCGGTCAGCGGCAGCAGTGAGCCGCAATCGCAGGCGACCGCGACGCTAGGGTGGCGCAGCATCCGCACCACATCCTCTTCCGCGCCGTGGCGAAGGTAGGTCTCCGGCAGGCGGCCGCGATACTGCTCGTTGAGCCGGATCACCGCCTCGCCTCCGGACACCTTCCAGTCGGCCATGATATCCGTCAGTTCGCGTCCGACCGGCGCCAGCACATAGACCCCCTTCGGCCCGTTGAAGCGCAGCGCCATGATCCGCTCGATGTCAGCGACGAGACGGGCCCGCACGACAGGGTCCTGGAAACGGGCGTAGAGGGCGTCCTCCCCCCCCTCCAGCGCCCACCCCGGGATCAGCAGGGTGCGGACGTTGTTGAAGCCCGCGGTGTAGGGATAGATGTCCCCCGCCGTGTAGACGCCGGCCCGGGTGGTGCGGTCCATCAGATCCAGGATGTCCTGCGAGCGCTGCTGCTCGGCGCCTTGCGACTTCATGTGGGTGATGACGGGGGCGAGGCCTGCCTTCATCCCGATGTCGATCGTCTCGCGCATCCCCACCATGCCGCTGTAGCCGGTCTCCGGCGTGAGCCGTTCGTGGTTGGGGAAGTTGGTCCGCCACGGCTGCGCCACCGAAACCACCCGCGTCACCTCGTCCGTGTCGGCGAAATAGCCCGGCTTGTAGTCAAGGCCGGCCGACACCCCCCAGGCCCCCATCCGCAGGCCCCGGTCCACCAGCGCCCGCATCCTGGCGATATCCGCCGCGCTCGCCCGGCGGTCGCCCGTCCCCATCACCTCGGCCCAGATGACGTTGAAGCCGATGTAGAAGCCGAGGTTGGCGGCGAGGCCGCCGGCCGCCGTCGCCTTCATCTGCGCCTCAAGGTCGGTGGTTCCCTGCCCGCGGGTCGATCCCATGCCGTCGGGATTGCCGATCTCGGTGGTGATCCCCTGGGTGAGCACATTCTCCGCCTTGAACACGGCGTTCGGCTCGGGATGGCTGTGGATGTTGATGAAGCCAGGGGCGACGAACAGCCCCTTGGCGTCGATCACGACCGGCGCAGCGTCGTTGGCGAGATCGCCGACCCTGGCGATATGGCCCCGGCGGACTCCGACGTCGGCTGCGTAGCGGGCGTCGCCCGTGCCGTCGAGGACGGTCCCGCCCCGCACGATGAGGTCGAACGCCTCGGCATGGGCTTGCGCCGCCAAAGTCGAGGCCAGGGCGGCGCTGGCGAGGCCGCAGAACATCAGACCGATACGCATCGCTTGAATTTTCCCGTTTGGGAATATTCAATCACATACGCAACGCCCGCACAAACCCGCGGCGATGCGGATCGCTAGCCTTCGCCGCGCCGCCCCTCGGCCTCGAGCAGGGTGGGTTCCGGCGCCGAGCAGACCGACAGGAATGTGACCGGGCCGCCCACGGCGACGAAGGCGTGCCCCATGCTGCTGTCGAAATAGATGCAGCCCCCCTGCTCCACCCGCAGCGGTTCGTAGAATTCGGTGTGCAGCTCCATCGTGCCGCTGAGGACGTAGACCATCTCCTCGCCCTCGTGGCGCAGGAAGCCGCCGACATCACGGATATCAGTCGCCGAGACCGTGCCGATGATAGGGGTCATCTTCTTGGCGGTCAGCTCGGTGCAAAGATACCGGTAGTAGTGGGCCTTGGTCTGGATCACCCGCCCCTCGCCCGGGGGGGTGAAGGCGCGGCGGCCCGTCAGCGGGCTAGGCGGCTGACGCTGGTCGCCGGACAACAGCTCGGCAAGATCTACCCCGAGACCGCGCGAGAGCTGCAGCAGCTTTTCGTAAGTGAGTGAAAGTTGATTGTTCTCAATTCTCGACAAGGTGGAAGTGGCAAGGCCGGTCTTGGCGCTGACGGTCGCCAACGACCAATTGTTCCTCTGCCTTATTGAACGCAGGCACTGACCCAAATTCGAGTCGGCGTCGGAGGCTGATCCGGATTTCACTTTGGCCGCACTGCGAGCCATGCCGACACACCTCAGGCTGATGCTTTCGCCGACATTCTACCGCTTAGGGCAAGGGTTGCGTCAACTGCTCAAATTTATTGCGTCGGCGATGCGGTGGAACGCATTATTCACCAGCGTCCGGGGCCTGGATGAAACGGGCGAGGGACTCGATGTCGATATTGGAGCCGCAGACCACGATCGCGACCCGCTTCCCCTGGAGCCGGGCGCGGAGGGGGCCGAGCGCCCCGGCGGTGGACGCCGCCCCGCCCGGCTCCACCGCCAGTTTCAGCTCCGTGAACATGACCGCCATGGCGGTGCGCATCTCGTCATCGGAGATCAGAGCCAGTTCGTCGACGGACTGGCGGCAGAGCCCGAAGCTGTAAGGCAGCACATGGGGCGGCGCCAGGCTGTCGGCGATGGTGTGGGTGACGCCGGAGGGCTCCGGGCGCCCGGAGCGGAACGAGCGGTACATGGTGTCGGCGCCGGACGGCTCCACCGCCAGGATCTCGCAGGACGGCCGAAGCAACTTGACGCCCGGCCCCACGCCGGAACACAGCCCACCGCCGCCGATGGCGACAATGACGACGTCAAGCTCTGGTATTTGATCGCAGATCTCCAGCGCCAGGGTCGCCGCACCGGCGGCCGTGCGCACACCTTCGTAGGGATGGATGAACGCGCGCCCTTCTTCCTCCTGCAGGGTCTTGACCATCTCGACCGCCCGCTCTCCGTCGGGCGCGAAAATCACCTCGCCGCCGAAACTGCGGCAATTTTCCACCCTGGCGGGATTGGCCGACGATAGCATCACAACCTTGGCGGAGGTCCCCAGCACCTTGGCCGCATAGGCGACCGCCGCCGCATGATTGCCGGAGCTGAACGCCGTCAGACCCTTGGCGCGCTCCGCAGGCGCAAGCTGCAGCGCCGTGTTCAAGGCGCCCCGGGCCTTGAACGACCCGCCGATCTGCAAGAGCTCGAGCTTGAGCCAGACCTCGGTATCCGCGCCGAACAGCGCCTCGGCCTTTGGCCCGCTCCAGCGGTGCACCGGCGTTCTAACGACATAGGGAGCAATCCGTTGGGCCGCTTGCCTAATGACGTCCAGAGTGGGCCCCTCCACCAGGCCGCCTTTTGTTGAACCGCCGCCGATCGGCAAGGGATGGGAGCTGTCCATAACCACCTCTGGCGCAACCAACGAAAAAGCTCCGTTGCGCAAATTTGAGACACGAGAGGTGATATCGCAATATTTTTGCGGATACGCAAATCCGGAATGAGGTGATCGTCGATGTGGCCCGCCTCCGCTCTCCCAATCAGGGGATCGGCAGAAGCTAGGAACGGCTGTCAGAGGCGAGGTTCGGACGGATGAGCGAAGGGCGACAATCGCCCGAACGACGCGCCGCCCCCTCACTCCTTAGTCCCACTGCGCTGGCAACCTAGCGGCAGCGGGCGTCCGAACGATCGACCGCCTGCCCTGCCAGGGCGCCCGCACCGGCGCCCAGAATCGTACCGAAGGTCTCCGATCCCCCGGGTGCGATAATGTTGCCCAGCACCCCGCCGGCGATCGCGCCGACAATCAGGCCCGTCGTGCCATCGGGGCGGCGGCAGTAATAGCGTCCGTCCTGCCCGCGATAGATACGGTCCTGCCGCCCCAGCCGCCGCTCACGGGCGTTGCGTTGCTCGCGGTAGTAGCGGCTGGCGTCATAGCCGCCGTAGGCCGGGTCGGGGCGGTTGTAGTCATACCTGCGCCAATCGCCAGGCCGGCCGCCGGCCCCATAGCCCCCGCCGCCGTAAAGACCATCGCTTTCACAACCCGCCACCAACATCGCGGCGGCTAGTCCCAACATCATGATACGCATCAACTTTCTCCGTGAGATGAGTTTAAAACGCCACGCGAGGACAATACTGCATATGGAGGCCGGCAAGAGATTTTGAAAACTGTTTCTCGTCAGGCGCGCCCCAGAGGACCGCCGCATTTCCTTGAGAAATCAGCCATATTTTCAATAGAATTCGGCCGTTTACCTGATTTCACCATACATTTCGCGCCATATCGATAATGTAGCCATCCGACAAATCGATCAGCGCGATGTCGTGATCTAGCCAAACCCAGGCGCAGCCGGGCGGGGGCGCCGGAAGCCCGTAGCGCCAGTAATCCTGCACTGTATAGCGCCAGAACCAATTGGGTAAAAACCCGCCGATCGCCCAGTTGCGAGTCCGGTATTGGCTGGGAACCTGCACATAGCCGAAGCTAGGGAAGAAGAAGTAGCCGCTCCGCATCCCGGCGAAGCCTCGGAACGCCTGATCGTTGCGCCACCAGTTCCGATTGCTGCGCCAAGGCGCATTTCGGTCCCAGTTCTGGTTCTGGCCGCGCCATTGCTGGTTGATCTCGGGACGGTCAGGCCCCCTGGCGCTCCGGTTCCAGGCGCTCAACGGCGGAGCTTGCGATCGTTGGCCCGTCTGTCCCGGCTGGCGGCCTGGAGGAGCGCCCCGGTTTTGGAACTGGCCGCCCGCTTGCGCCGGGCCCTGAGCGCCAAGGCGGCCGGGGGGCGGTGCGGCCGGGACCTGTGGCGCCCCTACAGCCGGCGCCGGAGCCTGCCCCCGCCTGGGGGTTTGAGGGCCACGCTCCCCAGCCGGCGGCCCAGCGGGCCCCGCGGACGGCGGCCCCGGACTTCGGCGCTCGGGAGCGCCCCGACCGGGATTGTGTTGGCCCTGGCCGGCTTGACCGGGGCGGCGGCCCTCGTCGGGTCCGCCCTGGCCCGGCGGCCCCTGCTCGCGGCCTTCGCGGTACTGGATCTTATGAATCCCTGCGATGTCCGGTCGCCCCTGGCCCGTTGGTAACTCTGCGAAGCCGCTGACAGGGAGGGCCAAAGATCCGGCGGCAAAGCCCAGGGTGACGAGGCGATTTATTCGCATTTGCTCATCTCATGGAGAGAACGCTGGGGCGGGCGTACTAACGTCTGGGCAACCGCGGCGCCCGCAACAAACGCAATGACGGCGCAGGGAATAATTCCGCTGAACGGGGATGGTTCCGCACCCTGAGTTCGCCACATCGACTTCCCCCTTAAGGGGAAGGATCTGGCAGGAGGCGCGCGCCGGTGCGGATCCAATTATCGCTTGCCGATGGGCGGGTAGCTGTCCTTTGTTTCAGGCAACAAGAAGCAAAACCCAGGACGCAGCCTTGAACGAGATTGAGCAATCGGACGGCGTGTCGTTCGCCATCCACGGCGACTACGACGAACGTTTCCGCCCCGTGGTCGAGGCCTTCAAGGAGAACTACCGGCTGGGCGAGGAGATCGGCTCCTCAGTGTCGGTGATGATCGACGGCAAGCCGGTGGTCGATATCTGGGGCGGCTTTCGCGACCGGGCGATGACCCAGCCCTGGGAGCGGGCCACCACCGTCTGCATGATGTCGGTGGCCAAGGGCGTCACGGCGGTGGCCTTCAACATGCTGATCGACCGGGGCCTCGTCGATCTCGACGAACCCGTCGCCACCTACTGGCCGGAGTTCGCCCAGAACGGCAAAGACAATATCCTGGTCCGCTGGCTCCTCGACCACACGGCGGCCATCCCGGTGCTGACCACCAACAAGCTGTGGCCGGGCGCGATGTTCGACCGCGAGGCCTATGTGAAGGCCCTGGAGGAGCAGGCGCCCCTATGGGAGCCAGGGACCAAGGCCGCCTACCACGTCCATAATCAGGGCTATCTGCTGGGCGAGGTGATGCGACGCGTGACCGGCAAGACCATCGGCCCCTTCCTGCGCACAGAGGTCACAGGCCCGCTGGGCGCCGAATACTACATCGGCGGCATGTCGGCCGAGGAGCAGAGCCACGTCGCCGAGGTTGTCCCCAACATGAACGCCCGGCTGTTCGCGGCCAAGGATTCCGAGGCGCCCGAGACCCTGCGCTCATTGGCCTTCCGCCAGAACCCGGACGAGCCCTGGCACACCACCCTGAATTCGCCGATCTGGCGCACCGCCGAGATCGCCTCGGGCAATGGTCACGGCAACGCCCGCGGCGTGTCGAGGATCTACGCGGCCCTCGCCCGCGGGGGAGAGCTGGACGGCGTTCGCCTGATGTCCAAGGACAGCATCGAGCGGATGATCACCGAGCAGCACAACCAGATGGAGCAGCTGCAGGACCGCCCCTATCATCAGGCCCTGGGCGTGCTGCTGAACACGCCGGAGGCCGTCTACATGGGGCCGAACCCGCGGTCGTTCGGCCACCACGGCATCGGCGGGTCCATCGGCTTCGCCGATCCGGACGCCGGCATCGGCTTCTCCTACGCCATCAACAAGATGCATTCGGTAGGCGACAACGGCCCCCGGGCGCGACGACTGATTGACGCCCTGTACAGCGTCGTCGGATGATCCAGGTTCAATGATCCAAGGCCGGCGTAGATCGGCCAAGAAAACGCAGACAGCGACATAGGGAGACGGCCTTGGACCCAACACCCGTAGGCGTGGCGGTGGACAACGATCTGTTCAGCCGCGAGTCGGTGCTGAACGCCCGCGCCGTGGACGATCAGGTGCGCGAGCTCGCCCCCGTCGTCTGGCTGAATCGCGAGAACGTCGCCATGCTGGCCCGTTACGAGCATGTGGCGGACGGCCTGCGGGACTGGGAGAGTTTCTCCAACACCTCCCGGCCCTGGCATGACCCCAACTCGGTCCGCCCCGAGATCCTGCTGACCGACGACCCGCCCAAGCATGGGCGGGTCCGGGCCATCGTCGCGACGGCCTTGTCGCCGCGCACGCTGAAGATGATGGCCGATCACTTCAACAAGATCGCCGAGGATCAGGTCGACGCCCTGATGGCGCGCTCCGGCGAGACGCTGGACGCCGTCGCCGACATCACCGCCCCCTTCGTGCACAAGGTGCTGCCCGACGTCATCGGCATGCCCGACAAGGGCCGCGAGCAGATGAGCGCCTTCGGCCATGCGGTCTGGGCCACCATGGGCCCGATGAACGAGCTGTTCGAGGAGGCCATGACCGGGGCCGAGCCTCTGCTCGAATGGGCCGGCTGGGCCTGCGCGCGCGCGCAACTCGATCCGGACAGCCTCGGGATGCAGATGTACGCCGCCGCCGATCGGGGGGAGATCACCGAGGCGGAGGCGCACCTGCTGGTGCTGACCATCCTCTCGGCGGGGGCGGACACCACCGTCATCACCATGGCCAACGCCATCCGCGCCTTCAGCCTGTTCCCGGACCAGTGGAAGGCGCTGCAGGCGGACCCGAAATTGCTGCGCAACGCCTTCGACGAGGCCCTGCGCTGGGATTCGCCGTCCCGCATGGCCGGTCGGATCGCGATGAAGGATGTGGAGATCGAGGGGGTCGTCATCCCCGCCGGCACCCGTTGCGGCCTGATGTTCGCCGCCGCCAACCGCGATCCCCGCAAGTGGGCCGATCCTGAGCGGTTCGACATCCGCCGCGACCTGCGCGGGCACCTGGGCTGGGGCTACGGCATCCACTCCTGCGTCGGCCGCACCTTGGCCCAGTTGGAGGCCGACGCCCTGTTCGGCGCCCTGATCAAGCGGGTGGACCGGTTCGAGCCCGCCGGCGATCCGGAATGGTGGATCACCACCATCGGCCACGGCCCGGCCAAGCTGCCGATCCGTTTCCACGCCAATTAAGACCAACAAGAAAGACCCAGGACATGGCCGTTGAACACATGCGCCGCTGGCGGGTCGGCGACGCCGAGATCATCAGTGTCGTCGAGATGCACGACTTCCAGGACGACATCTGGGTGCTGCTGAAGGACGCCACCCCGGAGTTGCCTCTCTCCTATGACTGGCTGAAGCCGCACTTCATCACCCCCGACGGGCGGATGCGGATGAACTTCCAGGCCTTCCTGGTGATCTCGCAAGGCAGGCGGATCATGGTCGACACCTGCATCGGCAACGACCGCAAGCGCGAGTACGACGTCTTCAGTAACCTGCAGACCAGCTTCATCGAGGACATCACCGCCGCGGGCTGCCCGCCGGAGAGCATCGACACGGTGCTCTGCACCCATCTCCACCTCGACCACTGCGGCTGGAACACCCGGAAGGTGGACGGCCAGTGGGTCCCGACCTTCCCCAACGCCCGCTACCTGTTCGACAAGGGCGAGCTCGAGTTCTGGCAGAAGAAGCGCGACGCCGGCGAAGCCCACATGGAGCACGTCGACGACGCCATCCAGCCCATCGTCGACGCCGGGCTGGTGGACTTCATCGCCCCCGGCCAGAAGATCACCGACGAGATCACCCTGGTGCCGACGCCGGGCCATACCTCCGGCCACGTCAGCGTCCATATCTCGTCGGCGGGCCACGACGCGGTGATCACGGGGGACGTGGTCCACCACCCGGTGCAGCTCGCCGTGCCGGACTGGGAGAATAACTTCGATTTCGACAAGGACGCCGGCGCCGCCCAGCGCCGCCGCTTCTTCGGTCTCTACGCCGACCAGCCAGCCCTTGTCATAGGCAGCCACTTCTCCGAGCCTGGCGCCGGCCACATCGTCAGCGACGGCGACGTCTGGCGGTTGAAGGTAGAAGAGCGCTGATCGGACTCGCGCCCAGGCGCTTGACGGACCCCTCAGGGCTTCGCAAGGGTGGCGCATGATTCGAAATGGAACTCATCTGAAGCAGGCCCGGGAAGCGCTTGGCTTCTCTCCTGGCGAACTCGCACGCGCTCTTCGGCTGGCTGGCGGCGACGCCCAGGGTGAGAAGCGGGTGCTCGAAATGGAGTCCGGACGCCGGGACATCTCCGGGCCGGTCACGGTCGCCATCGAGGCGATCCTGCGAGGCTTTCTGCCGAACGAGTTCGTCCGCGACGCGGATCGCCCCCCCACGCCGTAGCAGTGCTCCGCCAGGCCTGAACGGTCCGGCACGTCACGACTGGGCGCCGGCTTGAACCGGCTCCGCCCCAGGGGCGGGCGATCGGTCCCGCAGGACGAACCGCGAGATCGCCGGCAGGACGAATAGCGTCAGCGCCGTCGCCGTAATCAGACCGCCGATCACCACCGTGGCGAGCGGGCGCTGCACTTCCGCGCCCGTTCCCGTGGCCAGCGCCATCGGCACGAAGCCCAGCGACGCCACCAGCCCGGTCATCATCACCGGCCGCAGGCGCTCCATTGCCCCCTCGACGATCGCCACGTCGAGGGGCATGCCTGCCGCCAGCCGCTGTCGGATCGCGGTCATCATCACCAGACCGTTCAGCACCGCGACGCCCGAGAGCGCAATGAATCCCACCGCAGCGGACACTGAAAACGGGATGCCCCTTAGCGCCAAGGCGAAGACCCCGCCCGCCAGCGCCAGCGGGATGGCGGAAAACACCGCCGCCGCCGGGGCGAACCCGCCCAGGGCCACATAGAGCAGGGCGTAGATCAGCACGAAGCAGATCGGCACAACGACGGCGAGCCGGCCTTGCGCCGCCTTCAGGTTCTCGAACTGGCCTCCCCATTCGACCCAGGCGCCGTGAGGCAGCTTCACCTCCGCGGCGACCTTACGCTGGGCCTCCGTGACGAAGCCGCCGAGGTCCGCGCCCCGGACATTGGCCTGGATCACCACCCGGCGCTTGCCATTCTCGCGGCTGACCTGGTTCAGCCCCTCCGAGTAGGTGAAGCGGGCGACTTCCCGCAGGGGGATTGAAGCCCGACGCCCGCCATTGCTCGGCAGCATCACCGGCAGGGCCGAGACCGCGTCCAGATCGTCCCGGATGGAATTGGGCAGCCGGACCACCACCTCGAACCGCCGATCCCCCTGGAACACCAGCCCCGAAGGCCTGCCGCCCATGGCCACCGCCACGGTTTCGGCCACATCCTCGACCGTGAGCCCGAAGCGGGCGATGGCCTGCCGATCGAGGCTGATATCCAGGGTCGGGAACCCCGAGGTCTGCTCGACCTTGACGTCGGCCGCGCCCGGGACGCTTTGCAGCACCTTGGCGACGGCGCCGGCAGCCGCAGTCATGGCGTCGAGATCGTCCCCATAGACCTTGACCGCCACATCCCCGCGAACCCCTGCGATCAGCTCGTTGAAGCGCATCTGGATGGGCTGGGTGAATTCGTAGACGTTGCCGGTCAGGACGCCGAGCTCATCTTCCATCCGCGCCAGCAGCTCGGCCTTGGACTCGCGCCTGTTCGGCCAGTCCTTCTGGTTCTTGAGGATGACGAAGCTGTCGGAGGCGTTCGGCGGCATGGGATCGCTGGCCACCTCCGCCGTCCCCGTCTTGGAATAGACGAAGGCCACTTCCGGAAAGGTCGCCAGCACCCTTTCGACCTGACGCTGCATCCGCAACGACTGCTCCAGGGAGGTGGAGGGAATGCGCAGGGCCTGGACCGCCAGATCCTTCTCGTCGAGCTGGGGGGTGAACTCCCGGCCGAGGAAGGTGAAGGTCACCGCCGCCGCCGCGAAGATCCCCAGGCTGGCCGCGATCACAGGCCACGGACGGGCGACGACCTTTCGTAGCAGGGGCTCATAGCGGACCTTGGCCCAGCGGAGCGCCCTCACCTCTTTCTCGGCGACCCGGCCGCGGATGGTCAGGGCGATCATGGCGGGAATGAAGGTGAGCGACAGCACGAAGGCGCTCGCCAGGGCCAGCATCACCGTGATGGCCATCGGCGAGAAGGTCTTGCCCTCCACCCCTGTAAAGGTGAGCAAGGGCGCATAGACCAGCAGGATGATGGCCTGCCCATAAACCGTCGGCTGGATCATCTCGCGGGAGGCCTCGCGGGTTTCCTCCAGACGCTCCGGCAGCGTCAACAACCGCCCTTCGCGATGCTGGCGCTCGGCCAATCGTCGGAGGCTGTTCTCCACGATGATCACCGCTCCATCGACGATCAGGCCAAAGTCCAGGGCGCCCAGGCTCATGAGATTGCCCGAGACCCCCAGCCGGTTCATGCCGATGGCCGTCATCAGCATCGACACCGGGATCACCAGGGCGGTGATCAAGGCCGCACGGAAATTCCCAAGCAGCAGGAAAAGAACAACCACAACCAGCAGCGCACCCTCGGCAAGGTTCTTCTCGACGGTCTTGATCGTGGCGTTGACCAGCCTGGAGCGGTCATAGACCACTTTCACCCTCACCCCGGGGGGCATGGCCTTGGCGATCTCGCCGATCTTCGCCGCCGCGGCCTGCGCCACAGTCCGGCTGTTGGCGCCGGTCAGCATCAGCACGGTGCCGACCACCACCTCCTCGCCGTTCTCCGACGCAGCGCCAGTACGCAAGGCGCCGCCGAGGGCCACCGTCGCCACATCGCTCACCGTGATGGGCACCCCCTCGCGGGTGACCACCACCGCCCGGGAAATCTCGTCCAACGAGCGCACCCGGGCGTCGGCGCGCACCAGGAAGGCCTCGCCGCCCCGCTCCACGAAGTTGGCGCCGACCGCGAGGTTCGACGCCTCCAGGGCGCGACCAAGATCGGCGAAGGAAACGCCGTAGGACGCCAGCCGCGTCGGATCGGGAGCGACCACGAACTGCTTTTCATAGCCGCCGATGGAATCCACCCCGGCCACCCCCGGCACGCCCCGCATCTGCGGCCGTACGATCCAGTCCTGGACTTCCCGCAGATAGGCCGCCTG
>Ga0182736_1001312_pt1 | contig 25446 bp, 32 predicted proteins | sample eDN5th30CKraftBY_FD_128882 | JGI IMG/M metagenome (GOLD analysis project Ga0182736, IMG submission 128882) | Enriched backyard soil microbial communities from Emeryville, California, USA - eDNA 5th pass 30_C Kraft BY (version 2) (version 2) | ecosystem: Environmental > Terrestrial > Soil >...
CATGTGTGAGCGCGGCAGTAGGGACAGTCCGGGGGACTGTCCCCGCGCGAGTTCACGCCCGCCCCGCCAACCGCGCCAACTCCGGGAAGTCCCGCGCAGCGGGACCGGCTTCGCTGCGCCCCAACGCGGGCCGCCCCACCCCACCGGTCAAGGACGATTCAAGAACCCGATCCCGGACATTCATGAGTGTCGATGCAGCCTAGAACAGATAGCGCTTGAACCAAGCGATCGTCCTGTCCCAGGCCAGTTTCGCCGCGGCCTCGTCGTAGCGGGGCGTGGAGTCGTTGTGGAAACCGTGGGTCGTGCCCGGATAGACGTAGGCCTCGTAGGTCTTGCCGGCGGCCTTCAACGCCGCCTCGTAGGCGGGCCAGCCGTCGTTGATGCCCTTGTCGTTCTCGGCGTAGTGCAACAACAGGGGCGCCTTGATGCGCGGCACGTCCGCCGCGCTGGCCTGCCGGCCGTAGAAGGGCACGGCCGCGGCCAGCTCGGGATACGCCACGGCGGCGGCATTGGCCACGCCGCCCCCATAGCAGAAGCCGGTGATCCCCACCTTGCCGGTCGTCCTGTCGCCCTGCATCAGGAACTCGACCGCGGCGAAGAAATCGTTCATGAGCTTGGCCGGATCGACCTGGCGCTGCAGATCCCGCCCCTTGTCGTCATTGCCCGGATATCCCCCCACCGAACTCAGGCCGTCGGGCGCCAACGCCAGGAAACCCGCCTTGGCCAGCCGGCGCGCGACGTCCTCGATATAGGGATTCAAGCCCCGGTTCTCGTGCACCACGACCACGCCCGGCACCTTGCCCGCCGCCTTGGCCGGCCGCGCCAGGTAGCCCCGCACCGTGCCATGGCCCTTGGGCGACGGATAACCGATGTACTCGGCAACGATGTCCGGATCCGTGAAGGATACCTGCTCGGCCAGGGCGTAGTCGGGACTCAGCGACGCCAGCAATCCGGCAGCGGTGAGGCCGCCCACCGCGTACCTGGCCGCCCGGTCCAGGAACTCCCGCCGGGAGATCCTGCCGTGGACATAGTAGTCGTACAGCTCCAGCAGACGGGGGTCAAAGTCCTGCGCAGTCAGACGAGCCATGGCATGCCCTTTTCGGTGAAGTCCGCGAGTGCGGACAACATACACCAGATTCGGGCTTCCCCTCTACGCGCCCGCGCGCGTCTCCCCCCGCAGGAACCCGCTCACCAATCCATTGATCTTCTCCGGAGCCTCGAACTGGGGCCAGTGTCCGACCCCGTGTACCTCGACGGCGGCGGCGCCGGGAATGTATCCGGCCAGGGTGCGCGCCGTCTTGACATACAACGGCCGGTCGTCCACGGCGACCACGATCAACGTAGGCACGCCGATCCGCCGCCACTCGTCCGGCGTGACAAGGTTCCGGGCCAGGCGCTCCGGCTGGAAAACAGCCAGGATGTTCTCGCCCGCCGCTTTCATGGAGGCCTGGGAATAGGTCTGGAGCCGCAGGCCGATCAGGTCGTCGATCCGATTCGCCTCGTCCAGGATCAATTTGTCGAAAACGTCCTGGACGCTGGCCCACGTAGGCGCGTCGAAAGCCTTGCCGCGCCGCGTCAGGATCGCGCCGATCTCCTCCTGGTCATCGGACAAGCCGAATGCGGAAAGAATGACCAGCTTTTCGGTGCGGTCGGGATGGGCCAGCGCGAAACGGCTGGCCGTCCAGCTTCCCATGGAGATACCCAGGAGCGATGCAGTCTTCAGCCCCAGGGCGTCCATGAAGTGGATGATCTGGGCAACGTGCTCGGCGATCTCGTAGGGGCGGTCCGGTTTGCCGGTGTAGCCGCAGCCGACCATGTCCAGGGCGAAGCAATTGAAGTGCTCGGATAGCGGACCGATGTTCGCGCAGAACGCTTCCCAGGATCCGCCCGTGCCATGGATCATGATCAGGGGCGGGTTGCCACGCGTGCCGGTTTCGACGTAGCGTGTCTTGAAATCGCCCGTGGCCACCCACGCCTGCCGGTGCTCGACCGTCGCCAGGTGGGACCAGATGCTGCGATAGCTTGTTTCGTCGTTCACGATGACTCCTGTGTTGTGCAAGGTATTCGGGCCAAGAGGCCACGGGCATTCACGCGGCGACGCCGGAGCAGTCCAGCGCAGCGGCCGCTTCGTCGAGCAGGTCCGGGATGTCGCCGGCGGACCGGGCCACGCCGTATATGTAGTTGTCGGGCCGGACCAAGGCCGCGGCACACTGGCTTTCCTTGAACCAGGCAGCGACAACGCCGTCGCTCTCGTCCATCTCGTCGAACGCCACGACGCGTGCGCGCGGCAGCATCGACCCGACGTCGCGGGGAGCGAGCGACCGGCGCGCAAGCATCAGGCGCCAGCCGTTGCCGGTCAGGTGGTCCAACAGAACGACGTCCTTCCCGGATCCGACCCTCGGCTGCGGAAACAGCCCGCCACGGCAAGGATGCGGCTGCGCGGACAGGAGTCCGTGCTCCAGGCGCGGCAGGATGTCCTGCCGGGGGGTGTCCCGGACCATCCCGTTTCCTTCAGCCCGCATCCGGGCATCGCGGGCACGCGCCTTGTCGATGTCCCGCTCGCAGATCACCGCGCCGAAACTCTTGATGCGGCGGGTCAGTTCGCGCACGTGTCCCCCACGCTCCAGGCCGTAGCTGTCCAGCATCGCTTCGCCCGCGCTGCCCGCGACCTCTCCCTTCAACACGGCGGCGAGTTTCCAGCTCAGGTTGGCCACATCGCGAATGCCCTGGCACATGCCCTGCCCCAGAAAAGGCGGTTGCATGTGTGCCGCGTCGCCCGCGAGGAACACACGCGACTTACGCCATTGGGCAGCCACCAGCGCATGGAACCGATAGCTGGATTGGCGCCAGAGTTCGCCATCCTCGGGCCCCAGCCAGCGGGACAACAGACCCCAGGTTGCTTGCGGGGTAGCGGCTTGCTGCGGATCCTCCCCCGGCAACAGGGAAATCTCGAAGCGCCGATGGTTCTTCGGGCCCAGGACAAGCGTGCATGGGCGCTCGGGTTCGCAGTACTGCACGCTTACCTTGGGCAGCTTGCGCATGCCTTGCGCGTTGACGAGGACGTCGACCACCAGCCAGGGTTCATCGAAGTCGAGATCCTCCAGCGGCATTTGCAACTGCGTGCGAACAGTACTGCTGCCGCCGTCGCACGCGATCGCGTACCTGGCGCCCACCCGCGTCCTGCCTGCGCCCCGGGTCTCGATCTCCAGCCTCACGGCATCCGCGTCCTGCGTGATGCTTCGCATCTCGGCGGCGAGTTCCACGCACACATTGGGCATCTGCGCCACCCGGGCGCGCAATATCCGTTCGACTTCGGGCTGGGTGAAGACGATCGATGGCGTATACCCTTGCGGATAAGGCGGGGCGATCATCGTCATGCGCCGGATCAGCCGCCCGTCCGCTCCGAAGTACTCGGAGTCGGTGAAAGGCTCCATGAAGGGCTGGACCGCCCCGGCGACGCCGATCTGCTGGAACACCCGCATGATCTCGTGGTCCAGGGCGACCGCGCGCGGAATCTCATACACCCCTTCGAGCCGGTCGCACACATGGACGCGCAGTCCGGCCTGCCCGAGCAAGGCCGCCGCGACGACGCCCGCGGGACCGTATCCGACGATCGCCACGTCGTACATCATTGAATCGTTCATTGCCGCTATTCGAAGGATCGGTCAGGAAAAAGAGAAATGAATGCGCCTCTGCGCCGCCTTCAAGGCGTCCGTGGGCGGATCCGACAGCCCCCATTGGTCGACGCGGCCCGCAGGCCATTTCCACGCTTCGGGCCCACGGGGCACGTAGGAGTCATCGACCTGCTGGACCTCGGCGGTGTACTCGATGACGACGCCGAACGGATCGATGAAGTAGTTGAAGAGGTTGTTCCCGGGGCCGTGCCTCCCGGGCCCCCACTGGACGGGATAACCCGCGTCCTTCAACCTGCCACCGCCACGCATCAGCGAATCGCCGTCGGGCATGAAGAAAGCAATATGATTCAACGCATCGTTGTCGGAGAGGCCGACACCGATGGTGTGGTGATCGCGATTGCAGTTCATGAATGCGATCATGGCCGTCAGATCGATCAGGCGGAAATCGAACACTTCCTCGATGAAGCGGCGCGTGGCGTCCGGCGTGCTGCTGTTCAGCACGACATGAGCCAGGCGCACGGGCCGGTCCCGCGGCGCGTCGCCTTCATGGCGGGCGTCGCCGTGGACGATCTGGAACCTGCGCCCGTGAGCGTCGCGAATCGTCAGCCCCACCCCGCCCGCCGGGTCGTCCAGGACACCCAACGGCTGGACGACGGCGCCCCCGGCCTTGCCCGCCGCGGCCGCGATGGTATCCAGGGCCGCTTCACTTCGAGCCCGGAGCGTCACGTGTCGCATGCCGGCATCGCGCCGGCCCGCGTGCAGGGCCAGCAGGTAGGCGTCGTGTCCCGCGCCGCGCAGATATAGCGCGGCGCCCCGCCGCCCGGCCACCGTCAGGTTCCAGGTCTGCGTATAGAAGGCCTCGGCATGGGCCAGGTCCGGCACGTCGAGCGAGACGCTGCGCAAGCCTTCGATGAGGGTGGATGTCATGATTGCGGATACTCGTCGTTCATCTCGTATGGGGGGAATGTCGGCCGGGCCTTCACTGCCCACGAATGCCCAGTTTCGGCAGCAGCCGCTCGTAGCGGGCGTTCTCGTCGCGCAGATAGGCCGCGAACTGTTCTGCGCTCATCGGCGGTGCGATCTCCAGGCTCATGTTCACCAGTTGCTGCCGCAGATCCGGACGTTCGAGCGCGGCGATGAGCGCCTCGTTCATGCGCGCCACGATGTCTTTCTTCGTCCCCTTGGGAGCAAAGATCCCGAAATAAGGACCGCCGTCTACGCCCTTGACGCCGACCGCCTCCATCGCGGGCGTATCCGGAAATTGCGGATTGCGCGAAGCGCCCGCCACGGCGAGCAGCTTGACCCGCCCCGTCTTGATGTATTGCGTGGCCAGCCCCGGATCGAACAAGACATCGACATGGCCGCCCAGGAAGTCCTTCAGCGCGTCGCCGGCGCCCTTGTACGGCACGTGCGTCATCTTGATGCCGGCTTCGTGGCTGAATACTTCCGCGGCGATGTGCAGCGCGGTGCCCGATCCGGCGGAACCATACGCAAGCTTGCCGGGGTGGGCCTTGGCGTAGTTGATGAAGTCGGCGACGGTTTCCACCGGCACCGCAGGATGAACCAACAGGTTCATCGGGATGGCCACGGCCGGCGCCACCGGAATCAGGGCTTTGCGCGGATCGAAGTCAGGCAGGGGAACCAGTTGCGGCGTGATGATGACCATGCTGCCCGCGGACAGCAGGAAAGTATGGCCATCCGGCCGGGCTCGGGACACTTCCTGCTGGCCGATATAGCCTTCGCCTCCCGGTCGATTCTCGACGACGATCTGCGCGCCGAGCTTCCCGCCGATATGCGGCGCCATGACCCGCATCGCGCGATCCGCGACGCCGCCCGGCGCCGCGTTCACGACAACGCGGATCGGGCCGCCCGGCCATTCCTCCGCATGCACGGGTTGAGCCAATGCCGCAAGGCACAAGGCGATCCAGGCCGTTTTCAAGTGTCATCTCCTCGTTCTTGGTATCGCCCGGGCCATGCCTGGGCGCAGACAGCAATCTAGAGGAGCGCACCGCAACGGAACAGATGACAGTATCGTCGGAGGGATGCCCGGCGGTTATCCCCGAAGGAGCCGCCCGTATCGGCTAGCGCCGCCGCGCACCGCCGGAAACGCGGGAACGCAGGTACTCCGCTTCCCGATGCAAGGCATTCGAGAACGCTTCCGCCACAGGGGTCAACGGCAGATTCTTGCGCTGGATCAGGCAGATGGCGGGCGCGCCGATTTCATCGTCCAGATCCAGCTTCGTCAGCAGTCCGGCGGTCACGTTGGCCATGAGCCATGGTTCTGGCAGCAGCGCGATCAGATCGGTATTGGCCAGGAGACTCACCAGCGCCATCAGCGATTCGCACTGCACATTTGCGCGCGGTACGGGCAGTTCGCGCGAACGGAAGACATCGTCCAGCTCCGACGAGCGGGGCCCGGCGGCCGCGGTCAGCACCCAATCCGCCTCGACCAGCCCGGCCAGCGAGCGTACATCGCTCAGCGGGTGCCCCTTGCGGCACACCACCGCACGCTGGTGGGCAAACATCGGCGACACCGCGAACTCGCCGCCGAGCGATTTGGCCGGTTCCGGCGCCAGGACGAAATCCAGCTGGCTGTCGCGCAGCGCGGGCAGCATGACCGGAAGCAGCCCCTCGACGATACGGACCTCGGCCAGGGGGTGGCTTTGGCGGAACACCTTCAGGGCATTGGGCAGGAACAGGAGAGACGGCGTCGCGGACAGCGCCAGCGCTACCCGTCCGCCCTGGCCGCCCAACAACTGGGCCACTTCGTCCTGCCCGCGGCTCAGTTCATTGGCGGCGACTTCCGCGCGGCGCAGAAAGCGCCTGCCCATCTCGTTCAGGACTGCCCCCTGGGCCGTTCGCTGGAACAGAGGGGTCCCCAGTTCTTTTTCGAGCTGGCGCACGCTTTTGGTGAGCGCGGGCTGGCTCAGTCCGAGATCTCTCGCCGCCTGGTGGATACTGCCGGCACGCGCCACGGCGACGAAGTCGCGCAACTGGTTGAATTTCATCTAGGCGCTCCACGGATGCGAGTGTCCGGATGGTAACCCCGGCGCACCACGCCTTGCCGATACACAGCTCCGCGGAGCGGTCTTGCATAGGCGGTGCGCAAGGCGAAAAAAAACTGCGAGGCAAGCTCGCAGTTCTCTGCAAAACCAGACGCAGGTCCTGGCCGGACATCCCGGCGCTGGGACTTACTCGGCGTCGACGGCTTCGCCTTCCGGCGCACGGTCGACCAGCTCCATGTAGGCCATGGGAGCGTTGTCACCCTGGCGGAAACCCATCTTCAGGATGCGGGTGTAGCCACCGTTGCGCTCCTTGAAGCGGGGGCCGATTTCGGCGAACAGCTTGACGACCAGGTCGCGATCGCGCAGGCGGGCGAACGCCAGGCGCTTGTTGGCCAGGGTCGGTTCCTTGCCCAGGGTGATCAGCGGCTCGACGATGCGGCGCAGTTCCTTGGCCTTGGGCAGGGTGGTCTTGATGGCTTCGTGCGTGAGCAGCGAGACAGCCATGTTGCGGAACATGGCCAGACGGTGGCTGCTGGTGCGGTTCAGTTTACGGAGACCGTGACGGTGACGCATGATGACTTCCTTTATGAATCTAAAAGCGGCGATGCCGCGGGGTTTCCAGCTCTTCTATCGGCAAAGTGCCGCGGGCCGGTGGAAAAATTGTTGGTACGACAACTACGTAACGAAAGAAGCTCCGCTACCCAGGGCACCGCGGATCCGGCTTTGCCGGTCCGCCAGTGCCGCCCCCTGGGGGGCGCCCGTAGGGCGTAGGGGGGACCCCTACGGCCTTTCCAGGCCCAGAGGGGGCCAATTTTCCAGCTTCATGCCCAGGGTCAAACCGCGGGCAGCCAGGACTTCCTTGATCTCGTTGAGCGACTTGCGACCCAGGTTCGGGGTCTTGAGCAATTCGTTCTCGGTACGCTGGATCAGGTCGCCGATGTAGTAGATGTTCTCGGCCTTCAGGCAGTTGGCCGAACGAACCGTGAGTTCGAGGTCGTCGACCGGGCGCAGCAGGATCGGGTCGATCTGCGGCGTGCCACGGGCGGGCGCTTCGATGGTTTCGGTCGAGCCTTCCAGCGCGGCGAACACCGACAACTGGTCCATCAGGATGCGGGCCGACTGGCGCACGGCTTCCTCGGGCGAGATCACGCCGTTGGTCTCGATGTCCAGCACCAGCTTGTCCAGGTCGGTACGCTGCTCGACGCGAGCGCTCTCGACCGTGTAGCTGACGCGACGGATCGGGCTGTACGAGGCGTCCAGCACGATGCGGCCGACGGCACGGGAATGATCATCGGCGAAGCTGCGCAGGTTGCCCGGCACATAGCCGCGGCCCTTTTCCACCTTCAATTGCATTTCCAGGCGGCCGTTGTCCGTCAGGTTGGCAATCACGTGCTGCGGATTGACGATCTCGACATCGTGCGAGATCTCGATATCGGCGGCCGTGACCACGCCGGGGCCTTGCTTGCGCAGGGTCAGGACGACTTCGTCGCGGTTGTGCAGCTTGAACACCACACCCTTCAGGTTCAGCAGGATGTCGACCACGTCTTCACGCACGCCATCGATGGCCGAGTATTCGTGCACGACACCGGTGATCTGCACTTCGGTCGGCGCATAACCCGCCATGGACGACAGCAGGATGCGGCGCAGCGCGTTGCCCAGGGTATGACCGTAGCCGCGTTCGAACGGCTCCATGATCACCTTGGCATGATTCGAGCCGATGGTCTCGACGTCGATATTGCGCGGTTTCAGAAATGCGGCATTCGCCATGAATCTTCCTTATCAATACCCTCGGCTCGTTACACCGATAAGGCTGGGAAAAAAGCGGTATTGCGGGGTGTTGCCGCGGCCCGCGGAAGCGGACCGCCTTGAAAGCCAAAAGCCGCGCTGGTCCAGCGCGGCTGAGCGAAGCGAAAAACGCTTAGCGAGAATACAATTCCACGACCATGGATTCGTTGATGTCGCGGGCGACATCGGCGCGATCCGGAGCCTGCTTGAACGTGCCTTCCAGCTTGGTCGCGTCGACGCTGACCCACTGCGGCATGCCCTGGCTGGAGGCCAGTTGCAGCGCTTCCTGGATACGGGACTGCTTCTTGGCCTTCTCACGGACGGTGATCACATCACCGGCCTTGACGATGATGGACGGCACGTTGGCGGTGTGGCCGTTCAGCATCAGCGCCTTGTGGCTGACCAGCTGCCGCGCTTCGGCGCGGGTCGAGCCGAAGCCCATGCGATAGACCACGTTGTCCAGGCGCGATTCGAGCAGCTGGATCAGGTTTTCGCCGGTGTTGCCCCTGCGGCGCTCGGCTTCTTCGAAGTACTTGCGGAACTGCTTTTCCAGAATGCCGTACATGCGCTTGAGCTTTTGCTTCTCGCGCAGCTGCAGACCGTAGTCCGAGGTACGGGCACCCGAGGTGCGGCCATGCTGGCCGGGCTTGCTCTCGAGCTTGCACTTGGAATCCAGCGAACGACGGGCACTCTTCAGGAAGAGGTCCGTGCCTTCGCGGCGGGAAAGCTTACATTTGGGGCCAATATAACGTGCCACGATGTATCCTTTTCTCTGTCAGGCCATGCACACGCATGGCGAGGAGTTTGCCTTGGTTTCTTACGTTCGATGAACCAGAACGCGGCAAACGGTGGTCTTACTCGGCGCACCCGACCCATGCCGGCTGCGCCCCCATAAAACAATGAAACTACGTACTGCAAACAGCAAAGCCCACCATTCTACCGCGCTTTGCCCCGGCCCCCTAGGCAACGTTGCCCAACGGGCAACGAGCCAAGCGATCCAGGATGCGGTGGATCCGGCTCCGCCGGTCCACCCGCATCGCCCCCTGGGGGGCGCGCGAAGCGCGTAGGGAGGGGCCTAGATCCTTCTGCGCTTCGGCGGACGGCAGCCGTTGTGCGGCACCGGCGTGATGTCGGCGATGCTGGAGATCTTGATGCCCAGGGCGTTCAGGGCGCGAACCGACGATTCGCGGCCGGGGCCGGGGCCCTTGATACGCACTTCCAGCGTCTTGATGCCGTATTCCATCGCCACGCGACCAGCGGACTCCGCCGCGACCTGGGCCGCGAACGGGGTGGACTTGCGCGAGCCCTTGAAGCCTGCGCCGCCCGACGTCGCCCACGACAGGGCATTGCCCTGGCGATCGGTGATCGTGATGATGGTGTTGTTGAAGGACGCGTGAACGTGCGCAATGCCGTCCGAGACGTTCTTCTTGACTTTCTTGCGAACGCGCTGGGCGCCGCTGTTCGGGGATTTCGCCATTTCTGAATCCTTGACTGGCTGTCAGCCGATTACTTTTTGAGCGAGGCAGCGGCGCGACGCGGGCCCTTGCGGGTGCGAGCGTTCGTGCGGGTCCGCTGGCCACGCACGGGCAGGCCGCGCTTATGGCGGAAACCACGATACGAGCCGAGGTCGATCAGACGCTTGATCGACAGTTGGATTTCACGACGCAGATCGCCTTCGACGGTGAAGGTGTTGATCTGTTCGCGAATCCGCTCGAGTTCGGCGTCGTTCAGATCCTTGACCTTCTTGTCGACGGCGACGCCGGCCACTTCGCAAATCTTGCGAGCGCGCGAACGGCCGATGCCGAAGATAGCCGTCAGACCGATTTCGGTGTGCTGATGCGGCGGAATGTTGATGCCAGCGATACGGGCCATAACGTTTCCTTGAATACCTTTAGCGTAGAACCGAGCCTAGGCTCAGCCCTGACGTTGCTTGTGGCGCGGGTCGGTGCAGATGATCCGCACTACGCCCTTGCGCTTGATGACCTTGCAGTTCCGGCAAATTGCTTTGACCGATGCCATTACTTTCATGATTGACTCCTAATTCTTACCCGGCAAGCCCGAGGCTTACTTCGAGCGGAACACGATTCTTGCTCGCGATAGATCGTATGGCGTCAGTTCGACTGTCACACGATCCCCCGGCAGGATGCGGATATAGTTCATCCGCATTTTCCCCGAGATATGTCCCAGGACGACATGGCCATTCTCGAGCTTTACACGAAACGTCGCATTGGGCAGGTTTTCCACGACCTCGCCCTGCATCTGGATAACGTCGTCTTTGGACATTTTCTCGTTACCGCACCGGTAGATTTCCGCCCTTGAAGTTCGCTTTCTTGAGCAGAGAATCATATTGGTGCGACATCACGTATGCCTGCACCTGGGCCATGAAATCCATCGTGACCACAACGATAATCAGCAAAGACGTACCACCGAAGTAGAACGGCACATTCCACCGCAGGACCAGGAACTCCGGCAGCAGGCACACCAACGTGATGTAGATGGCGCCGCAGAACGTCAGGCGCATCAGTATCTTGTCGATGTACCGCGCGGTCTGCTCGCCCGGACGGATACCCGGAACGAACGCGCCGCTCTTCTTCAGGTTGTCGGCGGTCTCGCGGCTATTGAACACGAGCGCCGTATAGAAGAAGCAGAAGAACACGATCGCAATGGCATACAGCGTGATGTACAGCGGCTGCCCGGGCGACAACGCGGCGGCCAGGTCCTTCAGCCAGCGCAGTCCGTCGCCGCTCGAAAACCAGCTGACCACCGTAGCCGGGAACAGAATGATCGACGATGCGAAGATCGGCGGAATCACCCCGGCCATGTTCAGCTTCAGCGGCAGATGCGAGCTTTGTCCGCCATACACCCGGTTGCCCACCTGGCGCTTGGCGTAGTTGACGACGATCTTGCGCTGTCCGCGTTCCACGAACACCACGAAAGCCGTCACCAGCACCACCAGCACGACGATGAACAACGCCGACAGCACGGCCATCGCACCCGTATTGACCAGCTCGAACAGCCCGGCCAACGCGTGCGGCAGTCCAGCCGCGATACCCGAGAAAATCAGGATCGAGATCCCGTTGCCCAGGCCCCGCTCGGTGATCTGCTCACCCAGCCACATCAGGAACATCGTTCCCGTGACGAGCGAAATCATCGTGGTGGCCCGGAACATCAGGCCAGGATCGATGACCAGCCCGGGCTGCGATTCCAGCGCGACCGAGATGCCTACCGACTGCACCAGCGCCAGCGCCAGCGTACCGTAGCGCGTGTACTGCGTAATCTTGCGCCGCCCGGCCTCGCCTTCCTTCTTGATCGCTTCCAACGACGGCACGATGACCGTCATCAGCTGCATGATGATCGACGCCGAGATATACGGCATGATCCCCAATGCAAAGATCGAGAAACGCGAAAGCGCACCGCCCGAGAACATGTTGAACAGGCCCAGAATTCCGCCCTGGTTCTGATGGAACAGGGAAGTCAACTGGACCGGATCGATCCCGGGAACAGGGATGTGCGTACCGATCCGGTACACCACCAGGGCGAGCAACAGGAAGACCAGCCGGCGCTTCAGGTCGCCATACTTGCCGGTCTTGCCCAGTGCGTTCGCATTAGCCAAAGCTCAGTCCTCGGTTATCAGACCAGGGAGCCGCCGGCGGCTTCGATCGCCGCCTTGGCACCGACCGTCGCCGTCATGCCCTTGAGCACCACCTTGCGGGTGAGCTCGCCGGTCTTGATGACCTTGACGTAGCGGACCTGCTGGCCGACCACGCCGGCCTGCTTCAGCGCCTGCACGTCGATCTCGTCGACCGGCAGGGCTTGCAGTTCGGACAGGCGGACCTGCGCATACAGGTGCTGGTCCAGCGACTTGAAGCCGCGCTTGGGCAGCCGGCGCTGCAGCGGCATCTGGCCGCCTTCGAAACCGACCTTGTGGAAGCCACCCGAACGGGACTTCTGTCCCTTGTGGCCACGACCGGCGGTCTTGCCGAGGCCGGAGCCGATACCACGACCGACACGGCGCTTGGCGTGCTTGGCGCCTTCGGCGGGCTTGAGCGTATTGAGTTGCATGCTAGACCTCTCAGGCTTCCGACACGGTGATCAGATACGACACCTTGCGGATCATGCCGCGCACTTCGGGCGTGTCGACCAGGACGCGCGAGCTGTTCAGGCCGCGCAACCCCAGGCCACGGATCGTGGCGCGGTGCGATTCGGGCGTTCCGATGGGGGAACGCACGAGCGTCACTTTGACGTTTTTCTTCGTCGTCATGGCTTACCCCAGGATCTCTTCGACCGACTTGCCGCGCTTGGCGGCGACGTCGGCCGGAGTCGAGCTTGCGCTCAGACCGTTGAGCGTCGCGCGGACCAGGTTGTACGGGTTGGTCGAGCCGAGGCTCTTGGCCACCACGTTACGCACACCCAGCACGTCGAAAATCGCGCGCATCGGGCCACCGGCGATCACGCCGGTACCTTCGACGGCGGGCGAGATCAGAACGGTCGAGGCGCCGTGCTTGCCGACCACGTTGTGGTGCAGGGTGCCGTTCTTCAGCGGCACCTTGACCATCTTGCGGCGGGCTTCTTCCATGGCTTTCTGGACGGCGACCGGGACTTCCCGGGCCTTGCCCTTGCCCATGCCGACGCGACCGTCGCCATCGCCGACCACCGTCAGCGCTGCGAAACCGAGGATACGACCGCCCTTCACGACTTTCGTGACGCGGTTGACGGCAATCATCTTCTCGCGAAGACCGTCGTCGCGCTCCTCAGCCGCTGCATTCTTACCTTGCATCTTGGCCATGTAATCCTCGCTTAAAACTTCAGGCCGGCTTCACGCGCGGCATCAGCCAGGGCCTTGACGCGGCCGTGGTAGCGAAAACCGCTGCGATCGAACGCGACGGTCTCGATACCGGCGGCCTTGGCCTTCTCGGCCACGCGCTTGCCCACCAGGGTTGCTGCGGCCACGTTACCGCCCTTGCCCGAATCGCCAGCCAGTTGCTGACGGACTTCGGGTTCGACGGTCGAGGCACTGACCAGCACCTTATCGCCTTCAGGCGAAATGATGTTTGCGTAGATGTGCAGGTTGGTGCGGAACACCGAAAGGCGATGCACACGCAACTCGGCGATCTTTCGGCGGGTAGGTACCGCACGACGCAAACGAGCTTGCTTCTTGTCCATGATTCGTCCTTGCCCGCCTTATTTCTTCTTGGTCTCTTTGATGATGACCCGCTCGTCCGCATAGCGCACGCCCTTGCCCTTGTAGGGTTCGGGAGAGCGGTAGGCGCGGATTTCTGCGGCCACCTGACCAACCTGTTGCTTGTTGGCGCCCTTGACGATCACTTCCGTCTGCGTGGGGCACTCAACCTTCACGCCGGCAGGCATCTGATGCACGACATCGTGCGAGAAGCCGAGCTGCAGCTTGACGGCATCGCCCTGCGCCTGGGCACGGTAGCCCACGCCAACCAGGGTCAGCTTGCGCTCGAAACCCTTGCTGACGCCGGTCACCATGTTGTTGACCAGTGCCCGGACGGTACCGGACATGGCCTTGGCTTCACGGCTGTCGTTGGCAGCGACGAAAGTCAGCTTGCCGGCGTCCAGCGCGATCGTGACCTGACCGGTCAGGGGCTGGACCAGCGTGCCCAGGGGGCCCTTGACGGTGATCTGGTCAGCGGCGATCGTGGCTTCGACGCCCTTGGGCAGCTCGACGGGATATTTAGCTATACGCGACATGTCGACTCCTTACGCCACGTAGCAGAGGACCTCGCCGCCCACGCCATTGGCGCGTGCCTTGCGATCGGTCATCACGCCACGGGAGGTGGACACGATGGTCACGCCCAGGCCGTTCATTACCTGGGGAATGGAATGACGTCCCTTGTAGATACGCAGGCCAGGCTTCGAGACGCGTTCGATGCGCTCGATGACCGGACGGCCGGCGTAGTACTTCAGGGAGATTTCGAGTTCAGGTTTGCCATCATTGGCCTTGACCTCGAAACTGTCGATGTAGCCCTCGTCCTTCAGCACGGTGGCAATCGCCACCTTCAGCTTCGAGGAGGGCATGGACACGGACGCCTTATCTACGCGCTGCGCATTGCGGATGCGCGTCAGCATATCGGCGATCGGATCGCTCATGCTCATGAATGACTCTCCTACCAGCTGGCCTTGGTCATGCCCGGAACTTCACCGCGCATAGCCATCTCGCGCAGTTTGTTACGAGCCAGACCGAACTTGCGAAACACGCCACGGGGGCGACCGGTCACCGCGCAACGATTGCGCTGGCGGGTGGGGTTGGCGTTACGGGGCAGTTGCTGAATCTTCAGCCGAGCCTGGTAACGTTCTTCGTCCGACTTGGACGCATCGTCGACGATAGCCTGGAGCGCGGCACGCTTGGCGGCATACTTGGCCGCCAGCTTGGCACGCTTGATATCGCGGTTGATGAGTGAAAGCTTAGCCACTATTTCACCCCTTAATTACGGAACGGGAAGCGGAAGGCCGACAGCAGCGCCTTGGCTTCTTCATCGGTCTTGGCCGTGGTCGTGATGCTGATGTTCAGCCCACGAAGCGTGTCGATCTTGTCGTACTCGATCTCGGGGAAGATGATCTGTTCTTTCACACCGATGTTGTAGTTGCCGCGACCGTCGAAAGCACGGCCGGACACGCCACGGAAATCGCGCACGCGCGGCAGCGCGACGCTGATCAGGCGATCGAGGAATTCGTACATGCGGGCGCCACGCAGGGTCACCATGCAGCCGATCGGATAGTTCTCGCGGATCTTGAAACCGGCGATAGCCTTGCGCGACTTGGTCACGACCGGCTTCTGGCCGGCGATCTTGGTCAGGTCGCCAGTGGCGTGCTCGATGACCTTCTTGTCGGCAACCGCTTCCGAGACACCCATGTTCAGGGTGATCTTGGTGATGCGGGGCACTTCCATCACGCTCTTGTACGAGAACTGCTTGGTCAGGTCGACAACGACCTTCTCGCGGTAAAACTCTTGAAGACGGGCCATTATGTTTGCTCCCGCTTACGCTTTCGTCGCAATGGCTTCGCCATTGGAACGGAAAACGCGCACATTCTTGCCGTCGACTTTCTTGACGCCCACGCGATCGGCCTTGCCGGTGGCGGAGTTGAAAATCGCCACGTTGGACACGTGGATGGGCATGGTCTTGTCGATGATGCCGCCAGGCTGGTTGGCCATCGGATTCGGCTTCACATTTTTCTTGACGACGTTGATGCCTTCGACCAGGACGCGGTCTTCGGCAACGCTCAGCACGACGCCGCGCTTGGCCTTGTCCTTGCCGGTCAGGACGACGACTTCGTCACCCTTGCGAATCTTGTTCATCGCGGCCCCTTTACAGCACTTCGGGCGCCAGCGACACGATCTTCATGAAACGCTCGGTACGCAGTTCACGCGTAACGGGTCCGAAGATGCGAGTGCCGATGGGCTCGAGCTTGGCATTGAGCAATACGGCGGCATTGCCACCGAAACGGATCAGCGAACCGTCCTTGCGACGGACGCCCTTGGCGGTACGAACCACCACGGCGTTGTAGATTTCGCCTTTTTTCACGCGCCCGCGCGGGGCCGCATCCTTGACGCTCACTTTGATGACGTCGCCGATGCCGGCGTAGCGGCGCTTGGAGCCGCCGAGCACCTTGATGCACATAACCGAGCGCGCACCGGTGTTGTCGGCCACGTCCAACGTGGTCTGCATTTGAATCATGGTTTACCCTGTTCCAACTTAACCCGAAATGCCCGACGCAAGCGCCAGGCCCTCCGATCAGTTTTGGTCCCGTCAGGCGGCAATGCGACTTGCGCACCCTGGGTTGAAATTCCGAAGCGGACACCGCAAGGATGCGATGCCAGGCCACTTACTTTTCTGACACTACCCACTTCTGGAGCAAAAACCCAGAAGTAAGCCTGCCATCATACCCGGCCAACCATCAATTAGCAAGCCTTTTATCGGGATATCCCCCACACCCCGGCGGCTCATCCGGGACGGGACGAGACCCGGGGCGGGGGCGTGCGTTCCGCGTATCCGAGGTCGACGTTGGCCTGCAGGAAATCCAGCACCGCCCGGGTCCGCGGCGGCAGCCGGCCGGGCTTGCCCACGTAGACGGCATGGATGGGTTCCAGGTCGCCCGCGTTGCAGGACTCCAGCACCGGCACCAGGCGTCCGGCCAACAGGTCTTCCCAGGCATGGTAGACCGACAGGCGGGCCAGCCCCACCCCGCTCAGGGCGAGCTTGCGCATCACTTCGCCATCGTTGACCCGGACGATGTCGCCGATCTCCACCTCGACCCTCCGCCCCGCCACCTCGAAGGGCCAGCGCGGCACCTCGCGCCGGTAGTTCCAGCCCAGGCGCAGATGCGCGCCCAGGTCGTCGGGGTGGACGGGGGTGCCGTGGACGGCGAGATAGTCCGGGCTGCCGACGACGACCTGCCGGGTGCGGCCCAGCAGCCGCGCCACCACGTCCGAGACGGGCAGCCGCCCCCAGCGGATCGCGATGTCGACCCCGGCCTCCAGCAGGTCCACCACCTGGTCGGTAAAGCTGAGATCCAGCCTCAACCCGGGATGCGCCGCCAGCAGGCGGGGGACCAGCGGGCCCAGCAGGGTTTGTCCGGTCGACGTGCTGGCGGTGATGCGCACCAGGCCCCGGGGCTCGGCCTGCCCCGCCACCGAGGTCTCCAGCTCGTCCAGGTCGGCCAGGACGCGCTTGCCCTGCTCATAGTATTGGGTGCCTTCCGCCGTCAGCAGGATCCGTCTCGTGCTGCGTTGCAACAATTGCACTCCCAGCCGAGCCTCCAGGCGGGACATCACCTTGCTCACCGCCGAAGGCGAGATACCCAGCCTGCGGGCGGCGGCGGACAGGCTGCCGCGCTCGGCCACCAGCACGAAGGTCTCCAGTTCGCCCGACCGGTTGGCGTCCGCCGGGGCCGGCGCGGCGCGATTCCGGGCGGTCTTGTCGAAAGACGGCATCTTTTTCCTTGAAGGAACAAATGTCGTTCCATTATTCCAGCTACACAAAGATCGGGCCAGGTCCCACAGTGTTGCTTCCCGGACGCAATCCGTTCACAGGACATGGACCATGCCACTCTCTCTTCTGGCGCTGGCCGCCGGTGCCTTCGGCATCGGCACCACGGAATTCATCATCATGGGCTTGCTGACCCAGGTCGGCACGGACCTGGGCATCACCCTTCCCACCGCGGGCACGCTGATCTCGGGCTACGCGATCGGTGTCGCCGTGGGCGCGCCCGTGCTGACGCTGCTGACCCGCAACTGGCCGCGCAAGCGGCTGCTGCTGTCCCTGATGCTCATCTTCATCGCCGGCAACGTCGCGGCCGCCGCGGCGCCCGGCTATGGCTGGCTGATGGCCGCGCGCATGCTGACCTCGCTCACGCACGGCACCTTCTTCGGCGTGGGCGCGGTGGTCGCGACCGGCCTGGTTCCACCCCACAAACGCGCCTCGGCCATCGCCCTGATGTTCTCGGGCCTGACGCTGGCCACCCTGCTGGGCGTTCCCGCCGGGGCCTGGATCGGCCAGCACTTCGGCTGGCGCTCGGCGTTCATCGCGGTGGCCGCGGTGGGCGTGGCCGCCTACGCCATCCTGGCCCTGTTCGTGCCACGCGACCAGGGCCGCCCCCCGCTCTCGCCGCTGGGCCAGGAACTGGCCGTGCTGGGCCGCGCCCCGGTCTGGGTGGGGCTGGGGGTCACCGTATTCGGGTTCGCCGGCCTGTTCGCGCTCTATACCTATATCGAGCCGCTGCTCAGGCAGGTCACCGGCATGAGCGACAACCTGGTCGCGGTCACGCTGCTGCTGTTCGGCGCGGGCCTGGCCGCCGGCAACCTGCTGGGTGGACGCATGGCCGACCGCGGCGTCATGCCGGCGTTGCTGCTGACCACCGCCGGACTGATGGCGGCGCTCGCACTCGGCCCCTGGGCCTTCGCCCAGCCCTTGGTGGCCATGGCCTACACCGTTGCGCTGGGCACCGTGGCCTTCGCCACCGTCGCCCCCATGCAGATGCGCGTGCTGCAGCAAGCCGGCCCCGCCGGCGCCACCCTGGTCTCCAGCCTGAACATCGCCGCCTTCAACCTGGGCAACGCCCTGGGCGCGTGGACGGGAGGCCTGGCCTTGTCGGGCCTGGGGCTGCGGTCGGTGGGCTGGGCCGGCGCCGCGCTCACGGGCGTGGGCCTGCTGCTGGCGCTGTGGAGCGCCCGGATGCCGGCCTCGGTGCCCGCCATCGGTCCCGCGCAACAGAGCCTGTGACGAAGCATGCCGCTACGCGGCGGCGCCCTCCCAGGAGCGTGCTTTCATCCCGGGACGGCCGTCAGGGCCGCCGCGCCAGCACCGTCGGCACCGGCCGCTCGCCGTCCGCCTTGCCGGTGATGGGCGGCCGGGGCAGCCTGGCCTCGCCGGGCTCGATCACGAAATGGTGGTCCATCGAATACCACTTGCCCCGCACCGACGGATCGGGCGCCGGCTCGGTGGCGCCGTCGTGCAGCACGTACCGCCCCACCAGCGCCTGCGTGACGCCGAACTGCACGTCGGTCTCCAGATTGGGATCGTCGCTGGAATAGACCTGCGAGAACTGAGTCTTGAAGCCCGGCTTGTGGATCATGAAGTGGATATGGGCCGGACGCATGTTGTGCCGGCCCTGGGCCTGGATCAGTTCGCCCACGGGGCCGGTCACCGGTATGGGATAGCCGGCTGGCTTGATGCTGCGGAACGCGATGCGGCCGTCGCCGTCGGTGGCGAATTTGCCGCGCAGGTTCATGTCGCCCTGCGCCGGATCCTGGTTCTCGTAGAAGCCTTCGGTCGAACTGTGCCATACATCAACCTCGGCGCCTTCGACCGGGCGGCCTTCACGGTCGCGCACCCAGGCCTGGACGAACACCGGATCGCCCGGCGTGGGAGACCGCACGATGGACCCGCCGCTGGGAGTCTCCGGCGCCCCCATCCGCCAGAACGGCCCCATCAGGTTGGCGGTGGTCTCGGTCTGGCCACCGTCGCCGTTGTTGAGCAGACAGACCAGCGAGGACAGCCCCAGCGAACCGGCCGCCAGCACCACCTCGTTGTGCGAAGCAGTCGTCGCTTGCCCCAGCCGCGCGATCACCCCGCACAACTGGTGGAACTCCGATTCGGTCAGCCGCGCCTCGCGCGCGAAGGCATGCAGGTGGCGGATGCCCGCCGACAGGATCTCGCGGAATCGCGCATCAGGCGCGCGGGCGGCCTCGGCCAGCACCGCGCGGGTGACGTCTTCCTGGTTCTTGATGATCATGGTGGGTCCGTCGGGAAACTCGGCTTGCGGACCCTCCAGATTACCGCGCCTGCAGTTGATAGCTCCAGGTCTCGGTCAATGCCCGGCTGCCTTCGACCAGCGCGGCGCGCATCTCGACCGGCCGCTTCGGATCCTTGACCTTGACCCGCAGCGTCAGGCGCCAGCCCTGGATGGCCGGATTGCGCTGCAGGACGTTCTCGATCAACTCGCCGTTGTCGCCCACGCTGACCTCGGCGCCCACCGACGCGTCGGACGGCAGCCGCGCCAGCACCGGCCCCTCGAAGTCGACGATCAGGGCCGTGCTGCCGTCCAGGTGGCGGATCAGGTTGGCCTGGCGGATCTCGCCGTCGGTGCGCAAGGTCTGCTTGACCCAGCCCACGTCCTTCTCGATCAGCGCGGGTTCGTTCATCGTCCAGTGGATGCGGTAGTCGTGGCGCATGGGCTGTCCCTTGGGCGGCAGCACGTCGGGCGTCCAGAACGCGACGATGTTGTCATTGGTCTCGTCCGCCGTCGGGATCTCGACCAGCTCCACCTTGCCCGGCCCCCAGTTCCCCCTGGGCTCTATCCACGCGCTGGGACGCAGGTCGTAGCGGTCGGCCAGGTCCTCGTAGCGAGAGAACTCGTGCCCCCGCTGCAGCAGGCCGAAGCCCTTGGGATCGGTCACCTGGAAGGAACTGACCGACAGCGCGGGCGGATTGTTCAGGGGCCGCCACAGCCATTCGCCGCTGCCGGCATGGATCGCCAGGCCATTGGAGTCATGCAGCGCCGGACGGAAGTTGTTGCCCCGCACGCCCTGGTTCGGTCCGTACAGGAACATGCTGGTCAGCGGCGCGACGCCCAGCTTGTTGATCTGGCCGCGCAGGAACACGCGCGACTCGACGTCCAGCACCGCGTCCTCGCCCGGGCGCAGCACGAAGCGGTAGGCGCCGGTGGCGCGCGGCGAATCCATCAGCGCGTAGATCACCAGGAAGCGGTCCTGCGGCCTGGGCCGCTCGATCCAGAATTCTCGGAAGCGCGGGAACTCCTCGGCCATGCCATCCTTCCACGCGGTGTCCAGCGCCAGGCCGCGCGCCGACAGGCCATACACCTGGCCCTTGCCGATCACCCGGAAATAGCTCGCGCCCAACATGCTCATGATCTCGTCGTGCACGCCGTCGCGATTGATGGGGTAGAGCACGCGAAAGCCCGCGTAACCCAGGTTGCGCGTCGCGCCGGCGTCGAAGGACAGTCCGCCGAAATCGAACTTGGCGGGGTCGTACTTGATCTCGTGGACCTGGCCGTCGACCACTTCGTTGATGCCGACCGGCGTGGAGAAATGCATGCCCTGGTGATAGAACGCCAGCCTGAACGGTGTATCGCGATCGTGCCACTCGAATTGGTCGCGGCGCGGCTGGATGCGCAGATAGTCGGCGAACTGCATCGCGCTGAAGGCCGGCGGCAGGTTGCTGACCGGCGCCTGGTAGGCGTGGTCGGCAAGCGTCCTGGCCCGCGCCGTCACGTCGTCGAGCGAAAAGGCGTGCGCCGCGGCCGCGCCCAGCAAGGACAACAAGACCGTGGCGATCCCGAGCGCGGCAGGCGCGAACCTGTTGCGCGCGAAGCTGGCTACGTCTGCAAAACCCACTGCTTTCTCCCTGGAACGATGTGGACGATGAAACTCCGAGTCGGGTTACGACCACGGCAAGGCCCAATGATTCCTTTGCCGTGGCCGGCTGGACGGCCGCGGTTGTAACAAGCCGTCTGGCGCGCCACCGCCCGCGCGGTCCGGGCGAAACGGAAAGTATCACAGCCGGCCGCCGCGCCAGGGCGCGCGGGCGCAGAATCGCGCGGTGCGCCCGTACAATCGGGCGACCCTCCGCGGCACCGCGAGTCCCGCATCGCCGCGCCCCAGGCCCGCCCCATGGAGGACGACCACTTGGCGCCAAGCTCTTCCCATCGATTCCGCCTTCTCCGCAACCTCCCTCTCTCCCTGCCCCGCGTCCCGCGCGGGATGGCCCGCGCCGCAGGGCCGATGGCCGCGCGGCTCGCCCTGGGGCTGTGCGCCGTCCTGCTTTCTCCGGGCACCCGGGCCGCGCCCGACCCGGCGCTGCTGAACGACAAGCCGGCCTTCATTGCCGACCTGATGTCGCAGATGACGCTGGACGAGAAGATCGGCCAATTGCGCCTGATCAGCATCGGCCCCGACATGCCGCGCGAGAAAATCGCCGGGGAAATCGCCGCTGGCCGCATAGGCGGGACGTTCAACTCGGTGGTCCATGCCGATAACCGCATGATGCAGGATGCCGCCAGGAAGAGCCGCCTCCGGATTCCGCTGTTCTTCGCCTATGACGTCGTGCACGGCCACCGGACCATCTTCCCCATCGGCCTGGGCCTGGCGTCGAGCTGGGACATGGGCGCCATCGAGCGCGCCGCGCGCGTGTCCGCCATCGAGGCCGCCGCCGACAGCCTGGACATGACCTTCGCGCCCATGGTGGACATCTCGCGCGATCCGCGCTGGGGCCGCACCTCGGAGGGCTTCGGCGAGGATCCCTACCTCGTCTCGCGCATCGCGCAGGCGACCGTCAAGGGCTACCAGGGCCCGTCACCGGCACGGGCGGACAGCATCATGGCCAGCGTCAAGCATTTCGCGCTATACGGCGCCGTCGAAGGCGGCCGCGACTACAACGTCGTCGACATGAGCCCGCTGCGCATGTATCAGGACTACCTGCCGCCCTACCGCGCGGCCATCGATGCCGGCGCCGGCGGCGTGATGGTGGCGCTGAACTCCATCAACGGCATCCCCGCCAGCGCCAACACCTGGCTGTTGCAGGACCTTCTGCGCAAGGACTGGGGGTTCCGGGGCGTTGCCGTCAGCGACCACGGCGCCATCACCGAACTGGTCCGCCACGGCGTGGCGCGCGACGGGCGCGAGGCCGCGCGGCTGGCCATCAGGGCCGGCGTGGACATGAGCATGGCCGACACCCTGTATCTCCAGGAGCTGCCCGGCCTGGTGAAGTCGGGCGAGGTCAACGTCGCCGAGATCGATCGCTCGGTGCGCAACGTGCTGGGCGCCAAGTACGACATGGGCCTGTTCCACGACCCCTATCTGCGCATCGGCGCCGCCGTCGACGATCCGCCCGATCTCTATGCCGAGGGCCGCATGCATCGCGCGGATGCGCGCGAGCTGGCGCGCAAGGCGCTGGTCCTGCTGGAAAACCGCAATCAGGCCCTGCCGCTGGCCAGGACGGCCGCCGTCGCGCTGGTGGGACCGCTGGCCGATTCGCCGTTGGACATGATGGGCAGTTGGTCGGCGGCAGGCAAGGGCCAGTCCTCGATCACGCTGCGACAAGGCATGGAAGAGGCGATGCGCGGCAAGGGACGCCTCTTGTACGCGCGGGGCGCCAACGTCACCGACGACCCGCGCGTCGTCGATTACCTGAACTTCCTGAACTGGGACCGCAAGGAAGTGTTCCAGGATCCACGTCCGCCCGCCGACATGATCGCCGAGGCGGTCGGCCTCGCCGGGCAGGCCGACGTGATCGTCGCGGCGGTGGGCGAATCGCGCGGCATGTCGCACGAATCCTCCAGCCGCACACGCCTGGACATCCCCGCCAGCCAACGCGCCCTGCTGCACGCGCTCAAGGCCACCGGCAAGCCGCTGGTGCTGGTGCTGATGAATGGCCGGCCACTGGACCTGCAATGGGAAAGCGCCAACGCCGACGCCTTGCTCGAGACCTGGTACAGCGGCACCGAGGGCGGCCACGCCATCGCCGACGTACTGTTCGGCGATTACAACCCCGCGGGCAAGCTGCCCATCTCCTTTCCCCGTTCGATCGGCCAGATCCCGACGTACTACAACCACCCCCGCGTGGGCCGGCCCTTCGTCGAGGGCAAGCCGGGCAACTACACCTCGCAGTATTTCGAGGAAAAGAACGGACCGCTCTACCCGTTCGGCTACGGCCTGAGCTATACCGACTTCACGGTGTCCGACATATCCCTGAGCAGCACCCGGATGGAGCGCGGCGGCCGCCTGGCGGCACGGGCGACGGTCGCCAACATCGGCCAGCGCCCGGGAGAAACCGTCGTCCAGCTATACCTTCGCGACGAAACCGCATCGGTCGTGCGTCCGGTCAAGGAACTGCGGGATTTCCGCAGGGTCTCCCTCGCGCCGGGCGAATCCCGCGTCATCCAGTTCGATATCGGGGAGGAAGACCTGAAATTCTTCAACGCCCGGCTGGAACATGCGGCGGAGCCCGGAGAGTTCGAAGTCCAGATCGGGCTGGATTCGCGGGCAGTCCGGAGCCAACGCTTCGAACTGCGATAGCCGGCGCCCGCGGATACGGTCAGTAGGCCTTGTAGGGCAGGAATTTCCCGCTCATGACGATCTGCACGCGATCGCCCTTGGGATCGGCCTCGCGCGACAGGTCCATCTTGAAATCGATGGCGCTCATGATCCCGTCGCCGAACTCCTCGTGTATCAGTTCCTTGAAGGTGGTGCCGTACACGCTGACCAGTTCGTAGAATCGATAGATCAGCGGGTCGGTCGGCACGGCGGTCGGCAGCGATCCCTTGTACGGCACGACCTGCAGTTGCAGGACGGCTTCGTCGGGCAGGTCCAGCAGCTTCGCGACGGCCCGTGCCTGCGCCTCGGTCAGGGTCATCTGGCCCAGCAGCGCGGCGGTGCTCCACTCCTTGCTCTGGCCCAGTACCTTGGCGATCTCGGCCCAGCCGAGCTTCTTCTCGATCTTGCGGGAAACGATCAGTTCGGTCACTTCGACGCGGGACATCATGATGCGACGGACTCCTTCTTGGTAGCCTTGCCGACCAGGAAGTCGACCAGGTGGTGGCGGATATCGCGGTTCCAACGAAAGAGTTGTAGTGATCGAACTACGTGGTGCGCAACGCCTATCGTTGGTGCGCGATGCCCCGATACGGGACGCAGATCGTGCTGCCGGGCTCCAGGCTGAGCGCCTGGCTGGCCGCTCAGGCACGGTATGCCCGAGCAAAAAGCAAGGTCCGTGCCTTCGCGCGGCAAAACCCTCGCGCGAATACCGACGACACGGACGAAAAAAACCGCCAGAGCCTTGCGACTCGGGCGGTTTCTTCTACAACGCGCTCGCGGCGTCAGTAAAGCGCGCTCAGATGATCCGGGCGGCTTCGACCAGACGGACCACCGACCAGGCCTTGGTCTTGGAAACCGGACGGGTTTCCGAGATCTCGACCAGATCGCCAGTCTTGTACTGGTTGGTTTCGTCGTGAGCGTGGTACTTGGCGGACCGGACGACGATCTTGCCGTACAGCGGATGCTTCACCCGCCGCTCGACCATCACGGTTACCGTCTTGTTCATCTTGTCGCTGACCACACGACCGGTCAGCGTACGCTTCAGGTTGGTTTCGCTCATGTTTACTTCCCGGCTTTCTCGCGCAGCACGGTACGGACACGCGCGATGTCGCGGCGCACCTTGCCGAGCTGGCTGTTGTTGGAAAGCTGCTGGGTAGCCAGCTGCATACGCAGACTGAACTGAGCCCTAAGCAGACCTTCGAGCTCCTTGCCGAGCTCGCCGGCGTCTTTCGAACGGAGTTCGCTTGCCTTCATTGCTATCTCCTTACGTTCCGAGATGACGCGTCACGAAGACGGTCGAGATCGGAAGCTTGGCAGCCGCCAGGCGGAACGCCTCGCGCGCCAGTTCTTCGTTGACGCCTTCCATTTCGTACAGCACCTTGCCGGGCTGGATCTCGGCGACCCAGTACTCCGGGTTGCCCTTGCCGTTACCCATACGGACTTCGGC
>Ga0182736_1001313_pt1 | contig 25404 bp, 27 predicted proteins | sample eDN5th30CKraftBY_FD_128882 | JGI IMG/M metagenome (GOLD analysis project Ga0182736, IMG submission 128882) | Enriched backyard soil microbial communities from Emeryville, California, USA - eDNA 5th pass 30_C Kraft BY (version 2) (version 2) | ecosystem: Environmental > Terrestrial > Soil >...
AGAAATGACGGCGCTGCCCAGCGCCCCCGCCGCCGGCCCCGACAGTGCGGTGGTGATCGGCTTGCGCATGACCTGATCGGGACTGGCGACGCCGCCGCTCGACTGCATGACGAGGAACGGTTTCTCGCGCAGGCTCTCGCCCAGTTCGTCGCGGATGCGCGCGAGGTAGCGGTCGAGATGCGGCTTGACGAAAGCGTCTACCAGCGTCGTCACCGTGCGCTCGTACTCGCGGTATTCGGGCAGCACTTCGCAGGACAGCGACACGGTGCAGCCGGGATATTCCTCGCGCACGATTTCGGCGACGCGCTGCTCGTGCGCGGCATTGGCGTAGGAGTGCATCAGGCAGACGCCGATGGTCTTGATGCCCTGATCGCGGAAATAGCGCGCCGCCGCGCGCACGCTGTCGGCGTCGAGCGGCCGCAGCTCCTCGCCGAGATAGTTCAGGCGTCCGCCGGCTTCGCGCACATGGCGCAGCGGCACGATGCGGTCCGGCTTCACCCAGAAATACGAGTTGCCATAGCCGTCCGGCACGGCCTGTCGCGCGATCTCGAGGATATGGCGAAAGCCTTCGGTGACGATAAGACCGAGCCCGCCGATCTCGCCTTGCAGCAGCGCGTTGGTGGCGACGGTCGTTCCGTGTGCGAGGCCGGCGAGGTCGTCGGCGGTGGCGCCACTTGCGGCCAGGATGGCGTTAACGCCGCGCACGAGGCCAACGGCCGGATTGGATGGTGTGCTGGCGACCTTGGTGACACGCATCGCGCCGGTGGCGCTGTCAACGCAAACGATATCGGTAAAAGTGCCACCGGTGTCGATGCCGATACGCAGACGAGTGTGGGTGGCGGACATACAGGGGCGCCTTCACATGTGCGGTGAGGCAAAGTATGGGCCGGGCTTTCGCGCAGAGTCCAAGATGGATTGGAGATTCCTTTATCGGAAAAACCGATTGCAACCGTCTGGCTAGTCCTTGAGCAGGTCGCGGACCGTCGCAATGTAGCTTTCCTTGCGGCGCGACAAAGGTTGCCGCCGCCGAAACAGGCTGAATGTCACGGCGTGTGCCGGAACAATAGGCAGCACTTTTATGACGCCCAGCGCCACCTCGGTCTCGACGGCGGCGCGCGGCACGATGGCAATCCCGGCGCCGGACTGCACGATCGCCTTCATGGTCTCGATGTTGTCGGCGATCGCCAGCAGGTTGGGACGGATGCCGAGATCCGCGAACAACGACAGGACGACCTGGCCATAGCCGACCGTCAGTTCGCTCATGACGATCGGCTCGGCGACCAGACTGCCGATGTCGACCGGCTTGCGGGAACGCGCCAGCCGGTGCGCCGGCGGCACGATCAGCGCCATGTCCGCCTGCGTCAGCCGCTCGATCACAATGCCGGCCGGCACCCGTTCCGGGTCGGATTCAATGGCGATTCCGGCATCCACCCGCTCTTCGTGCAAGTCGTTGAAAATGCTGCGGGTCGGCGCGGTCAGAACCTCCAGCCGGACGCCCGGCAAGGTGTTCGGCAGATCGCGAAACAGGCGCGGCATGAAAATCTGCGCCATGCCGGAGCCGATGCCGATCTTCAGAGTCTCGGACGGCGCGCCGCGCAGCCGCCGGGCGCTGTCGGACAGGCTGAGCACATCGCCGATCACGCGCTCGGCCTCGTACAGGAAGGTGCGGCCGCGCTCCGTGATCTCGATACCGCGCGGCGTGCGGCGAAACAGCGGGAAGCCGATCTCGGTCTCCAGCAGCGCCACCTGCTCGCTGACGGCGGACTGCGAGACGTTCAGGCCGGTCGCCGCGCGGGTGAAGCTGCGCTGCTTGGCGACCGACAAAGCGTAGCGGAGCTGGCGCAGTTCCAAGGCCTGTTTCCCGTGTCTATCGGGAAATCTTATAGCGGCTTCCGCGGCCCGGGTCTTGCAACGAAATCCGGAGCGCGGCGTCGGGAGCCGCGGCGGAGGTGTGTCATGACGACGCTTGAAGCAGTGAAGGTGTCCGTGGCGTCCTTGCCGGTTATCGATATCGGCGGCTTGCGCGGCGCCGACCCGGCCGGCCGTCGGGCCGTGGGCGATGCGCTGCGCGCCGCCTGCATCGACAAGGGCTTCTTCTACATCAGCAATCACGGCGTCCCGGACGATCTGGTGGGCGACGTGTTCGCCGAGGCGGCGGCGTTCTTCGCCCTGCCGGCGGAGCAGAAAGCCCTGGTCGACAAGTCGAAATCGAAGGCCAACCGCGGCTACGAGCCGATGCAGGGCCAGACGCTGGAGCCGGGCGCGCCGCCCGACCTCAAGGAGGGCTATTACATCGGTCCCGAACATGCGCCCGACGATCCGCGCGTGCTGGCCGGCATGTTCAATCACGGCGCTAACCAGTGGCCGCCGCAGCGGCCCAATTTCGCGCCGGTGATGCAGCGCTACCTCGACGTCATGCTGGACCTGTCGGCGACGCTGATGCGCGGCATGGCGCTGTCGCTTGCTCTGCCGGAGAATTACTTCGCCGGCTTCGACAAGGACGCGATGGCGACGGTGCGCCTGCTGCATTATCCGCCGCAGTCGCCGCAGGGCGACCCGTCGCAGAAAGGCGCAGGCGCCCATACCGACTTCGGCGGCCTGACCATCCTGCGGCAGGGCGAGATCGGCGGCCTCCAGGTGTGGGATCAGACCGGCGGCAACTGGATCCACGCCGAGCCGCTGCCCGGCACCTTCGTGGTCAATCTCGGCGACATGATCGCGCGCTGGACCAACGACCGCTACCGCTCGACGGTCCACCGCGTCGTCAACACCTCGGGCCAGGAGCGCTATTCGGTGCCGTTCTTCTACGGCGGCAATTACGGCTTCGAGGTGAAGTGCATCCCGACCTGTCTGGCGCCGGGCGAGCAGCCGAAATATCCGCCGGTCACGGTCGATCAGCACATGCGCGAAATGTACCGGCGTACCTACAAATGAGACTGCGCATGACCGCAGAGGCCGAGCCGCGCTACACGTTCATCCTCGTGCACGGGGCGTGGCAGGGCGCCTGGGCCTGGGACACCATCGTGCCGCGGCTGGAAGCGGCCGGCCATGTCGCAATCGCCGCCGATCTGCCCGGCGACGGTCACGACGACACGCCGGCTGGCGCGGTCACGCTGGACAGTTATGTTTCTGCGGTCACCGCGCTCGTCGATGGCACCAGCGGCCCGGTCGTCCTGATCGGTCACAGCATGGGCGGCGTCACGGTTTCGCAGGTCTGCGAATTGCGACCGGACCGCGTCGCGCTCGCCATCTACCTCTGCGCCTTCATGTTGCCCGACGGCATGGCTGTGCTGGACTTCTACGAGCGCCATCTCGAGCCATGGATGCGCGGCGCGCATTCCCGGCTGACCTATGCGAACGACGCCTCGACCATCGATCCGGTGTCGGCGGTGGAGGTGTTCTACCAGATGGCCGAGCCTGCGCTGGCAGCCGCCGCCGCTGCGCGGCTGACGCCGCAACCGGACGGGCCGCGCCAGGGTAAACTGGCGCTGACGGAGGAGCGCTACGGCGCCATCCCGCGCATCTATGTCGAAGCGCTTCAGGATCGCTCCGTGCATCTGCCGCTGCAGCGCAAGATGCAGGAACTGGCGGGCTGCGCCGCCGTGTATGGACTCGAGTCGGATCATGCGCCGCAACTGTCGATGCCCGACCCGCTGACGGAAGTGCTGCTGTCGGTGACGGCCGCTCATGCGCGTCCGCTAGGGCCGGCTTGACGCCGTTCAGCCGGCCGGTTGCGTCAGCTCCCACAGCCGCGCCGGGCTGAGCGGGATTTCCAGCAGCTCAATGCCCTTGGCCTTGAGGTCGAGCGCGCTCTCGATGGCCTGCGCGAACAGCGGTCCGGCCGGTATGGCGCCAGCTTCGCCCGCACCCTTGATGCCGAGCGGGTTGAGTGGCGAGGGCGTCACCGTGTGGTCGAGCACGAAGCGCGGCACCTCGAGCGCCGTCGGCAGCAGGTAGTCCGCCAGCGTCGCGTTGAGCAACTGGCCGGCGTCGTCATACATCAGCTTCTCGTAGAACGCGTTGCCGATGCCCTGCGCCGCACCGCCGATGATCTGCCCCGCCAGAATCCGCGGATTGATGACGGTGCCGCAGTCATGGACGATAACGTATTTCCTGATCTCCAGCGTGAAAGTGTCCGGATCGACTTCGACGATCATGGCGTGGACGCCGGAGGCGGTGGCGCCGGACGGCGGGCCGAAATACTGCGTCGACTCCAGGCCCGGCTCGGCGCCGGGTTTGACGGCGCCGCGCATCGGGTTGGCCTTCTGCGCCAGTTCGCCGAGCCGGATAGCCTGGCCCGGCACGCCGGCGATCGAGACCTTGCCTTGCGCGAGAACGAGATCGCCCTCGGCGCATTCGAAATGTTCGGCCGCCAGCGTGAGGATCTTCTTGCGCACCACCAGCGAGGCTTCGTTGACGGCATTGCCGGCCACCACCGCGCCGCGGCTGGCGAAGGTGCCGGCGCCCCAGTGGAAGCGGTCGGTGTCGCCGGTCACCACATCGACGTCGCGCACGTCGCAACCGACCTGATCGGCGACGATCTGCGCGAACACCGTGTAGTGCCCCTGACCCTGCGTGCCGATGCCGGTGGCGACGCTGACGCGGCCATTGGCCTGCACCTGAACGCGCGCGCCTTCGTAAGGGCCGATGCCGGTACCCTCGACATAGGCGGCGACCGCGATGCCGAGGTGCTTGCCGTCGCGTAGCGCCTTGGCCTGCTCGTCCTTGAAGGTGGCGTAACCGATAGCCGCTAGAGCCTTGTCGAGCACCGGCTCGTAATTGCCGCTGTCATAGGAGAGCGGCGCGAAGTCCTGGTAGATGATCTCGTTGTTGTAGGGGAACGCATCGGCGGCAATCAGGTTGCGCCGGCGAATTTCCGCCGGATCGATGCCCAGTTCATGCGCGGCGATGTCGAGCAGCCGTTCGATCACGAACACGCCGTGCTGGCGGCCGGCGCCGCGAAACGGCGTCACGATCGGCAAATTCGTGAATACGCAGGTGAAGGTGCTGTCGTAATCCGGAATGACGTATGGGCCGAGCAGCGTGCACTGGCTGTTGATCGGCACCGTCAGACCGTAAGGGTCGTAGGCGCCGCTGTCGTGCAGGAACACATCCTTGACGCCGAGAATCCGGCCGTCTTTGCTCAGCGCGATCTCGGACTCGTGCACCTGGCCGCGCTCATGCGTGGTGGCGACGAAATGCTCAAGGCGGTCCTCGATCCATTTGATCGGCCGGTTGAGCTGCATCGCCGCCCAGGGCAGCAGCAGTTCTTCCGGATAGAACATCATGATCTTCGGACCGAAGCCGCCCCCGACAAACGGTGCGATGACGCGGACCTGCCGCTCGGAAAGATTGAACACGGACGCCAGCCCGTTGCGCAGGAACACCGGCGCCTGCGTGGTGTCCCACATCGTCAGCTGGCCGCCGCGGGCATCCCATTGCACGACAATGCCGCGGGTCTCGATCGGCGACGAAATGCCGTGTTCGTAGAGGAAGCGCCGCTTGATGATGCGGTCGGCGCGGGCGGCGGCCTTGGCATAGTCGCCTTTGCTCTGGTGGATATGCGCGGCGATGTTGCTGCCGAGGTCTTCGTGCACCAGCGCTGCGCCTTTCGCCAGCGCCGCTTCGAGATCGACAAGCGCAGGCAGCGGCTCGATCTCGACCGCGATGTCGGCGAGGGCGTCCTCGGCGATGTAGCGGTCGTTCGCGATCACGATGGCGATCGGCTCGCCGGCATAGCGGACCTTGTCCTTGGCGAGGCAGGCATGGGTGCGCAGGTTGAAAACCGAACCTTCGATCGGCGGCGGCGGCACCAGCAACGGTCCGGGTTGCCAGAAGTCGCCGAGATCCTCCGCAGTATAGGCGGCGGCGACGCCGTCGCGCTGCCGCGCGGCCGATACGTCGATTTTGACAATGCGGCCGTGCGCCACCGGGCTGCGCAGCACCGCCGCATGCAATATGCCGGGCAATTCGATGTCGTCGATGAACAGCGCGGTCCCGGTGAGCAGCCGCTGGTCCTCGTTGCGCTTGACGGAGGCGCCCAGATAGCGCGTTTCCATGCTGCCCATTTTGCCGCTCACTTTCGCATCCGCTCGGCCGCCAGCAGCACCGCATCGACGATGTGCTGATAGCCGGTGCAGCGGCACAGGTTGCCGGACAGCGCCTCGCGCACCGCCTGTTCGTCGGGCGCGGGGTTGGCGGCGAGAAAATGCGACATGGTCATCAGAATGCCGGGCGTGCAGTAGCCGCATTGCAGGCCGTGCGCATCGTGCATCGCCTGCTGCAGCGGGCCGAGCGTGTCGTCCCGGCTGAGGCCTTCGACGGTTGCAATGTCGTGACCGTCGGCCTGCACCGCGAACATCAGGCAGGCGCGTGCCGGAAAGCCGTCGAACGAGATGGTGCAGGCGCCGCAGACACCGTGTTCGCAGCCGACATGCGTGCCCGACAGCATCAGGTCGTGACGGATGAAATCGCTCAGCAGCAGCCGCGCCTCGACCTCGCGGTCGTGGCGCACGCCGTTGACGGTGACGCTGATGGCGTGGCGTTCAATGGTCATGGCGCGATCCGAGCGTGGCGCGCCGGTGCGCGGTGGCGAGCGCGCGGCGCGCCAGCACGCCGGCGAGGTGGCGCTGATAGCCGGCGCTGGCATGGGTGCTGCCGGGCGGATCGAGCGCGCCCGCCGCCAGTGCCGCCGCCTCCGCGAACGCGTCATCGCCGCCCGCGCTGCCGATCAGCGATTGCGTGGCGGCGTCGGCATGAAAGGGGCGCTGGTCCACGCCGCAAAAGGCGAGCCGCGCGTTGCTGCACCGGCCGTCGGCGGCGAGCGAGATGATGGCGGCCACGCCGGCCAGTGCGAAATCGCCTTGCCGCCGCGCGACCTCCATGAAGCAGACGCCGCTTCGCGAGGGCATGTCGGGGATTTCGATCTCGGTCAGCATCTCGTCCGGCCGCAGCGCGGTCTCCATTGCCGAGATGAAGAAGTCGTCGGCATCGACGATGCGTTCGCCCGCTGTCGATTGCAGATGGAGCCGCGCGCCGAGCGCCAGCATCACCGCCGGCATTTCGGATGCCGGATCGGCGTGCGCGAGATTGCCGCCGAGCGTGCCGCGGTTGCGGATTTGCGGATGGGCGATGTGCGGCAGCGCCTCGCGCAGCAGCGGCTGGCGCGTTTCGATCAGCGGGTCCGCCTCCAGCATCCGGTAACGGGTGAGGGCGCCGATGCGAATAGCCTCGCCGTCGCGGATGCCGGACAGTTCGCTCACCGGATTGATGTCGATCAGCACAGCCGGCTGCGCCAGCCTGAAGTTCATGGTCGGTACCAGGCTCTGGCCGCCGGCGAGGAAGCGCGCCTCGTCGCCATATTGGGCCTTCGCCGCCGCCGCCTCGTCGGTGCTGTGCGCACGGATGTACTTGAACGAGGCTGGCTTCATGGGATGTTAACGACGACCTTTGAACCGCGACGGCAAAATTATGCTGGCGATTGCGCAGCAAAGTCAAAGCGGTTGCGCTTGCCCAATATGTGGCCGGCGGCTGATCAAGATTTCACCGCTTTGCGATAGCACTGTACGAAGCGCACATTTGCTTCCTCCGGATAATTGGTCCCTGTATGCTGTTAATTGCGGCATCCCCGCCTGAGTCGCTTGAATGACCGTTGCCTTCGTCCCGCCCTATCCCCATCGTTTTCCGAAGTCGCCCCCGGCGTGGCAGCGGCTCTGGGTGGCGCGCAAGAATTTCGTCGCCATGTGGGAGGCGTCCGCCTTCGAGGTGAATTTTTCCTCGTGGCGCGTGCTCAACCGTCAGACCTTTCTGTGCAACAGCCCGGATTCGGTGAGGTTCGCCTTCAACCAGCACAATGCGAGTTTCGAGCGCAAGGCGCCGCAGATGCGGCACGCGCTCGAGCCGCTGATCGGCGACAGTCTGTTCATTAGCGACGGCCAGCGCTGGCGGGAGCGGCGCAAGATCGTGGCGCCGATCGTCCACGCATCGCGGCTGTCGCAGTTCGCGCCGGTGATGGTCGAGACCATCGTTGAGATGCGAAGCCGCTGGGCGTCGCAGGCTTCGCCGCAGATCGACGCGCTGAGCGAGATGGCGCATCTGACCGCCGAGATCATCGCGCGCACGATCTTCGGCCGCGAGCTTGGCAGGGCCCACACCGGTGAGGTGGTCGCGGGCTTCAGCGATTACCAGAAGACGATCGGCCAGCTCGATCTGATCTCGCTGATGGGGCTGCCGGACTGGCTGCCGCGTCTGCACGGTCCGTCGGTGCGCCGTGCGCGGCGGCGCATTCATACGGTGCTCGACAACATCGTGCAGCACATCAAGGCGCGCCGGCATGAGGGCGAGGGGTCCGTCATCGCGCAATTGCTCGACGCCAAGGATGCGGAAACCGGCGAGGCGCTCTCCGACGAGGCGATCCGCAACGAAGCGGCCGTGCTGTTCATGGCCGGCCACGAGACTACGGCGAATACATTGGCCTGGGCCTGGTATCTGCTGTCGCAGGCGCCCGACGTCGAAGCCCGGATGCATGCCGAGATCGACAGCGTGCTCGGTGGCCAGCGGCCGGGACTGGCGGATGTCGCCCGGTTGCCATTCACCAAGGCGGTGATCGAGGAGACGCTGCGGCTCTATCCGCCAGTGCCGATTTTGCCGCGCGAGGCGATCCAGGACGAGGTCTATAACGGCCGCCGCATTCCCAAGGGTTCGCTGATCTTTGTGGTGCCGTGGCTGCTGCATCGGCACAAGCGGCTGTGGGAAGATCCCTACCATTTCATTCCCGACCGCTTCATGCCGGACCGTGCGGGATCGATTTCGAAGTTTGCCTACGTGCCGTTCAGCATCGGGCCGCGGGTCTGCGCCGGCATGGCGTTCGGCCTGACCGAAGCGGTGCTGTCACTGGCGACGCTGGCGCAGCAGTTCAGGCTGCGCATGCCGATGGGCAGCAAGGTCGATCCGGTGTGCCGTCTGACGTTGCGCCCGGAAGGCGGTCTGCCGATGACGCTCGAACCGCGCGTCGCTGCGCCGCCTTTGTCGGCGGCAGAAGCGCCAGTGACGGCCGGCTGTCCCTATCATCAGGCCAAATGATCGCTTAAGTGATCGCTCATGTGACCGGCGAGGCGGTCGAGTTGCCGGCACGTATCGCCGAGGTGCGTTTCGGCGAGGGCGCGGAGCTGCGGCGTTGCCTCGCGCTGCTTGGCGGCGTGGTCGCCGGCGAAGGCGACGCTCGGCGACTTGGCGTTGTAGTGCGCGGCTTCCGTCATCAGGGCGAGCTCACCCGGCGAACAGGTCATGCCGAAGTGCGGCAGTATTCTTGAAGCCACCGCGCCGGGCAGGTCGCGGTAGTTGACGATCAGGCCGCCATCGCCGTGATGGGCAAGGGCGGCGGCGCAGATCCGGTTCAGCACGCGCGCATAGTAATCGGCGCCCGGCCGTGCATCCGCGTCGTCGAGGCCATAGAGCGCCGCCGGCACGATGGCCGACACCATCTGCGTGCCGGGCTGGCGCAAATGCGACACCAGCACATCGACCGGATCGCGATAGACGAAAACCCACGGCACCGATGGAAAGGCGCGTTGGAACAGCGGCAAGGCCAGGCTGTGCCAGCAGTCCAGCTTGATGACGAAATGCTTTTCGTCGCCATTCCGCCGCCGGCCCAGCGCCGCCACCATCGCCCGTAGCAGCGCGACGTGGCGATCGCCGGGCAAAGCGGGGATACTGCGATGGAGCTGCACGATGGCGTCGAGCGGCGGCGCTTCCGAGATCACGATATGGCGCGAAACCGCGGCCAGCATTTGCGCGACCAGCGTCGAGCCGCAGCGGGACATGTGAAAAATGAAGCCGTCCGGCGTCAGGCTCTCGGCGTGCGCCGCGCCGGCCAGGAATTCGTCGAGCGTCATACGATGCGCCGCCGCGCGTCCGTCCTGCGCGTGCCGCCGCCGCTGGACCGAGTCGGCGAAGAACGGCTCGCGCAGCGGCGCCGTTCCCATATCGGCCCAGGCGACCGCGCGATCCGCCAGCCCGACCGGCAGCCAGGTCGGCGGCGGCCAGCCGGTCGTCGTTATCGCCGCCGGTGGCTGGCCCGACTTCAAAGCTGTGCCCTTGCAGAACATGCAATCTGAGGTAGCATATATATGCGGCGCGCAACGCGAGGTGTCTCCATGTCCGTCCGAGCCCTGATGCTTGAGGATTTCGCCGGCCGGCTCGACGACATCTTCATCGTCAGCGAACCGGGCGCGCCCGTCATCCCGCTGATCCTGACCGTGGCCGAAGCGATGCCGGCCGGCCATGCGCGGCCCGGCATGCGGCCGCCTTTCTCGCTGATCTTCGCCGCCAGCGATCCGCGGGTGCTGATGCAGAAAATCTACCGTCTGGAGCACGACGGCCTGGGCACGCTGGAGATTTTCCTGGTGCCGATCGGCAAGAATGCGGACGGCGTGCAGTATCAGGCGATGTTCAACTGATCCGCCGGCGTCGCGGCCGTCCATTCCATTTCCAGATAGACCGGATGCTCGGCGATCACGGTGAAGCCGAGCCTGCGGTACAGCCGCAGCGCCGGATTGTAGCGCTCGACGAAAATGTCGACCCGCCGGCCATTGGCGTGCGCGCAGTCGGCCAGCGCGCGCAGCGTCGCGGTGCCGATGCCCTTGCCGCACCAGTCCGGCAGCAAGGCGATGTCGATGATATGCAGCGCCGACGGCCGCGTATCGAGATACAGCCGGCCGACCGGTTCATCGCGGCGCGTAATGATGTCGAAGGCGCTGTCGGGGAAATGCGTGCGGTAATGATGGCGCTGCGCCAGAAACTGGCTGCCGATGAAGGCCTGCTTCTGCTCGGCGCTCCAGTGCGGCACGAACGCCATGTCATGCGCGCGCGTCGTCGCGTAGAGGCTCATCAGAAACGGCGTGTCAGCGTCGGTCTCCGCCCGCAGGGCGAAGCCCTGCGCGGTCAGGGTGTCGGGCAGCGTGAAGGCCGGCGTCGCGCCAGTCATTGGCGGCCCGCTCAGTTTCGCGACGGGAACACGCCCTCGAGCGAGATGCAGAAATTCACCGTGAGGTACGGCTGCATGTTGTCGTGCGCCGTCGAAAGGCCGGCCACCGTCAGGGCACGTTGCGAGAACGGCTGGTTGGGAGTCGCCGGCGCCCGCTGCCAGACGAAGTCCGGCGCCGAGGATGACGACAGGTAGGCCGAGGCGCTCGGCACCGCGGTGCGCTGCGCGCCGCCGCCCGAAGGCACCAGCATGCCGATGATGGCATGGTCGTGCTGCGGAATTTGCGACAACGTCAATGTACAGTTCTCCGCGCCCTGCATTTCGCCGATCACGGTCGGCATGCCCGGATGCGTGCCCCAGTGCATCGGAATGCGGCCCTGAAGATTAGGCAGCGCGAAATTGGTCACGCCGTCACCGCCGTATAAGGTGCCGAGGATTGCGTAAAGCGGCGTGTAACGCTGGATCGGCAACAGCTGTCCGTTGCAGAAAGCCCAGCCGTAGGGCGCGAACGAAAATCCGAAGGCTCGAATTTCCCCGACATATGCCTCAGACATCGCGCTCTCCTCAATTCCGTGACGGATAAATGCCCTGGAGGGCGATGATGAACGAGATGCAAAGTGACGGCATCAGGTTGTCGTGCGGCTGGCTGCCGCCGACGAGGGAGCAGGCGCCTTCGGCCAGCTTTTGTGGCTGGAGCGGTGGCAGCCCCGATTGCGGAGCGGCGTAAAAGCCGGGCGTGGTGCCCGATGACGGCTGGCCCGGCAGTTCCGTTCCGTTGATGGTGGCGCTGGTGGCGGCGGCAACGGTCGCCTGCAGATTATGTGTGTGCTGCGGCATCGACTGGGAGGTGATCGTCACAGTCGGCGCGCCCGCCGATTGCCCCATCTGGTAGGGCGACAGTCCGGGTCCTTGCCCGACATGGACCGGCAGACACGATTGCAGGTTTGGCAAGGCGAAGTTCGTGACTCCGTCGCCGCCGTACGTCGTTCCGATCAAGGCGAACAGCGCCTCGTACTGCGAGATCGCCAGGAGCTGGCCGTTGCACAACGCCCAGCCGCGAGGCGCGAAGTTGCCGCCGAACATGTCGATTTGCCCGACATAGAATTCAGTCATCGCAAGTTTCCTCCCACGTGGCTTGGCGGCGTCAGTTGCGCGACGGGAATATGCCGGACAGCGCGATGCACCAGTTGATCGTCAGGTAGGGCTGGAGATTGTTGTGCGGCTGGTTGCCCCCTGCGAGCGCGACGGACTCCGGGTTCAGTGCCTGCTGCGTTGCGTCGGATGCGTAATAGGGGTTTGGCGTGCCGCCGCCCGGCTGGGCGACATTGGCCAGCACCACCCCTTGCGACGGCACCGCTGCGGTGGCGTTGGTGGCGGCGCCGACGAATGCATGGGTGTGCATCGGCATTTGGCTGGTTGTCAGCCTGACCTGCTCCTCGCCGGCCGCCTGACCGATGGGGTAAATCGTACCGGCGTTGCTGCCCTGATGCATCGGCACGCGGCTCTGCAGGTTGGGCAGAGCGAAGTTGGTGCTGCCGTTGCCGCCGTAGGTAACCCCGAGCAGCGAGAACAACGCCGCGTTCTGCTGGAGCGGTAGGATCTGGCCGTTGCATTGGGCCCAATATTTCGGCGCGAAACCGAAGCCAAACGGTTGAATTTGTCCGAGGAACTGGTCGGTCATTGGGCTACCCCCTGCATTCGCATTTACAACCTATAGCAGTAATTTTATATATTTACAACCTATAAAGGAGTGCTGCCGGGACTGAAATTTTTGGCGTGCGGCCAGCACGGTGCCCCCGGCGCCTTAAGGCGCACGGCATTCTTCGCTGCGTGAGTGATCGGGAGGCGCGGGGCTAGGCGCCGGAGGCTTGCTTGCGTGCCGCCGGATCGAGCCGGTGCAGCCAGCAATTGAGCGTGAAACGGCTGTCCAGCCAGGCGCCGGAAGCGACGTGAACCGGACGCACTTCGTGGCGGATCCAGCTTGGAAAAAACACCAGCGTATCGGTGTCCGGAGAGACATCGACGTAAGCGTCCAGCGCGCCGGGCTTTGTCGCCGAAAGCGTCGGAAGGCCGAAAATACGCAGTTCGCCGCCGATGAAGGGTCGCGGCGTACGGGCGAAATAATAGACGCAGGAAATCACGCGAACGCGGTGCGCCTGTTCGTTGGTGTCGATGTGCGCCGCAAAGCGGCCGCCGTCGCCGTAGGCGTTGATTTCCAGCTCCCTGGGCGTAACCGCCGGCTCCACGATCTGAAGCTTCGACAGCGCAGGGATCACAAGGCGGTCAATGGCCGACAGGAAAGGCTGCGCGAAGGGGCCGAGGTCGGTTATCGAAACGGACGAGCGCCGGTCATGGTCGACCCGGCGCTTGCCCGATATGCGGTTGCGCACAACCGCTGGGCGAAATGCTGCCTCCCGGGCGCCAACGTGCTCGAGCAATCCGGCAACGGTTTCTGGGCCTAACACCTGCCGCAGCACGACATGGGGGCAGCGGGCCGCACCACCGCCCTCGGCGGTTCCGCAACCTGGGCGAGTGGATTGCACCTGCAACCTCATGGTGTTATGATTTACGTGTGCTACCACAAACTCACTCGCATGGGTAACCCATGAATCGCGAAGCTCCCGCCCCGGCGGCCGAGGCCGTACCGAGCGACACGCCAGAAGCAGCTTCCGGACGCCGCCCATGGCGGGCGCCCCAGTTCATGATGACCGAGATCGCGCTCACGGATAATATGAGCGGCGGCACGATCGACCCCGGCTTTTTCGGGAGCTGAAGCCGTCACTCCACCGCGTTTGCCGGATCGACCCGGTCCGGCGGGGTATCGGGCCGATGGCGACCTTTGCGGGCATCGTTGCGTTCCACGGCGGCTCCGACGATCCGCAGGTGGACGCGCTGCTTCGTGCAGCCATTGCACCGCCACACCGTGATCGTGCGCAACTGCGCCGGCTTGGCGGCGCGGTATTCGTCCAAGGCTTTGCGGCGGCGCCCGGCGCGGCGCCATCATGCGATGCGAATGGCCGGCAGTTGTTCGCTGCGAGCGCGCGACTCGATAACCGCGCCGAACTGCAGGAGGCTCTGGGCATTGCGCCCGCGATGGCCGGCGCCGTTTCCGACGAACAACTGATCCTGCGCGTGATGGAGAGGTGGGGCGCCGATGCCATCGCCCGCTGCCTCGGGGCCTTCGCCTTCGCCCTCTGGGATGACGAAGCCCGGCGGCTGACGCTGGGGCGCGATTGCCTCGGCGGCCGGCCGCTGTTCTTCCATCGGGGTGCTGACTTTGTTGCCTTCGCCTCGACGCTGCCGGCGCTGCTGGCATTGCCGGGGGTGCCGCGTGCGATCGACGAGGTGACGCTCGCCAACTTCATGATCGTGAACGTGAAGGAGACGCGCCGCACATTCTACCGCGGCATCGAGCGCGTCCCGAGCCGGACCGTGGTGACCCACGATGCATCTGCCGTCACCCACCGTCACTACTGGATGCCCGACCTCGAAGCCCCGGCGCCTTTCCGGCGCGACGAAGACTACATCGAGCGAACGCGCGAATTGCTCGACCAGGCGGTTGCCGCGAGCATCGCCGGTACGCCGGACGTCGCGATATCGATCAGCGGCGGTCTCGATTCGAGCGCGGTCGCGGCGACCGTGGCCCGGCTCGACCCGACCCGGCGGATTGCCTGTTTTTCGGTCGTGCTGCCGCCCGGCACGCAGATCGACGTCGGTCCCGGCCACTACGCGGACGAGCGCGACAAGGTGGAGGCGCTGGGCCGCATGTATCCGGCCCTCGACGTACATTGCCTCGCGCCGGAGACGCTGCATCCCATCGAGCGTGATGACACCCGCCACTTCGCCCACGGCGGCATGCCGACGTTGGCGCCGTCCATTCTCGGCACCCATGGCTTTTTGCGCGACGCGGTCGTCTCGGGCGGTTACGGCGCCTTGCTGACCGGCAATCTCGGCAATTACGGCTTGTCCTGGGCCGGCCGGTTCTCGCTGCTTGAACTGCTTCGCGCCGGCGCGCCGGCCGCCTTTCTGCGGGAGCTGCGTGCGGTATCCCGGCACAGCGGTCGCAGTCCGGCGCGCACCTTTGCCGGCGATGTCGTTCTGCCGGCGGTGCCGGCGCCGGTGCGCCGGGCGATCGCGCGGCTGCGCGGCCGCAAGGCGGACGGGTCGGCAATATCCCGCGCGCTCAATCCCGGCTTCATCGCCGACCTCGATCTGCCCCGCCTGTGGCGGGCACAGGGCTTCGATCCGTGGTTCGGCGTGTCGGGATCGCATGGGCGACGCCACCGCAGCCACCAGGTGTTCGACAGCAACCAGTTCGCACGCGACGCCAATGCCACGAGCGCCGAGGTGAGCGGTTATGACATCCGTGACCCTCTCGGGGATCGCCGGCTGGCGGAGTTTCTGTTGCGGGTCCCGGAGCCGATGTACCGGCGCGACGGCGTGCCCCGCTCATTTGCACGCGCCGTGTTGGCCGACCGGTTGCCGCGCGAGATCCTCGCCGAGACGCGCCGCGGAGCGCAGGCCGTGACCTGGTATCGCCGGCTCGACGCGCGGCGGCAGGACATTGCCGCCGATCTGGAGCGCCTCGAGGCGTCGCCGCTGGCGTGCCGGATGATCGATCTGCCGCATCTCAAGCAATTGATGGCGCGGTGGCCGGCCGACGAGCAGGCCGCGGTGCCGCGGCGGACCGATTACGCGATCACATTGAGCCGTGGCCTGCACATCGGCCGCTTCATCCGCTGGGTCGAAACCGGAAGCGCTTGATTGAGGCACCACGCAACGTTTGCCGGTTCAACGCAACGACGGGAGTGACCATGTCACCGAGTGCGACTGCCGCCGCTACGATCCACGATCAGACCTTGATCCGGCGCAATTCATCGCTGCTGATCGCCGCCGTTCACGATGAGACCGTGATGATGAACATCGAGAGCGGTCGCTATTACGGATTGGACGAGATCGGCAGCGACATCTGGCGTCGGCTCGAAACGCCATTGACCTTCACCGATCTGATCGACCGGCTCGCCGCCGACTATTTCGCCGCGCGCGATCTGATCGCCGAAGACACCCGCAAGCTGCTGGCGCTGATGGCCAAGCACGAGGTCGTGACGCTGGAATAAGTCACGGCGCGTAGGACACCGACGGCGGCCGCAGCCGGCGTCCGCCGGTGAAATCCATGTAAGTGTCGTCACCGGTACGGAAGGCGATGTCGATCCAGTGTGCCAGCGGCATCGGCGGCAGGCGTTCGCTCTGCCGCTCGGCGCGATAGCGGCTGCGGAGATAGGCCTCGAGTGCGGCCAGTTCCGGCGCGAATTCGAAGCGGTCGGAGGGGCCGAGCGCGGCCTCGTATTCGGAGCAGCCGCGCTTGATCGAGAGAGCGATGTCCGGCCCGATCTTCGGCTCGCCGGCGAAGGCCTCGCGTGCGACGCGATAGACGGCGCGGGCCGCCTCCAGTCCCGACGTATAGAAATAACCGGCGTAAATGTTCTGCGAGTAGCTGTTATGCAGATCGATGCCCCATTTCGAGCGGCATTCGATGCCTTTGGCGACGCCCCACGCCGCCACCAGTTCGCGCACGGTGCGCGGCAGCACCTTGACCTTGTAACAGGCGCTGCAGCCTTGCGGCACCGCGCCGCTGGCATAGGCCTGGCGGAACAGAAATTTCATCAGGAACGTGCAGAAAAGCGGCTGGCCGTGATCGACCCATGCCCAGTTGGCGCCGTTATCGCGGCCGGGCGGCAGGCGCAGGCGACCGTCCGGGTCGGCGATGAGATCGCCCCTGTCGATGGCGCGCTGCAGGTTCTCGGCGACGGTTGCCCCGCCGATCCGCAGCGCCAGCAGGTCCTCCGGTGAGCTCGGCATCGAACGCTGTTCCCGCGTGGTCTCAGACGAAGCAGGCGATCTCGGCGTAGTTTCGTGCCACCGGATAGCCGGTGACCTCGACGCCGGCGGCGTCGAGCCAGGCATGGGCGTCGATCGGCTTCTCCTGTCCGAGGATGGCGCCGAAATGCAGGACGCTGCCGATGCCGCGGCGTTTCAGCATCATGCGCGCGGCCATGGCCTGCGGCAGGCATACAGCGCGAAATGGCACATAACGGGCGGCGCGGGTCACGGCCCAGCCGATGACCGCGGCCGTCGCTTCCGCGCGGGGCTGGGCGCGCCATTGCGCCTGCACGGCGCGCGCTTCGGCCGGTGGCAGCACGGTGCCGAGGCGGCGGGCCAGCCGCGGAAACGGCACGACGATCAGCGCCAGCCGCGCCAGCCACAGCCACACCGCCGCTTCGGCCAGCAGCAGCCGCTGCCGGTTCTCGATCTGGCCGAAGCGGCGCACCAGACGGCGCGTCAGGCGATGCATCGCGGACCGGCGGGTCACAGCCATGTCTCCGTGATCCGCGATAACGGGGCGCGGCTGTTGCCGCGGCGCGCCGCCGCGTCCGGCGCGGTAAGTTCGTACCCAAGCCGAAGCATGGCCGGCGCATGCTCGATTTCCAGCCGCGCCACCTGGTCGGCCGACAGCTCGTCGCGCCAGGCGCCGGCTTGGCCTTTACGGAAGAAGGCGCCGCCCGCGGGGCGCCGCGGCGCTTCGCGGAAACCATTGACCTGTTCCTGCTGCCGCAAGGCGGTGAAGCGGGCGCCCTCGACGGCGCGTGCAATATCAAGTGCGCCGACGCTCACGCCGGCGAAGCCGAGCGCCTGGCGCAGCGTGCGGGCCGTGTCGGCGATCATGTCCTCGTAGCGGACGATCAAGACCGGAATGTCGGTCTGATCCAGCCAGCTTGCGACATGGTCGCTCCAGCTCAGCAGCGTCTGCCGCAACTGGCTGTGCTGGCGGGACGGCCTGTCGCAGAACGCCGACCTTCGGTCGGCCATGAAAACGATGGCCTCGTCGATGCCGCCGCCGACGTGATGCGCCAGTGACGGCGCGACGTCGCGCGGGTCGCGCACGATCACGACCGCGCCGCTGGCGCCGTCCGCACCGGCCAGCAGTGGTTCGCCGCGCGGCGTCAGGATGTAGGCGTCATGCGTTTTGACGAAACGAACCGGCGCAGCCGGTTCGCGCCGCTCCTCGGCCCCGTCCTCCATGCCGCGGACAAGATGTTCGTGAACGCGCGGGCGCAGCACGTCGACTTCGTCATGCGTCAGCAGCCCCGAGTCGATCAGGGTCAGTTGATCGAAAGGCCCGCGCGCGCTGGCGATGCCGCTCGTTGCCGTGAGGTCGTTGATGTCGAGCGGCCGGTTCTGTGTCGCGCTTGCGAGCAACATGCGCAGCCATGTGTTGCCGGACTTCGGATAGGAGGCGAGCCAGATGGTTCGGATCACTGCGCCGCCTCCATCAGGCCGGTGTCGCGCCAGTGCCGTTCCAGTCCGGAAATTACGTCCGCCAAGGCGGTGAAATCCAGCGGACGCGTGAGACGGAATATTCCGGCGCTGCGGGCAATCGCGGTGGCAGCGTGAAAATACTGCGCTCGCTGTTGCATGCGCCTGACCAGGATCGGCCGATAGGCGTTGTGCCGCAGCACCATCGCCGCATCGGCAGCGTTCGGACGTTCAATGCCCGGCGCATGCGGCGGCTTTGCTTCGCGCAAGTCATAAATCGCGCCGAGCGGCAGCGGCCCGCTGAAGGCTTCGCCCGGCTCGACGTAAAATTTCTCGAGCCGGCTGCGCACCCGCGCGCCGCGTCTTTCATGCAACGCAAGGCGATCGATCGCCTGCGCCCACAGTTTCAACTGCCGGCCATCCGGATGCACCATCGGCAGATCCGCATCGCCGAACGCGACGGCGCAGATATCGTCCGTCACCAGCGGATAGCCGCGTTCGCCGAGCGCTGCCGCCAGCGTCGACTTGCCGGCGCCGGACGGGCCGCAGAACAATACGGCTTTGCCGCCAACTTGCACCGCGCTGGCGTGCAGCACGATCTGTTCGCGCTGGTGCAGCAGAATGCCGAACACGGTGCCGAGGATGAAGACGGGCACGTCGGCGATGTCGGCGCCGTCGTCGAGTTCAAACAGGACGGCACGGCCATCATCGAGCAGAAAGCGCGCGACATTCGGGATGCGCAGCAGCAATTGCCGCCCGGCCAGATCCCAGGTCGGTCCGGCTGCGGCGGCGTTGTCTAGCGCGGCGGGCACCGCGCCATTTCGAATGGTAACATCCGGTGCGCCGCTGTCTGCCGTCACGGCAAGCAGACCCGGCAGCGCGATCTCGCTGCCGACCGACAGTCCGGAAATGCTGTAACAATGCACGGATTGCGCCCGTCACCGGTTGCCGCTATCTCCGCGAAATATATTAAAGCGCAACCGCCGATACGCAAGCGGTGCCATTCACGCACGCATTCAGCCGCCGGTCTATTCACGCGAGCGTGCCGATCGCTTGGGCGCACTGACCACGATATGCGCACGCATCGATGTTGCCACAATAAGAAATGGCACATAGGATTATGAGAACGAAGCGGGCGTCTCCAACGCGAGAAGCTAATCAAGTCCGCTCGCAATAAAGCCACCGGAGGAAACCATGAGCCACACTGCCACCCAAGATCTCGCCCGATTTGCGTCCGCCCTGCGGTACGACGACATTCCGGGAGCGGTACGGGAGAAGTGTAAGGACATTCTGCTCGACACGGTGGCGTGCGCGCTTGCCGGCCATGCCGGTGAAGAAACCGGGCAGGTCTCGCGTTTCGCCGGAGCGATTGCCTCATCGTCCGAAAGCTCCGTCATCGGCGGCGACAAACTGTCGCTCGCCGGCGCGACGATGCTCAACGGCTATCTGATCACCGCCGTGACGATGTGCGACATTCATCGCTCGACGCTTACCCACGTCACGCCGGAAGTCGTGCCGCCGGCCTTGCTCCTTGCCGAGCGCGATAACCTTTCCGGCCGCGATTTGCTGGTGGCGCTGGCTGCCGGCTTCGAGGTCACGACACGCGTCGGCGTCGCATCCGACTACCCGGCATTTCGGGCCCGCGGCTATCATGGACCGGGCGTGTTCGGCGCCTTCGGTTCGGCCGCCGCGTCGGGCCGTCTCATCAATCTCAACCCGGAAGCCATGGCGCGCGCCTTCGGTCTCGCCGGCAGCCAGGCCGGCGGCACTTTCGCTGCCTGGGGTACGCCGACGGTCAAATTTCACCAGTGCCGCGGCGCGCTTTCCGGTCTGATGGCGGCCCTGCTCGCCGAGCAGGATTTCCTCGCCACGCGCGAATTTTTGACGCACGAGGACGGCGGCCTGTTCAAGACGTTCTCCAACGGCGGCAAGCCGGACGAGGTGACGAAGGACCTCGGCAAGCGCTGGGAGCTTGAGCAGATTGCCTTGCGGCTCTGGCCGTCGGCGTCTTCGATTCAGGGCATGAACACGGCGCTTTTCGATGCGCTTGAACAAAAACCGTTCAAGCTGAAGGACATCAAGAGCGCCAAGATCCGGCTGGCGCCGACGGTGTTCAACCTTCACGGCAAGCTGTCGAAGTACAAGGCGAAATTCGACGCGTTGATCTCGGCGCACTACACCGCCGCCATCATCATTCAGGATCAAGTCCTTACGCTCGATCAGTTCCTGCCGGAACGCTACGACGATCCCGTCATCCGCCAGGCTGCCGCCGAACTGATCGATGTCCAGCCCGACGAGAGCCTGAAGGAAGTGCAGGCCACGGTTGCCTTCGAACTTCGGGACGGCACCACGATCTCAAAGCGGTGCGATTTCCCACGCGGCTCATACGAAAACCCGATGACCCGCGCCCAGATCGAAACCAAGCTGCGCACCTATGCCAAGGGGCGCATCTCCCCCCAGGCGACCGATCGTGTCGTGGCGGCGGTGACGAATCTTGAAGGGTTGGGCTCGGTCCGGGAACTGATGCAGGCGCTGCGCCAGGACAGCCGCACGATCGCCGCAGCCGAATAACGCGGCCGACGCGAGACATTCTTAAAACAACGAGAAAGGCCTTTCAGCCTTCGAACAGCTTATGCACCGTCCAGGTGGACGACGCCAATTATAAATGGAGGGAAACATGAGGCTCGAAATAGGTGCAGCGGCCAGATTTACGGCATTGGCCGGCGCGCTTCTGCTATCGCCGCTGATGACGTTCAACGCCCGCGCCGAAGTGTCCGAAGTACGCATGGCGACTCAGTTCGGCATCGGCACGCTACCGATGGTCATCGTGCAGCAGCGCAAGCTGCTGGAGAAACATCTCGCTGCCGAGGGGCTCGGCGCGACCAAGGTGTCCTGGCGGCAGTTTCCCGGCGGCAATCCGATGAACGAAGGTTTGCTGTCAGGCAGCCTCGATATCGTCAGCGGCGGCGCGACGGTCTTCATCACGCTGTGGGCGCGTGCGAAAGATACGCCGCTTGCAGTGCGCGGCGTCGGCGCCGTGTCGGCCCTGCCGCTCGAACTGCTGACGCGCAACCCGAACGTCAACAAGATCGAGGATCTCGGCCCCAACGACCGGATCGCGGTGACGACGCTGCGGGTCTCGGTGCACGCCATCCTGCTGCAAATGGCGGCGGAGAAACTTTGGGGCCCGAGCGGTCCGGAGCGGATCAACCGTCTGACGGTGCAGATCCCGCACGGCGATGCGGCGACGGCGATGATCTCCAACGCCGGCGAAATCAACAATCACTTCACCGCGCCCCCGTTTCAGGATTTTCAGCGGCGCCACAAGCACATCCGTAAGATCTCGTCCGCCAAGGAAATCCTCGGCAGCACCGCGACCTATATGATCGCCTACACGACCGAGAGGTTCCGGGCGGACAATCCGAAGACCTACAAGGCCTTCGTTGCCGCGCTGCAGGAAGCGCAGGAGATGACCAAGAAGGAGCCGGCCGAGATGGCCAAGCTCTATCTCGATCACTCCAAGGACAACCTCACAGTCGAAGAGACCGTCAGCCTGATCAAGGACCCGGACTCGTCGTTCGCATTGACGCCGCAGAACGTGATGCCGTTCGCGACCTTCATGGCCAAGGCGGGAATCACCAAGCGGGCGCCCGCGGACTGGAAGGAAATGTTCTTCCCCGAAGCACAAGCAACGCCGGGCAGCTGACAGGTGTCGTCACTCCTCGAGGTTGACCGGGTTACGACCCAGTACAAGACGGCGCAGTCCCTGATCACGGCCACGCATCGCGTCAGCTTCGCGGTCAATCAAAGCGATCGCTATGTGCTGCTGGGCCCGTCGGGTTGCGGGAAGTCCACGCTCCTCAAGGCGGTCGGCGGTTACATCGCGCCGGTCGAGGGCGAAATCCGGATCCGTGACCGCAAGGTCACGGCGCCGGGGCCCGACCGGATGATGGTATTCCAGGAATTCGACCAGTTGCTGCCCTGGCGCACCGTCCTCCAGAACGTCATGTTCCCGCTGCGGGCGGCGAAGCGTCTCAGCGAGAGCGAGGCGCGCGACGTGGCGCTGAATTACATCGAGAAGGTGCGCCTGACCGATTTCGCCAACAGTTACCCACACACGCTGTCCGGCGGAATGAAGCAGCGCGTCGCCATCGCGCGCGGCATGGCGATGCAGCCCGACATTCTGCTGATGGACGAACCGTTCGCCGCTCTCGATGCGCTGACGCGACGGCGCATGCAGGACGAGTTGCTCGAGCTGTGGGGGGAGACCGGCTTCACGGTTCTTTTTGTCACGCATTCGATCAACGAGGCCATCAAGATCGGCAACCGCATCCTCCTGCTGTCGCCGCGGCCTGGCCGGATCAAGGCAGAGGTCAATTCGATCAGAAAGGACGAACTGAGCGAGGCCGGCATCGGCCGGCTCGAGAAGGACATCCACGACCTGCTGTTCGCCGAGGCGCCAGCCGAATCCGCCAGGCCAGGGGAGACCGCGAATGTCTGAGCTTTATGTCATCGATCACAAGGCGGTCAGTCGGGAAGAAGTGACCGAAGTCGAACGCCGGATCGGCCTTGCCGAGCGTATCTGGGCGAGCGGCGCATTCCGCAAAACCCTGATCCTCGTGCTGATGGCGGCGGCGTGGCAGGGCTACGCGCTGTACCGCGGCAACCCGCTGCTGCTGCCGACTCTGACGGAGACCATCGAGTCCGGGATCGAATCGTTGCGCGACGGCACGCTGACGTCGCGCGCGTTGATCTCGCTTCAGGTGCTCCTGACCGGTTACGTCATCGGTATCGTGCTGGCCGCGGTCCTGACGGTTTTCGCCATGAGTTCGCGCATCGGCTCGGACTTTCTGGAAACGGCGGCGGCCATGTTCAATCCGCTGCCGGCCATCGCGCTGTTGCCACTGGCGCTGATCTGGTTCGGGCTCGGCTCGGCCAGCATCGTATTTGTGCTGGTGCATTCGGTGCTGTGGGCGGTCGCGCTCAACACGCATTCCGGCTTCATGGCGGTGTCCAACACGCTGCGCATGGTCGGGCAGAACTACGGGTTGCGGGGGCTACGCTATATCGCGCTGATCTTCGTGCCGGCGGCTTTTGCGTCGATCCTGACCGGCCTCAAGATCGGCTGGGCCTTCGCCTGGCGCACGTTGATCGCCGCTGAGCTGGTGTTCGGCGTTTCGTCCGGGCAGGGCGGGCTTGGCTGGTTTATCTTCGAGAAGCGCAACACGCTCGACATCGCCGGCGTGTTCTCCGGATTGCTGACCGTGATCGTGATCGGCCTCGTCGTCGAGAACCTGATCTTCCGCACGATCGAGCGCGTCACGGTCAAAAAATGGGGAATGCAGAACTGACGCGTCGCCGCGGCGCGGGCTTTACGACTTCCTGATCCGGAAGGTCAGCACGCCGGCTTCGGCGGACTGGCCTTCCAGCACGTCGCCGGTCTGCCGCACCAGGTTCGGAATATCGATGGCGGCCAGCGGGTCCGTGCATTCGGCGACGATTACGTCGCCGGATGCCAGTTGCGACAGTTTCTTTTTCACGCGCAACGTTGGAAGCGGGCATTTCAGCCCGCGCAGGTTCATGGTCGTCTCGCCGCTCAAGAGAGCGGCACCATCGACAGCTTGGGATTGGTGGCCGGAATATCGGCTTCCGGAAGTCCCAACTCCTTGCGCACGATGTTAGTGCCGCGCGTCAGTGCCACCATCTTGTAGAAGGCGTGCATGCGGCTCATGCCCTGGCGGCCGAAGCCGCAGTCGCTGGTCAGAATCAGCCGTTCCGGCTCGATGTGCTTGAGCGCCTTGCGGATCAGCGCCGCAACTTCCTCCGGCCGCTCGACCTGAAGCGTGCGATGGCTGATGACGCCGAGCGCGACCTTCTTGTCCTTCGAGATCAGCTTGCCGAAGTGCTCGAGGTCCATACCCTGGTTGAAGGCACCCTCGACTGTGAGAACGTCGCAGTCGAGCTGGTTGAGATAGGGCAGGGCGTCCTTGTAGGACTGATCCTTGCTGGCGACGCGCTGGGCGGCCGGGCTGCCCCAGCAGGTGTGGCACCAGACTTCGCACTTGTCGCGCAGGCCCTTCACTTCGACGTTGAAGGCCTCGACCCACTGCTCGGGTTTGATCTTCTGGTTCGGGTCGGCAATGACCTGGTGGATTGCCGGTTCCTCGATCTGCACCAGCGGCGCGCCGGAGTCGGCGAGCGCGTGATATTCGCGGTTCATCGCCACCGACAGGTCCATCAGCAGGTCGAGGCGGTCCTTGTAGTGTTCGTTGGTCAGCATCAGGGCCAGAAGCTGCGCCGAAATCGACCCCACCTTGACCGGCTTGTCGGTCATCGGCGCCATCGCCTTGTAGGCGCGGTCGAGCTGGAGCTGCGTCGCGCCGATCTTGCCGGTGACCGGCGGCGTCATGCGGGTCTCGATGACCTCCCACATCAGGTCGCCCGGACCCTTATCCTTCATGAAACCGGCCGGCGGCACTTCGACGCGCGGCGCGCCGATGCCTTCGATCCGCTCGGTGGCGTAGCTCACCCAGCCGCGGCCGGCGACGTCGTCATCAAGCCGTGTGTCGCCGTCGACCATGATGTCGATGCCGGCGCGGTGCTGCGCTGCAACGTGGCACGACAGGCAGTCAAAATGCTGATCGCGATAGGCCAGCCGGGAAAAGCCCTGCGACAAAGGAGCGCCGCGCAGATTTTCGGTGTACCAACTTGGGCGCGGCAACGCCCCGGTTGTGGTGGTGAGAAGGGCTTTGTCCTTGGTGGCTGTAAACATACTTCCTATCTCCCGCTTTCACCTGTCGAAAAGCTTCGCTGCACGATCTACGGCGTTGCGATAGACTGAATAGTCTGAGGCGAACAACGTCAAGCGCTGGAAAACCGAACGTGGCGTCAGAGGTCATACAATCGATAACGCGCCTGACATCGCTTGCCGATGTGCTGGCGACGATCGACAATCGCGTCAGGCCGGTGGCGCAGCGCACGATCGACATCGCCGGCGCCGGTGGGCGCACGCTCGCGGCGGATGCGGTGGCGCCCACACGTCCGGGTGTGCCGATTGCCATGATCGACGGCTGGGCGCTGGCGGCCGACGATACACTCGGGGCCGG